>Ga0214917_10000872_pt1 | contig 39263 bp, 42 predicted proteins | sample LL_1208_BB_MetaG_FD_177983 | JGI IMG/M metagenome (GOLD analysis project Ga0214917, IMG submission 177983) | Freshwater microbial communities from Lake Lanier, Atlanta, Georgia, United States - LL_1208_BB | ecosystem: Environmental > Aquatic > Freshwater > Lake | place: USA: Georgia | collected... | reverse complement strand
GGCTTCTTCATGACCTTCGTGACCAACATAAACAATGCGATAGCCCTTGCCTGCGCGCGTGCGCACTTCGTGATGCACCTTGGTGACGAGCGGACACACCGAGTCGACCATGTAGCTACCGCGTTCGCGGGCGGCGTCGACCACGGCAGGTGCCGAACCATGTGCCGACAACATGATCGGACGACCCTGTGGCACTTCGCCGACGTCGTCAACGAAGACCACGCCACGTTTGGTGAAGCGATCGACGACGATCTTGTTGTGCACGATCTCGTGATAGCAGTACACCGGAGCATCAAACGTTCGTACCATCCACGCGAGTGCCTTGATTGCCATCTCGACGCCGGCGCAAAAACCACGCGGCGTGGCGAGCAACACTCGATCAACCGTCATCTCAAAACAACGGTACCGTTCGGCCGTCGTTAGCCTGAGACAAGTGAATGTGACTGACGCCCGCAAGAGCGTCGTCATCGTTGGTCGACCCAACGTCGGCAAGAGCACGCTCTTCAATCGTTTTCTCGGTGAGCAGGCGGCAATCGTTGAAGATCACCCTGGCGTTACGCGTGACCGCCACACTCGCGAGGTCGAATGGCTCGGCCGCCATTTCAACGTGGTCGACACGGGCGGGTGGATGCCCGGGGGTAGCACGCTCGATTCAAAGGTCAGCCGCCAGGTCGAAGCCGCCGCCCGCTCGGCCGACTTGGTGCTGTTTCTCGTTGACGCCTCGGTCGACGTGCATGATGACGATGAAGCGATTGCAGCATGGCTCCGCACGACGGGTCGACCGATTCTGCTCGTTGCCAACAAGGTCGACAACGCCCGCCGCGAAGCCGATCTCTGGCAATTCTTGGCGCTCGGTCTTGGCGATGCCGTGCCGGTGTCGGCAATCCACGGTCGCAAGTCAGGTGACCTGCTCGACGTCATCATTGACCAACTCAACCTCGATAGCGAACCGCTGGCCAAGACCGACAATTTTGTGCGCGACCCCGAAACAAAAGAGCCGCGAGTGGCAATCGTGGGTCGCCCGAACGTCGGCAAGAGCACGCTCTTCAACCGCCTGGTTGGCGAAGAGCGCTCGATCGTGCACGACATGGCGGGCACCACTCGTGATGCGATCGACACGCGGGTTGAAACGGAGAACGGCCCCGTGGTCTTCGTTGACACGGCCGGTATGCGACGGCGCAGCAAAGTTGATCCGGGTACCGAGTACTACTCGATCGTTCGGGCGCTGCGAGCCGTGGATGAAGCCGACATCGCGCTCTTGGTGATTGACGCTGTCGAGGGAGTAACGAGTCAAGATCAGCGCTTGGCTGAGCGTGTTGATGCCAGCGGTTGCCCCATCATTGTCGTGCTGAACAAGTGGGAACTCTTGAGCACCGAGCGCAAAGAAGAAGTCGAGATCGAAATGCATCGACGCCTGTATTTCATCGGTGACTCGCCGATTGTCAAACTGTCGGCGTTGACGGGTAAGAACGTGCATCGGTTGTTGCCCCTATTGACCGAGGCGATCGTTCAATATCACCGCCGAGTGCCAACGCGCGATGTCAATCGGGTGTTGGCGGCAGCCCAACAGCAACAACCTGCAGGCCAAGGGGCGCGCGTTCTTTATGCGCTACAAGGTGCAGTGGACCCGCCGACGTTCACGCTGTTCGTCAATCGTGAACTTCCGCAAACGTATCTGCGATACCTCGAGCGCTCGATTCGTGAGGCCTTTGGCTTCGGCTCGACGCCAATCAAGATGCGGGTTCGTCAACGCTCAGAACAAACATGATGCCCGCGCATACGCGAGGCATGCAAGGAGCACATTGATATGCCGTGGTGTGAGCCGTGCGCCAAGTACTTTGCGCCGACGGCGCTCACCACTGACGGTGCGTGCCCGATGTGCGGTAAGCCGGTCGATCTCGCCACATCGAGCCGGGGAAAAGCCACCGACAATGTTTCGTTGCGCGATCTACAGCGAATGAGTGGAGACAAGGCACCCTGGCACTTCAAGTTGTTGATGGCAATGCTCGTGTTGTATCTCGGCTGGCGGGTGATTGCAGTCTTTGTAGACTGAGCGAGCCGTAGCAACGGGCTGTGGCGCAGCTTGGTTAGCGTGCTTGTCTGGGGGACAAGAGGTCGGGAGTTCAAATCTCCCCAGCCCGACGATGTGTGGGCGTTTCGTCGCCACCACCGCTCCGTCGGACCTCGCGTTGTTGTTCGATGCCGTGCTCGACGACCCGTTCGCCGATCAGTTTCGCCCGAACTACAACGTTGCGCCAACCACACAGATCATGACCGTGGTACAGCCAGAAGGCGTCAACGGCGCGCGATTGTTGCAACGTGCCCACTGGGGCCTCTTGCCGTCGTGGTCAAAAGATCGCAAGCGTGCGGCCAGCATGATCAACGCCCGCAGCGAGACACTCACCGAGAAGCCAAGCTTTCGCAACTTGGTGGCCAAGCATCGCTGCGTGATACCTGTCGATGGGTACTACGAATGGCGCACCGTCGACGTCGCAGTGGGCCCAAAGACCCCCAAGCGCCCGTACTTCATCGCGTCGCCTGATCGGGTTCCCTTGGCATTGGCTGGCTTATGGACCACGTGGAAAGACCCCGAGCGCAACGGCGAACTCGTTCGAAGCTGTGCCATCATCACGACGACACCCAACGCACGCCTCGCCACGATTCACGACCGAATGCCGTGTGTGCTCGATGGTGACGACATCGGAGAATGGCTGGCGGGCGAATTCCCACCGTTGCATCTACTGCGAGCAGCAGCGCCAGAGCGGCTACAGCACTACAGCGTGAGCACTGCCGTTAACACGGTGCGCAACAACGGTGCAGAGTTGATTGAACCCACCGAAACCACGTTGTTTTAAACGCTCACGCCATGTGTGCGGTGGCAAGGCAGGCCAGCAGAACATTGCAGTGACGAGACTGTTAGAGCGCGCCGGGCACACCATCGGCACGCAGCTGTGCTGCGAGCAACGTCGCGGCATTTGCCAAGCGCTCAGCACCGACCCCTTGTTCTTGTCGTGCGAAATTGAGGTCGTCCATCACATCGGCAGGAATGCAGTGCAGGTGGCAGTGGTTCACCTCGAAGCCAGCGATGACGAGCCCTACGCGCTTGGTGCCGAACGCCTTACGCTGCGCCACCCCGACTTGTCGAGCCACCTCGAACAGGTGCGCATTCAGTGGAGCGGGCATGTCGATCCAATGGTCGAAAGGTTCGCGCGGCACGACAAGGGCGTGGCCGGTGCGAATCGGTGCGATGGTCATGAACACCACGCAGTGGTCGTCACGCAAGGCAAAGTGACCCGGCAGTTCACCATCGATGATGCGTGTAAAGAGTGAAGCCATGTCGCGACGATAGCCGACCTGCAGTTGTGCGAGATACGGCGCGATGACACACAACGACGCGACGCCAGCGAACTAGCCTTCGGCGCCGATGACCCGCAACGTCGCCACGTGGCCCAACCTGGTGACGCTGCTTCGACTGTTGTGCCTTCCGCTGTTCTTGTGGCTGTTGTTCACACGCGACGATCGTGCTGCGGCCGCCTACCTGCTGGGAGTGCTTGGTGCAACCGACTGGATCGACGGCTGGTTGGCGCGAAAGCTGCAGCAGCGCAGCGAGTTTGGTGCGGTGTTCGACCCTGCAGTCGATCGTCTGCTTTTCATCGTCGGGGTCGGGGCCATCATTGTCGACGGTTCGGTTCCTGGCTGGCTTGGGTGGGGGGTCGTTGCGCGTGAGGTGTTCGTCGGCGTGATGATGCTCGTGGGTACCGCCCTCGGCATGCAGCGATTTCCGGTCAGCCAATGGGGCAAGAACTACACCTTTGCGCTGATGTTCGCGTTTCCGCTTCTGCTGCTCGGCGCGAGTGACGCTGGCTGGGCTCTCGGTGCGCGCAATGCGGGTTGGGCGATTGCGGTGCCCGGTGCGGTGCTCTGTTACACGACGGCCATCGCCTATCTGCCGCGCGTGTGGCGCGGGGTGCGAGCAGCGCGAAGTGGCGAGGCGCGCGGTCGTTCAGCACGTGACGCGAGTGGCGTTGCGTAGGGCGGCGACAAGACATCGCACGGCTACGGTTGAGGGCATGAAGATTCCCGCTGACCGCAGTTACACCGCCCAACACGAGTGGGTGCAGATCTCGGGCAACGTCGCCCGCGTGGGCATTACCGATTATGCGCAAGACGCATTGGGTGATGTGGTCTTCGTAGGTGTGCCGAGCGTCGGCACGGTCGTGGCGGCCGAGCAATCGTTCACCGAAGTCGAGAGCACCAAGAGCGTGTCAGACATCTATGCGCCGGTCGCCGGCACGATATCGAGCGTGAACGAAGCCCTCGCCAACGAGCCCGAGTTGCTCAACAAAGACCCCTACGGCGCCGGCTGGATCTGCGAGATCACCATCGACGGTGCCATGCCCGACCTGCTTGATGCTGCTGCGTATCAGGCACTCGTGGGGTGACCGACCAGCGATGAACCAGCGTCAGTACGTCTTTTGCAATGCCTGCGGGCATCGGAATCCACCGTCGGCTACGTTCTGCTCGGCGTGCGGTGCGGTGCTCGACAAGCCGAGCACCCGCACGGTGGTGTTGCCCAAGACCGACCCGTTGCTCGATGGGGTTGGCGACGATGACAACGCGGTCGTCGACAGCGGTGAGATTCAACCAGGCGAAGTGATGCTGGTCGTTCGACAAGGGCCAGAGATCGGCACTCGCTATTCGGTGGTTGGAGACCAGACGACGCTCGGGCGAATTCCCGACTGCGACATTCAGTTGGATGACTTCACCGTGTCACGACAGCATGCCGTGGTGGTTCGCCAGGGCAGTGCGTGGGTGATTCGTGATCTCGGGTCGCTGAACGGCACCTACGTGAATGGTGAGCGCGTTGAAGAGGCGGTCATCCGTCAGGGTGACGACGTGCAGGTCGGGCGTTTTCGCCTCGTTGTGTTCATCGGCTGACGAAGTGGCTGGCAAGTTCTTCTCCATCGGCGAAGTCTTGGCGATGCTGCTTGAAGAGTTTCCCGACGTCACCATCTCGAAGATTCGGTTTCTCGAGAGCCAGGGGCTGATCGCGCCAGAGCGCACCACTGCCGGCTATCGCAAGTTCACTGCCGAAGAAATTGAACGCTTGCGCTTCATTCTGCGCGAGCAGAAAGACAATTTTCTACCGTTGCGCGTGATTCGCGACCGGCTTGAGGGCGAAACAAGTGAATCGCTCTTGCGCCCTGAAGACGTCACCGACCCGAGCATGCCGCGTGGCATTCGCATGACATCACCCGCGCATCCGGCCAGTCGTCGACCAGCCCAACGAGTCGGTGGCACAACAGGCGGAAAGATCGCGCGACGTGGTGCCGAACGATTCACGCGTGCCGAGATACTCGACACCACAGGTGTTGACGAGGTCACGCTTGCCGCCTTGGAGAAGATCAAACTTGTGCGACCGCGCATGCTCGGCACCGAAGCTGTGTACGCAGCAAGCGATCGCGACATCGTGCACCTGGCAGGGCGTCTGACGGCGTTGGGCATCGAGCCACGTTTGCTGATGCAATGGCGCTTGTCGAGCGAACGTGAAGCAGATCTTTTCACCCCGCTTGTAGCGCGCATGGCCAGCGAGCGGCGTGACAGCGCACGTGACGATGCTGAAAAGTTGTTAGATGACCTGCTGTCACTGAGTGAAGAACTGCACAGGGCAATTCTGCGCAACTTGACGGCTCATCTTCGTCAGCCCGAGTAGGGCGTTGCTAACCTGACGCCATGCGCGACAACGACAGCGTGACGCTCGACTTGGTCGGTGTGCGGGTTGATCCTCCGGCGCAACAGCCAGTCATGCAGTTGCGCGAGCAAGACGGAGATCGGCGAATGCTTGGCATCTACATCGGTGCCGCCGAAGCGAGTGCCATCGGTCTTGCGCTCGAAGGCCGTAAGCCGCCCCGGCCGCTGACGCACGATCTCATCGTGAACTTGTTTGAGAACTTTGGGGCCCATCTCTCGCGTGTGGTCATCACCGAAATGCGCGCGCACACCTATTTCGCCGAGCTCCATCTCGTGCACCAAGGTCAGACCCATGTCATTTCGTGTCGACCATCTGACGCCGTCGCCATCGCGGTGCGAGCCGATGTGCCCATCGCAGCTACGCGTGAGTTGATTGATGAAGTTGGCGTGATGGTTGACGAAGAAGGTGACGAAGAGTCAGAGGAAATCATGGACGAATTTCGCGACTTCATCGAGAACATCAGTCCCGAAGATTTCCAAGAAAAGTAAGCCCCGGGCGCCCGGGTTGTGGGCAAGTGGAACTCGCTCGTAGCGTTCCTTTCCCCATGGTGACACGCGCCAACATCTCCGATTCGGTGCGCACGTTCAGCGGGTCGCAGACGGCAGCAATTGTCGGCATCACCTATCGCCAACTCGACTACTGGGCTCGCACCGACTTGGTGCGACCGTCGGCAACCGATGCCCAGGGCAGTGGCACCCGGCGCGAATACGTCTATCGCGACCTCCTCGAGTTGAAGGTGATCAAGAACTTGCTCGATGCCGGAATCAAACTCGAAGCCGTGCGGTCAGTGTTCGACTATCTGCGTCGCCATGTCACCACCGACATCGCTTCCGCGCACATCGTCATCAGTGGTAAGTCGGTGGTGTTGTGTGACGGCCAGCACTTGGTCGATGTGGTGCGCAACGGTCAGGGTGTGCTGAACGTATTGCCGTTGGCAAACCTGAAGCAAGAACTTGACGCCGGCATCGTGCAGTTGCGTCGTGAAGAGCGAGCGGCCGAAGAGCAGACCTACGCTGCCGTGCGCCGCGCTGCGCGCTGAAGCGCGTGACTCGTCGAACATCGCCGCTCGACGCTCTTCATCGCTCGCTCGGGGCGCGCATGACCAACTTCGGCGGTTGGGAGATGCCATTGTCGTATCCGGCAGGCACCGTGGCAGAACACCTCGCATGTCGTAACGACGCGGCGCTTTTCGATGTGTCACATCTCGGCACAGTGCGCGTCACTGGCCCGTCGGCGTTCGATGCACTGCAGGCTGCATTCACCAATGACCTGCGCAAGATCGGGCCAGGTCGCGCGCAATACACCCACTCGTGTAACGAGGGTGGTGGTGTCGTTGACGACATCATCGTGTGGTGGGTAGATGACCAACTCTTTGATGTCATGCCCAACGCGTCGAACACCGCCACGGTGCGCGCGGCCATCGGCGGTGATGACGTCACGCACACTCGTGCGGTGCTCGCCGTGCAGGGTCCGCAGGCGCGAGCAAAACTCGCGCAGGTCAGCACTGAGGCCGCAGCCGTCAAGCGCTTTCGTGTCGCGCATGTCGAGATGCTCGGAGTTCCGTGCGTTGTCGCAGGCACGGGCTACACCGGTGAAGACGGCGTGGAGATTGCGGTTCCTGCCGCAGACGCCACGTCGATTGCTTCTGCGCTGCACGAGGCAGGAATCGTGCTGGCGGGGCTTGGTGCGCGCGACACCTTGCGACTTGAAGCTGCACTTCCGCTACACGGCCACGAACTGTCGCCTGACATCACCACGCTCGAGGCATCGCTCGGATGGGTGATCGGATGGGACAAGGGAGAGTTCCCGGGGCGGGCTGCGCTCGCTCGACAACAGCAGGCTGGCACTACCCGGGTCTTGTGTGGACTGCGCACGTCGTCACGCCGGCCGCCCCGCGATGGCTCGCCAGTGCGCCATCGCGGAGAAGCGGTTGGGATCGTGTCGAGCGGCAACTACTCACCGGTGCTCGAGGTGGGCATCGCCCTGGCCTTTGTGCCACCCACGGTTGCGCAGGTAGGTACCGCGGTAGAAATTGACGTGCGCGGCAGCCTGCTCGCTGCCGAGGTGGTGGCAACGCCGTTCGTGCGACGCGGCTAGGCGCTCGGCGGTTTTGGCGCGGCTGGCGTCGCCGCTGGCGCGGCGGGTGCTGTTGATGGGGCCGCTGGCGCGGCGGGTGTGCTCGCCGCGGGTTTTGGCGCAAGGTTTGACATCGCCTTGTTCGCCAGGTTCGGCAAGAACGACAGCAATGAACCGGTCTGGTCGGCCATGCCAGCGATGCGACGAATGGGATCTTCCACATCGTCGAGCAGACGGTTGACACGTGACGCAGCCTGATTCAGGTTGTCCATTGTCGAGCCGAACTGTTCAAGCGCCACGATCAGCGCTTCGACGGTGCGGCGGCCCTGCTCGGCAAGTTTCACACCTTCACCGACTGGATCAATGCTGCGTAACACCGCGAGCAGGTCGGTGACCAGTTTGCTGATGTCGAGTTGCGGTTGATCAGCCACGTCTCAACCGTAGCGAGCAGTGGCCAGGGCTTCGAGCGGCTCGCACGAGCACACCAGATTGCGGTCGCCGTGTGCAGCATCGATTCTCGACACTGGCGGAAAGTACCCGCGCGAGCGCAGGTGCGGCAGCGGAAAGAGCGCCAGTTGTCGGTCATACGGTCGTTGCCATTCACCAACGGTGTCTTCAACCGTGTGTGGTGCATGGCGCAGGGGAGAGTCGTCGGCAGTCCACTCACCAGACTCGACTCGGGCAATTTCGGCGCGAATCGCGATCATCGCATCACAAAAACGATCGAGCTCGGCGAGCGACTCACTCTCGGTGGGCTCGACCATCAAAGTGCCCCCGACGGGGAAACTCATCGTTGGGGCATGAAAGCCGTAGTCCATCAATCGCTTGGCAACGTCATCGACGGTCACACCGGTGCTGCGGGTGATCTCGCGCAGATCCAAGATGCATTCGTGGGCGACGAGCGACTCATTGCCCGAGTACAGCGTGGGGAAGTGACCGGCAAGTCGCCGTGACACATAGTTGGCGTTGGCAATGGCCTGTTGCGTGGCGCGACGCAGGCCGTCACCACCCATGAGGCGAATGTAGGTCCACGAAATCGGCAGGATGCCAGCAGAACCGAAGCGTGATGCCGACACTGCACCAACGGCCGACGCTGCGCCTACGGCTGAAGCTGCGCCGACGGCCGACGGCTGGGTAGCGAGCGGGTCACCTGGTAAGAACGGCGCGAGGTGAGCGCGCACCGCCACCGGCCCGACACCAGGGCCACCACCGCCGTGCGGAATGCAGAACGTTTTGTGCAGATTGAGATGACTCACGTCGGCGCCGAAGTGCCCGGGTTTCGCGAGCCCGACGAGGGCGTTCAGGTTGGCGCCGTCGACATAGACCTGGCCACCATGACGATGCACGACATCGCAGATCTCACCGACGGCAGCCTCGAACACACCGTGAGTAGAGGGATAGGTGATCATCAGTGCCGCGAGTCGATCGCCAACTTTCTCGCACTTACTGGTGAGATCAGCGAGATCAACGTTGCCGTGGGTGTCGCAGGAAACTACGACAACCTCCATGCCTGCCATCACGGCGCTGGCGGCGTTGGTTCCGTGTGCGCTCGAGGGAATCAAGCACACGGTGCGTTGCAGGTCGCCGCGACTGCGGTGATAGGCGCGAATCGCCAGGAGACCGGCGAATTCTCCCTGGCTGCCGGCATTCGGCTGCAGGCTGACGGCGTCATAGCCGGTGATCTCGCACAGATCACGCTCGAGTTCGTCAATCAACTGCAGGTAGCCGGCGACATCTTCGAGCGGGGCGTGCGGGTGGATGTTTGCGAAGTCGGGCCACGTCACTGGGATCATCTCGGTGGTGGCATTCAACTTCATCGTGCACGAACCAAGCGGAATCATCGTGCGGTCGAGTGCGAGATCTTTGTCGGCGAGTCGTCGCAGATATCGCAACATGTTGGTCTCCGTGCGGTAGTTGCGAAACGGCGCCTGGTGGAGAAACTCGTCGTTGCGCAGCAAAGTGCTAGCGATGCCGATTTGCACGGCACGCTCGGCTAGTGCATCAGCATCAACGGTGACGCCAAAGGCAGTCAACAGTGCTGCAACATCATGGCTGGTGGTCGTCTCATCGATACTGAAAGCCACCGTGTCGGAAGAGACGCGGCGCAGCAGCATGTTGTGGCGAAGCGCGGCAGCGTGCACGTGATCGGCGTTGACTCCATGCACCGTTACCGTGTCGAAACGCGAACCCGAGGTGATCGTGCCTGCCTTGTGCTCGAGCAAGAGCTGAGCGGCCGCGTGGGCGAGCGATGACACACGTCGCGCGATTGCCTGCAGCCCTTCACGACCGTGCCATGCCGCGTAGAAGCCGGCGATGTTCGCCAAGAGAGCCTGAGCGGTGCAGATATTGCTGGTCGCTTTTTCGCGGCGAATGTGTTGCTCGCGCGTCTGGAGCGCCAATCGCAGAGCGGGGCGCCCTGCGGTGTCGGTGCTGACACCGACCAGTCGGCCAGGCAGTGTGCGTGCATACGACTCTTTGGCGGCGAGAAACGCGGCATGCGGCCCGCCGAAACCCATCGGCACGCCGAAGCGCTGGGCACTGCCCACTGCGATATCGAAGCCCAGTGAACCAGGCGTGGTCAGCAGCGTGCTCGCGAGTGCGTCGACGACACACACACTCGCCCCGCCGCGCACGCTTGCGGCCGTCACGATGGCTCGCACGGTTGAATCATCGGCGACAAGACCACTTGACGATGGGCGAGAGACGACGACGCAGAAAGCGTCTATGGCGACCAAGTCGGCAAGCGGTGCGGTCACGACGGTGATGCCGAGCGGTTCGCAGCGCGTCTGTAGCACCGCGAGATGTTGCGGATGAATGTCGTCGTGCACGGCGACGGTGTTGCTTTCGCTCTTGGCACCGCGATGTGCCATCGTGACCGCTTCAGCCAACGCGGTCGACTCATCGAGCAGTGAAGCGTTGGCCAATCCGAGCCCCGTGAGCTCAAGCACGAGCGTCTGGAAGTTCAGCAGCGCCTCGAGACGCCCCTGGCTGATCTCAGGTTGATACGGCGTGTACGCGGTGTACCACGCTGGGTTCTCCAACACGTTGCGCAGCACGACGGGCGGTGTGATGGTGCCGTAGTAACCCGTGCCGATCAAACTGCGCCGCACGGTGTTGCGGGCAGCGATGTCGCCAAGCAGCTGCAACACTTCGGTTTCACTGACGGCTGACGGCAGATTGAGCGGTTCGTTCGAGAGAATGCTCGCCGGTACGACGCGCTGCGCAAGGTCGTCGTTGTCGTTTACGCCGATGGTGCGCGAGATGTGCGCGCGTTCGTTGGCGTCTGGGCCGGTGTGGCGGGCTTCGAAATGCATGGTGCTCCGATGTCGACGTCGGTGTGCCGAGGCGCAGTCGCCTCAACACCCCCGCTGTCGGTTCACCTGAGAGCTTCTGCGGCAGGCCGCGTTTCCCCGTCGGTGGGAGAGGTGTCGGCCTCTCCGCTTTCCAGCGTTGCCCATCGACTCGGTTCGTGGACCTGAGAGGTTCCGGGGCGGTTGCTCCTTCGGTGTGATGTCGCACTGGCGGTGCGATTCACTCTCCCGAGTCGACGATGGCATTCGTCAGCGTAGTTGCCCCGCGACCCCTGAGCGCGACGGTCGCGTGACCTAGTGTGGCGACCATGAGCACACTTTCGTCACACGATCTGTCGGCCGCAGTCAGCCCCTTCTTCAGTGATCTCGGCAGCAAGTACATGCTTGACCCCGCCACCGGTGAGATCGCCAAGGCGGCAGGGTATTCCGATGGCTTTGCGTTCTACATGGCGGGCCGCGGAGGCGTGCTCGGCGACGTCGATGCCGACGTGGTGTATGCGGCGTTCGCGTTCTTTGACCGCGGGGTCGTTCGCAAGATGTGGGAGCGCGGCGTTGCCGTCGAAGGTGCTCGTAAGGCGGGCACTCGCTATGCCGGCGCCGCTGATGCGTGGGGCAAAGCCCACATCTCGGGTTTCAAGAACGCGGCCCGCTTCAACGAACTTGCAGAGAAGGTCGTGCAAAGCGTTGACTCATGCGGATTGTCGCTCTTTGCGGGACTGCGCAGCGAGCCACTGCCCGCCGACCCCATCGCGCGTGCCTATCGATTGGTCACGTATCTACGCGAGCTGCGCGGTTGTTTGCACATCAACGCGGTTACCGCTGAAGGCTTGTCGGGGTACGAAGCGGTACTGACATCGGAGAACGGAGCCTTCTTCGCCAAGCTTCACGGCTACCAAGAACCACACCCAGACGTGTCGCACCTTGCCGACGCCCGTCAACGCGCGGAAGAAACAACATCACGATTGATGACGCAGGTTTACGAGCGCGCGCTGAGTGGTGAGGAACGCGCCGAATTCGCGCGGCTCACCGAAGAACTCAAGGCGTCGGTCAACTAGACGCGTCGCTCGTTGCAGCCGGTACGACCTTGTCACCTGTTGTGTACGTGAAGGCACGGGCTCGGCGACGTGTCGCTCGTGCGGTGGTTGCGGTGCTCGGCGTGCTCGTTGCGGGGTGTTCGATTCCGAAGCCCACCGAGTTGGTCTGTCGTGACGGGCAATCCATCTTCACGTGCGAAGCAGCATTCTCTGACGGCAAGGTTCGCAGCCTGATCTTCGTCGACGCGCCACCACCCGATCGTGTCGCGCTTGACTCGGTGACGACACGCGACGACTTCGGCAATCCGTATTGCATCACGTTGTATGACAACGCAACGGCAACGTACAGCGGCGGCGAGTGTTAGACACAGTGGTTAGACACAGTGATTGGTGATGCTCGCGACGCCGTGCAGCGTTGACACCACGACGTCGCCCGGCTGCAGAAACTCGGGCGGCTTTCGAGCCCCGCCGACGCCGCTCGGTGTGCCGGTGAAGATCACGTCGCCAGGCAACAGCTCGACGATGCTCGAGAGGTAGGCGACGATCGTGGGTACGTCGAAAATCAAGTCATCGGTGCTGCCGCGTTGCTTTTCGACATCGTTTACGGTGCACGAGACCGTCAGATTGTCTCGGTTGGCCAACGTGTGCGCATCGACCAGCCAGGGCCCGAAGGGCGTGTAGCCGCGGCGGCTCTTGCCAAGGTTGAACTGGGGTGGCTGGGTGGCGCGCTGCAACAGGCGGTCGCTCACGTCTTGGCCAACGCAAACGCCGGCCACAGCCTGCCAACCGTTCTCTTTCACGATGTCACGGCCACCATTGCCGATGACGACGACGAGTTCGACTTCCCAGTCGCACGTCGGAACGGTGACGGGGATGTCGCCGAACGGAGCATTGATTGACGACGAAAACTTCGTGAACGTCAGCGGTGAATCGGGAATCGGCGCGCCAGTTTCTACCGCGTGGGCGCGGTAATTGAGACCGATACCAAAGATCTGTCGGGCCCGAGGTGAGGGGGCATCAAAGTCGCTCGGCGACACCGTGGTGCCTGCGTCGACACAGGTTTCGGCGAGCCTTCGCAGACGTGCCCAGTTGGCAAAGCAGTCAAGTGGGTCACTCGACAAGGTTCCGTCGCTCACCCGCTCGACGTCGGTGACACGGTCACCTTGCGGGTGTACGAGAACCGCACGACCATCGACGACACCAAACTGCAGGTTCATACCGTAAGTGAGCATATTCTCAAAGGCGAGCGTGTCGCCGTTCGGCACGCCGTCGCAAGGGGAGCAGGCAGTGAAGAGCCCAATCAAGTTTGCCCACGTGGTGCTGAAGACCACCCGCTATACCGAGATGCTCGAATGGTGGCAGCTTGTGCTCTCTGCATCGGTGCGACATGGCAACGACTTCATAACGTTCCTTTCCTATGACGATGAGCACCATCGTCTTGCCATCGTGCGACTACCACACCTGAAAGAACGCGACGACTCGCTGAGTGGTGTCGAGCACTTTGCCTTCACGTTCGCCTCACTTGCAGATCTCTTCGGCAAGTATCAGCAGTTGAAGACCAACGGGATTGTTCCGTATTGGACGATCAACCATGGCATGAACTTCTCGGCCTACTACCGCGACCCCGACGGAAATCAGGTGGAACTACAAATCGACGCGATGTCGCCCCAGACGGCAGATGAGTTCATGAACTCACCTGTGTTTGCAGCGAACCCGATTGGTGTCGATGTCGATTTTGATGCTCTCATCGCCCGCTTTGAAGCCGGCGAGTCTGCTGAGTCGATCGTGCGATACCCCGGCTACAGCCCGGTCGCCTAGCAACGCGGAAGCAGCGCGAGTAGGCGTTAACTGCGCGGGTTGCGAATACGCGGCCACGCGCCGATGTCGCTCAGCAACGCAACGGTGCTCGCCATCTGTTCGGGTGGCACCGGGTGGCTGATGAGATACCCCTGTGCTTTCGCGCAGCGCAGTTCGCCCAGCGTGTGTAGTTGGTGCACGCTCTCAACACCCTCAGCCACGGTGTCGAGCCCGAGCGAGTCGCACATCGCAATAATCGTGCGCACGAGCGCCCGCGCATCGGGCTTGTCGGCAACGCCAGCCACGAACGAGCGATCGATCTTCAATCGGTGAATTGGGAACCGCTGCAACAACGACAACGACGAATAGCCAGTGCCGAAATCGTCGATGGCGACCCGAACTCCAAGGTCGCACAGTTTCGTCAGGGCGGCAAGTGCCTGGTCGGGTTGCGAAATCATGACGTTCTCGGTGACCTCCAGCCACAGTTGCCGAGCGGGAATATGGGCGCGCGTAAGAGCCTCGCTCACTACGTTGACGAAGTTCGGGTCATTGAGTTGGCGTGGTGAGACGTTGACCGCCATCGTCGCGTCACGCGGACACCAGCCACCGGCGATCCACTCGCTCAGATGGGTGAGCGCTTCGAGTAGTGCCCAGGCTCCAATCGGCACGATCGTGCCCGTCTCTTCAGCGATGGGGATGAACTCGGCGGGTGACACGGTCGAGCCGTCTTCACGATCCCAACGCATAAGCGCCTCGAAGCCGACCACTTCGCCGAGCGACACGTCGATGATCGGCTGATGCACGAGCCGCAGCTCTCGGCGTTCGAGGGCGCGATAGAGCGCGGTCTCAACCGCTAGCCGTTGCGTGACGCTCTCCAACATCGACTCATCGAAGATCGCCACGCAGTTGCGACCGCTTTCTTTGGCGCGGTACATCGCGGTGTCGGCGTGGCGCAGCAGGTCATCAGCGCTGTTGGTGACCGACGGTCGGTAGGTCGAAACACCGATGCTCGCCGACACGAAGACGTCGCCTTGATGCAGAGCGAGTGGTTCATGAAATGACTCGAGCACGCGATCAGCAAGCAGCATCGCATCGCCCGGCCCCGTGGCGCGCGGGTCGAGCACCACAAATTCATCGCCGGCGATACGACCGACAACGCAGTAGCTGGGCAGCACCACACGCAACCGACCTGCTACTGCCATCAACACATCGTCACCTGCGGCGTGCCCGAGGCTGTCGTTGATGTTCTTGAATCGGTCGACGTCGATGAACAACACTGATGGTTGCCGACCATCACGCCACGCGGTGCGAAGCGCGGTGTCGACATGCTCGAGCATGAGGCTGCGGTTGGGCAGCCCCGTGAGTGCATCGGTCTGGGCGCTCTTCACCAGCCTTTGCTGTAGCGCGGTGTTCGAGCGCACGGCGAGCACGACGCGCAACAACACGGCACATGCCAGCACGATGACTGCTGTCGATCGCACCACGCGGTCGCGCGTGTCTTGCGCGTCGGTGAGCGCGAACACGGCAATCGGCACCACCAGACCACTGGTCACGATGACGAGTCGCCACGTCATGGGTCGAGATGATTGATACGGGCCCTGCGCGGCGAGATTGCGAATGCCAGGGTGCAGCAACGTGCCTGCCGCGGCAAACAACGCCAGGACGTACGGCGCGCTGCGCAGCGACTCAGCGACCGTTGCAACCTCGGCGTCGTGAACGGCCCACAGCACGTCGCCGATGACCGACGCAACGATGGAGCCACTTGCAAGCCAAACAACCGCACCGTTCTCGGCGTCGCCAAACAACAGCGTGGCGAGCAAGAGCAGCACGATTGCTGCGAGTGAAAGCGCTAAACCACGCAACGTGACCGTGGCGGCGCCATCGGTCGACGTGTCGAACAATGGTCGCAAGAGCAGAATCCAACACACCAGCCATGAACCAAGTGCGACGATTGCCGAGTCGGCGAGCACGCCGAGCGGCTCTCGACCGATGCGTCGTTGGGCAACCACGAGCAAGCCGAGCATGAGTACGACCTGCACACCGAGTGACAATGTTTCGGCAGCGAAGTGGGCAGTGGCACCTCGTGCAGGGTCAGCCAACACTTGCGAAGCCGCTGACAAAAGACCGATGGCCAGCAGCCCACCCCAGACGCGAATGTCGGGCGAGTTGACGCGCGCCGAAGCGACCGCGGTGACGGCTACGACGATGGCACCAAGGCTGTTGAGCAGCGCCCCGAATGTGGCTGAGTCGACGAGAACGTGCGCCAGAGCGGCGAGCAAACCGAATGCGAGCAGTGCGTACGAAACACGCTCGAGCGTGCGAGTGTTCACGCCAGAATCACCGCAAATACCGTACCGAATCCACTCGTCGCGGCGGGTGATTCGCTACCATGCTGAGTGGGCGGAGGTCCACTACGGCGATGTGATGTCGCCACGACGGAGCTCCATGTTCATTACACGACATACGCGTCTCGGCGACGTTGATCTTCGCGACCGATTGTGGAACTTCTATCGCCGCGCATATGCGCAGAACCCGATTCAGCCCTTTACCGAGTTGGTAAACCGCAGCGAGTTCGACGAACATCTGCTGAATTCGATGAACCGCGTGTGGGTCGTGTGGGAGCACGACCAGCCGGTCGTCATGACGGTGATTTCTACCGATGTCACCACCACTCGTTGGTTGAATCCCGACTACTTCCGTCGCAACTACGCAGATCACATGCGTACGGGTCGCGTGCACTATGTGCTGTGGGTCGTGGTGGATCCCGAGGTTGAAGTGCGTGGCGCCAACATTGCGTTGGCCAAAGAAGCGCTCACGATGGAAGCACGCGACGGCGCACTGCTCGTGTTCGATCTCATCGACAGCACGCAACCGAATGAGTCGGGCGGGGCGGCAGAACTCATGCTGCGAATGGCACGCATGGTCGGCGAGGCGAACCTCGTAACACTCGGCACGCAACGCTTCTATGCGCTTGATTTTGTGGGTTCGAACGCGAAAAGCGGAGACGACACCGCTGATACTCTGAAGGAGGCCATGGGCACCCCCGTTCAATGACCGTAGCCCCTGAGACGGTCACCGTCGTAATCCCCTCAAGCCACCTGATGGGGTCGCTCGTCGGCGAGCGTGACGAGTTGTTGCGGTTCATCGAACGGTCGTTTCCGCAGACTCATATCGTCGTGCGTGGTAATGAAGTGGCATTGGCCGGCCATGAGGCCGAGCGGGTCGGCCGACTCTTCGAAGAACTTTCAGAGCTTCTGCAGCGCGGTGAGCACCTCGACCTGATCGTGCTTGGCCGAGTGATCGATATGGTGCGTGCTGATGTGAGCCCAACGTCGGTCTTGACGGCCGACATCGTGAAAGTGGGTCAAAGTCGACCAGTGCGAGCCAAGACGGCGGGGCAGCGGCGCTATGTCGAGGCCATCGCCGAGCACGTCATCACCTTCGCCCTCGGACCAGCGGGTACGGGCAAGAGTTGGCTGGCTGTCGCCATGGCGGTGCAGGCGCTGCATGCCAAGCGGGTGAACCGAATCATCCTCACTCGACCGGCCGTCGAAGCCGGTGAGCGACTCGGCTTTCTGCCCGGTGACCTCATGGCCAAAATCGACCCGTATCTGCGGCCGCTGTATGACGCGTTGCACGACATGGTCGGAGCAGAGAACGCACAAAAGTATCTTGAGCGAAACGTTGTCGAAGTGGCGCCATTGGCCTTCATGCGTGGGCGCACGCTGAACAACAGCTTTATCATCCTCGACGAGGCGCAGAACACGACACCCGAACAGATGAAGATGTTTCTTACTCGCATCGGCTTTGGCTCAAGGGTTGTCGTCACCGGCGACACCACTCAGGTCGATGTCGCCGACGGCAGAAGTGGTCTCGTGGGCCTCGAGCGAGTGCTGACGGGCATCGAGGGTCTCACGTTCGTGCACCTTGACTACAACGACGTCGTGCGACACAAGATCGTGGCTGACATCGTTGCCGCCTATGAGCGCGTCGGTAACCAGGCATCTGCACGGCTGCGAAGCGAGCGTCGGCGTGGCTGATCGGCCACGCTCACGTCATCCACGCCGCGCCGGAGGCGATGGGTCAGTCGAGGTCTTCGTCTCTGACGAACAATCAGACATCGTCGTCGACGTGGTGCGGTGGCAACAGCTTGCAACCAAGGTGCTGCAGTCAGAGGGTGTACGCGGTCAGGCAGAGATGGCTCTGCTGTTCGTTGCGACGACGACGATTCAAGAGATGAATCGCATCCACATGGGCAATGACGCGCCAACCGACGTGTTGGCGTTTCCGATCGATTTGGTCGATGACTCTCGAGCAACTGGCCCTGCTGCACGCACAGCCACACCCGTGCGCGCACGTGTCGACGTTGGTGACTTGCCACTGCTCGTCGGTGACGTTGTGGTGTGTCCTCAGGTGGCGGCTGGTCAGGCGGCCGATCATGCCGGCAACCTTGACGATGAATTGGCGTTGCTGGTTACCCATGGGGTGCTGCACGTGCTTGGTTACGACCACGACACGCAGGAACACGCAGATCGCATGCGCGCGCGCGAGCGTGAGTTGCTCGAACAATTGCACTGGTCTGCGCCGGCCCCGACCGGTTTTCGACAGGGCTACTAGATGATCGCCGCCGCACCAACCAACGCCGATATCTGGTTGCTCGTCGGTATTGGCGTCTTGCTCATCATCCTCATGCTCTTGGCGCTGGCCGAGATGTCGCTCTCGCGCATCACCCGTCAGCGAGCCGAGGCGTTGCAGGCGGCCGGGCACAAGCGCGGCGACATCTTGGTGCGTCTTGCTAGTGAGCCGACGAGATGGGTGAACCCGCTGTTGCTCACCGTCAATGCGCTGCAAACCGTGCAAGCGGTTCTCACCGGCGTGGTTGCCAACCGACTCTTCGGTGCACCAGGTGTTGCGGTGGGCGTCGTGCTCAACGTGCTCGTCTTCTTTGTGCTAGCTGAGGCCCTGCCAAAAACCTATGCCGTGCTGCACTCGGTGCGTGGTGCGACCGCTACTGCTCCGCTCGTGTCGGTGTTGGCTGGTTTTTGGCCGCTACGACTCGCATCGAATCTTCTCATCAAGCTCACGAACTTCTTCGTGAAGGGCAAAGGTCTTGAGCAAGGACCATTTCTCAACGAGCAAGAGTTTCTGGGTCTCGTCGAGGCTGCCGCGAAGGACTCAGTCATCGAAATCGAAGAACAGAGTCTCATTGAATCGGTCATTGAGTTTGGCGACACCGTGGTGCGTGAAATCATGACGCCCCGCCAAGACGTGATGACGGTAAACGAAAACGACACCGTTCGGTTGGCACTTGATATGGCGGTCGAGCAGCAGTTCAGCCGCGTGCCGGTTCTGCGAGTTGACGACGACGACATTGATGACGTGTGTGGTTCGGTGAACACCAAAGACTTGATGAAACTCGAGCGTTCAGGCAGGGGAGACGAGCTCGTCACTGCGGTGATGCGACCGGCACACATCGTGCCCGAGACCAAGGCGGTGGCCGAGCTGATGCGCGAGATGCAGCACACAAAGAACCACCTGGCAATCGTGGCCGACGAATATGGCGCCTTCTCGGGCATCGTGACGCTCGAAGACTGTCTTGAAGAGCTCGTCGGCGAGATCGTCGACGAGCACGACGAAGGCAATTTGAACTTCCGCCCACAGAGCAATGGCGACTGGTTGATCGAGGGTGGTGTCTCGATTGCCGACGTCAATGATCGCCTGCAACTCTCGCTGCCCGTAGATGACTACGACACCATCGGCGGTTATGTTTTTGGCAGCATCGGACGCGTACCGCGCCTCGGTGAAGGCCCAGAGGTCGCCGGCGTGCGGGTGCTCACTGAAGAACTCGATGGTCGGCGCATCACCACGGTGCGTGTTACCAAGGCGCTGCCGCGCGACTGACCGCCAACTAGGGTTTCGCGCATGGAACTCTCACTTAAGGGCAAAGTTGCGCTCGTAACAGGCGCCTCGCGCGGCATTGGCAAGGCAATCGCAACCCAGTATGCGGCGTCGGGTGCCAAAGTCATGATCTCGTCACGCAAAGAAGACGCATTGCGTGCCGCCGCCAAAGAGATGCAGGGTGAGGTCGAAGTGTTTGCCGCCAACGCAGGCGATGTCGCTGCTGGCAACGAGTGTGTCATGGCGACCATCGAACGATTCGGTGCACTCGACATTCTCGTCAACAATGCGGCAACCAACCCGTACATGGGGCCGACACTCGGCATCGACGAATCGCGCTATGACAAAACGTTCCAGGTGAACCTGCGCGGCCCATTGTTCTGGTGCAAAGCCGCATGGGACGCTCACATGAAGAATCATCCGGGTGTGATCATCAACGTCGCATCAGTGGGTGGTTTACGTGCCGAAGGCCATCTCGGCGTTTACAACCTGACCAAAGCGGCGCTTATTCACATGACGCGTCAGCTCGCCGGTGAGCTCGGCCCGACGCGCGTCGTTGGTATCGCGCCCGGTCTGGTGAAAACCGATTTCGCCGCGGTGTTGGTCGAGAACTTCGGCGAACGTCTCGCAGCGCAGCTTCCGACGCAGCGTTTGGGCGAGCCAGACGACATCGCGAATCTCGCGACATTTCTCGCTTCAGATAAAGCGAGTTGGATCACCGGCGAAACTTATGTGATCGACGGTGGCGCAGGGGTGCGTTCAGGCGCCATATAGATACGCCCGTATCGCAATAACGCGGGTGTGGCAACCGCGAGCACGCAGATGAGCAGAACTCCAGACACGAGGTAAGTGGCGCGTAGCCCGTAGCGATACGCGAGTTGTCCGCCAATGAGCGCGCCAATACTCGTGCTGCCAGTGCCGAGAAACCGATAGACACTGTTCACACGACCGAAGAGTTCAGGCGGAATCAGACGTTGTCGAAGGCTGACGGTGATGACATTCCACGTCGTGCCGAACACCGACATCAAGGTGCCAGAGACGACCACGACCGCCACATTGGGGAAGATTCCAGGCAGCAGGTCGAGTACGGCAAACATTCCGTAGGAGATGACGAGGGCCATTGCGGGGCCGAGCATCTTGGCCACTCGATCGCCAATGAGTCCGCCGACGATGGCGCCGCCTGCCGAGACGGCGAGCAGCAGCCCGAAGCCGCGCGGGCCGACGTCGAGAACGTCGCGAGCAAACTTGGCAAAGACCGAGGCAGCGAACATGTGGGCCATGTTGACGAGACCGAGCAGCACGGCCAGCAATCGCAGCAGTCGATGTTCTGCGAGCCAGCGCAAGCCGGTGCGCATCTCGACCCACAACGAGGCTCGCTCGTGAGCGACAGGAACAAACGGTGTTCGAGGTCGCAGCCCGAGAATCAGTAGGGCGGCAACGACCAAGGCGATGGTCTGCACCCCGAATGGGGTGAAGGCTGCGGTGGCAAACAGCACTGCACCGATGGGCAGACCAACGAACGAGTTGGCGATGACTTCTGTGGCGTAGAGGCGGCCGTTCGCGCGCTCGAGGTGTTCGGGTTCCACGAGCGAGGGCAAGAAGGCCTGGGCCGACATGTCGAACACCACTTCGAAGACCGCGATCAGTGTGACCAAGGCGATGAGCAAACCGATGTTCAGCTGTTCGCTGATGATGAGCAGGGTGACGATGCCATAAAGCGCCCCGCGAGCTGCGGTCGAAAGGGTGAGCAGCCGACGTCGTTCTACTCGATCAATCACGACTCCGAGCGGCAGCGAGAGCACGAGCCAGGGAATCATCGAAGCAAAACTCACGAGCGAGATGAGTCGCACGTCGTTGGTCAACGTGAGCGCAAGCAGTGGCCCCGCAGCAGCCACCATGCCGTCGCCCAGATTGGAAATCGATGAAGCCGAGAGATGGCGCCAAAAGACACCTGGCAGACGTCGTTCGTTGGCGTCAGACACTCGGTAGTTCGCTTCGACGCACCTTGCCGAGGGTAGTTCGCGGAATGCTCGGCACCACCATCACACGTTGTGGCGCATGCGATGGTGAGAGCGTCTCTTTGACGTGGCTGCGAAGTTGCTCGAGTGTGGGTGGTGTTGCCGCAGTCGTGGTGATGTAGGCGACAACGACCGAGCCCCACTGTGCATCGGGCGCACCGACGACACACACATCACTGACCAGTGCATGCTCGCGCAATCGGGCTTCGACGACGCGTGGCCACACCTTGACCCCACCTGTGATGATCAGGTCGTCACGTCGACCTCTTACGGTGAGTTGATTGCCGTCGAATTCGCCGAGATCGCCCGTCGCCAACCATCCGTCGCGCAGCGGTAGTGGTGAATGACGATACGTACGCGCCATGGTGGGGGTGCGCACCAGAATCTCGCCGTGCTCGATGCGTACGTCGACGCCGTCGAGAGTGATTCCGCCGTAGACGACACCGCCCGCAGTCTCGGTCATGCCGTAGGTGGCAATCGCATTCGTGGGTAGTGCGTCGCTCGCTGCTCCGCCGACCAAGACCGTGCGCCACTCTGAAAATGAGTGACGCGTCATCAGGGTTGGCACCACGGAGGTGCGCGTGGCTCCGTCTGCGCGTGCAGCATCAATCGCACTTTGGTCGACAGCGTGGCAGAACGAGAGTCGACTGCGGTGATGTAGTGCTCGCGCGATGACACCGAACCCGCCGATGTGTGCCGCTGGTATACAAAGCCACCAATGATCATCGGCTGACAATTCGAGTCGCCTACCCACCAAGCGTGCCGCAGCACTCAGTGAGTCATGCGTATGCACGACACCCTTCGGTTCACCCGTCGTGCCACTGGTAGCCACGACCAATGCATCGCCGTCGGTGAGTGGCACGAGCATGGGCGAGCGTTCAGGAGCGAGGGTGTTGACACCGTTCGCCGAAACCACGACGTCTGCGGCAAGTCGCGCCAGCACTTCGGTCTTGGCCGCTATCGGTAGCCGTTGGTCAAGAGGCAGAACCACGTCTCCCGATTGCCAGGCACGCACGACATTGGCAACGAACTCGTCACCAGCCGGCAAGTCGAGTGCGATGAGGCGCGGCATTGGCGTCACGCTATTAGCGTCACGACGTGACTTCGGCCAACGAGTGGTGGCTCGGCGCGAGGCCCCGCACGCTGCCAGCAGCGGTTGTACCCGTGCTGATCGGCACCGCAGTGGCCTATGACCAAGCCAGCGACTTTGTCGCCGCCGAGTGGTTGCCGCGCGCCACTCTCGCTCTCGTCGTGAGTCTGGCTCTGCAGGTTGGCGTGAATTACGCCAACGATTACTCCGACGGTGTGCGGGGCACTGATGACGATCGCGCAGGGCCGATGCGATTGGTTGCTTCACGTCGTGCCACCCCTCGTGCCGTGAAGGTGGCTGCGTTTACTGCTTTCGGTGCGGCGTGCGTCGCGGGGCTGGTGCTCGCCGCACTCACCACCTGGTGGCTGATCGCTCTGGGTGTCGTTTGCGTGGTGGCAGGGTGGACCTACACCGGTGGCCCGCGACCGTATGGCTATGTCGGTCTCGGAGAGGTCTTTGTCTTTGTGTTCTTTGGTCTCGTGGCGACAATCGGCACCACCTATGTCGTAATCGAATCGGTTTCAGTGCTTGCAGTGTGCTCGGGCGTGCTCGCGGGGCTGCTGGCTGTTGCTCTTCTCATGGTGAACAACATTCGTGACATCGACGGCGATGCGCGCAGCGGCAAACAGACGCTGGCGGTGCGACTCGGGGTCAAGCGCAGCAAGAACCTCTTTGTGCTGATCTACGTGGCCGCTCTTTTTGCTGTGCTCTTGGCGGCAACGCAATCACTTGGTGCGCTGCTCGGCTGTGCAGGCTTGCTCGCGGCACTGCCGGCCATCACCACGGTGCGCGATGCAACGACGGCACCGCGTCTGATTGCAGCGCTCGGTATGACGGCCCGCACACAGCTGGTGGTCGGTGTGTGTTATGCCCTGGGGCTCATCATCCACTGAATCAACACGTCGGCGAACGCTGACGGCTGTTCGAGGTGCACAGAATGCCCGGCATTGCCGATGATTTCCAGTCGAGCCCGTGGCGCCATTACCGCGATGCGACGTGCCAGAGCGACGAACTTTTCGTCTCGTGCGCCAGCCACCACCATGAGGGGCTGTGAGAGTTCAGTCAGCCGGTTCCACAATGGCGATTGCGTTCCGGTTCCGCAGAGTCGAAGGCTTGACGCCAAACCAGCGGGGGTGTTCGTAAGGCGTGACTCGCGTTGTGCTTGCGCCGGCGTGAGATGGGCAAACAACGGTTGCGCCAGCCACTCATCGATGAAGCTGGCGATACCAACCTGTGAGATTCGATCGGCCAGTTGTTCATCGGCCGTGCGTCGTGCGTTGCGTTCGCGGTCGTCGTCGATGCCAGCGGTTCCGCTGATGAGAACGCAGCGCTTGACGGCATCGGCATGGGCGAGTGCGGCGTGCAGCACCACGCGGGCGCCGAGTGAATAGCCGACATAGGTTGCCTGCCCACCCGTGGCGACGAGGGCTTGAGCGGTGTGGTGCAAATCGAGATGCAGCTCTGCCGATGCACCGTGCCCTGGTAGGTCGACAAGCATCGCCTTGGTATTGGGAAGTTGCGGCAACACGCGTTCGACGAACTGCCGCCATGAGTCGCCGGTCTGAGAGAACCCGTGCACGAACACGAGGGTGTTGTCGCCGCCGCCGATGGTCTGGTGGGCGAGCACGTGGCGCGTCACGAAGGTTCGATCATCTTGCGCAGCAAGCGGGCGAAGGTGGTCGAGTCTTGTGCACCAGGGATGACGAACGCGTCGTTGATGACGAATGTCGGCACTGCTGTGATGTCTCGCTCAGCGGCCCATGCGAAATCGTCGTGTACTCGGCTGCTCCACTCGTCGATCGACGGTGTTGCTTGTGAGACGGCAGTGGTTTTCGGGGCGTCGAACAGCGAGCCGAGTGCATCATGCTGAACTCCGGCGCGTCGGGCGCACGAAGTCAACACCGCAGGGTCGCCGATGTTGAGACCTTCAGTGAAGTAGGCCGACATCACCTTCTCGTTGACTGCACCCTCGAGATCGGGCGCGTGGTGCGCGACAAACTTCAGTAGGCGGTGGGCACCAAGCGTGTTGGCACGCACGGCGCGCTGCATGTCGAAGGTGATGCCTTCTGCCGCGGCGGTGGCGGTGACGTGCGCAAGGATCTCGGCGGCGCGTTCGTGGCCGCCGAACTTCTTGGCGTAGGCATCGATGACGGGCTCGGCGGTGTCGGTCGGAGCGGTTGGGTCGAGTTGGTAGGCGCGCCAGCTCACGTGCAGATCCACTTCGAGACCCGCGTGGCGGAGGTCATAGACGGCACGTTCAAAGCGTCGTTTGCCGATGAAACACCACGGGCACACCAGGTCAGAGACGATTTCCACCCGCACTGCTGCCACGATAGAGGCATGCAGTCTGCCGACGTGACCGCCACGTTCTGTGCGACCTTCGTCGACGAGTGGTGTTCGCTTGGGGCGCGCGATGTCGTGTTGGCCCCCGGGTCGCGGTCGACTCCGATGGCGTTGGCACTAGCGGCCGAATCACGTTGCCGAGTGCACGTGTTTCACGATGAACGCAGCGCGTCGTTTGCTGCTCTCGGCATGGCGCTCACCCGTGGCGTACCGACGTTGCTGTTGTGCACGTCAGGTACGGCAGCCGTCAATTTTCATGCAGCCGTGGTCGAAGCTTCACATGCCGAGGTGCCATTGATCGTGCTCACCGCCGACCGACCACCAGAACTGCAAGGCATTGGTGCGCCGCAGACCATCGACCAACAGCGTTTGTTCGGTGTGGCAGTGCGATCGTTCGTCGATGTTGGTGTGCCAGATGATGATCGACGATCTGAGTGGCGTCGCGTGGCACAGCGGGTGTGGTTGGCGGCAACGGGTCAGCGGCCTGGTCCGGTGCACGTCAACCTGCCGTTTCGTGAACCGCTCGTCGGTGAGGCGGGCGACCTGCCAGCACGCGAAGAAGTCAGGCAACCCCGTGCGGCTCGACCGCTGCCCACCGAACAGCTCTCGCACTTGTGCTCGCGTCTCGTCGGGCGACGCGGGGTTGTCGTTGCGGGGGTTGGCGCGGCTTCTTCTGCCGCACTGACACGATTGGCCGAGACACTCGCGTGGCCCGTGCTGGTTGAGCCTCGCAGCGGTGCGCGCATCGAGAGCGAGTGCTTCATCCGTCATGCTGATGCGTTCTTGCGACACGAACCCACGGCGAAGGCACTGCGCCCTGAGGTGGTCATCCGCTTCGGTGCGCCGCACGCGTCAAAGGTGATGGCCGGGTGGTTGCGCGACGCAGAGTGCGAGATGGTGGTGGTCGGCGAGTCGCCGTTTTTGATTGACCCCGATCGCCGTTGCACGATGCACGTGATTGCGAACCCTGATGCAGTGTGCGAAGACGTGTTGAAGGTGGTCGCAAGAAGTGCTGCTGCGCCTGCATGGCTTGGTGGCTGGGTTGCAGCCGAGCAAAGCTCACGCAAGGTCATTGCCTCATTGCTTGATGATGAGGCGGCATTGAGTGAGCCCGGCGTGGCTCGCACGGTTGCTGCCGCATTACCGCGGGGCGCTTCGCTGATGGTGTCATCGTCGATGCCGGTGCGCGATCTCGAGTGGTATGCCGGGGCAACCGACCATCTGCGCGTGCTGGCGAATCGCGGGGCTAATGGCATCGACGGGGTCGTATCAAGTGCCGTTGGCGTCGCGTTGGCCTCAGGTGCGCCGACTGGCCTGTTGATTGGCGACATCGCTTTCTTGCATGACAGCAACGGCCTTGTCGCGTTGCGTCATCGCCCGGCAGACCTGCGCATCGTGGTAATCGACAACGACGGTGGGGGAATCTTTTCGTTCTTGCCGCAGCGCAACACGTTGGCCACCGACCGCTTCGAACAGCTTTTTGGCACACCGCACGGCACCGATCTCGCTGCGCTTGCGAATGCTCATGGCCTTGCAGTCGAGTCGGTGTCAACTACTGCACAACTGCGCGCTGCCCTTGTTGCGCAGGGCCCGCGTGTCATCGTCGTGCGCACGAACCGCGACCGCAACGTTCAGCAGCACGACGACCTGCACGCTGCGGTCGCGCGGGCACTCGACGGCGCTTAGGGCCGCACAATGGCGGCAAGCATCGCCTGAAACTTTGCTTGTGTTTCGGCGAATTCTGCCTGTGGGTCGCTTTGTGCGACGATGCCGCCGCCTGCGAACAGTCGAGCTGAGCGCCGGTCACCACTGAGTTCGGCGCAGCGAATCGTCACCGCCCAGGTGCCATTGCCGTGACGATCGCACCAGCCGACACTGCCGCCATAGCGACCGCGTGAGAAGCCTTCGTACCTCGTGAGTAGCGCAAGTGCGGCTTCGCGGGGATATCCGCCGAGAGCTGGTGTCGGCGAGAGGGCATGCATCATGTGCACCACATGCGGCAACGGCTGCGAGAGCTTTCCTTCGATTCGTGTACCAAGATGTTGCACGTTGGCGACGGCCACCACCTCTGGCTCTGGTTGCCAGTCGAGATACGAGCACCACGGCAACAGCGTGTCGTGCACCATGTCGATGACGACACGGTGCTCAACTTGGTTCTTTTCGCTGGCCCGCAATTCGGCGGCCAGTCGGGCATCGGTGGCGGGGTCGCCCGTGCGCGGGGTCGTGCCGGCCAGCGGGTTACTGCTCACATCGTCGCCAGCGCGAGCGACGAGCAATTCGGGAGACGCTCCGACGAGACCCTCGATCGAGTATCGATAACTCGAACCAAACGAGGCGCGCAAACGACGAAGCAGTGCGTGTACAGAGATCGGCTCACTCGACTCGACCATCACGTCGCGAGCGACAACCGCCTTGGTGATCTCACCACGTTGCACTGCGTCGCGAATCGCGGCAACCGCAGTCAGGTAGGTCGCGATATCGACCCCTGGTCGCACGGTGAAGTGCGGCTGGCGAACGGTTTCTTGAACGGGCGGCGTCAGATCTACTGCGCACCCCTCGACGTGGGTGACCCACGCGGTTCCATCGTGAGACTTGGCCACGACGACCTCAGGAAGAATCGCTTCGCCAGACTTGCCGTCGAACGAGTGCCAGCCCACGAGCACACCATCTGACCCGAGCCTCGCCACCGTGTCGTCGCACGTGACGGTAGAGAAAAAGTCAGGCGCTTCGGTAAGTGGCAGACGTGCCGCCACACCGCGGCCGGCAAACCCGACGCCGTCTCGCACAAAGAGCACGCCATCGTCGCCGGCGATGTCGTTCAGATCGACGTTGCCATCGGTGAACTCTCGTAGTGGGCGAGTGATGAGTCGCATGGTGTGCGGGCCCTTATCGCGTGCTGAGCAACAGCTGGGTGAGACCACCCGACAGTTGGTGATGTGCAACGTTGCGAAACCCAGCATCACGCATCAGTTGACTGAGGGCGTCTGGTGCCGGAAGATACGAAACGCTGCGCGGTAGATACCCGTAGGCGGCGCGGTCAGACAGAAGGCCACCGAGCCAGGGGACAACTCGCCCAAAATACAGCGAGTTGCCTGCGCGCACGAGTCGGTTGGTCGGCACCGACACATCGAGCAACGCGACCCGGCCGCCGGGGCGCACGACACGGGCCAGCTCGGCGAAGAATGCGGGCAGTTCGACGAAATTACGCAAGGCAAAGCCGCAGGTGACGCCGTCGATACTCGCGTTGGCCAGTGGCAGCCGCAGAACGTCAGCTTGCGTGCGGGGTGCGCCGCTCGTGTCGTTGGCGAGCATGCCGAAGGAGAAGTCGAATGACAACGGGGTGAGACCCTGACGCTTCAGCTCGGCACACAAGTCGCCGGTGCCACTGGCGAGATCAGCGACTACCGCACCTACGGGCAAGCGCAGGTCGCTGACGGTGCGTCGACGCCATCGAACGTCAAGCCGAAACGTCATGATTCGATTGACGAGGTCGTACCGCGAGGCAATGGCATCGAACATGTCGCGCACCGCGCGGGCCTTGTTGTCACCGGTGGGCAGCTGGTCGAGGTCCCAACTCTTGCGTTGCGGTTCAACCACGAGGCAAGGCTACGGTGGAACAAGTGATTGACTTCTCGTTCGCACCCGAGATCGAAGACGTGCGCATGCGCGTGCGTGACTTCATGGACAAAGAAGTGCGGCCACGGTGGGATTCCACCGACCACGACGACCGAAAAGCCGTCGTGAAGGCAATCGTCGAGTTGCGTGATCGTGCTCGCAACGAATGGAAGCTGTGGTTGCCGCACATGCCTGCAGAGTGGGGTGGCATGGGCCTGGGGCCGACGGCGATGGCTGCAGTATCGGCTGAGGCGGCGAAGGTCGGCATTGGTCCCTTCGTGTTGAATGCACAAGCGCCAGATGAGGGCAATCAACACACCCTCTTGCACTGGGGCACCCCCGAACAGAAAGAAAAATATTTGCGACCACTGTGCGAGGGCACGACACGATCGTGCTTTGCAATGACTGAACCCGAAGTGGCGGGTAGTGATCCGACGCTGATCAAGACACACGCCTACCAAGACGGCGACGAATGGGTGCTCAACGGTCACAAGTGGTTCATCTCTGGCGCGCGCGGCGCACGATTTGCGTTGGTGATCGCTCGCACCGAAGACAACCCCGATCTTCCGCAAGCCGCCAACTCGTGCTTCATCGTCGATATTCCGACCGAAGGGTTCGACATCGTGCGCGACATCGAGACGATGTCTGGGTCGCACAACCACTGCGAAATCTTCTTGCGTGACGTTCGTGTTTCGAAAGACAACATGCTCGGTGGTCGTGGTCAGGGGCACTTGCTGGGGCAGTATCGCCTTGGCCCGGCGCGACTCGCGCACTGCATGCGGTGGATCGGTCAAGCCGAGACCGCCCTCGACATGATGGTGAAGCGCAGCCTCGAACGTTTCTCGCACGGTTCGCTACTCGCCGAGAAGCAGGGCATTCAATGGCTGATTGCCGACTCGACCGTCGAGTTGTATCAATGCAAACTGATGGTGCTGCATGCCGCCTATCGCATCGAACACGGTCTGCCATTCACGAGCGAGGTGTCGATGGCGAAGCACTTCGTTGCCAACAGCCTGTGGCGAATCGTCGATCGGGCGATTCAAGTGCACGGCGCGCTGGGTTACAGCAACGACACGCCCCTTGCGCACATGCTGCAGCAGGCTCGCTGGAGCCGATTCGCCGACGGAGCCGACGAAATCCACCAGATGCGCATCGCCCAGCGCACGATTGCGGCATACAAGGATCACGGCAACACCAAGAGCGCGACAGGAGACCTGCCCTTATGAGCACTGCAAAACCACAACGGGCTGACGCTGCGAACAACGATCTGATCTTCGGCGTTTTCATGCCGCAGGGTTGGAAGATGGAGCTCGTCAGCATCGCCGACGACCAAGCAAAATGGGCCAAGGCCGTCGAAATCGCCGTGCGCGCCGAGACGCTTGGCTACGACTCGATTTGGGTGTACGACCACTTTCACAATGTGCCCAAGCCGGCGCACGAAGCCGTGTTTGAATGCTGGACCACCATCGCGGCAATCAGTCAGCGAACGTCGCGAATTCGTCTCGGACAGATGGTCGGATGCAACCTGTATCGCGAGCCGGCGCTGCTTGCCAAGATCACCTCGACGATCGACGTAATCAGCGGAGGGCGCCTCGACTGGGGAATCGGCGCTGGTTGGTATGAGAACGAGTGCCGCGGATACGGCTATGAGTTTCCGCTTCCGAAAGAGCGCATTGCGATGTTGCGCGAATGCGTGGAGATCGTGAAATCGATGTGGTCAGAGAAAGAAACCACCTACAACGGCAAGTACTACACGCTGACGCGCGGCAACTGTGATCCGAAACCGGTGCAGAAGCCGCGACCACCGATCTGGATCGGTGGCGGTGGCGAGCAACTCACGTTGCGGGTGGTTGCGCGTCACGCCGACTACGCGAACTTTGGCGGCACTGTCGAAGACTTCAAGCGAAAGCGAGAAATCCTTGCTCAGCACTGCAAAGACGTCGGACGTGACTTCGACGAGATACGACTCACCTGGTCACCCGAGGTATTCATGCGTGAGACTGAGGCCGAAATTGCGGCGGCTGGGTCACGCAGTCTCTGGGGTCACCCCGTCGAGCAGTGGAAGGCGACCTCTCTCGTTGGCACGCCAGAACAGGTGAGCGAGAAAGTGGCCGCCTATGTGGCAATGGGATGCGTTGGCTTCGTGCCCTGGTGCGCGGATTACCCCGACACCACCACGCTCGACTTGTTTGCTGGCGTCGCCAACCAGTTCCGCGCGCCGCGTTAGTTCGCGGGCGGCGATTGTTCGCGCCGCGTTAGTTCGCGGGCGGCGAGACGTTCGCTCAGCCGAAGTAGGTGCGAAACACCAGCTCGGCCACGCAACTGGGCTTGGCGGCTCCTTCAATCTCGAAGGTTGCCTCAAGCGTCATCTGAACTCCACCCGCGACATCTTCTGCGGCGAGCAGTTTTGCGCCAACGCGAAGACGTGAACCGACGGGAACGGGCGATGGAAACCGAACCTTGTTCGTGCCGTAGTTGACACCCATGACAGCACCTTCGACACCGTAGACCTGCGGCAAGAGCGATGGCCCGAGCGACAATGTCAGATAGCCGTGCGCAATTGGCGCGCCGAAGGGGCCCTTCTTCGCCTTTTCGACATCAACGTGAATCCATTGATGATCACCGGTCGCATCTGCAAACGTGTTGACCATCTCTTGGGTAACGGTGAGATAGTCGCTGTAGCCGAGGTGTTGACCGACGTGAGCCTTGATGCCTTCGGCACCCTTCATAATCGTTTTTGCCATGCTCTAGTGATACCAGATTCGCTGGTGCTCGCGGCTCTGGTTATGCAGAAGCAACGCCAACACCGCCACGTCGAAAGCGAAGGAAATGAGGCTCGAGCCGATGATGCGAAGCCGCCACGAAGCTCCGATTTGGCTGTAGGCGACGAAGTTCAACACCACGGGTGCGGCAGCCGCAGCCACCGACAGTTGCCATCCGACGCGTCGTTCGTTGGCCATCAGAAAGGGCCCCGCTACATGGGCGGCTACCACAATCAGACCAAGCACGAACCCAAAGGTGTATCGATAGCGAAAGTACGAGAGCACTCCACCGCCGTCAAGCAGATCGGCGAGGGCGAAGAAGCCATTGATGTAGAGCAACCACGTCGCAATCTGCAGGGTCTGGGGTTGCATGCGGTCAAACCACTTGCGAAAGTTCAACATTGCCGTTGAGTCTGTCAGATGCGACGACCAGATGCCTGTCGAGCGCCGAAGCGTCGCTCGGTAGCGTGCCAGAACGATGCGCAGCGGTTTTGTCACCCTGGTCGGCCGCCCCAATGTCGGAAAATCAAGTCTCATCAACGCGGTGTGCGGTCGAAAGGTCAGCATCGTGAGCGACAAGCCGCAGACCACCCGTACGCGGGTGCGAGCCGTCGTGAATCAAACCGATGCTCAGGTGGTGTTCGTCGACACACCGGGCATTCACAAGCCCGTGAGTGCACTTGGGCGGCGCGTGAACGCCACGGCGGTCGACTCACTTTCAGAGGTTGACGTTGCGTGCCTGGTGATTGATGCGACGCAAACCTTCGGCACCGGTGACAAGTTCGTCGCCGAACGCATGGACATGAAGCGTTCGGCGGTGGTACTGAACAAGACCGATGCAACGTCGCATGCCAAGATCGCGAAACAACTTTCGGCACTCGCCGAGCTCGATGCGCTCGCGTATTTCCCGGTGTCGGCCCGCACGGGTGAAGGCGTTGCGGTGTGGATGCAGTGGTTGAGTGCGCAGATGCCCGAAGGTCCAGCACTGTTTCCGCCCGAAGTGGTGCGCGAGACCCCAGATACCCAGTGGGTGGCGGAACTTGTGCGCGAGTCGTTGCTGGCACGCACACGAGAAGAGCTGCCGTACTCGATAGCAACGCGAGTGACCGAATATGAATGGCCGCGAATTCGTTGTGAGATCGTGGTTGAGCGCGAGAGCCAAAAGGGCATGGTCATTGGCAAGGGTGGTGCGATGTTGAAGGCAGTTGGCACCGAAGTGCGTATGCAGCTCGCGCACGGTGCGTATCTCGAATTGGCAGTAGTGGTCGACCCCGGGTGGCAGCACGACGACAGTCGGGTGCAGCGACTCGGGTATTGATCAGATCACACGTGTTACGAGTCGCGTGACGAGAGCACAGAAACGTAGTCGTCGTAGGTCACTGCGGTGCCGGGTGTGGTCAGGTCACCACCACCGCGAGGTATCGAGATCTCGACACCGTCAACCGAAAAGATCACCTGCCCGATGCCGGGGCGACGCGTGAGCGTCAAGACAATCTGCGCAATGGCGAGACGCTGATCGAGCGGCTCGAGTTCTGACAAGAACGGGGCAGTGCTCGCCACTCGGGCGATACCTCGTCGCACTTCAATCGTCGCAGTGACTCGAGTCGGCAGAGCGCTGCGCAGCCCAGTGTTCTCTACCTGACGGTCAAGACCCGCGAGCAGTGTGTCGAGCACCTGCGTGGGGGTGGCAGGGCTCACGATGAAACGTTCGGTGCGCACGACGCGATTCGCGCTGACATAAAAGAGGTCTACCTTTTCGGTAAGCACTTCGACGACGGTGGTAGTTGCTGACTCTGGCAGTGCGGGCACCGTCGTGGTCGAACTCGTCGTGGTCGTTTCAATCAATGCAGAGGGAATCTCGCTGACGTCCAGTGGCACAAAGCGTCCTTCGTCGGGAACCCCGCAACCCAGCAGCGAGACGGTGGCCACCAGACTCGTGGCGATAGGGCGAAGCCTCACGAAGCCTCCGCACGTGGGATGACGACCACGAATCGCGCGCCGCCGCTCGGTGAACCGTCGACGTAAGCGCGGCCCCCGAGTGCTCGCGCATGCTCGGCAACGATCGCCAGCCCGAGGCCGCTGCCCACGCTGTTGCGCGATGCGGTGCCGCGGGCGAAGCGTTCAAAGATGCGTTCGCGTTCGCTGACCCCGACACCAGGGCCATTGTCGTCAACGATCAGCAACACCGCACCGTCGTCGTTCGACGAAAGAAGAATCTCTGATGCGCCACCAGCGTGGTCACGAGCGTTGTCGAGCAGGTTCACCAAGATTCTTTCGACACGACGACGATCGAGCAGCACGATGTCGTCGTCGCCCAGGTCTGATACCACGAGCACATCGCCGTAGCCGTAGCGACTTGCAATGCGCTCGATGAGCGAGGTGATACCTACTTCTTCGGGCTGGTCTTGGCCGGCGCGCGCGTCGAGGCGGCTGAGTTCGAGCAGGTCTTGTACGGTGCGATCGAAGCGGCGCACTTGGGTGGCGATGATGGCGAGGGCAGTGCGATTGCGATCTGACAATTCGTCTGCCCGACCGGTGAGCACGTCGACGGCCGCACCAAGCGAAGTGATGGGTGAACGCAGCTCGTGGCTCACGTCACTGGCAAAGCGCTCTTCGCGTTGAATGCGATCTTGCACGGCTTGCACCATGCCGTTGAACGATTCGACGAGCTGCTGCAGGTCGGGGTCGCTCTCGGGTTCGAGACGCGTGTCGAGCGAGCCATCGGCGATGGTTGACGCCACATCGCTGACACGACGCAGCGGGCGCAGCACCGTGCCGGTGAGCAAGAAGCCGAGAACTCCGGCCACCACGGTGATGCCGAGTACTGCGGCTACGAGCGTCGATCGCACGGTGCCAAGCGTGTCGGCAACATCGCTGATGGGGAACACCTCGAAGTACGTCGCATCAATTGCCGGAATCGCCACGGCCACTGCCTCATACGGGCGACCAGCGAAGTTGACCCGCAGCACGCCGCTGCGACCGTCGATGGCTCGCGAGACGAAATCGGCGGGCAGGTTGCTCTGCGTGAAACGCAAAGGTGCTTGGGCGTAGAACAGGTCTTCGCTGCCGAGGTGCAGAACTGCGAACCCACCGGTTTCGGTGCGCAGTGACGTCACCAACTCTCCGGCGCTGGTGCGTTCGCTGCCGACGACGGTGCGCACGACCTGTGCGTTGGCAATCGCCTGCGAGCGCGCCGACGAGGTCGCCTTGTCGAGCAGATACGACCGAGTCGCAGCGAAGGTAACGACGCTGAGCAACACGGCTCCGGCAAACGATGCGAGCGCGAAATAGAGCACCATGCGGCTGCGCAAACCGACACGGAACGTCGACCACTGCACTGCCACACCTCAAGCATGGCGGCTACGCGCCGCACTCTGCGCGGGTCTAGGGCGAGCGGTAGTGCAGGGTTGGCGCCGAAAGGGGTTGTGGAACCGGCGGGGCCAAGGGGGAGCATGGCGCCCGCCGGTTCTCGACAGTGCAAGCGTGGGCTAGCCAGATGACGGCAAGCCTGTCGTTGTGTGCGTTTTGTGTAACACTTCGCAGCTCTTTGGCAGACTGCTCAGCTATGGCACGACTGCTCATGGTGGAAGATGACCCGAGCATTCGTGCAGCGCTGGGTCTGGCGCTCGAAGATGAGGGCTACGAAGTGTTGCAGTCGCCGAATGGGCGAACCGGGTTGGCAATGCTGGCAGAAGAGAGTCCAGACATCGTGTTGCTTGACCTGCGACTCCCCGATATTTCAGGGTTCGACGTCTGCCGCGAGATGCGCCAGCGCAGCAGCGTGCCGATCATCATCGTGACTGCACAGACCGACACGCATGACCTCGTCGCTGGGCTTGAGGCCGGCGCCGACGACTACGTCACCAAGCCCGTCAACAGTAAAGAACTCGCCGCGCGAATTCGGGCTGCGTTGCGGCGACTCGTGCGCGAAGTCTCAGGACGGTCGCCTGACATCACCCGCTTCGGCGACATCGAGTTGCGACGCGACGCAGGCACCGTGACCAAGGCAGGAGTCGAGCTGCCGTTGACGAAGACCGAGTTGCGACTGTTGATCGAGTTTGCCGACCACCCGAACATGGTGTTGAGCCGCGATCAACTGCTCGAGCGAGTGTGGGGCTATGAGTATCTCGGCGACAGCCGGCTGGTAGATGCGCACATTCGTCGCCTGCGCGTGAAAATCGAAGACAGCCCGAACGAACCGCGATTCATCACGACGCATCGCGGGCTGGGCTATCGCTTTCACCCTGACGCCTAGCGGCGGTGGAGACGCCGCCTAGCTGCCGTGTTGATGGCGCCTAGCGGCGGCGGAAGAACGACTTCACATCGTCGAGCTGTGAAGTCTCACGAAAATGCGCCACACCTTCAAGCACGGCGTTCTTGTAGCGGCGCTTGACGAGACGCGAGTCGAGGATCGCGACGACGCCATGATCGGTAGCCGAACGGATGAGTCGACCCGCCGCCTGCGCCAAGGTGGCTGCCGCAATCGGCACGTCAATCTGCATGAATGCCTGTTGACCCAACAACTCGCGTCGAGCTTCGAGCAACGGGTCGGTGCGCATCGGAAACGGCACCTTGTCGAGAATCACCAGGCGCAGTGCATCACCCGGCACGTCGACACCTTGGAAGAAGCTTCGTGTCGCAAAAAGGCACGAGCGAATGTCGGTCTTGAACGCATCAAGCAGCGCCTTTTTGCCCATGTCGTCTTGCGACAAGACCGCGATGTCGTCGAGTGCGCCGCGCAGTTCATCTACCGCCTCGCGCATTGCTTTGCGACTAGTGAACAGCACGAGCGCTGAACCGTCGGAATACTGCACGAGTTGACGAATTCGTGCATGCAGCGCCCGATTTCGGCCGGGAGCATCGGGGTCGGGCAGGTCGTCGGCCAGGTACAACAAGGCGTTGGTCTCATAGTCGAACGGGCTTTCGACGTCGAGGCGGGTTTCGGCGTCGATGGCGAGCCCGAGTCGATCGGGCAACGACCGTGGGATGGTGGCCGAGGTGAGAATCGCCGTTTGCGACAGCCACACCGGTGCCAGAACGCGGGCCACGCTCAGCGGTGCTGAGACGAGACGCGGGTGGTCGCCGCCGGTTACAAACGCAACGCGGTTGCTGTCGGTTGACAAACTCTCGTGCAGCGCGTCAGAGAGTCGCTTGGTGGCCGACTTTGCCCGCAAGAGTTCAGGTGTCTCGTCGGCAACTGATGCCAATGCATCGGCCAGCAGCAGTGCCTGTTCTTTCATGCCCCGCAAGATGATGTCGAGATCGGTGGGCAACGGGTTCGACAGTCGCTGGTCTTTGCGGTCAGTCAGTGCCGTGTCGAGGTCGCGTCCGCTCGTGGCAAGCGCATTCGCCACCTTCTTTGATGGCAACACCTTGCGCACGGCTTCGGCGACGTTTGCAGCCGAACCACCGGCCAGCATCACCGAAGCGGTATCGCTGATGACATCTTCGAGTTCGTGCACCTCATCGAACACCACAACATCGTGTTCGGGCAGAAACTCACGTTCGGCTTCGAGGTCGAGACCGTAGAGCGAGAAGTTGACGACCACGACGTTGGCAGCTCGCGCAGCGTCGCGTGCCAACTCGGTGTAGCACGTGTCGCCGAATGCGCACTTGAGTTTTCCGGGGCAGACATCTGAACCAACGCTGACTGAGCGCCACGCCGAGTCAGAAACCGGAAACGGCACCTCTGACATCTCGCCAGAGTCGGTCTCCGCCGACCAGTTGACGAGTTTGCGCACTTCGTTGCGAACACCGCGTGAGGCGTCTTCGAGTTCGAGTTCTTCACCGCGAGTTTCGATTTCGTGTAGTCGCTGACGGCAGAGATAGTTGTTGCGCCCCTTCAGCACGGCCCACGAAAACGGGTCGGCCAGATGCCGGTCGTTGAGCACCTTCTGCAAGAGCGGCAGGTCGACCTCAGCCAACTGGTCTTGCAACGCTTTGGTGTAGGTCGCCACAACCGTGGTGAGCCCGGAAGCGATGACAGGCACGAGGTAGCCGAGCGTCTTGCCGGTGCCCGTGCCGGCTTGCACCACGAGGCGTTCACCGGCGGCAATCGCTTCGGCCACGCGTCGGGCCATGCGAATTTGACCGGGGCGGTGTTCGGCGCGTGGCAACGATTCAGTAACGACCTGCAGCAGGGCCTCGGCACGATCGGCGGCAGAAATCATGAAACGAGGGCGAGGGCGGCGTCGAGTTCATCGGCGCCAAAATCGGGCCAGGCCGCGTCGGTGAAATACACACGTGCGTGGCGGGCTTGCCACAGGAGGAAGTTCGAGATGCGCGTCTCGCCGGAGGTGCGCACGAGCACGTCGACGGGCGGCAGGTCGGGGTCGTAGAGGTGTCGGGCGATGGCAGCGGGCGAGACGTGTGCACCATTGCTCGCAGCGTCGGCTGAGCTAGCGGTCTCGAGTGCGGCGAGTCGAGCGGCTCGCGCGATCTCGGCTCGCGAGCCGTAGTCGAAGGCAACGGTCAGCACCATGCCGGTGTTGGTGCTGGTGTCGCGAATCGCATCACGAATTGCCTTCTGAATCGGGGCCGGAGTGCGCGAGCCTGGCTCGTCGAATGGTCGACCGATCCAGCGCACACGCACATTGTTGGCATTCAACTCGTCAATGCGGCCAAAGAGCTTGCGGTGCAGCCCGAGAATGTGGCGCACCTCCGAAGGCGGTCGCACCCAGTTTTCGGTGCTGAAACCGAACACCGTCAGCCAGCCAACGTTGCGATGTGCCGCTTCGCGCACGACGGTGGCAAGAGCTTCTTCACCGGCGGTGTGACCCGCGGTGCGAGGCAGACCGCGACGTTTCGCCCAACGACCGTTGCCGTCCATGATGCAGGCGATGTGCGGTGCAAGGGCTGGCATAGTGGCGTTCTGAACCTACTTCGTAGTGCGAGGATGTAACGGTGACTGCAAACGGATTGTCACACGTCATGGTGTGTGGTGGATCAGTGGCCGAATGGGCGGCGATGTCATCTGACGAGTGGCGGCGGAGAATCACACTCGTTGCCACGGCGGCGCGCAATGACGGAGCCGCTTGGGTCACGTTGGTGCCGTATTCGGCGGGCACGGCCGAGGGGGCGCAAGCGATCATCGACACGTTGGTCGACGACTGTGGTGGTTCGAAGTTCGGTGCGCGAGTTGTGATGAACAGTGACCAGATGGTCAACGTGATTGTCGACCCGCACACCGACGCCGTGCAACGAATTGCTGCGGCTGCGACATCGCTGCACGGTCAGTCGATCACCGAAGATGCACTCGCTGCGGCAGTGTGCGCACCAGCCCCGTCTGAGCCCGACTTGGTTGTGGTGCTCGGCCCTACATCACAGATGCCTGCCTCGCTGGTGTGGGAGCTCGCTTATGCCGAACTGGTGTTTCTCAATGTGCCGTGGTCAGAACTTGATGCCGACGCCTTCGAGATTGCGATTGCCGACTTTGCCCGCCGCGACCGTCGATTCGGTGGGGTCGATTCCTAATGCCGTTGTATCGCGATGTTGGGGTGGTGGTGCGCACCCACAAACTCGGTGAATCAGATCGCATCATCACGATCATTACGCAAGATTCAGGCAA
>Ga0214917_10000871_pt1 | contig 39265 bp, 36 predicted proteins | sample LL_1208_BB_MetaG_FD_177983 | JGI IMG/M metagenome (GOLD analysis project Ga0214917, IMG submission 177983) | Freshwater microbial communities from Lake Lanier, Atlanta, Georgia, United States - LL_1208_BB | ecosystem: Environmental > Aquatic > Freshwater > Lake | place: USA: Georgia | collected... | reverse complement strand
CAGGGCCCCGACGAAAGTCGCGATCCAAAGACCCTTGTTTTGAAGGGTGGCTGACGGGATTCGAACCCGCTACCCCCGGTACCACAAACCGGTGCTCTAACCGAGTGAGCTACAGCCACCGCGCACGAGCGCTGGGCGAAGTATAGCAGGGCCCGACGGCGGCTGCCGCCGGGCCCTGCGTCGGGCCGGTGGTCACGTTCTCGCACGCGGCGGCCGCTCAGATCTCGTCGTCGTCGGCCGGCTTCTCCGCCGACTTCTGCGCGGGCTTGGCCCCACCGCCGAGTCGCCCTTCGACCTCGCCGACCATGCCGCGAAACGCCTCGGGCACCTGCTCCCGATCGGCCTCGGTGTCGAGCGGCCCCGAATGAACCTCCTTGCCTGCCGGATCCTTGACCGTCACCGTCCGCTTGCCGTCGGTTTCGCGGATCTCGACCGTGCCCCGCTGGTCGGAGTTCACGACCACTTTCTGCGACCGTCCGCCCGGATAGATCTGAAGCACCCGGGCCTGCGCGTTGCCGCCGAACCCGCCGGCCGCGGCCTGAGCCTCCGCCTGGTCGAGCGCCTCCTGCACCTGCCGCTGGATCTGCAGCCGCACGTCGTCACCGATGCCGGGCAAGCCGTCGGGAAGGGCTTCCCCCAGCAGGCCGCCGAGGTCGAGTGGCAAGACGCCGGCGACTCCTGCCGCGGGAGCGGCCGGCCCGCCCACGGCCACTTGTCGGTCGTCGATCAGCACCTTGACGACCTCCTCCTTGCCGCCGCGGGTGACCGTGAGGGCCACCTCCTTGCCCTTGCCCGCCGCCTTCACGAGCGCTGAGAGCTGCTCGGCCGTGCACACGAGCTGGTCGTCGAACTTCCGCAAGATGTCGAACTTCTTCACGCCACCTCGCCCGGCCGGCCCGTCCTTGGCCACCGCCTCGACGGCCAGCCCGATCCCGTCGGGAATCGCGAGCTGCGCCCGCACCTGCTCCGCCACCGGGCCGGTGACGAGACCGAGATACGGCTCGCGGCGCACCTCGGCTGCGACCGGCGCCTGCCCCTGCGCCTGCTGCATCTGTTGCATCTGGATTCGAATCCGCGGCAGGATTCGCACCCCGGGCTGCGGCGCGGCCACCGGGGGCTGTTCCTCGGCGACCACGTCGTCGGCACCATGGGCCGAGGGCAAGGCCAGGAGGGCGGCGAGCAGCGGGAGCTGGCGGGCGAGTCGGGCGGTGGCGTGTCGCATGGGGAAGCTCCTGAACGGGGGAAACAGGACATCGATCGCAATGCGGGGGAGAAGGAACAGGCAGGCGATTGCCAGGACGGGTGGATGGTCAACGCAGGGCAACCGGCAGGAAGATCACGTCTTCGCGGGGCACGCGCACCTCCGCGGTGCCGTCGCCGGCCGAGTGACGCTCGATCACCTTTCGCCGCAGGATCCGGGCCGGGGTGAACTCGTCGACGAACCGGATGCCCTCGTCGGACCAGCCGACGGCCTCCTCGCTGACCTGCGGCATGCGTGCCACAGCGGGTTCGACGGCAGCGACCGTGGCCACGGTGACCGGTGCGCGTGCCACCGGCGCCGACCCGGCGAGCAGAAAGGCGAGTGACGCCGCCACCGCCCCGCCGGCGGCCCACGCCAGCCGCTCGCCGACCGCGCTGACCCGCAGCCGAGGCACCGACGCATCGGGCCGGCCACCCTGCTCCGCCGCGAGTTCCGCCGCGATCCGCTCCCGCAGGTCCGGCCCGGGTTGAACCGGCCGCAGACCGGCGAACTGGTCCGAGAGCCGTTCAGCGGCGGCCCAGTCCGCCGAGGCTTCATGGTCGAAATGGTCGTGCGAGCCGTCAATCGGGTTCATGGCAGGTCTCAGGAAGAAGATGTCTGAGTCTGGTGAGCGCGGCCCGGTAGCGTGCGGCCACCGTGTTGATGTTCTCGTCGAGCGTGCGGGCGGCCTCGGCGAAGGTGAGCCCGCCCCAGATCCGCAGCACGACCGGCTCCCGCTGCTCGGGCGGCAGGGCCGCGATCGCCCGCGCGACGGCGTCGGCCCGCTCCCGTTCGGCGAGCGTGTCGCCATCCCACCACGCCGTCGGGGCGGTGTCGGCCGCCCGCTGCTCGCGGCCGGTCCTCCGGCGCCGCGCCTTGGCCAGATCGAGGGCGGCCGTCCGCACCGCCGTGAACAGCAGCGGCACGTCCGCCGCCTCGGGCGCGGCCCGGCTCCGCCAAAACTTCACGAAGCCCGCCTGCACCGCGTCTTCCGCGTCGGCCCGCTCGGGGAGCCACTGCCGCGCGTAGAGCAGGAGCCGCGCCGCGTGGGCGTCGTACCACCGCTGCCAGTCTGGGTCCGGGGAGGTCATGAGGTGCCATTCTGAGGAAGAGAACGACGCCGCCACGGGTTTTTGTGGCCAGACCCCGAAACACCGCCCGTCCGACGGGATTCAAGGTCGCCGGGCGGCGAACGCAGCCGGATGGACATCGCGGAACATGGTTGAAAAAATGAGGGTATGAATGTTGACCACATTCTCCACACGTTTGGTGACTGCGGGGTGGAGTATCTCCTGATCGGCGGCATGAACTTCCTGCTCCGCCACGAGCCTGTGCTCACCTACGACATCGACTTCTGGATTCGTGACGCCGCCGCCAACCGCGCCCGTTGTGACGCGGCCCTCCGGAAACTCGACGCCGCGTGGGGACCGACCGAACAGGACTGGCGGCCCGTCGCCGCGCAGCCAGGGTGGCTGGAGCGGCAGGAGGTTTTCTGCCTCACGAGTTCCAACGGTGCGATCGACATTTTTCGCACCGTGAAGGGGCTCCCCTCGTGGGAGGAATGCGATGCCCGAGCCCACGCGGGCCGGACGGCCGGTGGCGCCCCGTATCGGGGACTCTGTGACGAGGATATGCTCGCTTGCCAGTTGGCTCTGCCTCCCGCAGACCGACGTCGATCCCGAGTCGAGGCCCTCGAGCGGGCCCTTGGTCGCCGCGACCCGCAGGATCAGAGGCCTGCATGAGCACACCTGAAATCGATCGGCCGACCATGACAGCCGACGACCTCGCGCGACGCGAGCACGACCGCCGCGAGCGGGCCTGGTGCCCGGCAGCCCGCTGGCAGGCCATCCAGGAGACGATTCGCTGGGCCGAGGCGCAGGCGAACGCCCGCCGCAACACTCCCGCGGCCTGCATCGCGCAGGAACGACGCCGGCGGTAATCCGCCCGGTTGAGGTTGATCGCAAAGGCGGCACGCCCCCCGCGGGGGCAACGCCCGCAACCCGCGGCTACTCCCGATTCCGGGAGTCGATCAGGATCGTGACGGGCCCATCGTTGACGAGGCTCACCCGCATGTCGGCTGCGAACACACCCCGCTCGGGCCGGCGACCGGCCTCCCGTTCGAGGTCGGTGAGAAACGCCTCGTAGAGCGGGATCGCCTCCTCGGGGCGGGCCGCCCGCGTGAAGCCCGGGCGGTTGCCCCGGGCCGTGGCCGCGTGCAGCGTGAACTGGCTGACCACGAGCAGCCCGCCGCCGGTCTCGCGCACGCTCCGGTTCATCCTGCCCTCGTCGTCGGCGAGAATCCGCAGGGCGGCGAGCTTGCCGGCGAGCCAGGCCGAGTCGGCCGGCGTGTCGCCCGTCTCCACGCCCACGAGCACGGCCAAGCCCGGACCGATCCGCCCGACCTCCCGGCCGTCGATCGCCACCGCCGCCTCAGTCACCCGCTGCACGACCACTCGCATGGGCGAAGAGTGTACCGGCCGGGCCTTCGTCTTCACCGAGCCGCCTGCAGGTAGTCCGTCAGCAGATCGAGGTTGGCGATGAAGGTCGCGGTCTCGATCCGGTCGGCGGACTCGAGCCCCTGCGATTTCTTCTTCGACCGGCCCCGCGTCACCCAGCGACCGTCGCCGTCAAGCGCCGCGATCACCTCGCGGACCCGCGGCTCGAGCGACCTGGTCCGGGCGGCCTGCTCCTCCGCCGTCGGGCCGGACGCGGCCCGGGCCGACGGCGCCGACTCGAGCGCCTTGTGATACGCCTTGCTCGCCGTGGAGACCCCGAACGAGCCCTCCCAGCCGTAGCCGCGGCGCCGCTCCTCGCTGATCGCGTCGAGCGAGTGATGGACGCGGCCGTCGCGGTCGCCGTAGATCGGCCGGTTGGTGCCGAGCTCCAGGAATCGCGGCCACCGGTCGGGGCCAAGCCGTGACCGCTCGAGCCAGGCCAACGCTGGAGGAATCGGCTCGAGGAAGCGGCGGTCTCCCGTCGCCTCGAAGACCGCCACGAGCGCCCGGATCGCGCCGGTCGTCTCCCGCGTCGCGACAGCCGGCGGCTCGAAGGCCCGGGCCCAGGCCGGCTGCATCCGCTCGTCGTATTGCTGGGCCCAGCCGGGCTGTGGCTCGGGCAGCTGCGCCGCCACGAGGAAGTCGCCCGCCCGCCGGATCGCCGTCATGAAGGCCCGGTCGCCACGACGACGATGGGCGTCGCGAAGCGTCCCGATGCAGTCGAGCAGCACGTCGTCGTTGAGGGTGGCGAGCCGCTCGTAGCGGGCGTCGGGCCACTCCCGCAGCCAGTCTGGGGGACTCGTGGCCCGCGCCGGCGGCTCGGCCGGCCCGCGGGAAACGCCGTCGTACCGCTGCGGCCACGCCCCACCGGGCAGCTGCGCCTCGAGCAGCTTCGCGAGCGCGTAATCGCAGGCGGCGCGGATGCGCCGTTCCCGTGGGCCGTCGGCACCGTCGCTGGCATCGACCGCCGCCAGCAGGAAGCGGATCGCCGCCTGCGTGGTGTCGTCGTCGAAGGTGGTGACGTTGAACCGGCGGCCGGCCTCGTCGGCGGCGAGCGAGCCGATGTCGGTCCGCCGCAGAACCCGCCTGGCCCGCTCGGGATCGAAGTCGATCGAGTAATCCCAGCCGCCCGAGGCGAGTTGGCCGGTGGCAAGCGCGTCGGCTGCCGCGAGTGCGACATCGAGGTGTCGTGGATCACCGGTGACGGCGTGGGCCCGCAGGATCGCCATCCCGACCGAAGGCGTACCCGGCGGCTGCACCCAGATCATCGTCGGCGAGGCCCCCGACTCGCCGGCCCGCTCCGCGAGGTCGGGCGAGTAGCGCCACACCCAGCCCCCCTCGGTCGCGATCGCCGCCATGGCGTCGATCGCCCGATCCAGGGCGGCGCGGCCGGCGACAGGCAGCGGCTCATCACCAGCGCTGACGCCCTGCTTGACGAGGACGACGGCGCAGGCCACCGCGATCATCCAACCACAGGCTTCGCGTCGCATCGGACGGGTTCCTCGGAGTCGACGTATCCCGACGCCCTGTCGGCCGCAGCACGCTTGGCGAGCGACCCGCGTCGAGTCTACGACCGCGGGCGTGCCCGCCATGAACCCGCCGCCAAACCGCGGGAAAACTGCCTACCGGCAGCGGTGGGCTTTTTCTACGATCCCACCGCGATTCCCCGCCCGCCGACCCGCGTCCCGCGCTCGTTCCACCGATGCCACTCCCCACCGTCACCACCACCCGGCTGCCCGTCGGCCGCGGCGCGGTCAACGATGTCGCCGTCCTCGCCCGCGCGATCCCGCTGTTCCCCGTCGACCGCGAGATGCGGCTGGCGGTCGTGGCCGACGCCCGGGCCGCCGCCCCCAGACGGATCGGCTGGGCGGCCTGCTTCTTGAAGGCCTACGCGATGGTGGCCCGCGAGCAGCCCCTGTTGCGGAGTTGGCTCGTCCGTGGGCTGCGTTCCCGGCTGGCCACGGCGAGCCAGAGCGTGGCGACGCTCGCGATCAATCGGCCCGACGAGCATGGTGCCGACCGGCTGTTCTTCGCCCGGCTCGCGTCCCCCGACACGCTGCCGCTCACCGCGGTCCAGGCCTTCGTCGACCGCCACGCCACGGCCCCCGTCGACGAGCTGTTCCGGCGGCAGCTCGAACTGGAGCTGGTGCCCGGGTGGCTTCGGCGAACGATCCTTCGCTGGAACATGAGCTCCGCTTCGCCGAAGCGGCCCGGCCGGATCGGCACGTTCAGCATGTCGTCGCTCGCTGGCTTCTCCGCCGGCAACCACTTTCATCCCACGCTCTGCACCACGAGCCTCTGCCAGGGGCCACTCGACGACGCCGGCCGCTGCCGCGTGACGCTCATCGCCGACCATCGCGTGCTCGACGGCGCGACCGTCGCCAAGGGCCTCCAGCGGCTCGAGGAGGTGCTCAGGCGGGAGATCGCGGCCGAACTCAGGACGCTCCCGGCGGCCGCGGCGGCTCCCCCGGCGAATCCGCCCGCCCTTCCCGCAGCCGCCGCCTGATCTCGGCGAGCCGTTCGCCGAGGTCCCGCTCCAGGCCCCGGTCGGTCGGCTCGTAGTACGTCTTCTCCACGCCGAGGTAATCCTGGGCGGCGATCCCGTCGGGGTGGTCGTGGGAATAGGCGTAGCCCTGGCCGTGACCGAGCCGCTTGGCTCCGGCGTAGTGTTTGTCCTGCAGGTGCCGCGGCACGGGGATCACCGCCTGCTCGCGGACATCCCGCCGGGCGGCGGCGATCGCCGTCGTGCAGGCGTTGCTCTTGGGCGCGAGCGCGAGATAGGTGACGGCCTGCGCGAGCGTGAGCTGGCACTCGGGCAACCCCACGAACTCGGTGGCCTGCATCGCGGCCACGGCGATCATGAGGCTGCGTGGATCGGCGTTGCCGATGTCCTCGCTGGCGAGGATCACGAGCCTTCGGGCCAGGAACCGCACCTCCTCGCCCCCCTCGAGCATCCGAGCCAGCCAGTAGAGACCCGCATCGGCGTCGCTGCCGCGGATGCTCTTGATGAGCGCGCTGGCGCAGTCGTAGTGGGTGTCGCCCGAGTCGTAGGCCACCGTCTTCCGCTGCACGCTCTCGCGGGCCAGGTCGAGCGTGAAGGCGAGCGGCCGCTCCGGGGTGGAGAGCACGCCCACCTCCAAGGCCCCGAGCGCCCGGCGGGCGTCGCCGTCGGAGGTCTCGACGAGAAACGCCCGCGCGGCGGGGTCGAGTGTGATCGCCTCGCGGCCGAACCCCTGCTCGCGGTCGGCCACCGCCCGGTCGAGGATCGTGCCGATGTCGGCCGGAGAGAGCGCCGCGAGTTCGAAGATCCGGCTGCGGCTCACGAGCGCCGACGTGAGGGCGAAAAAGGGATTTTGCGTGGTGGCCCCGATCAGCGCGATCACGCCGTTCTCGACGTCGGGCAGGAGCACGTCCTGCTGGGCCTTGTTGAAGCGGTGAATCTCGTCGATGAACAGGCAGGTCTTCTCGCCGTCGTCCTCGAGCCGGCGGCGGGCCGCCTCGATGACCTCGCGGACCTCCTTCACGCCCGAGGCGGTGGCCGAGAGTTCGAGGAACCGCCGCCGCGTCTCGGTGGCGATGATCTCGGCGAGCGTCGTCTTGCCGACGCCGGGAGGGCCGTAGAGGATCACCGACCCGAGCCGGTCGGCCTCGATCAGCCGCCGGAGGAGCTTGCCCGGGCCGACGATCGCCTCCTGGCCCACGTAGTCGGCCAGCCGGCGGGGTCGCATCCGGGCCGCCAGCGGGGCGGCTCGGGCGACGTTGGCGGCGCGGGAGGCGGCGAACAGATCGGGCATGATTGAATACGCTATTCCCGAGATGCTAAGGGAGCGAGGGGTAGCCCGTGCCAATCGAGCGGCGTAGGAAACCGAGCGCAGCCCGGATGGCGAAGCGAGGGTTCCTTCGAGTGAGCGGACGGGAGGATGCCGGTAGCGAACGTCCGGCGAGATGGCACGGGCTACCCCGGCTGCTACTCGGTTGGGTTCACGGCACGCGGGCCGGAGCGAGTTCGCCGGCCGGGATCTCGGCCGACCGCACGACCTTGCCGTCGACGTCGTGGATCGCCAGCCGGACGGCGGGGGAGCCGCCGTCCTTGGCCGACTCCCAGTCGATCTCGATCGAGCCGAAGTTGGCGCCGTGAAACCGCTCACCGATGCGGTGGCGGTTGGGCTCATCGACGCCGTCCACCCGCTTGGGCTGGTTGAGGCTGCTAGCCGTGAGGTCGTAGAGCGGGTAGGCCAGGGCGTCGGAGCCGGCCGGAATCCTGCTGATTTCGGCCGAGTGGCGGTCGCCGCTGGCGACGATCACTCCCGCCGGCGACTCGCGGAGCGTCTGCATGAGCCGGGCCCGCTCGGCGGGAAAGTTGCCCCAGTGCTCCCAGCCGTGCTCCGTGCTCGCCACCTGGATGCTCGAGAGCACGATTCGCAGGTCGGCCGGCTCGCGCAGCACCTTCGCCAGCCACTCCCACTGGGCGGCCCCGAGCAGCGTGGCCTCGGGGTCGCCGCTCGGGGCATACGGCCCCCTGCCCTTGACCCGCTCCGATTTGGGGATCGTGTTCAGCGGCGAGCGGTGGCAGCGGGTGTCGAGGCAGATGAACTGCACGCGGCGGCCCGGGGGCCCGACCATGACCTGGCGGTAGATGCCCTCCCGCTTCCGCACCGGCGCGTCGGCGGGAATCCCGAAGAAGTCGAGAAACACCTGCTGCGAGTCCGCACGCTTGGGATACTCCCGGCCCCCGTCGTCGACGCCGTAGTCATGGTCATCCCAGATCGCCACGATCGGCACCGTGTTGCGAATCGCGCCGAAGCCACGGTCGGCGGCGAGCAGGTCATACGCGCCGCGGAGGACGGTCATGTCCTCCGTGTCACCGTAGACGTTGTCGCCGAGCATCAGCAGGACGTCGGGCTTGAAGCCGCTCACGGCTGACCAGATCGGCATCGGCCGATTCTGCTTGGCGCACGACCCCACCGCGATGCGGCTGACGGGCAGGTCGGCGGCCGGCTCACCGGCGAAGGCCGACACCGAGGCAAACGTCGCGAGCAGCAGGACCGCGACGGCGGTTAAGTTGACTGTGGCACGCATCCCGCGAAGCTCCTGCACCGCCGTCAGCCCGTCCAGACGAACTCGATGGCCGCGTCGACCTCGGGATGCAGGCTCTTGTGAACCGGGCAGGTGAGGGCCGCCTGCTCGAGGGCCGCGCGATCTTCGTGGTCGGCCGGAAGCGGGATCGTGATCGTCGTCTTGAGCGAGGCGATCCGCCGCGGCGGGGCGGCCGTCATCACCTTCTCGGTCTCGGCCGTCATGCCGGCGAGGTCGAGGCCGCGGCGGTCGGCCACGATCCCCATGATCGTCATCATGCAGGCGCCGAGCGCCGTGGCCACCAGGTCGGTGGGGGAGAAACTCTCGCCCTTGCCGTGGTTGTCGACGGGCGCGTCGGTGACGAGCGTGGCGCCCGAGGGGCCGTGGCTCGCGCGACAGCGAAGGCCGCCTTCATAGGTGCTGATGAGCTTGACCATGGGTCGTGTCCTGCGGAATGGGCCATGGTACTCAATCCTGTCGAGCGGGGCACGCGGACGGGATTCGCGAAGCAGCCTACGATACCGGGGGCTGAAAGGACCTGACAGCATGGGATTTCGTTCGCTCCGTGACTGCACCGACGCGCTCCGCCGGGAGGGCCAGTGCCTGGTCGTCGACCACCCGGTCGACCCGCACCTGGAGATCGCCGAGATCCAGCGGCGGCTGTTTCGGGCGGGCGGCCCGGCGGTGCTGTTCGCGCGGCCGAGGGGAACCGCGTTCCCCGTTGTGGTGAACCTCTACGGGACCAAGCGGCGGATCGAGCGGATCTTCACCGACTCGCTCGACCGGGTGCGGCGGCTCGTCGAACTCAAGATCGACCCGACCGCGGCCCTGCGGAAGCCCGCCCGGTATTGGCGGAGCCCCGTCGACGCCCTGGCCATGCTGCCCCGCTCGGTCCGCGGCGGGCCGGTGATGGCCCGGTCGGTGCCGCTCTCGCGGCTGCCGCAGGTGGTCTCGTGGCCCGGCGACGGCGGCCCGTTCGTGACGCTGCCGGCCGTCTACACCGAAGACCCGAACCGCCCCTCGCCGAAGCACTCGAACCTCGGCATGTACCGCGTGCAGTTGGCGGGCAACGCGTACGAGCCCGACCGCGAGGTGGGCCTCCACTACCAGATCCACCGCGGCATCGGCCTCCACCACGCCGCGGCCCTCGCCCGCGGCGAGCCCTTGAAGGTGGCGATCTTTCTGGGCGGCTCGCCCGCGATGGCCGTCTCGGCCGTGATGCCCCTGCCCGAGGGACTGAGCGAGCTCACCTTCGCCGGCGTGCTGGCCGGCCATCGGATCCCGATGATCCGTCGCCCCGGCCGGCCGGCGATCTACGCCGACGCCGACTTCGTGATCGAGGGCACCGTCTCGCCCGGGGCGACGAAGCCCGAGGGCCCCTTCGGCGACCACCTCGGCTACTACGCCCGCCGGCACGAGTTTCCGCTGCTGCGGGTCGATCACGTCTGGCACCGCGAGGGGGCGATCTGGCCGGTCACGGTGGTGGGCCGCCCGCCGCAGGAAGACACGCTCTTCGGCTGGCTCGTGCACGAGCTCACCGGCCCCGTGATTCCCACCGTGCTGCCCGGGATCTCGAGCGTGCACGCCGTCGACGCCTCGGGCGTGCACCCGCTTTTGCTGGCCGTCGGCAGCGAGCGGTACATGCCCTGGAAGAAGTCGGAACGGCCGGCGGAACTGCTCACGCAGGCCGCCGCGATCCTGGGCCAAGGGCAGCTGTCACTGGCCAAGTATCTGTTCATCGTCAACGGCGGCGACTGCCCCGGCCTCGACGCCCACGACGTGCGGGAGGTGCTCCAGTGCCTGCTCGCCCGGGCCGACTGGCGCCGCGACTGCCACTTCCACACCGAGACCACGATCGACACGCTCGACTACTCGGGCTCGGGCTTCAACTCGGGCTCGAAGCTCGTGGTGGCGGCACGAGGGCCGGCCACCCGGGACCTTCCCACCGAACTGCCCGCGGGGATCACCCTGCCGCCCGGCTTCGCGAATCCCCGCATCTGCCTGCCGGGCGTGGTGGCCGTCGAGGGCCCGCGGATCGAGCCCCGGCCGCGGCTCGAGGCGCCGAGCGATGCCGCGATCTGGGCCTCGGCCGGTGAGGCCGGCTGGGACGGCGACGTGGAGCGGTTCTGCCACGGGATCGGCCCCGACCATCCGCTGCGCCGGTTTCCGCTCGTGGTGGTGGTGGATGACGCGAGCTTCACGGCGGCCACGCTCGAAAACTTCCTCTGGACCACCTTCACCCGCTCGAACCCGGCGGCCGACGTGCATGGCGTCGAGGCGGAGATCCGGCACAAGCACTGGGGCTGCCGCGGGCCGCTGGTGATCGACGCCCGCCTGAAGCCCCACCACGCGCCGCCGGTCGAAGAAGATCCGGCGGTCAGCGCGGCGGTCGACGAGCTCTGCCGCGCGGGCGGCCCGCTGGCTGGCCTCGGGCTCTGAGCTCGACGTGGACGGGGGGCTGCCTCAACCCTCGCGCCGCCCGTTCACCCGAGCCCGAGTTCATCCGGATACCGGCTGCGAACGGTGCGCAGGAATGCCTGGCACCAGCCGTCAAAGTGACCGACCACGCGGGTCGCGTTCTCGGCGGCCGCGGTGATTCGAACCGGGTCGAGATCCAAATCGTAGGCGTGGCGAAACAGGTGGCGGAAGCCCTTGAGTTCGCGGACGTCCCGGATCGCATCGACAGGCAGAAAAGCGGGCCGAATGCCCTTGAGGTCGAGCGTGACCCGTTCGATCAACGTGTCGTGGTACCGGCCGGTCTTTTCCAGATGATTCTCGAAGGTCTCGCACAGCCGTTCAAAAGCTTTTTCGAGAATGTTGAAGATGCGATTGATCTCGAAGGCCGCAGCCGCCCAGCGGCTCTCCGCAGACTCACGCAGCCGCGACTCGAGAATCTCGACCGCCCGCCGCATGATGCGGGCGTCATGCTCCCAGCCGTCCTCGAGAATCTGGATCGCTATCCGGTCCATCGCTCACCCTCTCGCTCGATGACGGCCCGCAAACGAGTGCGGTCGAGAAGGCAGACATCGACCTCGCGGCCCACGTCGGCGGAGAGCAGGCTCTGCAGGTATTCGAGGCTCATGCCGGGCGGGAGCGACTCGAAGGCGATATCCACATCGGACCACTCGTGAAACCGGTCCGGCTTGACGAGCGACCCGTAGATCCAAGCCACCGTGCCGGGCACATGCCTGGCGAGGGCGTCGCGGAGAAGGCCTCGCGTGTGGTCGGCGAGCCGGGCATCCCGCCGCCTCTGCCGCTCGCGTTCTTCCATCAACAACCACATGCCCGGATCATACGCTCCGTCGATCGGCGGCGTACGAAAGCCACTTCAGTGCCGGCGGGAATCGTGCCGGGAAGCCCGTCTGCCGCTGCCCGCAAGCGAAGGGCTCAAGCGGATCCGGCCGACCGTGGCGACCGGCCGGTGAAGCCGTCAGGCCGTGATGCTCGAGACGCGGATCTTCGTGGAGACCGCCCGGTGGCCGGTGCGGCGGCGGTAGTTCTTCCGCCGCTTGAACTTCTGCACGTAGATCTTCTCGCCCTGCACGAGCCCCAAGACCTCGGCCTTCACCTTGGCCCCCTTCACCTTCGGCTTGCCGAGGGTGAGCTTGCCGGCCTTGCTGACCGCCAGCACGTCGTCGAACACCACCTCGCCGCCGGCCGGCAGGTGGCGGAAGTCGATCTCGAGCTCCATGCCCTCCATCACGCGATACTGACGGCCGCCGTCCACGACGACGGCGTAGGTGTGGCCCGCGCCCTTCATGCTGGCGGCGGCGGAAGTCTCGGAGGCGGTGGCAGCCATGGCTCGGATCGGGGTTCGGGGGGTGAAAAAACGGGAACTTCGAAGCCTTGGAGATTAGCCCGCGAGCGACCGGCGGTCGAGTGGGCCTCTTTTCAGGCGGATCAGGCGGGCTTCGGCGGGCCTAGGCCACTTCCCACCCGGCCCGGTAGGCCTTGCGGACGAGTTGGTCGGCCTCGGGCGAGTTGGTCACCTTGAGGGCGGCACCGTCCCACTCGATCCGCTTGCCCGACCGGTAGGCCACGTTGCCCAGCAGCACCGCCTCGGAGAGCGGTCCTGAGTAGCCGAAGGTGCAGGTCGTGGGCGTGCCCTCGCGGCAGGCCTGGATCCATTCGGCATAGTGGCCGATCGACTTGGGGATCGACGGCGGCGGCGGCGCGTACCCCGTGAACTTCTCCTGGGGGAAGAGCCGGTAGGAGCCGTAGTCGGCGAACATCATGCCGTCGCGGCCGACGAACATCACGCCGCTACCGGGCACCCGCTGCCCCTTGACCTCCTTGGGCGTGAGGTTGCCGTCGTACCACGTGAACTTCACCGCCGGCTGGTCGCCACGAGCCGGGAAGTCGTACCGCACGACGAGCCCCAGCGGGCAGGTCTCGGGATGCACGGCCGGCCCCTCGGCCTCGCAGGCGGTCGGATACTTCAGATCGAGCACCCAGAACGGCAGGTCCATGTAGTGGCAGCCCATGTCGCCGAGCGTGCCGTTGCCGAAGTCCCACCACCGCCGCCAGTTGGCGGGATGGTAGACGCCCGGGACGAACGGCCGCACCGGGGCCGGGCCGAGCCAGAGGTCCCAGTGGAGGTGCGGCGGCGGTTGTTGCTCCTTGTCTTTCGCCGGCCGCTCCCCGCCGCCCCAGCCCTTGCCCACCCACACGTGCACCTCGTTCACCGGTCCGATCGCGCCCGAACGGATGATCTCGACCACGCGGCGGTAGTTGTCGCCGGCGTGGATCTGAGTGCCGAGCTGCGTGGCCACATTGGCCTTCTTGGCTTCTTCGGTGAGCAGCCGGGCCTCCTGCACGGTGTGGGCCAGCGGCTTCTCGCAGTAGACGTGCATCCCCTTGCGGACCGCCCGGATCGAGGCGGGCACATGGTGGTGGTCGGCCGTGCTCACGACGACCGCGTCGACCTTGCCGGCCTCCTTGTCGAAGAGCTCGCGGTAGTCGTTGTACGTCCGCGCACCGGGGAACCGCGGCTCGGGCTTCGTGTAGCGGTCGAGGTAGGTGTCGTCGATGTCGCAGAGCGCCACGATCGCCTCGCCCGAGACGCCACCCACGTTCTCCGTGGCCCGGTTCGCCACGCCGATGCACGCGATCTGCAGCTTGTCGTTGGCGGCGAGCGACGCCCGCGGCGCGAGCCCCGTGAACACGCCCGCCGAGAGGCCGGCGGCGCCCGCGGAGAACGACTTGATCACGGTCCGCCGGGAAACGCGGCGGGCAGGCGAGCGATGCGACGACATGCAGACGACCTCCGGAAAGACGGCCCTTGGTGGAGCCCGGGGCAGCGATGACGAGCGTGGATGGTATCTTTCACGCGGACTGACCGCAAAACGGCATCCAGGTCGCCATCGCCCCGCCCGAGAATCCACCATGCACGGCCTCCGGTTCGCGTCGCTCGTGCTCCTCGCCCTGATCGGATCCGTGGCGGTGGCCGCCGCGCCCACGAAGCCGGAGCTCGTCGCGGCCGGTGCGAGCGTGAAAGAGGACGACTCGGGCGCGATCGTGGAGCTGCGGTTCGCGGGGCCCACCGTCGATCCGGCCGTACTCGCGACGCTCCCCGAACTCCGAGCCCTCGCGAGCGTGGTGCTCGCGGGAACGGACGCGACCGACGCCGCCCTCGTGCCGCTCGGGAAAATCGCGTCGCTCAAGAACCTCGACCTGCGGGACTGCCGGATCTCCAACGCCGGCCTCGCGCACCTCGTGAACCTCGAGCAGCTCGCGGCCCTGCGGCTCTCCGGCAAGTCGGGGGCGACGACCGTCGACGACGCCGGCATGGCCCACGTCGCGAAGCTCACCTCGCTGCGGGCGCTGATGCTCGACTTCCTCTGGGTCAGCGAGGCGGGCCTCGAGACGCTCGCGCCGCTGGAGAAGCTCGAGGATCTCACGCTCGCCCAGACGCTCGTGGGCGACGACGCGCTGCCGGTGATCGCCCGGTTCGGGAAGCTCGAGCGGCTGCGGCTCGCCAAGACGACCGTCTCGGCCGCGGGCCTCGCCACCCTGGAGAAGCTGCCGCACCTCGCCGATCTCGACGTGAGCGAATGCGTGTCCCTCGACGACGCGGCCCTCGCGCCGATCGGCCGGCTCAGGTCGCTCGAGCGGCTGAACCTGTGGCGGGTGCCCGTTGGCGACACCGGCATCGCCCAGCTCGCACCGCTCGTGCAGCTCCGCTGGCTCAACCTCGACAACACCCAGCTCACGGATGCGGGCCTCACGGCCCTCGCCGGCATGAAAGACCTCGCCTTCCTCCACATCGGCTCGACGGCCGTTTCCAACGCCGGGCTCGAGCGGCTGGCAAAACTGCCGGGCCTCCGCGAGCTCTACCTGACGCGGACGGCCATCGACGCGGCGGGGGCGGCCAGCCTGCGGGAGCGACTGCCCGAGGCGAAGATCATCGTCGAAGCCGGCGGCCAGTGAGACTGTTCCGCGGTCGAGCCTCACTCTGCCTACCGGCAGCACGCACCCACGCTGGACGCGAGGGGATGCCCGTGCCAATCGAGCGGCGTAGGAAACCGAGCGCAGCCCGGAGGGCGAAAGCGAGGTTTCCTCCGAGCGAGTGAAGGGCCGGATGCTCGAAGCGAGCGTCCGGCGAGATGGCACGGGCAACCCCGGCCCACCACCGCTCGGGGATCTTCCCAGCAGCGGGCCGCGAGCCGCCCATGGATGGCGTGGCTATACTGCAAGGGAACTGTTCGCGAGGCTGCCCCGCAGCCTCCGTCCCGCCGATCGACCAGCCTCGCTGGTCCGCGATCCGGCCCACCGGCCCGGATCGGCGACGCGGGTGACCCCTGACAGGATCGTGTGTCACATGGGTTGCTCGATCTGGGCCCGGCTTTCGCTCTGCCTGCTCGTGACGGCCGGCGCCGCCTCCGCGGCCGCTCCGGAGGGTTCCTCGCCGGCCCAGCCGCCCGCACGGCTCTCCTTCAACAGGGATATCCGGGCGATCCTCTCGGAAAACTGCTTCGCTTGCCACGGACCCGACAGTGCCAATCGTCAGGCCGGCCTGCGGCTCGACACCTTCGAGCAGGCGACCGCCGAACTCGAGAGCGGCCTGCGGGCGATCGTGCCGGAGGATGCCGCCGCGAGCGAGCTCCTGGCCCGTGTCGTCTCCGATGATCCCGACCTCGTAATGCCGCCCCCGGAGGCGAAGATCGGCCGGCTCTCGGCCGAGCAGGTGGCCACGCTCCGCAGCTGGATCACCGAGGGCGCGACCTACGAGCCGCATTGGGCCTTCGTGCCGCCCAAGCGGCCCGCCGCCGCCGACGCCGCCGCCGGCATCGACGCGCTCGTCGCCGGCCAGCTCGCCGCCCGCGGCCTCGCCTTCCAGCCCGAGGCCGATCGCGTCACGCTCATCCGCCGCGCGAGCTATGACATCACGGGCCTGCCTCCCACGCCAGCCGAGGTTCAGGCGTTTCTCATTGACACCTCCCCCGATGCGTATGACACGCTCCTCGACCGGCTCCTCGCCAGCCCGCGGTACGGCGAGCGGATGGCCGCCGACTGGATGGACCTGGCCCGCTATGCCGACAGCTACGGCTTCCAGGTCGACCGGCCGCGGCCCACGATGTGGCCTTGGCGCGACTGGGTGATCAAGGCCTTCAACGACAACCTGCCCTGGGATCAGTTCACGCTCTGGCAGGTGGCCGGCGACCTGCTGCCCAACCCGGCGCCCGAGCAGATCCTGGCCACCGCCTTCAACCGGCTGCATCCACAGGAGGCGGAGGGGGGCAGCGTCGAGGAGGAGTATCGCGTCAACTACGTCAACGACCGCGTCACCACCTTCGGCACGGCCTTCCTCGGGCTCACGCTCGAGTGCTGCCGCTGCCACGACCACAAGTTCGACCCGCTCTCCCAGCGGGAGTATTACCAGCTGTTCGCCTTCTTCGACGATGTGGACGAGGCCGGGCTGTATTCGTTCTTCACCGACGCCACACCCACGCCGAAACTGCGGCTGCTCGACGAGCCGAACACCGCGGCCCTCCTGAAGGCCGACCAGGCCTGCGCCGAGGCGGCCGCCGTGCTGGCCGACCGCGAGGCGGCCGTGCGACGGGCCGTGGCCGACTGGGCGGCCGGCACGGGGGGGAAGCCCGCAGCGCTCGCGGCCCAAGCCGCAGGCACGATTCCCGGCGAGCTCGCCCGCTACGCATTCGACGAGCGGCTGCCCGACGGGAAGTTTGCGAGCGGCCTCGCCGACGACCGGCCCGCCACGTCGCCGGCCGACAACTCGCTCGTGCCTGGAAAATCCGGCCAGGCCATCCGGCTCACCGGCGACCATGCCGTGACCACGCCGGTGGGCAACTTCCGCCGCAGCCATCCCTTCACGGTCTCGCTCTGGCTGCAGGCGCCCACGCGGTTCGATCGCGCCGTCGTATTCCACCGCTCGCGGGCCTGGACCGACGCCGCCAGCCGCGGCTACGAGCTGCTCGTTGCGGAAGGCCACCTCCGCTGGTCGCTCGTCCACTTCTGGCCCGGCGACGCCGTGAGCGTGCGGTCGGCCGAGCCGCTGCCCGTGGGGGAATGGGTCCACGTCGCGGTCACGAGTGACGGCTCGGGCAAGGCGGCGGGCCTGAAGATCTTCGTCGACGGCCATCCGGCGGCGACCGAGGTCGTCCGCGACAACCTCACCCGCGAGATCACCGGCGGCGGCGGCGACACGATCGCGATCGGCGAGCGGTTCCGCGACAACGGCTTCAAGGGGGGCCTGGTGGATGAGTTCCGCGTCTTCGACCGGGCGCTCTCGCCGCTCGAGATCCGGGAGCTCGTGGCGCCCGGGGCGATCGCCACCGCGCTCGAGAAGCGGGACCAGCCCGAACTGCTCGGCGACTACGCCGCGGCCGCCTTCGACGAAACCACGGCCGGCGCCCGCCGGGCGCTGGAAGACGCCCGCCGCGGCCGCGACGACCTCGCCGAACGTCCGGCCGAGATCATGGTGATGCGGGAGCTGGCCGAGCCGAAGGTGGCCCACATCCTCGAGCGGGGCGACTACGACAAGCGGGGCGCGGCGGTCGAGCCGGGCACGCCGGCCGCCCTGCCCCCCTTCCCGCCCGACCTGCCGAGAAACCGGCTCGGCCTGGCCAGGTGGCTCGTCGATCCCGAGCACCCGCTGCTCGCCCGGGTGACGGTCAACCGGATCTGGCAGGGGCTCTTCGGCCTCGGGCTCGTGCAATCGCCGGAGGATCTCGGCAGCCAGTCACCGCGGCCCGACTACCCGGAGGTGCTCGACCTCCTGGCTTGGAAGTTCTCCCATCCGGAGAGTGCCGGCGGCTTCGGCTGGGATCTGAAGCGGCTCGTCAAGGCGATCATGCTCTCGCGCACCTACCGGCAGCGGAGCATCGCCGCTCCCAAGACCATGGCCGACGATCCGCAGAACCTCTGGCTGGCTCGCGGCCCGCGGCACCGCCTGCCCGCCGAGATGATCCGCGACGGGGCCCTCGCCGCCGCCGGGTTGCTCGTGGAGAAGGTGGGCGGCCCGCCGGTGAAGTCCTACGACCTGCCCGACTCGTTCAAGCCCGAGGCCGCCGGCTCCGGTGAGGCGCTCTACCGCCGCAGCCTCTACACCTACTGGCGGCGCACCGGCCCCGCCCCGATGCTCGAGGCCTTCGACGTGCCCAAACGGGTGGTCTGCGTCGCCAAGCGTGACACCACCAACACGCCGCTGCACGCCTTCGTGTTGATGAACGGCGTGCAGTTCGTGGAGGCGGCCCGGGTGCTGGCCGAGAAGCTCCTGACCGAGACGAAGGGCGACGCCGCCGCGACGCTCGCGCTGGCCTTCGAACGGCTCACGAGCCGCCCGCCCGACGAGCGGCAGCGGGCGATCCTCGGCCGGATGCACGCGGGTCAGCTCGCGTGGTACGCCGCCCGGCCCGAGGAGGCGCAGAAGTTCGTGACGATCGGCCAGACCAAGCGCGACGAGGCGCTGCCGGCCGTCGAGGTGGCGGCCGCAGCGGGCGTGATCAACGCCCTCTTGAACTACGACGAAAGCGTGGTGAAGCGATGAAGCCGGATGCGACGAACTCCGATACGACGAACCAAGATGCCGTGCGGCAGGCTCCGCTGCCGCTCGGCCCGAGCAGCCGACGACAGTGGCTCGGTCAGTTCGGGATGGGCTTCGGCTCGGTGGCGCTCGCCCACCTGTTCGCCCGGCAGGCGGCGGCCGAGGCGGCTGCGGGGAGCGGCGCGCTCGCGCTGCCCGCCGGCTCGAGCGGCGGCGTGCTCGACGGCTTTCACGTGCCGCCCACGGCCAAGCGGGTGATCTACCTGTTTCAGTCGGGCGGGCCGTCGCAGCTCGATCTCTTCGACCACAAGCCCCTGCTCAAGGACCGCGACGGCGAGCAGCTGCCGGAGAGCGTCCGCGGCGGCCAACGGCTCACGGGGATGTCTGGCAACCAGAGTTCGATCCCGCTCGCGGCCTCGCCCTTCGCCTTCGCCCGGCACGGCCAGAGTGGCGCCTGGGTGTCGAGCCTGCTGCCCCACACGGCGAAGATCGCCGACCGGCTCTGCTTCATCCATTCGATGCACACCGAGAGCATCAACCACGGCCCAGGTGTCACCTTCATGCAGAGCGGCTCGCAGATCCCGGGCCGGCCGAGCATCGGCGCCTGGCTCGACTACGGGCTGGGCACCGCCCAGGACGACCTGCCTTCGTTCGTGGTCCTGATCACGAAGAACAAGGGGGGCCAGCCGCTGATGAGCCACCTCTGGGGCGCGGGCTTCCTGCCGCCCAAGCACCAGGCGGTGCGGTTTCGCTCGGGGGCCGACCCGGTGCTCTACGTGACGAACCCTCCCGGCGTGTCGCCCGAGAACCGCCGGGCGCTGCTCGACGGCCTGCGGGAGCTCCACGAGCACCAGTTCGCCGCCACGCCCGACGCCGCGATCGCGGCCCGGATCGCCAACTACGAGATGGCCTTCCGGATGCAGGCGAGCGTGCCCGAGGTCACCGACTTCTCCGACGAGCCGGCGAACGTGCTCGACCTCTACGGGCCCGAAGCCCGCGACCCCGGCACGTTCGCGGCCAACTGCGTCCTGGCCCGCCGGCTGGCCGAGCGGGGCGTGCGGTTCATCCAGCTTTATCACCAGGACTGGGACCACCATGGCGGCCTCAAGGGGGGCATCGCCGGCGAGGCCCGGCAGACCGACCGGCCGGCGGCGGCGCTGGTCGAGGATCTCGCCCAGCGGGGCATGCTCGACGACACGCTCGTGGTCTGGGGAGGCGAGTTCGGCCGCACCAACTACTGCCAGGGGCTGTATCGACCCGGCGGCGACTTCGGCCGCGACCACCATCCGCGATGCTTCACGATCTGGATGGCCGGGGGCGGGATCAAGCCGGGCACGACCTGGGGCGAGACCTGCGAGTTTGGCTACAACATCGTCAAGGATCCCGTCCACGTGCACGACTTCCACGCCACGATGCTCCATCTCCTGGGCATCGACCACGAGCGGCTGACCTACAAGTTCCAGGGCCGCCGCTATCGGTTGACCGACGTGCACGGCAAGGTCGTGAAGGGCATCATCGCCTGAGCGATTCCCATCGCCCGGGGCCCGGCTCACTCAGGCAGGTCGGTCACGACCGGCCAGCCGGGATATTGCCGCGGCTCGCCGTCGGCCCCCTTGTCCGGAAACCGCGGCCAGCACTCGAACGTGAGCGTGCCCGGCATCGCCCGGCCCGCCCCCGGCTTCGCGAACGCCCAGCGGGCGATCCCGTAGCCGTCGCCCCGCTGCTTTTCATCACCGATGTCGGCTGGATTGGCGTAGGCGACCATCGAGATCTTGTTGCCCAGGCCGTCTTCGTAGTCGCCCGTCCAGGGCAGCGGGCTCCCTGGCACGGGATTCCCGCCGGGCCGCTCGTCGAGCGGATGCCACCAGCGGCCATAGATCGTGTTCACGAGCGCCGGCGCCGTGAACGCCCACGGCCCGTCGCCATGCGCGTCGATGCCGTGCTTCACGACGACCGCCAGGTGCTGGTCGCCGCAGAGGTGCGCGGCCTGCGCCGTCTTCAGAATCCGCAGGGCGGCGTTGCGGCCCGACTGCGGCCAGCCGTTGCAGTCCAAGTCGGCGAGCAGCCGGTTGTTCCGGGTGCCGTGGAGGTGCACCGCGCCGCAGAAAGCCGTCTGCGAGAGGGCGCACTTCGCCCGCACGCCCTCCCACTCGTCGGCCCAGCGGGCGAGCCAGGCGAGCTGCCGCTGGCCGAGCAGTTCCAGACCCGGCAGGTCGATCGCCATGCGGTCGTACGCGGGATCGACGATGTGGTCGGGCCGGGGCCCCAGCTTCGGGATCGTGCCGAACGGGCCCGTCTTGCACTTCCGGTCTTCGAGGATCGCGAAGTCGACACCGCCGACCACGAGCCGCGTGAAATAGACGCCGATCCCCCGCTCCACCGGTGCGGGATCCACCGGGTCGGGCAGGTGCCAGGCCTGCTGCCGCTGCACCATGTTCACGTAGGCCGGCGGATAGAAGTAGCCGCCGTCGGCGCCGTCGGCCCGCTCGGCCTTCCGGCCGCCCGCTCCCCAGAGGTTCGCTTGGCCCACGTCGTGGTCGTCGGGAATCGAGACCGTGGGCCGGTCCCGGATCACGTCGCGAAACTGGAGGCCGAACTCGAGCCAGCCCACCGTGTGCTCGGTGTGCCGGTAGGTCTGGTCGCCCGCAAAGAAGAGGAGATCGGGATCGGCCGCCCGCAGGCCGGCCACGAGTTCCTGCCGCTCGCCCGGTGTCCGCGTCGAGTTACAGGAGAGCACGGCCACGCTGATCCGCTCGCTCGCGGCCGGGTCGGCCCGCACGAGCCCCTCGAACATGGCCCGCTCCCCGTGCCGCACACGGTAGGCCGTGGCCCGGCTCGCGTCCCAGCCCTCGACGCGAAAGTGGGCGCTCCACCCGGGGTAGAGCACCTCGGCGGTCGCCACCTCCTCCCAGGCGTCGCCCCGCTTCACCTCGAGCCTCGCCACGCGGGGCTCGCCCGGCTTCAGGGGAAAGAGCTGCGCCGTCAGCTTGAGCACGGCCGGGCCGCCCGCAGGTTTCACGCTCACGGTGTAGAGGGCGAAGGCCACGACCTCGTCGCGGGCGACGTCGAGCTGGAATGGCGGCCGCTGCGGCGGCTTCCGCGTCGGTCCCGGATCACGCGTCGGCCCGGGCTTGTTCGCGGGCTTGTTCCAGGGCTCCGTCCACCACTCGCCGGTCACCCAGCGGTCGAGCTGCGGATGGGCCGCGCCGAACGGCGCCGGCGCGAAGTCGTCGTCCCCGGCCGCCCCGGCCGGGCCGGCGACGCCGATCCCCACCGCGGCGACCATCAGGATCCCGACAGCGAACCGACCATTCCGCCGCTCACTCGTCGTCATCGTCTTCGTCCTCGTCCTCGGGGCTCGTCGCCCACTCCGGGTAGGCCGCGCCGCCACCCTTCATCGCGTGCCAGAGCACGCGGTTGAGGGCATCCTCGGGGGCGCGGTCGATCTCGGCGAAGTTCATCGCGGCGCTCGCCAGCGCCCCGGCCTTGAGAATGGGATCGAGGATCGCCTTGGGATCGGGGTTCATCTGGTCGAGCGGCACGGTCGCGGGCAGCGCCGTGAAGGGCGTGAGGTCGGGCTCGTCGGTGAAGCACTCGGCCATGGGCGTGGCGGCCGCGTCGAACTGATTGAGCGGAGGCATCCCCAGGATCTGGCCGATCGTCCTGAGCACGCTCGTCGTGTTGTACTGCGTGCTCACCGTCACGCCCCGTTTCGCGTAGGGGCTCGCCACGTAGCAGGTGGTGCGGTAACCGCTGACGTGGTCCCAGCCGGCCTGTGGGTCGTCCTCGATCGCGAAGATCGCCAGCTTCGGCCAGAACCGGCTCTTGGAGAGCCCCTCCACGATCCGGCCGAAGGCCAGGTCGTTGTCGGCCATGCAGGCGGCCGGCGTGGGGCAGCCCCGGGAGGTGCCGCTCGTGTGGTCGTTGGGCAGGCAGATGATCACGAGGTTGGGGTAGCTGCCGCGCTTTTCACACTCGGCCAGTTCGCGGAGCACGACGTCGGCCCGAAACTGGTCGGGCACGCTCATGTTCCAGCCGACCGTGTCGGCCGCCGAGAATCTCCGGATCGATTCGATCGCCGGCTCGCTGGCAAACACGACGTCGGCCTGCTCGGGGCCGGCCTTCCAGGCCGTGAAGCAGGCCGCGAAGCCGGGGCCGCCCTTGCGGGCGGGATCCTTCCACCGCACCCGCGGCATCATGAACTCGCCGTAGTTGCGGATCGCGATCCCCTTGGCGACGGCGCGGTCCCAGATGAAGCCCGCCGGCGACCAGGCCAGGGCGTCGGCATCGGCGTCTTCCATGCCGTCGGGATAGCTCCGGGGGAACCCGGCGAAGCTCCGCTCCAGATACTCGTTGGCAATCGCGGCCGTGCTCCAGTTGTGGCCGTCGGCCGAAAGGATGCCGCAGCAATAGGTGTTGTCGAGCAGGACGTAGCGCGTGGCGAGCGCGTGGTGGTTGGGGGTGATCTCCGCCCCGAAGATGCAGAGGTCCTTTCGGCCGCGGCCCTGCGGCAGGTCGCCGAGCACCTGGTCGTAGGTGCGGTTCTCCTTGATCACGTACACGACGTGCTCGATCAGGCTCGGCTCCCCGACCCGCTCGGGAATCGCCCGTGGGGCCACGCCCGGCCGGGCGGGCAGGCGGGCCGCCGCGATCGCCTCGGCCCGGAGGTTCCGGGCCACGATCTCCGAGAGGGGCGCGAGATCGGCGTCGGCCGGCACAGGCACGAGCAACAGCGAGCCGTGATACTGGTGCGAGTTGAACTTCGCCTTCGCCGCGTCGGCCGGCCGCGGCGGCAGCCCCTTGATGTTGGCCACGGCGAGCTGCTTGCGGGCCGCGTCGAAGGCGACGGCCCCGGGATACCAGCCGACCGGCACGAGCCCGAGGAGCTTCGTCTCTCCCTTCTCGTCCGGCTCCCATGCCAGCACCGCGACGGCGTTCTGGGCGGCGTTGCAGCAGTAGAGCCGCTCGCCGTCGGGCGAGAAGGCGAGCGCCGCCGGCGCCGCACCGTGCAATTCCGCCGGGGTCCGCTTCGTCCAGGCCCGGTCGACCACCTCGCCCGTGGCCACGGAGAGGATCGAGAGGTGATCGTCGCCGCCGTTCGCGCAGACCACGTGCCGCCCGTCGGGCGCGACGGCGAGCGCCGAAGCATGCCGACCGGTGAGCACCTCGCGGGCCTGCCCGGTGGCGAGATCGATCACGCTCACCGAACCCTCCGACGCCACGTGGGTCACCGGGTCGACGCGCACGGTCGTGCCCCGGCCGGCCGGGCCGGTCAGATCGCCCGGTCCGGGCCGCCGGCCGCCGCGGTTGCTCACGAAGGCCTTGCCCCCGGCCAGCACCACGTCGTGCGGGGCCACGCCCACCTCGATGCTCCGCACCACCTTGCCCGTCGCCAACTCGACCTCGTGAAGCTGGTTCGAGAGATTGCCGCAGACGTAGAGCCGCGCGCCGTCCGCGGAGACGGCCAGCCCGGCGGGGATCTCGGCGGCCCGCTGGGGCGCCTTGGCCGGAGGCAGCGGGATCGTGTACGAGGCCGTCACCACGCCGTCGGCGACGCCGAACACCTTCACGGAGCCGTGCACGTTGCTCATGAACAGCCGCGCGCCGTCGGGGGAGAAGCCAAGCCCCGCATAACTCTCGATCGCCCGGGTGTCGGGCTTGAGGTTGCGGTCGGAGTCGGCGGCCGGCGGCGCGGTCAGGTCTTCCGCCGGGGGCTTCACCCGCTGGCGGATCTCGCCCGAGGTCGGATCGACCACGACCACCTCGCTCGTCTTGCCCGAGGTGACGAGGATCCGGCCGTCGGGCGAGAGCGCCACCGACTGCGGCCGCATCCCCGGCAGGTCGACCTGCCTGCCCAGCGGCGTGACGAGCTGGCCCACGGGCGTCACCACCCGCCCGCCGGCCTCGCGGCCGACGGGCTCAGTGTCGCCGGCGACCGCCAGCGCCGCGATCCAGCAGGCGAGGGCCACCGCCGCCGCGGATCTCACGGGAACCTCACCCCGCGGCCATTCTCGTCGGAGGCTGCGAACACCAGATACTCCGGCGACACCCCTTCCTTGCCCTCGATGTGGAGCTGGATGTGGGTCTCGTCTTCGAACTGGGTGATCTCGCGCCGCTTGCGGTTGTTGAGCCAGGTCGCCACGTCGTCGTGCACGGTGACGTCGAGCCGGGTCACGTCGTCCCGCATCGCCGCCAGGTGCAGGACCCGCATCACCTCGATCGCCATGCTCTCGGGCGTCTTGACCGTGCCGGTGCCGCTGCAGGTGGGGCAGTCCTGGAAGATGCTCTTCCGGAGCGAGGGCCGGATTCGCTGCCGGGTCATCTCCACCAGGCCGAAGGGGCTGGTGCGGAGAATCTTCGTCCGGGCCCGGTCCCGCTTCATCGCCTCGTGGAGCGACTTCTCGACGCTGCGTCGATACTTCTCCTTCCGCATGTCGATGAAATCGTTGACGATCACGCCGCCGAGATCCCGCAGCCGCAGCTGCCGGGCGATCTCCTTGGCCGCGATCAGGTTCATCTGGTAGGCGTTCTCCTCGGCGCTCTTCTCGGTGCGGAAGGAGCCTGAGTTGACGTCGATCGCCACCAGGGCCTCGGTCTGGTCGATCACGATCGACCCGCCCCCCTTGAGCGGAACCTTCCGCTGGTGGATCCGCGAGATCTCGTCCTCCAGGCCGTAGCGGTGGAAGAGCGGCTCCTTGCCCTCGTAGAGCTGGAGCCGCTCGACATACTTCGGCATCACGAGCTCGAGAAACTCCCGGGCCCGCTCGAAGGCGGCCGGCTCGTCGATCAGGATCCGGTCCACGTCTTCCGTGAACATGTCCCGGATCGTGCGGATGATCATGTCGCTTTCCTGGTAGATGTCGATCGGCGCCGAATACTTCCGCATCCGCCGCACGATGCTCTTCCAGAGCCGCAGGAGGTAGGCCATGTCGCGGGCCATCTCCGACTTGGTCCGCTCGGTGCCGGCCGTCCGCACCACGAAGCCCACTCCCTTGGGCGGCTTGAGATCGAGCATGATGTCGCGGAGCACGCGGCGGTCGCGCTCGTCGTCGATCTTCTTGGAGATGCCCACCCGGCCCAGCGGCGGCATCAAGACGAGATACCGCCCGGGGATCGAGATGTAGGTGGAGAGCGTCGGCCCCTTGGTGCCGAAGCCCTCCTTGATCACCTGCACGAGCACCTCGTCGCCGCGGCGGAGGATGTCCTGGATCGGCGGCTTGACCCGGGGCCGGTCGCCGATCCGCGGCTTGCGGCGGGTGGCCGGACGGCCACCCTCGCCCTCGGCGGCCTCGCCCGGCTTGGCAGCCGGCTCGACGTCGAAGGCCTTGTCGGGATCGAGCCCGCCCTGGCGGTAGTACTGCGGCTCCACGTCGCTGATGTGGAGGAAGCCGTTGCGGCCCACCCCGAAGTCGACGAACGCCGCCTGGATGGAGGGCTCGATGTTGACGATCCGTCCCTTGTAGATGTTGCCGACATAGTTGTCCTGGCTGGTCCGCTCCACGTAGAGCTCCTCCAAGACCCCGTCCTCGATGATCGCGATCCGGCACTCCTCCGGCTGCGACACGTTGATCAGCATTTCCTGCTTCATCGCGTTGTTTCCCTTCCGTTGTCATCCGCCCCGCGGGGCGGCGTGGCCCGCTAGGCCACCGTCTCGGCGAGCAGCCGACGGACCTGGTCGCGGAGGTAGGCCTTGACCTCCCGCGCGCCGTCCATCGTCAGCGCCTTCTCAGCGATCAGGCGGCAATCGGCGACCGAAACGCTTCGGCACGCCTGCTTGACCTCCGGGATGGCGCTGGCCGGCACGCTGAGCTGCCGGAGGCCCATGCCCAGGAGAAGCTGCGTGAACATCACGCTGCCGCTCATCTGACCACACACATTGGCCGGAACGCCGGCCTCGGCCGCCACGTCCAGCGAGCGGCGCAGGAGCCGCAAGACCGCCGGATCGCAGGCGTTGTACAGTTCCGCCACCTCCTTGTTGCCCCGGTCGACCGCCAGCGTGTACTGGATCAGGTCGTTGGTGCCGACCGAGACGAAATCGACCTCCTTGATGAACGAGTCGAGCATGACCGCGGCGGCGGGGGTCTCCACCATCATGCCCACGGGCATCTTGCGGTTGAAGGCGATGCCGTGTTCGGCGAGATCCTCCATCACGTCGGCGAGCACCATCTTGGCCTGCCGCAGCTCGACGATCGTGGAGACGAGCGGAAACATCACCCGCACGTCGCCCAGGGCGCTGGCGCGGAGGATGGCCCGCAGCTGGGTGCGGAACATCGGCAGTTCGCGGAGCGACAGCCGGATGCTCCTGAGGCCGAGGCAGGGATTCCGCTCCTCCTCGGGCATCTTTTCGGTCAGCATTTTGTCGGCGCCGAGGTCGAGCGTGCGGATCACGACCGGCTTGCCATTCATCGCCTTGACGACCGCGGAGTAGGCCTCGAAGTGGTCCTCCTCGGTGGGTTCCCGCTTGCTCGTCAGGTAGAGAAACTCGGTCCGGTAGAGGCCGATCCCGTCACAGCCGCGGTCGATGCACTGCTCCACTTCGCTGGGGAACTCGATGTTGCCCGTGATCTGGATCCGGACACCGTCGGTCGTCTCGGCGGGCAGGTCGCGGAGCCGCCCCAGCCGGGCCGCCACGCTCCGGGCCGCCTCCTCCTCGAGGCGATACTGCGCGATCGTCTCCTCGTCGGGCTGGAGGATCACGAGCCCCTCGTTGCCGTCGAGGATCACAGGCTCGCCACCGGAGACGTCGGCCAGGAACGGGCCGATGCCCACCACCGCGGGGATCTCGAGCCCCTCGGCCACGATCGCGGTGTGGCTGCCGGGACCGCCGAGCTCGGTGGCGAAGCCCTTCACGAACCGGCGATCGAGGTTGGCCGTCTCGCTCGGCGTGAGGTTGTGGGCGAGCACGACCACCGGCTGCGAGATCGCCGCCAGCGTCTCCCGCCGCTGGCCGAGCAGGTTGCGCAGCAGGCTCTTCTCGATGTCGTAGATGTCGTGGGCGCGCTGCGCGATGTGATTGTCGAGGCTCTGGAAGACCTTCGCATAGCGGCGGAGCGTGCGGCTGACGGCGTACTCCGGCCACCAGTTGCGGTCGCGGACCGCCGCGGTGAGCTCCTGCTGGAGCCGCGGGTCGTGGAGCATCGCCAGGTGGGCGTCGAAGATGGCGGCGTACTGCTCGCCGAGCTCCGCGTGAATCCGGTCCCGATTGTGCTCCATCTCCCGCGCCGTCTCGGCCACGGCGTGAGCCAGGCGGGCGAGTTCGGTGTCGACGGCGCTCCGCTCCACGAACCGCCGCGGAATGCGGAAGCCCTCGGCGTCGAGCACGAGGGCTTCGCCGATCGTGACGCCGGGAGAGACGGCGATTCCCTGGAGTTTCAGCATGGCGGACGGCCCGGCCGCCGGCAGCGCTCAGGTTTGCTGGCTGCCCGCGCGCTCGTTGAAGTTGCGGTCGAAAAGGCTGCCGATCGCCTCGAGGGCTTCGCGGGCATCCGGCCCGGTCGCCTCCACCACCAGCCGCGTGCCCGCTTCGGCCGCGAGCGTGAGCACGTCCAGGATGCTCTTGCCGTCGACCCGCTGCGAGTCGGCCACGAGCTCGATCCGGGACTGCCAGCGGCGGGCCTCGCGGGCGAGCATGTCGGCCGGCCGGGCGTGGAGCCCCTGGCTGTTGGCGACGACGACTTCGCGCGAGACGGTCTCACCGCACGGAACGGCAGCGCCGGCGTGCCTCGCTGATTCACGGCTGTCGGCGGCCATCTCAGGACACCACTCCGTGGCTGTCGGCTTCCTCCAGCAGGTGCTGGATGTCGACCGGTTGCTTGGCGGCCTTCAGCAGTTTGCAGAAGGAGTCGTCGCGGAGCTGCCGCGAGATGCTCTCGAGCGCCCGCAGGTGGTCTCCGGGGCGGTCGGGCGGCGAGACGAGCAGGAAGAACAGCTGCACCGGCTCCCCGTCGAGGCTTTCGAAGTCGATGCCCTCGGGGCTGACGGCCACCGTGCCCACCAGCCGGCTCACTCCCGGATGCTTGGTGTGGGGCACGGCCACGCCGCGGCCGATGCCGGTGCTGCCGAGATCCTCCCGCTTGAGGATGGCCTTGATGATGCTCTCCTCGTCGGCGGCGGCGATCTTGCCGGCGTCGACGAGCGCGCGGGCCATCTCCCGGATCACGCCCTCCTTGGTGTCGGCATCGACGTGCGAGCGGATGGCGTCGGTGGCGACGAAATCGGAAAACTTCATGCTGGCTCGAATCTCGGATGGAGGGCGGGAGAGGGCGGCTCGGCCGCGTCAGGACCGACGGGTCGACTCGACATGCTTGTGGTCGTGAACCTTCTCCTTGTGCTTGCGGAGCTGCTGCTCGAGCTTCTGCACGGCCCCGTCGACGCTCCGCCAGAACTGCGGCGCGTGCTCGTGGCTGACCATGTCGTGGAAATGCTCGGCGGAGGCGACGATCTCCACGGCCGGGAGCTCGGGGTTGGCCAGGTCGACGGTCACGTTGAGGGCGGTCAGGCGGTCGAAATACCGCTTCAGCCGCGAGACCTTGGCGACGACCTTCGACTGGGAGGCAGGGCTCAGATGGCCGTGCCGGGTGGAGACATTGATCTGCACCGGGGCAGTTCCTGCGGGGAATGGAGGAATCTCGCGGCATCCAGGCGGCGAGAACAGGAGCATATCACCCTGTTCGCGACCGCGGCAATCGACCGGCGCAATCCTCGCGTGAGGGGCCGGTCGGAGGTTCCGCCACCGGCTCAGGGAGCCGGCACGGCAGCCGCCTCCCCGACCGTTCGGCGCCACCACTCGATCGCCTTGTCGTTGAGCCCGGCCGCCCGGTCGGGCCGATACTCGACTCGCGCAGCCGGGTCGGCGGGAACCATCGTGAGCAGATCGTGGAAGGCGTACCGCCGGACCACGAGCGAACCGTCCGCGAGTGACTCCACGAGCGCCGCGGCCCCGCCGCCGGCCAGTTCCTCGGGCGAGAGACCACGGGCCAGGAGATAGAGCTCGTCGCCCCGCCCTGCCGGCCCCTGGTCCACGAAGGCCTGCCGCAGCCTGGCCGCGGCGTTGGCCCCGCGGGCGAGCGCCTGCTGCACGGTCGCCGCCTCGCAATCGGCCCACTGGCCGTCGCGCAGCTTGAGCTCGGGCGACTCGGCGCAGAGCAGGCCCACGGCCGGCTCGTAGTCGCCGAGCAGCGCCGCGGTGATCGCGGCCGCCATCCGGTTTTCAGCCCGCCTGTCCGCCGCCAGTGCCCGCAGCGCCTGGTCGACATCGTCGGCTTCGGTGAGCCGCCGGGCGAGTTCCGCCCCCGCATCCCGGTCGAGCCGGTTCGCAGCCGCCTGCCGTTCCAGCCAGTCGGGCGACCTGCCCATCGCCGCGATCCGGGCGGCGGCAGGATCGGCCGACGTCCATGCAAGATCGCTGCGCGGCGGCAGGGCCTGTTCGATCTCGAGTCCGGCAAGCGGCTGCCCCGGCGGACCGCCGTCCATCTCCGTCTGTCGCCAGCGGGCGCCGCCCGTGGCATGCACGAGCGCCTTGCGACCGGGGGGCACCGTGGCCGGATCCGTGCCGGGCTCGCGTTCGAGGTCGACCTCGATGCCCACCATCTGCCGCGGTCCGATCGCGACGACCCCCGAGAGACCGCCGGCCGTGACGCCGAGCGCCGCCTCCGCGGCCTCCGTCCAGGCCACGGCTTGGCCAAACACCACCTCGAGCCGTGGCGTGCCGTTGGCATCCGTCACCAGGGCGGCGAGCGTGCCGGGATGCAAGCGGATGGAAAGGTCGCCGCGGATCAGCCGCGGGAAGGCGTGGGCCGGCACCGCGAACTCCTCGACCGCTCCGAGCGGATCACCGGGCGCGAGCGGCTTCCACTCGGCCTCGTCGCCCTCGCCCACGCGGTGCAGGAGCGCGCCGCCTTCGGCCACGGCACCGGGAGCGACGGCCTGGGCGGGCGGGGCAGGTGGGGCGACGGGCGGCGCGACGGCGGGCTCGGGATCGACGCTCTCCATCTGCGGCAAGGGCACGCTCGGCGGCGGGTTGGGCCGCGGCGGCTCCGGCACGACGCGGGGCTCGCGCACCGGCAGGGCCGCGACGGCGGCGGGGGCGGCGGCCACGGGAACATCAGCCGCAGTGCCGCCGCCTGCACCGGGGCCGGGCGGCATCGCGGCCGCGGCGGGCGTTGCCGGAGCTGCGGCATCGCCGTCGGCGTCAGGCTCAGTGGTTACCGGCGGCTCGGCGGCAGCCGGCGGCTCGATGACGGCCGGCGGTGGATCAGTGGCGGCGCCCTTGCGGACCACTGCGACTTCGGTGGCCGGCACGATCAGCGACCGCGCGAGCAATCCGACCAGGCCGAGCAGCAACGCCAGCGCCACGCCGGCCGAAAGCCAGGCGGCCCACGACGTCTTGCGGCCGGTCGTCACCGGGCCGACCGCAGCGCCACGGCCGGCGGTGCGACTCGCTTCGACCGCCTCCTTCAGAGCGGCGACCGTGGCGGCGGCATCCTCGTGGGCCCGGACGCGAGCCTGGGCGGCCGCAGGAGCCGGCGGCTGGCTCAACCGTTCGCCCTTGCTGAACTGCTCGACCTGGTCGAGGAGCCGCCGTCGCAGCCGGCGATCGAGCGGCGCGATGGCCGTGGGATCCCGCGCGATCTCGGCCAGGATGGCATGACAGTCGGCGGCCTCGGCGAGGTGCATGTCGGACTCGATGCACACCCTCTCGAACGTCTCCAGCCGGTCGGCCGGCAGCGCGTTGTCGAGAAACTCGGCGACCGTGTTGGGGTCGTCCGCCAGCCCGCGGCCGTCGGGTCGAGGGGCCACGAGCCCCGGCCGGTCCATCACGTCGCGAATCCGCTCCACGAGCCGGGGCGCGATCGGACTGGCCGCCACCTTCGCGCCCAGTTCGTTTTGGTCGGCGCCGGGCAGGACGCCGTCGAGCCAGGCCAACAGCGTGCGGAGGGTCAGGCGCATGGAATATGGTCTCCGGGTCTCTCTCGGGCCTCTCTCCAAGAGTGGCGGCCGCAGCCGGATTTCGTAGAAAAAAAGCCGGGGATTTTTCCCCCGGCACCGACTGCCTGCCTCGGCCCGGCCCGGCCCGACCCAAATGGCCGGCACCCGCGTACATCACCCAAGGGGAACAGCCGCGGAGGAGTGGGCCGCCGCCCGCCCCCTGACTAAAATCGGGCTCGTGCGGGCCGCGGCATCGCGGCGGCCGTGCCGAAGGAGCCGGTGCCATGACGAACGATGTCGAAACCGCGTCACCGTCCCCGACCCCGGTCGGGGAGGCCACCCCGCGGCAGATCCTGCTGCGGCGGGCGGCCGGCTACCTCGAACTCGGCGAGTTGCTCGTCGAGCCCGACCAGGAGACGCCCGCGAACGCCCGCCGCCTGCTCGACCGGGCGCTGGCGGAACTGCGGCAGCTTCCCGAAGAGATGCGTTCCGGACCGCTCGCCAGCCTGATCGAAGGCGAGGCGCTGCGGGCCTTGGGGTCGTGGGAAGCGGCGCTCGGCCCGCTCGGCCGGGCGGCGGAAGCAGACCCCGCCCGGCTCGAGGCGTGGCTGGGCTTGGGCTGGTGCCTCAAGCGGCTCGATCGCCTCGACGACGCGATCCGCGCGCTCGAATCGGGGCTCGCGGCGTCGCCGCGGCAGCCGATCCTGCTCTACAACCTGGCCTGCTACCATTCGCTGGCCGGCAACGTGACCGTGGCGATCGATCACCTCGCGCGGGCGATCGCGATCGACGGGCGGTTCCGGGACCTGACCGGCACCGAGCGTGACTTCGATCCCATCCGCACGGACCCGCGATTCGTGGCGGCGACCCACGTCGTCGTGTGACGAGCGGACCGGCGGCGGAGCCCGCCGGGGTGGGTGACAGGATCTCGAGAGCGTCCACGGAAGGATCGAACCCGCATGACCAGCCCGGCCCTGCAGGAAGTGGTCGCCGTGCTCGCATCGCCGGCTGCCGGCAATCCCTCCCAGTATCTGTTCGAACGCGCGCTCGCCGCGGCCGGCCTCGACTGGAGGCTGATCACCTGCGACGTCGACCCGGGCCAACTCGCCGCGGCGATCGGCGGCGCGGGGGCCCTTGGATTTCGCGGCTGCGTCGTCGCGGGGCCCTTGCGTGAGCCCGCCCTCGGACTCGTCGCCACCGCGAGCCCCGCCGCGACCTTCGCCCGGGCCGTCAGCCTGCTCGAGCGGACGGCCGAGGGCCTCGGCGGCCACATGACCGACGGCCGCGGGGTGATCGAGGCGGTGCGGGCTCACGCGGATCCGGCCGGCCGCGAGGTGCTCGTCCTGGGCGCGGGCCCCACGGCCCGGGCGGTGGCGCTCGAACTGGCGCTCGCCGGGGCCACGGGGATCCTCGTCGCGGCCGACGACGCCGAGCAGGCCGCGACCCTCGCCGACGATCTGGCCGGGATGAAGACCGCCGCGGCCGCGACGCTCCCGTGGGCAGCCACGCTCGAGATGCCCGAGCAGGTGGGCCTCGTGGTGCGGGCGACCGCCGCGCCGGTCACGCTCTCAGGCCTGCGGGCCGAGGTCGTCCATGCCGACGTGGCGGCCGACGTCGATCCGCCTCCCGAGGCCGTCGCCGCCGGCTGCTGCCTGGTGACGGGCCTCGAGGTGCGGGCCATGCAGGCGGCGATCGAGTTTCAGGCGCTCACCGGGATCGAGCCCGACGTCGAGATGCTCCGCGAGGCGCTCGACGAGTATCTGTCTTGAGCGCGGCGCTCGCCATCCATCGCCTCGCTTCGCTTGCCGGCCTCCGGCCGGAAGTGGGCCGCCCTCCAGGCGGCCGGCCCATGGCATGGCGACCCACCGGCGAACTCAGGCGCCCGTGTATTCCTTGAGGAAGCCCTTGAACTGCACGAGGTGCTCTTCCTCGTCGGCCAGGATCCGGACGCAGAGATCCTGCGTCACGTAGTCCTCGCCCTCCGCGGCCTTGATGATCTTCTTGTATTGGGTACAGGCCGCTTCCTCGGCGGCGATCACGCTCTTGATCACGCCGACGACGTCGGTGGTGTCGGTGACCGGCTGGATCTGGCCGCCCATCTTCAGGCCGGCCGAGCCGGGGATGTGGCCACCGAGCTGCTTGATCCGGTTGGCGAGCTGCTGGGCATGGGTGATCTCGCCGGTCACGTCGGCCCCCAGCGACTTCTTGATCTCCTCCGCCCGCACTCCGTCGAGGTTGGTGCTGTTGGCGAGGTAGTTCATCACGGTCTCCAGTTCCATGCAGTAGCTCTGGAGCAGGAGGTCGATGATTTCCTTGTTGCTGGCGGCCATGATGAAACCTCACGGAGGGGAAGAAACGCCTGATTCGTCAAATCCTACGGGGCGGCCGGCTCGGCGGCCAGTGGACCGTCGGCCTTCTCACCGAGCCGCTCGATCCGTCGCAGCACGGCGGTGGCGCCCTGCCGCACGTCGGGGATCGCGTCTTCGCGAAGCCCTTCGAGCGCGGTCACGACCCGACCCGGCGGCGCGTCGCCCGTGTCGTCGACCAGCAGGCCCACGCCCTTGATCGCGTTGACCACCACCATCGCCCGCTTGTATCGGGCGGCCTGCGACTCGTCGTCGCCGGGTCGGGTGGCCACGTCGGGGAGCGCGAGCATCTCGGCGAGCGTCTCGTAGGCGGCCGGGTCGCCCAGCCGGGCGAGGCCGAGCGCGGCATTGGCCCGGACATCGTCCTCGACGTCGCCACAGAGTTCCTCGAGCCGGCCCCGGGCGGCCTCGCCGCCGACCACGCCGAGCGTGAAGGCCGCGCTCGACCGCAGGCCGGGATCATCCGACCGCGTCGCCCCCGTCACCACGGCCGAGACGGCCGGGGCGTCGGCGAACGAGCCGCCGGCCGCGGCGAGGTTGGTCGCCAGCACGGCCAGCGCCTCCACGGCGGCCCGCGCGATTTCCGTCTGCTCGGTCGCCTCGGCCCGGGCGACGAGCGGCGGGGCGGCCACCGGCACCGCAAACTCGCCCAGGGCGCGGCAGAGATAGACGCAGAGCGTGCGCGACTGTTCGGCGGAATGGCCGCCCCCGACGGGACGGCCGCTCTTCACCTCGTCGGCGAGGATCGACGCCAGCTCGCCGGCGAGGGCCTCGTCGGCCTTGAGCTTCGCGCCGCCCGGCCCGCGGAGATCGTTGGCGAGGTTGAGCGCGGCCTGCCAGCGGCCCTCGGTGTTGCGGCGCAGCGACCGCACCGCGGCCTGGGGGTCGTTGCCGAGCTGGGCCAGCCAGTGGAAGGCGACCCAGACGCAGACGATGATGCCGACGATGATCGCCGGCACCAGAAACAGTTGCACCACAAACCCCGCGCTGGGAGGCTCGACGGGAGGCAGGGCATCGTCGGGCGAGAACGCGCGGCGGGGTGAGTCGGCCATCGAGGGCACCGGTGGTGGGAATGCCGGCCCCTGGCCGTCACTGAGGCAAGTCTAGGAGTCGGGGCCGGTGCGTCAATTCATCGCCTCTCCACCGCCCGCCCCGCCCCCGCCCTGGCCCGCGGGCGCCGAGCCACCGATCGCGGCCCGCTGGCTCGAATCGGATCTCCGGCGAGTGGAAGAGCAGCTCGCCCTCGACGAGGCCCTGCTGGATGAGACGCACGCGGGGCGGCTGACGACGCCGGTGGTCCGCACCTGGATGGCGGCGGAGCCGACGGTCGTGGTGGGTTCGTCGAGCCGGATCGACGAGGAAGTGGACCGCGAGGCCTGTCGCCGGGCCGGGGCGAGGATCGTGCGCCGGCCCAGCGGCGGCCTGACGGTGGTGCTCGGGCCGGGCTGCGTGATGTGGTCGGTCGTGGCTCCGCTGCCGGCGGAAACGCCGCCGCCGATCGCCCGGCTCCACGCGGCGATGCTCGATCCGCTGGCCGAGACGCTCGTGGCGGCGGGCCGAGCGGTGGTGCGCCGCGGCTCGAGCGATCTGGCCGTTCGCGATGCCGACGGCGAACGGAAAGTCTCGGGCAATGCGCTGCGGGTGCGCCGCGGCGCCGTCCTCTATCACGGCACGCTGCTCGACGACTTCGACCTCGAGCTGATTTCGCAGCTGCTCCGCCATCCGCCCCGGGAGCCCGACTACCGGGCCGGCCGCGCCCACGCGGCGTTCGTGGCGAACCTCGCGCTCGGCCGGGCGGCCCTCGACGCGGTGGTCCGGCGGGCGTTCGCGGCCCGCGACCTCCTCTCCGACTGGCCCGTCGAGCGGGTGGCTAGCCTGGTCCGCGACCGCTACGACAGCGTGGCGTGGACCGAACGCACGGGGTGAACTCTCTGCGCGGAGCGTCGGCCGTGGCATGGCCGGCAAAAATCGGCCGTCGCCATGGGCTGCGGCGGGCTGGCAGTTTGGGGAAACCTTGCCGGCACTGCGGGATGGGCAGTGGCCCGATTGCGATTTCATCGTGGGGCCGGCAGCCTGTCGATGCAATCAACGAGCGGCGGGTTCGGCAACCGAACGAAGGCAAAGGCGCGGGACTGCAAACCAGCCTTTCTTCCAGGGGCCTTCCCCAGTAGGTTTCCGGCCCGATCGACAAGAGGTCGATTCACAGAGCCCGCAACAGGAGGTTGCCATCCATGCGCCTGCACATGAACGCCGCGGACGTCCGCGAGCTGGTCTCGAGCCACTTTCTCAAGCTGGGCGCGGGCGTCGACGACGTCGCCGACGTGCAGGAGAACATCCGGATTGATCGTGGCCGGTGCGTGGCGCGGTGCTATCGCGTGGCCGAGATGTTCGCGATGTGGCTGATCGACGTGGGCGTGCTGCAGTTTTACGACGCCGACGGCGAGATGCTCCACACGGTGAACCTGTTCACCGAACTGGTGCCGTCGCGGGCCGCGGCCTGACGCGGGCCGAACGGCCCACGCGACGACCGCGACATTCGAGAAGCGAACCGAGGGGGATCGTCTGCGCCGCTGGGCCGGCGCGGGCGTGGCGGGGGGAGACGAACCATCATGGCGTCGAAAAGCGGCCCCGGGCCGCGGCTGTCGATCGTGATTCCGGCCTTCGACTCGGCCTCGCTCGAGGACACGCTCGTCAGCGTGCTCGAAAATCGCCCGGCCGACTGCGAGATCATCGTGGTCCTGGCGGTTCCTTACACCGACCCGTGGAGCATCGGCGACGAGGTGCGGTTCGTGCAGGCGCCGGCGGCCGCGACGGTGGTCGATTGCGTCAACGTGGGGATGGCCTCGAGTTTCGGCGAGATCGCGCACGTGCTGCGGTCTGGCTGGCGGGCCACCGACGGCTGGGCCGATGCCGCGCTGGCGCGGTTCGCCGATCCGGACGTGATGGCGGTGGTGCCGCTGACCGTGAGTGCCGGCGACCGTGACCGCGTGGTGGCGGCGGGCGTGCGGCGCACGAGCGGCGGGCGGAGCGTGGTGAACGTGCCGGCCCGGCGCGATCAGCGCGTAGCGACGTTCACGGCGGCTTCGGTGGCCACGCCGGCGGCGCCGGCGCTCGAGGCCGGCTTCTGGCGGACCGACGCCCTGCCGGCGAGTGGCTTCTCGAAGGCCTGCGGCGACCGGCTGGCGGCGGCCGACATGGCCGCGGCGGTGGCCTGCATGGGGGACACGGTCGTGGTCGAGCCGGCCTGCCAGGTGGTGGCGGGGCCTTCGCCCCAGCGCGGATCGTGGTTCAACGAGGGGCTCCACGCGGAGCGGCTGTTCTGGCGGAGCCTGGCGGGCGAGCAGCCGCTTGCGGCGCTCGTGGCCCACGTGGCCGAAGTGATCCGCCATGCGGTCGCGGCCGCGCCGCTGGGCACCCTGCCGATGCTGGCCGGGCGACTGGCCTGCCTGATGCAGTTTGGATCGTGCCTGGGGCGGGCGCGCGAGCTCAATGCTTTGCAGGCGCAGGCGGGAGCGCGGCGGCGGGCGGCCGACGATGCCGACGGTCAGATCGTGCGGATCGACGCGGGACACGCAGTGGCGGGTCGGCCGAAGCGGCGTGGTGTGGCCGTGGCCGGAACGGTATCGCCGTCGGGCGACGGCCGGGATTCGTCGCTGCGGCGGTCGGCCTGACGCCTCTTGGGACGTTGGGCCTCAGGCGAGCCGGCCCGGCGGGAAAGTCGGCTTGGCGGGCCTCCTGTTGCCGGCTTCAGCGGGCTGGTAGACTAGCGGCTTCGGTGGAGATTCGGCCCCGAAAAATCGCCGTTTGTGGCGTGCCCTCGTAGCTCAATTGGATAGAGCGTCAGCCTCCGGAGCTGAAGGTTACAGGTTCGATCCCTGTCGAGGGTATTTCAGGGGCGGTGGCCGACGAGTCGGCGCCGCACCTCGAGCGAACGTCGCGGATCACGATCAGGAACGAATCATGGATTTTCTCTGGTTTCTCCTTATCGGATTGGCGGCCGGGTGGCTGGCGAGCCAGATCATGAAGGGGGGCGGCTCGGGGCTCGTCGGCGATCTGCTGATGGGCGTGATCGGCTCGATCCTCGGCGGCTTCTTGTTCGGCCTGCTCGGGCTGTCGGCGACCGGCCTGCTCGGTAGCCTGATCACGGCGACCGTCGGCGCGATCGTCCTGATCGCCGGCCTGCGGGCGATCAACCGCCCGCGGATCTGAAGCCGCGTCCGCGAGATTCCGCCTCGCTGAAACGGCCTGTTGGCCCATACACGCGGGCACGGCCGCTGGCGTAGAGGATGGTCAACCCATCACGTCCGCGGGTTCGTCCTACGTCGTAGAGCCGTACGGTCGCGGGCCTATCTGAGTTGGCTGGCATTTCCACTCCCCCTGCCTCAAGCGGCATCGACGAGCTGGTAGACCTTGCCCTTGGTCTTGAGCCAGGCGATGTCGCCCTCGACCGCGTGATCGTGTACTTGCCGGAGCAGTTCCACCGTCTCCGACTCCAGGCACGGTTCGCTCTGGTCGGATTCCGGAATCACCATTTCGATCTCGACCGCCACGATCAAGCGATCGGTTTGAACGAGCCGTGTTCGCTTCACGCGTTGTCCTGGAATACGCATTGCTCAACCCTCGTCAGGAAAACCCTCTTCACCCATCACGTGGGCTGTCACCAGTTTTACCACCTGCTCACGCCGCAACAGGCTCCAGACCGCCTTGCACTCGTCGCCGTTGGGCAGCACGACCCGCACCTCGACGATCGGATTGGGACGGGCGAGCGGGCGTTCCGTTTCGTGTCGGCGAATAACGCGAGCTTTATCGTTGCACCCAGTAGTCGGGCCTGCGACTGCAATGAGCGACAGCGATGACGAGAGTCGAGTTGTCGGCCGCCATGCGGTAGATGATTTGGTAGGGGTAACCGCGCACGATCACGAGCCTGTGGGCGTCATCACATGCTGCGCCCCACTCGGGCCGGTCAAGGATTCTGCGGAAAGCTGCCGCAATCGCCTCCGTGAAGCCGTCGGCTGCAGCGAGGCTTCGTGCTGCTTACCACTCAACAGCTGCGGCGTATTCGGCCTCGGCCGCCTCGCCGACGATGAGTTTAGCCATCGAGTCCGGCCTTTCGCCGGACACGGGCCTGAACATCCTCCCATGGGAGGGCCTTCAT
>Ga0214917_10000870_pt1 | contig 39287 bp, 29 predicted proteins | sample LL_1208_BB_MetaG_FD_177983 | JGI IMG/M metagenome (GOLD analysis project Ga0214917, IMG submission 177983) | Freshwater microbial communities from Lake Lanier, Atlanta, Georgia, United States - LL_1208_BB | ecosystem: Environmental > Aquatic > Freshwater > Lake | place: USA: Georgia | collected... | reverse complement strand
AGATCGTAGGTGAGGTCGAACCGCCGGAGCTGCCGCAGCCCGCGGACGAACGCCTCGCCGAGCAGGAACCGCGGATCGGGCTCGTCCTGCACGACGTGCCGCACGCCCACGAACCGCGGATGGGCCGCGAGTGGCTCGAGCTGCCGCACGACCTCGGAATACCGAAGATCGACCCAGCCCACCACGCCGCGGACGAACGGATCGCCATCGGCCAGTTCGAGCAGCCAGCGGCTCTCCTCCAGCGACTGCCGCGCCTGCACGGCCACACTGCCGCCGATGCCGTGCGGCTGCGCCGCCTCCGCCAGATCAACCGGCAGAAAGTCCCGCGCGATCCGCTCCATGCCGGCCCCGATCCACGGGTAGTCGGCCACGGAATACCGCCAAAAGTGCTGGTGTGAGTCAATCCGCATGGGTCAGTTGTTTTCCGGAAGCCCCTCGGTGTGCCCGACGTTCCTCACCGGTGCGAAGATCGCCTGCACGTCGCGGACAAGCTCCTCGTCGAGCGGCTCGGCGGCCCAGGCCGCCCAGGCGCGGACGTTCGCCGGATTCGCGCTCCCGGCCACGGTGGTGGCGATGGCGGGATTGGCGATCGCGAACTGGAGCGCCAGCTTCGCGATCGAGCTGCCGCGGCTGCGGCACAGCTCGGCCGCCTGTCGGGCCGCCGCCTTCACCCCCTCCGGCTCCTTGAGCCAAGCCGGGAGCGGCGCGTCGGTGAGCAGCCGCGCACTGAAAGGCCCCGCGTTCATCACGCCGATGCCCTTGGCCGCGAGATAGGGAATCGTCTCGTCGGCGAACCGGGTGTTCTGCAGCGTGTATTGGTTGTAGTTGAGCACGCAGTCGACACGGGCCTGGTCGCAGATGAACCGGAAGATCTTCTGCGGGTAGCCACTGAACCCGATGCACCGCAGCTTCCCCGCCTGCCGCGCCCGCTCGAGCGCAGGCAGCGTCTCGTCGACGACCTGCTGCATCGGCACGAACTCGATGTCGTGGCAGAGCACGATGTCGAGATGGTCGGTCCGCAGCCGGTGCAGCGACACGTCGATGCTCTCGGCCACCCGCTTCGCCGAGAAGTCGAAGTGGCCCAGGTCGTAGCGGCCGAGCTTGGTGCAGAGCAGGTAGTCATGACGCGGGACGCCCTGCAGCGCCACGCCGAGCAGCACCTCGCTCATCCCGCGGCCGTAGAAGGGGCTGGTGTCGATGAGATTCAGCCCGCAGTCGAGGGCCGCCCGCACGCTGCCGAGGGCCTCGTCGAGCGTGATCGAGCGGAACTCGGCGCCGAGCGAACTCGCGCCGAAGGCGAGGATCGGAACCTGGAGGCCGGTGGAGCCGAGGGGGCGGGTCTGCATCACTCACAACTCCTCTGAAGAGCGCCGCCGGGGCGGCAGAAGTCTCGTCGCGGTGGGCCGCGGCGGCCCAATGCTCCTCGAGCTTCCGCCGATCCCGGCTACCGTTTTGCTGAAGATCGTCTGGATCATGAAAACGTCCGGCAGCCGAGGGAGAGGAGAAGGTTGGCCCAGGGCTGGGTGTCGGCGGTCTGGATCGTGAGCACGTGGTCGTCGGAGGCCACGGCCGAGTAGAAGTCCCACTTCACGATCGGCCGCAGTTCGCAGGGCGACTGAGCCGCGGCCAGGATCCGCCGGTAGTCGGCCCACACGGGCGGGTCGCCCGGCGTCGCGGCGGCGTAGGAGTCGGTCCGATCGACCCCCATCGTGTTGACCTCGTCGATCCGCACGGCGCCGAGGATCGCCTCGAACACCTGGGCCACGGTCGGCACTCCGGGCATGAGCTGGAGCGACACGAGTTCGGCCCGGGGACCGCGTTTGTTGGCGGCGGGATAGTTGCCGTCGGCGATCAGCACCTTCGAGTGGTGGCCCGCCCGGGCGAGGATGCGGAGGATGTCGGGGTGGAGGAGGGGGGTGTTGAGCATGGTTTTTTGGATCGGTGCCGGGGTGATGGAAGTCGCCGGCGAGGGGACGGCAAAAGTCTCGTCGCGGTGGACCTCGCGGACTCGGTCCACATGCTCCTCGAGCTTTCGCCGATCCCCTCGCCTACCGTGTTTGTTCTATCGCGATCGGCTCACTCTCCGAAGTGTGCATGTGGCGCGGGGTTCGTGAACGTGCGGACGCTGGCGATGGTCTGTTCCGCGGCGGCGAGGGGGGTGGGGAGCGGGAAAATCTCGGCGGAAAGATAGCCACGGTAGCCGATCGACTCGAGCGCGGCGACGACCGGCGGGATTGCGGTGTGGCCGAAGCCGACGGCGCGGCGGTTCGAGTCGGCCCAGTGGACGTGGCCCACGAGATCGCCGCAGGCGACGAGCGACGCGGCGAGATCGGCCTCCTCGATGTTCATGTGGAACAGGTCGCAGAGGAGCTTCACGTTCGCGATGCGCCGCGACCGCAGCCAGCCTGCGGCCTCCGCCTGCCGGTTGAAGAGGTTCGTCTCGTAGCGGTTCAGGGGTTCGTAGAGGAGCACCTGCCCATGGGTTGCCGCCCGGTCGCCGAGCACACCGAGCGACTCCGCGAGATGGTCGAGGGCTGCCGCGTGCGGCACGTCGCCGCCGCTCCGCCCCTGCATCGAGCCGATGATCGCCGGAGCGGCCAGTTCGCCCGCCGCGTCGATGATCGCCGCGATGAAGTCGCGGGCCCGCGTGCGGACCTCCGCATCCGGATGGCAGAGGTGCAGGCCGTGCTTCACCCAGCCCGCGCCCGTGCCGACGGCCGCGACCGCGAGGCCGTGGGTCGCGAGCAGCCTCCGCAACTCGGCGACCGGCAGACTCTCGGCCGATTCGGGAAACACCTCGACCGCGTCGAACCCGAGTTCGGCCGCCATCCGGCAGCCGGCCTCCAGACCGTCGTGGAACACGAACGGCCCCTGGCGGGCCTCGGGCACGAGGCAAATCGTGACGGCCGATTTCATGGACCCACACCCCATCCCGTGTCGGTGCCGCGCCGGCTTGGGGGCGGTACAAGTCTCGTCGCGGGACCTCGAAGACTCGGTCCACATGCTCCTCGAGCTTGCACCGACCCCCTCGCCTTCCGCTCGACTCCCGCTGAATGCCTCATGCCGTCCCCAGGAACAGCGGCCGCATGTGCCGCTCGAAGAGGTTGTCGGTGACCTGCTTCGCCACGATCTCGCGATTGGCCACGAGCAGGTCGGTGTAGCGGCGGCCGTGCTTGGCCGCCACCTTGAACGAGACGTGCAGGAGCTGCCGCACGTCGGCGTTGAAGTCGGGGTTCGCCGGCACGTGGCGGACCGCTGCCGCCAGCCGCGGACCGCTCCAGCCGTTCACCTCGGCGGCCGTCGGCAGCCGCGAGCGGTCGATGTCGATCACCGAGGCGTAGGGGGCGCAGAACTCATCGACGTGGTCGAGGGCGTAGGCGTAGATCTCCTTGGCGAGCGCGAGCCCGTCGCCCCCCGCCTCGGCCAGGCCGATGATCTCCTCGAGCCAGGTCGTGCCGGCCGTCTTCAGGTGCACGCCGGCACCGGTGCGCGCGAGCGTCCGCCGGATGACCGGATAGAGCGAAAACTTGTCGCTCCCCGAGTGCACCGAGAGCTTGAGCGATTCGGGCAGACCGTACTGCCGGGCGGCGAACCCGCACACCGCGATGTCGTCCGAAAATTCCCGCTCGAACTGGCCGAGATCCCCGACGTAGTCCACACCCTTGTTGAACCGGCCGGTGAACTTCGGCGCGATCGTCTGGGCCGGCACCCGCTCGTCGGCGAGCAGGGCGAGGATCACGAGCAATTCAGGCGGCGTCTGCGGCTGGTCGGTCTCGTCCATGCTCACCTCGATGACGACGTCGTCGCCACGGGCCGCCTGGATGTGCCGCCAGATGGCCCCCGCCTCACGGCAGGCGGGCTGGTACTTTCGCACGATCGCCGCGAGCGTCTCGGCCGTGAGCCGGATCGGCTCGGCGATCCCGGGGATGGCAACCGCCGCCGAGAGTTCGGGATGCCGGGAGATGAATGCCGCCACGTCGGCTGCATCGGCCGGCGAACCGATCGAGTCGGCCACGTCGATCGTGAAGAAGTCGCTCGATGCGAGGAACCGATCGACCGTCTCCAGCCGGATGTGGTCGGCATCGACGAACCAGGGATGCGGCCAGTTCCGCGCGGCCACGGCCCGGGCCGCGGCGTCGCGGACGCTCGCCGGCTCGCTGCCGATGAACGAGTGCTCGCGGTTCGACTTGTTCCAGACCGGCGCGACGACCACGCCCGCGTGAGCGAGCTTCTCGAACGCCGCCAACTGGGCCTCGGCCTCGTGGGCGAACCGATCACCGACACCGAACGACAGGCGGGGAAGTGGTTTCATGATGGGCGGGAGTGTAGACGCCCGGGTTCGCCGGCTGGAATGATGATTCTTGACTGCTGGATGGCTATTCTTGACCTATCCTGGCGTCGCCGGCTTCGGGGGCGGCAAAAGTCTCGTCGCGGTGGGCCGCGGCGGCCCAATGCTCCTCGAGCGTTCGCCGACCCCCTCGCCTCCCTGACTGGGTCAGGAAATCGATATCTCGACTCGGCCGGACCACGCCATGCGCTCTCGCCATTTGCCCGCGTTCGTCTCCCGTCAGGTGGTGGCGGCCGAACGGTACTTTCTCGACCTGCGGCCCGTGGCGAACGGGCCACTGACTGTCGTCTGCGGCGGCCTGGAGCGGGTGCAGGCGGATTATGAAGTGGTGCGGGAAGACTTTCCCTACTGCTGCCTCGAATTCGTGGCCGCGGGCCACGGCACCGTCTCCCTGCGGGACCGCCACGTATCGCTCTCGCCCGGATCGGTCTTCAGCTACGGCCCCGGCGTGCCGCACGTGATCCGCACCGACCGCCGACGGCGGCTGAAAAAGTTTTACGTCGATTTTGCCGGCCGTGATGCGGTCGCCCGCTTGCGGGCCGCCCGGCTCGCGCCCGGGAGTCACCTCATGGTCGGCCGGCCACGGGAGGTCGAGGAGATCTTCGGTCTGCTCCAGCAGTTCGGGCGGGCCCACTCACGGCACAGCCAGCTGCTCTGCACGCAGATGCTCGGGGTGTTGCTGACGAAAATCGCGGAGCGGGCGTTGCCTCCTGGCGGGGGCGACGCACAGGCGTTCGCCACCTTCGAACGTTTCCGGGAGTATCTCACAACGCACCGCAAGCGGCTCGTTTCGGTGGAGCAGGCCACGCGGGAGTTCGGGCTGTCTTCCGCCTACGTCTGTCGGCTCTTTCGGCGGTTCGACACGGAGAGCCCCTATCAATACCTGCTGCGGCAGCGAATGAATCTGGCGGCCGATCTCCTCGCGCACGACGGGCTCCTCGTGAGACAGGTGGCGGCTCATCTCGGCTTCACCGACCAGTATCAGTTCTCCCGCGCCTTCAAGCGAGTCTCGGGCATCTCGCCAGGCCGGCTCCTGCGGCGCTGACGACGCAGCGAGGGGATGGCCGTGCCGTCGAGCCGGCGTTGCTGGCAAGCGCAGCCAGGATGGCGAAAGCGCAGCCAGCATCGAGAGAGCGGAGGGCATCGATGCCCGTAGCGAACGTCCGGGCGAGACGGCACGGGCATCCCCGGTGCACCGCAACGGGCCGGCTCTGCCCGTCACGGCGCGACGGGGCTACTGGCGCGACGACTCACACGTCGAGGTTCTTGACGTCGAGCGCGTGCCGCTCGATGAACTCGCGGCGGGGCTCCACCTTTTCCCCCATCAGCACGCGGAACAGGTCGTCGGCCGCCGCGGCGTCGGACATCGTCACCCGCAGCAGCGTGCGGTTGGCCGGATCGAGCGTCGTGTCGCGGAGCTCCTCCGCATTCATCTCGCCCAGACCCTTGAAGCGGGTGATCGAAAGCCCCTTCTCGCCCGCCCGCCGCACCGCCGTGAGCAGGCCGCGGAGATCCTCGAGTCCGATCTCGTTCTCGCCACGCCGCAGCGTGTACCGTGCGACCTCGCTCCCCGTGCGGTCCTGTGGCATCAGCGACTCGATCCCGAAGCCCATTCCCTCGAGTTCCTTGAGCCCCGCGTTGATGCTCCGCACCTCGTGAAGATCGACGACCACGAGCTGGTCGTGCCCGGTGTCGTGGGCCGTGCCGGGCGTCGCGTCGCCGGCCGCGACCGATTCCTCGATCCGCCCCACGGCCAGCGTGCCACCGGCCGCCTGCTCCTTGCTCTTCACGAACGCCTCCAGCTCGTCGCGGCTGGTGAACCACCGCTCCTCGACGCCGTAGTAGACGTGGTACATCGGCAGCTTGCCGGTCGTCGCGTCGCGCCGCCCCGCGTGGTCGCGGAGGCTGATGCCCCGCTTCTCGAGGGCGACGAGCGCGTCTTCCAGGCCCGACAGCGTGCGGCAGAGCTTCTGCATCTCGTCGCCGGCGACTTCCCGGCCGTCGCCCGGGAGGAACACCCCCTCGCCGAGCCCCTGGTCGAGGAGCTGGTTCTTCATCTCCTCCTCGGTCTGCACGTAATAGACGGTCTTCTTGCTCCGCACGCGGAACAGGGGGGGCTGGGCCACGTAGACGTGCCCCTCGGCCACGAGCCGGTACATCTGCCGGTAGAAGAAGGTGAGCAGCAGCGTGCGGATGTGCGAGCCGTCCACGTCGGCGTCGGTCATGATCACGACCTTGTCATACCGCCGCTTGCCGAGGTCGGCCTCCTCGCCGATCCCCGCGCCGATCGCCGAGATCACGCTCCGCACCTCCTCGTTGGCAAGCACCTTGTCGTCGCGGCTCTTGTAGGCGTTGATGATCTTGCCGCGCAGGGGCAGGATCGCCTGGTATTCGCGGTGCCGACCCCCTTCGGCGGAGCCGCCGGCACTGTCACCCTCCACGAGGTAGAGCTCGCACCGCTCGACGTCGCGGCTCGTGCAGTCGCGGAGCTTGCCCGGCAGGCCGCCGCCGGAGAGCGCGCCTTTGCGTTCCCGCAGCAGCTGCTTCGCCTTCTTCGCCGCCTCGCGGGCTTCGGCGGCGAGCACGCCCTTCTGCACGATCGCCTTGGCGCTCTTGGGATTCTCCTCGAGATACTTGGCGAGGTAGTCGCCGACGGCCGAGTTGATGATTCCCTCGACCTCGCCGTTGCCGAGCTTCGTCTTCGTCTGGCCCTCGAACTGCGGGTGCGGCACGCGGACGCTGATCACCGCCGTGAGCCCCTCGCGGACGTCCTCGCCGGTCGGCACGAGATCCTTGTAGATGCCGCTTTTCTTGCCGTAGGCGTTCAAGGCGCGGGTCAGGGCCGAGCGGAAGCCCGAGACGTGCGTGCCCCCCTCCGTCGTCGAGATGTTGTTGACGTAGCTGTGCAGACTCTCGGTGTATTCGCCCGTGTATTGCAGCGCGATGTCCCACGAGACCCCGTCGCCCGCGCCCTTGATCGTGATCACGTCGGCGTGGATCGCGTCGCTCGCCTTGTTCAAATGCTCGACGAACTCCTCCACGCCCCGCTCGTAGAAATACTCCTCGCTCGATCCGGTGGCGGCGTCGGCGAACGTGATCCGCACCCCCGAATTCAGGAACGCGAGTTCGCGCAGCCGGCGGGAGAGGATGTCCCAGGAGAACTTCGTCTGCGGGAAGATCTGCGGATCGGGCTTGAACGTGGTCTTCGTGCCGGTGCGGGGCGTGGTGCCCATCTTCCGCACCGGGCCGGTCGGCTCACCCCGCTGGTATTCCTGCTGCCAGACATGCCCCTCGCGCGAGACCTCCACCTCGCACCATTCGGAGAGGAAGTTCACGACGGTCACGCCCACGCCGTGCAGACCGCCGGAGGTCTGGTAGGCCCCCTTCTCGAACTTGCCGCCGAACTTGAGCACCGTCATCACGCCCTCGAGCGTGGAGACGTCGCGTTCCATCTCCTCGGAGAGCTGCGGATGCCGGTCCACCGGGATGCCGCGGCCGTCGTCCTCGACGGTCACACTGCCGTCCACGTTCACGGTCACGCTCACGTGCTTGGCATGCCCCGCCATGCACTCGTCGATCGAGTTGTCCACGACCTCGTAGACGAGGTGGTGCAGACCCCGCGACGTGTTGTCGCCGATGTACATGCCGAACCGCTCGCGCACGTGCTCGCGGTCGGAAAGATGCTTGAGGTCGGCCGACGTGTAGTCGGGCTGCTGTGACTTGTCCGAATCTGCCATCGCTGAACTCCGCGTCTGTGGATCGGTGTCGTGGCGTGCCGGTGAGTGTGTGTCAGGTGGTGCCGCCGGCATCGGCCATGAGCCGGCAGCGGATGTCGGTGATCCCCTCGGTGGGCAGCAGCGTCTGCAGCCGCGCCACCACGGAGCGTTTCTGGAAGGCGAGTTCCTGCACGTGGGCCGAGTGGCTCACGAACACCTCGAGCACGCCCCGCCGCACCACACCCGGCCGCGATGCCGCTCGCAGGCTCTCGGGGGCCGCCTCCCGCCAGGCCGACTCGAGTCCGGCCGACGCCTGCTCGCGGTCATAGCCCGACCGGGCCATGAGCCGCGACATCACGCTGCCGATCGACAGCGGACCGAGGGCATCACTGCGTCGTGACGGGTGGGCCATGGATGAAAACGGATTCCTGGGTCAGGACAGGGTGGATGCCACGGGCCGCGGCGATCAGTCGGCCGCCAAGGGCATGATGACGTAGGCGTAGCCGTCGTCGGTGCGGCAGACACAGGCGCTCTGGGCGTCGGTCAGTTCGACCGTCACGGCGGCGCCGCCGTCGAGCACCCGGAGAAAATCGCTCATGAACCGGGGATCCAGCTTGATGCGGACGGTGGCCCCGGCATGGTCGATCGGCAGTTCGACACGGCTCTCACCGCTCTCGGCCGACCGGCCGGAGAGCACGAGCTGGCCGGGCTCGAACGCGAAATCGACCCCCTTCGACTGCTCGCTGGTGACGATCGCCGCCTGGCGCACCGCGGCGAGGAACGGCCCGGCCACGAGCGGCACACGGATCGCGTCCGGCCGCTCGGGAAACACGTCGCGCCAGCGGGGGAACCGGCCGTCTACCAGTCGCGCGGAGATCGTCGTCCCCCCGCTCTTCACCATGACCTCGCTGGCCCGGGCCGCGATCCGCACGGGCAAGTCGGCCGCGGCGAGACACCGCTCGATGAGTTGCATCGCCCGGGCCGGAACGATCGGCTGCGCATCGGCGGCACCTGCGGCTCCGGTCGCCGGCCCCCCCATCTTCGCCAGCCGTCTCCCGTCGGTGCCGACCGCGATCACGCCTTGCGGAGAGAGTTCGACGAGCACGCCGCCGAGGGCGTAGCGGCTCGACTCGTTGTCGGTGGCGAACACCGTGCGGCGGACGAGTTCGCGGACGAGTGGCGTCGCCACCTCGAAGCAGGCCTCTTCGGGGAATGCGGCGACCGACGGAAACTCGAGCGGATCCTCGGCGGGCAGACGGAACTCGCTCCGCGGCGCCTTCACCACCGCGGCCGTGCCGTCGGTCTGAATGTCGAACACGGTGCCCGGGCTGCTCTCCCGCACGATCGCCATCAGCCGGCCGCTCGGCAGGAGCACACTGCCCGGCGCCGCGATCTCGACCCCCTCGACCTCGATGCGGATGCCCACCTCCAGGTCGGTGGCGGAAAGCACGGCCCCGTCGCGGCCCGCCTCGAGCTTCACGTTCGTGAGCACCGGCTTGGGAGAGCGGGCCGGCACGACGGCGGAGGCGCTCTGCAGGGCGGCCAGCAACGGTTCGCGGGGGCAGCGGATGTTCATGGGCCGATGATGTTCCTTGCGGAGGGCGGCGACGGTGCCCCGTCGCGGTGAGAACCCGAGAGTTTACCCGCTCCGGCCGGGCTCTTGAATGGCCGGCGGATCCGGTTTTGTCAGTGGAATCCGCCGCGTCCCGGAAAACCGCCGTCCCCGTTCTTTTTCTGTTCTTCAGATCTTCAACACAGGAAGAAGGGAACAGGAACAATGAACGGGTAGCCCCAGTAACAACCCCGCCGCCCGGGTCGACTCGGACCGCACGACTGGCGGAGGCATGGGCGGTGCACAGGGCATGATTTCGGCAGGAGATGGGCTCGCCGGCTCGCCAGCGACGTGGTTCACGAGCTGTCAGCCGGCGTGTTGAAAACGTGTCGATTCATTGGCTGTCGGTTGCGGGCCCGCTGCCGCCGACAGGTGCCTGTTCCGCCGAACCGCCGCCGGTGCGCTGCCGGAGACGGTCTGCGGTGGTGTCGCCGGAGGCGTCGCTTTTCCCGGCGCCGGCAAACCGCATCCGAATCGACATCGAATCGACGCGGTCCGTTGACTCAGTCTCTCGACAGGCAGCGCGACAGGCTCAGGCGGGTGATCGCCGCGTCGATATCGAGAGCGGTCGTCGTCCAGCCGAGACTGAACCGCACCGCCGCCGCCGCCAGGTCTGGAGGCAGCCCCAGCGCCTCGACCGCAGGCGAGGGGAGGCTCGAGCCGCTCGCACACGCGGTTCCCGTCGCGCAGCAGACCCCGGCGAGATCGGCGGCCATCACGAAGGCCTGCCGATCGACGCCCGGGAAGGCGATGGTCGTGATGTGGGCGGCGCGGTGTGCCTCGGCGGCGATGACGACCGCGGAGCGACCCGCCGCGACCGCCGCCGCCATGAGCCCAGCTTCCAGCCGGTCACGGAGTTGGCGGAGCCGGCCGGCCTCCCGCTCGCGGGCGGCGACGGCCAGCTCCAGCGCTGCGGCGCAGCCGACGGCGAGCGAGACCGGTTCCGTGCCCCCGCGCAGGCCCGACTCCTGCGGCCCGGGCGTCGCGGCGGTGAGATCCACGTCATTCCGCATGACGAGGCAGCCGATGCCCCGGGGCCCGCCGAACTTGTGCGGCGCGAACGCCAGCGTGTGCGCGCCGAGCGTCGCGAACGAAACAGGCTCCACCGCGACGGCCTGCGTGGCGTCCACGTGAATGTGGCAGTCGCCGCCGCCGGCACCCCGGACGGCGATCAGGTCTTCCACACTGCCCGTCTGGCCGCAGACGAGCGTGGTGCAGAGGATCCGGCGACCCGGGGGAAGCGGCCACTCGATCCGGCCGCAGTCGATCCGGCCCGAGGGACGCAGCGGCACCGCGGCGACATCGCAGCCATGGTCTCCGAGCCCGCGAGCGGCAGCCACCACGCTGCCATGGTCGCGCGGGGAATATCGACAGGCGGGCCGTCCGCTGCCCGCGATGCCGCAGACCGCCAGACGGTTGGCCTCGGTGGCGCCGCTGGTGAAGACGAGCCGGTCGCGTTCACGTCCGGTCGTGCGTCCGCCGAGCAGTGCGATGATCCGCTCGCGGGCCTCTTCGAGCAGCCGCCGGGCCCGCCTGCCGAGCGCGTGCGGGCTCGACGGATTGGCGAAGCCGGCCGTCTCCGCGGCGGCGATCGCCTCCCGCACCTCATCCCGCAGGGGCGTGGTCGCGGCATGGTCGAGGTAGATCGCGGCGGCCGCTCCGGAGCCGGTCATGTCAGCCTGCCAGAAACCGCTCGATCCGGTCGAGACCCTGGGTGAGCTTCTCGGTGGAAGCGGCGAACGACATTCGCACGTGCCCCTCGGCGCCGAAGGCGCTGCCCGCGACGAGCGCGACCTGCTCGTGCTCCAGCAGCGCCTCGCACCACTGCAGGCTGGTGGCGATCCCCCGGGCCGCGGACCGCCGGAGCGGTTCCCGGATGTCGAAGAACGCATAGAAGGCGCCGCCGATCTCCGGCAGCCGCACCCCCGGCATGGCCCGCAAGCGACCGGCCACGAGGTCGCGGCGCCGCTGGAACTCGCGACACATCTCGGTCACGCACTCCTGCGGACCGGTGAGGGCGGCGAGTGCCGCGTGCTGGCTCACGCTGCAGGGGTTGCTCGTCTCCTGGCTCTGGAGGTTGGCGATCGCCTTGGAGAGCGGCTCGGGGGCGATCGTCCAGCCGATCCGCCAGCCCGTCATGGAATAGGTCTTGCTCACGCCGGCCACGACGACCGTGCGATCGGCGAGCCCGGGGCGGAGCGTGGGAAACGAGATCGCAGGCCGGCCGTCGAACACGAGTTGGTCGTAGATCTCGTCGGCCACCACGGCGATGTCGGCCTCGATCGCGATGTCGGCCAGGGCCGTCAACTCGGCGGCCGAATAGACGACCCCCGTGGGATTGCTCGGCGAGCAGAGGAGGAGCATCCGCGTGCGCGGCGTGAGGGCGGCCCGCAGGGCCTCGGGGTGGAGTTTGAAGTCGTCCTCGATTTTCGTCTCGATGAGCACGGGCTTCGCGCCGGCGAGCTTGATCAACTCGGCGTAGCTCACCCAATAGGGCGTGGGGACGATCACCTCGTCGCCGGGGTCGAGCAGCGCGGTGAACGCGTTGTGCAGCGCATGCTTGGCGCCATTGGAGACGACGACCTGCGCCGCGGTGGCCGGCAGGCCGGTGCGACGGGTGAAGTCGGCGGCGACGGCCTTGCGCAGGTCGGGGATGCCGGCGGCCGGCGTGTACTTCGTCTTGCCGGCGGCGATGGCCGCCTCGGCGGCCCGGCAGATGTGGGGCGGCGTCGGGAAGTCGGGTTCGCCGACCGAGAGATCGACCACGTCGGCACCGGCGGCGGCGAGCGCCTGCGCCCGCGCCGCCATGGCCAACGTGGCCGAGGGCTCGAGGGCGTTCATGCGACTCGCGAGCCGCAGGCAGGAGGAGTTGGGCATCGTGTTTCAGGGAGCGAAGGCGAGTGATCGACGCGTCGCGCACGGCGCATCGTGCACGGTGCGAACAGCGATGATACCAAGCGGACCCGAGGTCGCACGGCGGCTCGTGATCGCACGCGCGGGCGTGGCAGCGATGTGAGGCGTCGGTTCGGAATCGAAAAAACGGAAAAATTTCGGGAATTTCTCTTGACAGTTTTCCGGAGCATCCTTCACAACCTGCATATCGACGTGCGGGGATCACGAGCAATCGAGGTCTTCCACATGCCGATGACGTCGTTCGTTCCCGTCGTGTGAGCGCCCCGGGGAGCGGACGTGAGCCTAGTTCGGGTGCTCGTTTGGAAGGAGCCAGATCGATGGCCAAGAAGAAGAAGAAGGCTGCCAAGAAGGTCGCCAAGAAGAAGAAGGGCCACGGCTGAGGCATCCGTTGAGCCGCCCGGCAACGGGTGACTCGACACAGCCTCGGCAGGGGAGTCTCGTGGCTTCGGCCACGGTCACTTCTGCCCCCGGGGTTTCCTCAGGTTTTCCTGTGGGGAACTCCGCGGTCCTTGGTCTCCGGTTCGTCCGTCCTCCCGGGCTTGTCCGCGGACGGGAGTGAATTCGGGGAGTCAGCGTTCAGACGAGAAAGGCCGGCCCGGGCCCTTGGGCGCCCGGGCCGGCCTGATTTTTTGGCAGGTACCATTCCCTCTATGGAATCCACGCCTGCTCCCGCAACTCCCGGCCGGTTTCTGCTCGTCGCCTGTCGAGGCGGGGCGGAGCCGGAACTCGTCCGCCGGCAGGAGGCGATCCTGCCGCAGGTTCGCAAGGCGGCCTGGCGGCGAGGGATCGTGACGTTTCGGCTCGACGCCCCCGGGCAGCCGCCGTTCGACCCGCCCCCCGACTTCTTCCCCGACCTCGTCTTCGGCCGCACCTGCATCCACTCGCGTGGTCAGGTGACCGGTGCCGACGATGCGGCCCGGGTCGAGGCGGCCCTCGCGCTGGCCGCAGAACCATGGCAGACCGTCCACGTCTGGGCCCGCGATCCGGTCCTCGAGCCGGCGGTCGCGGAGATCCGCGGGCGCCTGCTGGCCGCCGCCGGCAGCACGGCGGCGCCGGCGATCGCCGCACCGGGCGATCGAGTGCTCGATTGCGTCATCGATTCGCCGGAGCGGTGGTGGGTGGGCTGGCATCGCGCGGCGTCCCCACCGAGTCGCTGGCCCGGCGGCATCTATCCGGGCCCGCTCGCTCCGACCGCCGTGAGCCGCGCCTGGCTCAAACTCGACGAGGCGATCGCGACCTTCGCGGTGCCCCTGGAACGCGGGCAGCGGGCCGTCGAACTCGGCGCCGCGCCCGGAGGGGCGAGTCAGCGTCTCCTGGAGGCGGGGCTCGACGTGGTGGGCGTCGATCCGGCCCTCGTCGATCCGGTGGTCGCCGCCCATCCGCGGTTCACGCAGTGGCGGAAGCGGACCCGCGATGTGAAAGTGCGGGACTTTCGCGGTTTCGACTGGCTCGTCTGCGACATGAACATCGACCCGGTGAGCACGATGGAGTCGCTGGGCCGGATCGTCACGGCCCCCGGCGTGCGGCCGCGCGGGATCATCGCCACACTCAAACTGCCGGAGTGGTCGCGGGCGGCGGCGCTCCCGGAATGGCTCGCTGCGTTTCGAGAGTGGGGTTTTCAGCCGCTGGCCCGGCAGCTTTCGACCGGTGGCCGCGAAGTGTGCGTCGTCGCCCGCGCATCGAAGCCCTGAACGGGAGCGAGGGGCGGGGCATCCGGGGCGCGGTCCCCAGGCTTCCGCCTCGGGGCTTTCATGCGTGCCATTCGGTGCCCGGTGGCGCGAGGCTGCCGGAGGCGAATGTGCGTCGCCCGGAGGCGGTGTCGATGACGAGGCCGCCATCGGCTGCGACACCGTGGCAGATGCCCGAGTGCGGTTGCTCTCCGACGTGAATCGTCACGGCCCGCCCCGTGAGGCAGCAGAGGGGCCGATACCGTCGGGCCAGGGCGGCGGGGTCGGCATCCATCTCGCGCAGCAGCCCTCGGAGCCGCTGCAGCCAGGCCGACAGCAGCAGCGTGCGGGAGAGCGGGCGGCCCACGAGGTCCGGCAGCGTGACGATTCGGCCGCACAGCCCGGCGGGGGCGGCGGTCGCCGAACCGGCCGTGTTGACGCCGATCCCGAAGATCGTGCGGCCCGCTGCATCGGCCTCGACGATGATGCCGGCGAGCTTGCGGCCCGCCACCTCGAGATCGTTCGGCCATTTGATCCGCACCTCGATGCCGGGTTCGAAACCGCCGATCGTCTCGGCGAGCGCGACCCCGCAGGCCAACGACCAGACGGGGGGCGGACTCGCGGTGGGCAGGCCGACGGACGGCCCGTCGATCACGACGCTCACGGCCAGACTGCCCGGAGCCTGCCACCAGCCGGCCCCGCGGCGGCCGCGGCCGCTCGTCTGTCGATCGGTGATCACGGCCGCCGGCAGCCGCGCGGCCGGATCGGCCGCCAGCCGCCGCGCCTCCACCATCGTCGAGTCGGCCTCGGGGAGGTGGACGACCGTGGCATATCCGGCCGCGGCGAGTGCGGCGGCGTCAAGAGGCTCGGCGTGGAGAGGCTCGGCGTGGAGGGCAAGCTGCGGTGAGGGGGTAGTCATGGGGTGTTCCGTGTGTCGCCGCGATCTTGACCCTGCCGGCGGCGGCGCGGTACCCCCCGCCGCCGGATGTGCCATGCAGGCGGCTGCGCCGGCAGACCGACCTTCTTCCCCGTCGCCAGCTGGTCTCCCTGCATCAGCCGGAGCATGCGCGATATGCGGCCTTTCCTTGCGTCGATGCTGGCGTGCGCCACGGCCCTCGCCGCGGCCGGGCCGGCGGCCGGCCAGACCGTGTCGCTGCCCCCGCCGGCCGCCTCGTCGCTCGACCGGATCGCCCAGGCGCCGCCCCCCGGCGTGTCGCTGCCCCCGCCCCCGGGCACCTGGGATCCCTACGGCGGCCAGGCGCCGCAGCTCTTTCCCGCGAACGCCGCGCCGCCGCCATCGACCTGGGCGCCGTCGGCGATCTCGGGTCAGCCGGGCTATCCTGGCTATCCGGGCTATCCCAACGCCGCGCCGTCGCTCGTGCCGACGCAGGGCACGGGGCAGCTGGCAGCTCCGTATCCGCCGCCGCCGCAGGGGCCGACGCAGTTCCAGCAGGCCTATGCCCAGACGATGCACGTCTACCAGGGCGCGCGGGGAAGCTGGGCCTATCTGTTCGGCGATGGCGACGGCACGAGCGTCGGCGTGAACGAACTCGACACGACGGCCACGTTCGCGCTGCCGTTTTTCCACAACTCGCCGGCGAATCTCAACCACGCGCCGCTCCTGATCACGCCCGGCTTCGGCCTGCAGCTCTGGGACGGCCCCCAGACCACGGCCACGATGCCCGCGGATCTGCCGCCGAACACCTATGACGTGTTCATCGATACGGCGTGGAACCCCCAATTCACGCCCCTGTTCGGCGCCGAGCTCGGCATCCGCACCGGCATCTACACCAACTGGAACGTGTTCGTCACCGACAGCTGGCGCATCATGGGCCGCGCCATCGGCACGCTGCGGCTCACGCCCACCATGCAGGGCAAGGCGGGCATCGTCTACATCGACCGCAACGACATCAAGCTCCTGCCGGCGGTCGGCCTCACCTGGACGCCCGACGCCGACTCGCGATACGACATCTTCTTCCCCGCGCCGAGGCTCTCGCGGAAGTTCGCCACCGGGCCGAAGCGGTCGTGGTGGGGGTATCTCTACGGCGAGTATGGCGGCGGTGCCTGGACGTTCCGCCGCGACACCGGCAGCATCTCGCCGTTCGACTACAACGACATCCGCGTCGCCCTGGGGGTGGAGGCGGTGCCGACCACACGGACCGGCCTCACGGGCAACTTCGAGGTGGGATACGTGTTCGCGCGGCAGCTGTTCTTCGTGGTCGGCGAGCCGCACCGGCAGGATCTCGACGACACGCTGATGCTCCGCCTCGGCCTGGGATATTGAACGGCCCGCAGGGGAGTGCCTGGGCATGGGATACGCTCTCAGCCACCGCGCGGAGTCCCGGGGTTTCCGCCCGGGGCTTTTGGTGCTGGTGGCATCGGGGGTGTCGGCGGTGTCGGCGATCGCGGCCGACGGGGGCGTCACCCCGCTGCCGCCTGTCGACCGAGACTTCTTCAGCCGCATCCGGCTGGCGGCGCTCGGCGATCCGCAGGACCTCACCGAGCCGCTCCTGCCGGACGACGTCGCGCCGCCGGGCCAGCCGCGGCAGGAATTCGAGCCGCCGGCCGGCCGCAAGCTGCCGCCGGGTGCGAAGCCGGGCCCGCTCCAGCAGGCCGTCGTCACCGTCACTGAGCTGCCGCGGCTGGGCGATGCGGGCCTGGGGCTGCTGACGCTCGACACGAGCCTGACGATCGGCCTGCCGGCGCCGACGGTGAACTCACCCGTGCTGCTCACGCCCGGCTTCGGCACGAGCTTCGTGGACGAGGTGTCGGGGCCGACCGACCCGGGGCTGCCTGCGCACCTCTACGACGCCTGGCTGCAGGCCCGCTGGCTCACGAAGGTCGGCGACCGGTTCGGGGTCGATCTCGCCGTCGCGCCGGGCTGGTACAGCGACTTCGTCAACGACACGTCGCAGGCACTGCGGATCACCGGGCACGGATTCGGCGCGTATGAGGCCGGCGAGAACCTCAGGGTCGTCGCAGGCGTCATCTATCTCGACCGCTACGACGTCAACATCCTGCCCGCCGGCGGACTGCTCTGGACGCCTGCCGACGACCGCCGGTTCGAGCTGATCTTCCCGCGGCCGCGGCTGGCCTGGCGGGTCACCGCCGACGACCGCGCGGCCCAGTGGCTCTACCTGGCCGGTGAGTTCGGCGGCAATCAGTGGGCCGTCCGCCGCGAGAGCGGCGTGAACGACGTGGTCGTCTATCACGACTATCGGCTGCTCGCGGGTTGGGAACGCAAACCGGCCGACCTCGGCGTGAGCTGGCGGTTCGAGGCCGGCTGGGTGACCGGCCGGCTCGTCGAATACTACGTGACCGATACGGCCGACTACCGGCCGAGCGACACGTTTCTCGTGCGGGCAGGCCTGTGGTATTAGCCTCACCGACAGTTGTCGCAGCGGCCCTTGAGGAGCACTTCCGTCACCGTGCCGATCGTCACCTGGCCGATCGTTCCGCCACGCCGGGGCTGCGGCGTGGGTTTCGATCTGGCGGCCGGGACGGACTTGGGCGTGATCGCCACGTGCACGTCGTCGAGGCACGACACCTCGCCGCAGGTCGTGCAGAGAAAGTGCGGGTGGTGCTGGCCGTGGGCGGCCGCGCGCCGCAGCTCGAACCTCCAGACATGATCCCCCAGCTCGACCCGCGCGACGATCGCGGCCTCGGTGAGCTCGGTGAGGTTGCGATAGATCGTGGCCCGGTCGAACCCCCGGTCGGCCAGCGCGTCCGACACCTCGGCGTGCGTCTTGGGCCCGGTCACCTCCATCAGGTGCGAGAGCACCGCCAGCCGCGCGGCCGTGCACCGCAGGCCCGCCTCGCGGAGGCGGGCCTGGGCGGCGTCGAGCGGGGGCGGATGGGAAGCCTTCACGGCCGGGAGTGTAGCACCGCGTCGGGGCGTCACGGCACCGGCACGGCAGCCAGCAGGTCCACGATCGCCGCCATGAATGCCGGCAGGTCGGCCGGCTTGCGGCTCGACACGAAATGGCGATCGACGACGACCTGCGTGTCTTCCCAGATCGCGCCGGCGTTCATCAGGTCGTCCTTGATGCCCGGGCTGCCGGTGACCCGCACGCCGCGATAGACGCCCGCTGAAATCGGGATCCAGCCTCCATGGCAGATCGCGGCCACGAGCTTGCCGTGGGCGGCGAACTCGCGGACGAGATCGAGCACCTTTTCATCGCGGCGGAGCTTGTCGGGCATCCAGCCGCCGGGCAGGAGGATGCCGTGAAAGTCGGCCGCCTCCATGTCGGCGATCGCGGCATCGCTCGTGCAGGGGTAGCCGTGTTTGCCCGCATACGTGCGGCCCTGCATCGAGCCCGCGACCGAGACGTGAGCCCCCGCCTCCTCGAGGCGAAGTTTCGGGTACCAGAGCTCCATGTCTTCGTAGTCGTCGCCCACGAGGGCGAGGATGCGAATGCCGTCGAGCGGACGTGCGGCCAGGAAGGGGGGCATGGCGGTGGTCTCCACGAAACGAGGGAAGAAACGACAGAGCCAGCGTCCGCGGTGCCGGCCCGACTGGCCGAATGGATCGGCCGCAACGGAACCACGATCATTGTCGCACTCGACCCCCCGGCAGGCGAGTCGGCCCCGGAAACCCCCCCTGAGGAAGGTTTCCCGCCAGCAGTGCTCGCGGCCGTCCGCGGTCCCGCCGGGTGCGTTTCTCAGGGTGATTTCATCGTCGGCCCGGGCGACACTTGACGCCTCGGGGGGCCTCGCTACATTCACGCCCCGGCCCACAGGAAGGGGTCCGGCACCGGCCGGCCACAATATCTTGCGATAGTTCGCAGACGGAACTGCTTTCTCGACTTCGCGTTTGATTCCCCGTCCCGCCCGGCTGAACGATTCATCGTCGGCCCGGCGGGAATCCGATGAGAGTTGAGCAGATGCTATACGCAAGTATACTTTGAAGGTCGGTCGCTGCCCCCCCGGGGTCGTCGTCTCGGTCCCCACGAGCCCAGCCCTCAGCCACATCCCCAGCAAGGAGCATAGAACGATGGCGAATTTCGAACCGTCCGCGACGCTCGCCGGCACGCCTGCTGCCGCGACCGAATCCAACCGGGTGGCTGCCCCGCCCGTCCCGCGGACCGCCCTCGAAGTGCACCCCACGTTCTGTCCGACCGACGTCGAGAGTCCGTTCGACACCACCGAATGGGAGCTCCGCACGGCCGCGATCAAGGGGGAGGACGGCAAGGTGCTCTTCGAGCAGCCGGCCTGCGAGATTCCCGCGGCCTGGAGCCAGCTGGCCACGAACGTCGTCGTCAGCAAGTATTTCTACGGCGAAATTCACACGCCGGAGCGGGAGCACTCCGTCAAGCAGCTCGTGCACCGCGTGGCCCGTACGATCGCCGACTGGGGGATCAAGGACGGCTACTTCAAGTCGAAGCAGGATGGCGAGAACTTCTACCGCGACCTGGCCTGGCTCTGCGTGCACCAGCACGGCGCGTTCAACTCGCCTGTGTGGTTCAACGTCGGGCTCTACAACCAATACGGCGTCAAGGGGGCACCCTGCAACTGGCGGTGGGACGAGGCGAAGCGCGACGTCGTGATGCCCGACAATCCCTACGAGTATCCGCAGGGGAGCGCCTGCTTCATCCAGAGCGTGAAGGACACGATGGAAGACATCATGGACCTTGCCCGCAGCGAGGCGATGCTCTTCAAGTTCGGTTCCGGCACAGGCACCGATCTTTCCACGCTCCGCAGCCAGCGGGAAAAGCTCGCCGGCGGCGGCAAGCCGTCGGGCCCGCTCTCCTTCATGCGGGTGTACGACCAGGTGGCGGCGGTGGTGAAGAGCGGCGGCAAGACCCGCCGCGCCGCCAAGATGCAGTCACTCAAGGTGTTCCATCCGGACATCATGGAATTCATCGAGTGCAAGAGCAAGGAGGAGAAGAAGGCGCGGATCCTGATCGAGAAGGGGGGCTACGACTCCAACTTCAACGGCGAGGCCTACAGCTCGATCCTGTTCCAGAACGCCAATCTCTCCGTCCGCCTGACCGACGACTTCATGGAGGCGGTCGATCGCGACGACACCTGGACCACCCGCTGGGTCACCGACTCGACGAAGGCGGGCCCGAGCTACAAGGCCCGCGAGGTGATGCACCGGATGGCCGAGTGCGCCTGGCAGTGCGGCGATCCGGGCGTGCAGTACGACACGACGATCAACCGCTGGCACACCTGCCCCAACTCCGGGCGGATCAACGCGTCGAATCCGTGCGTGACCGGCGACACGCTCGTGTCCACGGACGATGGTCTGGTGCGGATCGAGGAGCTGGTCGGTTCGCGTCCCGACGTCGTCGGACTCGACGGCAACATTCACGCCACGACCCGTGTGATCGAGACCGGCACGAAGCCCGTCTATCGGCTCCGCACCGCCAGTGGCTACACCCTGAAGCTGACTGCCGACCACCGCGTGTGGACGGTCAATCGGGGTGACGTGCCCGCCTGCGAACTCACCCGGGACGACCGCGTGCGACTCGGCGGAGTGCGATTCGGCAGTGAGTCGCTCGACGCCGACGTGGCCGAGTACGTCGGGCTGATGGCGGGCGACGGTTGCGTGTCGCGCGGCCGCGATGGCCGGGCGATCGCCACGCTGGCGGTCGATCCGGAGCACGAGCGGGGTGTTGCGGAGCGGATGGCTGCGGTCGTCAATCGCTTCGATCGCCAGCGCGGCGAGGTGCGATGCACCGACCGCGAGACGGCCGTCGCCGTGGCCACCTGTGCCGAGAGCGTGACCAGCCTGCTCGCCCGGTATGTGGTGCTCGACGAGGGGGCGGCCCGCAAGCGGCTCACGCCGGCGGGGCTGCGGCTCGACAGGGCGGCGACGGCGGCGGTGCTCCGCGGCCTGTTCACGGCCGACGGCACGGTCGCCGACTACGGCACGAAGAGCCAGTACGTGGCGCTCGACAGCAGCTCCGAGGAACTGCTGGAGCAGGTGCAGGTGCTGCTGCTCGGCTTTGGAATCAAAGCCAAGCTCTATCGCAACCGGCGGCTCGGCTCGACTGCCCTTCTGCCTGATGGCCGCGGCGGCATGCAGGAATACGCGGTCGAGCAGGTGCACAGCCTGCGGATCAGCCGCACGGGCCGGCTCGCGTTCGAGCACGAGATCGGCTTCGCCCCCGAAAGCCCGAAGGCTGCGGCGCTCGCGGCCTTGAATCGGCGGGTCGGCACGCGTCGGGAGCGGATGTTCGACGCAGTGGTGTCGCTCGACTATCTCGGCGAGGAGACGGTGTACGACCTCACCGAGCCCATGACCGACCACTTCGTGGCCCATGGCCTGGTGGTCCACAATTGCTCCGAGTACATGTTTTTGGACGACACGGCCTGCAATCTCGCGAGCATCAACCTGATGAAGTTCCGCAAGCCCGACGGCGCCTTCGACGTCGAGCGGTTTGCGGCGGCCTGCCGGATCTTCTTCGTCGCCCAGGAGATCCTGGTCGACCACGCCAGCTATCCGACGGCGAAGATCGCCCGCAACAGCCACATGTTCCGGCCGCTGGGCCTCGGCTACTCGAACCTCGGCAGCCTGCTGATGGCCGACGGCCTCGCCTACGACAGCGACCAGGGGCGTGGGCTCTGTGGGGCACTCACGGCGATCCTCCACGGCACCGCCAATCGGACGAGTGCGGAGATGGCAGCAGCGGTGGGGCCGTTCGAGGGTTTTGCCGCCAACCGGGAGCCGATGCTCGGAGTGATGCAGATGCACCGCGATGCGGTGGAGAAGATCCACCCGTCGTGCCCGAAGTATCTGCACGAGGCGGCCCGGACGATCTGGGACGACGTGCTCGCCGGCGGCCGGCGGCATGGCTACCGCAACGCCCAGGCGACGGTGCTCGCCCCGACCGGCACGATCAGCTTCCTCATGGACTGCGACACGACCGGCATCGAGCCCGACATCGCGCTCGTGAAATACAAGCAGCTCGCCGGCGGTGGCATGCTCAAGATCGTCAACCAGACGGTGCCGCTCGCCCTGCGGACGCTCGGCTACGACGAGCCGGCGGTCGAGGCGATTTTGTCGTTCATCGACAAGAACGACACGATCGAAGGGGCGCCTGGGCTCAAGGACCAGCACCTTTCTGTCTTCGACTGTGCCTTCAAGCCCCGCCTGGGCAAGCGGAGCATCGCCTGGGAGGCGCATGTGAAGATGATGGCGGCGGCCCAGCCGTTCATCTCCGGTGCGATCTCCAAGACGGTGAACATGCCGCGGGAGACCACGCCCGAAGACATCGCCGGCGCCTACATGGAGGGCTGGCGGATGGGGCTCAAGGCCCTCGCCATCTACCGTGACGGCTCGAAGGAGAGTCAGCCGCTCAACACGAGCACCGAGAGCGACAAGGCGTCAGCGAAGGTGACCGCGGCGCCGCGGCGGGAGCGGCTCCCCGACACCCGGCGGAGCGTGACCCACAAGTTCAACGTGGGCGGCCACGAGGGCTACATCACCGTTGGGCTCTACGACGACGGCCGGCCGGGCGAGCTCTTCATCACGATGGCGAAGGAAGGGAGCACGATCGGCGGCCTGATGGACGCCTTCGGCACGGCCGTGTCGATGAGCCTGCAATATGGCGTGCCGCTCGAGGTGTACGTGAAGAAGTTCTCGCACACCCGCTTCGAGCCCTGGGGCTACACGAAGAACCCCGACATTCCGGTCGCGAAGAGCCTGGTGGACTATCTCTTCCGCTGGATGGGCACGGAGTTCATTCCCGGCTATCGCGAGGCCAACCGGCCCGGGGGCTACGGCGGCGAGAGCAGCGGCGGGGAGGCCGCTGCCGGGGGCGACACGGAAACCGAGCGTAAGCCCGCCGCCACGACGGCGAGCGGGCTGGCTGATGGCCAAGGAAAGGCCAAAACGAACGGCGAAGCGACCACCAGCCGCGGCAAGCACCCGGCCGGCGGAAACGGTCAGGCGGCGGTGGCCACGGCCAAGGGGGGGGCCACGAAGGCCGCGACCGCGACGCTGCTGGAGCGGGCCGGCCTCAAGATGGCGGTCGATCCCGCGGCCAGCGTTGCCGACCGGCAAACCCAGTTCGCCAAGTTCCAGATCGACGCCCCGGCGTGCGACAACTGCGGCTCGATCACGGTCCGCAACGGCAACTGCTACCTCTGCCACAACTGTGGCAACAGCATGGGGTGCAGCTGAGCCGGTGAGGAACGGTGACGGTTGTAGGGCGACGCGGCGGACGGGATGAAGGTGGTGCCCGGTGGCGGCCGAAGCTACCGGTATCGCATTCGACCTGTCGCCGCGTTCCGTCGGAGGTGCCAACCCCTTTGCGTTGATCCGGATCCCCTGACCGCCCGAGGCCCCGTGCCTCCGGCACGATCCGCATCAGTCTCGCTTTGCTCTACCCCGTTCGCAGGCGGCGGACAGGTTCGATTCACGGCCGGGCCGCGGTGGCAGACGCCTCCGCGGCCCTGCTCTTTGTTTGTCAGGCATGTTCTTGATCTCGGAGATGCAAGTTCTCTGCGGGCCGTGGTGACCGGAACCGCGAGGCTAGGCCAGGGTGTCCGCCGCGAGGCGGAATCTGAAGGGAGCTGATGCCACAACCCGGACCCGACGAACAGGAACCGGATACAAGGCTGGATACGCGGGGTAACGCGGCAATGGACGCGGAAGCCCGACCGTCACTCGGAGCGCGTATCAGGTAAATCCGGCGGGGCCCGGGGGAAAGATCAAGGGCTTAACCTGAGAGGTCTTCCGTCCTGCGGGGGCGATTCCCCGCTATCCCTGCGGCAACGTGTGGAGACGGGGCGGGAGAAGTCAGCAGAGGCCGTAGTAGTCCACTGCATCGTCCGGGCGACCGGGCCTACTGGCGGGCGAAGGGCCGAATCCGTTTGAGCAAGGAGCAGTCGGGAACGACTCGATGACTGCGGAGCAGCAGCAAGGTGGGACTCATCGGCAACGGGTCTTCGACTTCGAAGCCCCGTCGATGGCCCCATGCCACGACCAGGACGGAGAGGACGGCATCCGATCTGTCCGGCCCGAGGAGCGGCAAGCAGCCACGGCGTTGGACCAAGGACGAGCCTTGACCGAGAACCTGATGGAGGAGGTGACCGACCGAGGGAACCTGAATCGTGCGTACCGCCGCGTGAAGGCGAACAAGGGTGCTTCCGGGGTCGACGGGATGACCGTTGGCGACCTGAAGGCCTGGATCGCGGATCACAAGGCGGAGCTCATCGCATCGCTCGAGGACGGGACGTATCGCCCACAACCGGTTCGCGGGGTCGAGATCCCGAAGCCGGGTGGCGGAATGCGACAATTGGGCATTCCGACCGTGGTCGACCGGCTCGTCCAGCAGGCGATCCTGCAGGTGCTGGAACGACTCTTGGATCCCACGTTCTCGCCATCGAGCTTCGGCTTCCGGGCGGGCCGTGGGGCGCACCAGGGGCTGGCACAGGCCAGCCGCTATGTGGCCGAGGGACGCACCACGGTGGTGGACCTCGACTTGGAGAAGTTCTTCGACCGGGTGAACCACGACATCCTGATGTCGCGGCTGGCCCGGCATATCCGTGACAAACGCCTGCTGCGGATCATTCGCCGCTTCCTGGAAGCGGGGATCATGCAGCACGGCGTCTGCGTGGACCGGCACGAAGGGACGCCTCAGGGGGGACCGCTGTCCCCGCTGTTGGCGAACCTGCTGCTGGATGACTTGGACCGGGAACTGGAGTGGCGGGGCCACGCCTTCTGCCGGTATGCCGATGACTGCAATATCTACGTGCAGTCACGGGCGGCCGGCGAACGCGTCCTGGCCTCGGTGACGACGTTCCTGGAAGGGCGACTGAAGCTGCGCGTCAATCGGGCAAAGAGTGCGGCGGCCCCCGTGAGCGAACGCAAGTTCCTCGGGCACCGCATCCTTCCCGGAGGCCGGCTGACGATCGCTCCCAAGAGCCTGGATCGGGCGAAGGCCCGCGTCCGTGAGATCACCCGTCGCAACCGGGGCGTAAGCTTCGGGCGGTGTGTGTCTGAACTCAACTCATTCCTCACCGGCTGGGTGACGTATTACCGCCATGCGGAAGCACGTCAGATGCTCGAGGAATTGGGGCACTGGGTTCGCCGCAAACTCCGCTGCGTGCGTCTGAAGCAACGGAAACGGTCCAAGTCCATCGCCGACTTCCTGCACGGTCTCGGGGTTCCCGAACACCGCTGCTGGCTGACAGCGCTCAGCGGGAAGGGCTGGTGGCGGCTTGCCGCCTCTCCCCCCGCCCACGAGGCGATGAACCAAGCGTGGTTCAGGGCTCAGGGCCTGGTGGACCCCCTGGAACGGTATCTTGCGTTGCAAACCTGACGGAAACCGCCGGATACGATGAGTACGTCCGGTGGTGTGGGGGGACGGGGGCCGCAAGGCCCCCTCCCACCCGATTCCGGTTCGCTCGTGGCCGGGGCCGCCCCCGTTTGCGACGGCTTTTTCAGGCAAGTAGCATTCTGGCATCCGGCAGCGGTTCACCCCCGCCCGCGCCGGTTTTACGTGGCAGACTTGTCCGTTCCCGTTCCCCCCGAGGTGCCCCGTGCGTCGCCGGCTCAACTGCCTGCTGATCGGTCTGCTCACCTGTTCGCTGTCGGTCGATACGGCGAAGGCCTGCTGGTATCTCCGTCGGTCCCATGCCTGCGCGACCCGCGGCCACCGGCAGCCGGCCTGCCCGCCGGTCGCGACGTGGCCCGGATGCCACGACGTGGTCATTCATGATGCAGCCTGTTGCGGAGGGGCCGTCTCTCATCCGCTCGTGGTCGTCGATGGCTGGCGCGACGAGGTCTGCTGTGGAGGTGCGTCCGACGTCGTCGTCGACTCGACCATCGTCCCGGGCGGGCACGGCGTCGTCGGTGAGGTGGTCGCTGACGCGGCCGAGTCGTCCCCGGTTGCCGAATCGGTGGTGGCTCCGAGTGAGCCGACCGTCGCCGCCGAACCGAAGCCTGCACGGGCGGAGCCGATCGTCGCCCCACAGAATGGCGTTGCCGCAGTCGCCCCCGCCGTCCCGGAACTGAAGCCCGCTGTCGATTCCGCACCGGCCGTCGAGCCAGTGGTGGCCCTCGAGCCCGCTCCGGTCGAACCGGCGACTGAACCGAAGCCGGAGGAACCCGCGGTCGCGCCGGACGTGCCACCCCCAGCCGAACCGGCGGCACCGGAGGCCCCGGCCGAACCTGCGGCCCCGGAGCCGCGGCCAGTAGTGGCCGTCGAACCGCCTGCTCCTCCGGCGGAACCCAATATTTTCGAAGAGGTCGAGTCGGCCGCCGATGCCGCGACCCTCGCGCCTGAAGGCACCGAGCCTGCGGCTGAGCCGAGTGCGCCCTCCTCCGAGCCGAGTGCCGACAACCTGTTCGGGGAGCCTGCGGCCGCCCCGGAGCCCGCTCCGCAGCCCGTCGCCGATCCGCTCGCTGAGCCATCTGCGGCCGAGCCGGCCCCGGAGCCCGCTGCCGACGTCAGCTCGGCCCCCGCTGAGCCTGCGACCGCTCCGGCGGCCGATGACGCTCCCGCTCCGGCGGCCAGTGAGCCAGCGGCCGAAAAACCGGCCGAGGAGAAGGATCCGCTCAGTGATGCCGGCCGCGAGCCACTGCGGCGGTGGGTCGATGACACGGGCAGCCATGCGACCGTCGGCATGCTCGTGGACGTGCGGTCCGAGGGCGTCGAGATCCGCAAGGCCAACGGCCGCACGGTGATCGTGCCGCTCGAGCGGCTCAGCGATCACGACCGGGCCTACGCCGCCGCCGCCGAGGCTCGGCTGGCCGCGGATCGTGCGCCGCCGTCGCGTGAGACCGCAGGCCTGTGACCATCAACCGCAACGATCATTTGTCGTCGAGCACGGCCACTGTCTCGAAGGCCTTGCCTTCGAGCATCTCCAGCGAGGCGCCGCCGCCGGTGGAGACGTGGCTGACCTTCTCGGCGTAGCCCAGTTGTTCCACGGCCGCCGCTGAGTCGCCGCCGCCGATGATCGTGATCGCGCCGTTGGCCGTCGCCTCCGCGACGGCGTCGGCCACGGCCTTCGTGCCGGCGTCGAACGGCGGCATCTCGAACACCCCCATGGGGCCGTTCCAGACGACGGTGCCGGCGCCGCGGATGATATCGGCGTAGTGCCGGGCCGTTTCCGGCCCGATGTCGAGGCCCTCGAAGCCGTCGGGAATCGCGCCCGCCTTCACCACCTGCTTGTTCGCGGCTGCGGAGAAATCGTCGGCACAGTGGGTGTCGACCGGCAGCACCAGCTTCGAGCCCCCCTTGGCCAACAGCTCCTTGGCAAGCTCGACCTTGTCGGGCTCCACGAGCGATTGTCCCGTCTTGCCTCCTTGGGCCAGCGAGAACGTGTAGGCCATCGCGCCGCCGATGAGCACGTGGTCGCAGATCGAGAGCAGATTCGTGATCACGGCGATCTTGTCAGACACCTTCTTGCCGCCGAGGATCGCCACGAAGGGCCGCTTCGGGTTCGCGACCGCATCGGCGAGGTATTGAATCTCCTTCTCGACCAGAAACCCCGACACGGCCGGCTTGCCGGCGGTCTTCATCGCGACGGGCACGGCGTGCATGCTCGCCTCCGTGCGGTGGCAGGTGCCGAAGGCGTCGTTGACGTAGGCGTCGGCGAGCGCCGCCAGGCCGGCGACGTAGGCCGCGTCGTCCCCCTTCTTCTCTCCCTTGTTGAATCGCACGTTCTCCAACACGAGCACGCCGCCGGCCGGCAGGGCCTTGGCCTTGGCCTGCGAATCGGAGCCGCCGGTGTCGGCCGCGAGTACGACCGGCCGGCCGAGCAGCTCACCGAGCCGCCTGGCCACCGGCGCGAGCGAGAAGGCGGGCTCGTGCCCCTTGCCCGCCGGCCGGCCCAGGTGCGACATGAGCACCGCCTTGCCGCCGCGGTCGAGGATCGACCGGATCGTGGGCAGCGCCATGCGGATCCGGCGATCGTCGGTGATCGCCCCGGAGTCATCCTGTGGCACGTTGAAATCGACGCGAACGAGCACGGTCTTGCCCTTGGGATCGATGTCGGCGACGGACTGCTTGGCCATGGTGGCGGGCGCTCCTGATGGTCGGGGTGGGGCGGGGGTGCCGCAGCGACTGGTGGGTCGGTACGGGATGGTCGGGCGGAAACGGCGGCATTGTAATCACCTCCCGGCGGCACATCGGGCACCGGCCCGCGGGCCGGGGTACACTCGGCCGCGTTGGCATTCCGCCGCCGGCCGGCGGCCCACCCCGCTGCAGAGGCTCTTCATGCGGTTCTTCAGCACGTTCGCGTGTCTCGCACTCATCGTCGTGGCCGGGGGTGGCGGTGCGGCCGCCCGGGCCGCCGAGCCGGTGACACCCGCCCGGCTGCTGGTGGTCACGGTCACGACCGGCTTTCGGCATGCATCGATCGCGACGGCGGAGCCGGTGCTCGAGCAACTCGGGCGGACGAGCGGCCTTTTTCACGTCGATTTCCTGCGGATGCCCCCCGGCCGGCCGCCGGCGCCCAAGGCCCCGAAGCGGGCCGACGGCACGAGCGACGAGGCCTGGGCCCACACGCAGGCCGAGTTCAAGGCGGCGCAGGACGCGTTCAGGCAGGCCGACGCGGTCTGGCAGCAGGGCGTGCGCGGGCAGTTCGCAACGGCGTTCGCGCCGGAGTCGCTGGCGCAGTTCGACGGCGTGATCTTTGCGAGCACCACCGGTGACCTGCCCCTGCCCGACATCGATGGATTCCTCGCCTGGATCAAGTCGGGCAAGGCCTTCATCGGCATGCATGCGGCCACCGATACGCTCAAGTCGTCCGATGCCTACGTCGAGATGATCGGCGGCCACTTCGCGGGCCATCCCTGGAATGCCGGGGGCGAGCATGCGTTCGTCGTGCACGACCCCGGGCATCCGGTCGCGAGCATGTTCGCGGAGCGATTCCGTTGGAAGGACGAGATCTACCAGTACGACCTGCGGTACAAGCCGGAGAACCTGCGGGTGCTCGTGAGTCTCGACATGCCGGCCAGCGCGCCCAAGGAGCCGTGGCACGTGCCGGTGGCCTGGGTCCGCGAGTACGGCAAGGGCCGCGTGTTCAACACGAACTTCGGCCACAACGACGCCACGTGGAAGGAACCGCGGTTCCAGAAGCACATGGAGCAGGGGATCGCCTGGGCCCTGGGCCGCTTCGACGCGCCGGCCGAGCCGAACCCCGACGTGCAGGCGGCCGAATATGTCCGCAGCGCCGTGGCGGCAGCCGCCGCGGTCGTCAACAAGAACGCCGACGACCTGCTCGCGAAAGCCGAGGCGAAGATCGCGGCGAATTCGACCTGGGCAGGTGGCCTGCGGCCGATGCTCCTCGAGATTCGCGGACCGAAGCCGGCCGATCGGGCCGCCGTGCTCGCGAAGCTCGTGGCCGAGATCGAGAAGCCCTGACACGCTCGGCGTGGCCCAAGCCAGGCAGTGTTCGGCTACCGACCTGGACCCGGGAGAAACGGAGATGCGCGGCAGTCTCTGGCGACGGGTGGTCATCGGCCTCGCCATCGCTGTCTGCATCGGCGCCCAGGGGCGTTCCGACGTCTCGGCGGCACCGCCGAACGTCGTCGTGATCCTCGCCGACGATCTCGGGTTTTCGGATCTCGGCTCCTACGGCGGCGAGATCAAGACACCGCACCTCGACCGCCTGGCGGCCGGGGGCCTGCGGTTCACGCAGGGCTACAACACCGCCCGCTGTTGGCCGACTCGCGCCGCGCTGCTCACTGGGTATTACGCCCAGGCGATCAATCGTGACGCGCTCCCTGGGCAGCGGGGAGGTGTGCAAGGAAAACGTCCCGCGTTTGCCCGACTGCTTCCCGAACTGCTCGCGCCGGCGGGCTACCGTGCCTACCATTCGGGCAAGTGGCACATCGACGGCGATCCGCGGCAGCAGGGCTTTCAGCACTCGCTCCAGGTCGAGGGGGGGCAGAACGATTACTTCGATCCGGAGGGCATCACCGTCGACGGGAAGCCGCTCGATTTCGGCGAGGGTTTCTATGTGACGACGGCGATCGGCGAGCACGCGGTCGGATGCCTGCAGGACCATGCCGCCCGCCATGCCGGCACGCCGTTTTTCAGCTTCGTCGCCTTCACTTCACCCCACTTCCCGCTCCACGCCCCGCAGGAGCTGGTCGCCGCATACAGGGAACGCTATCTGGCCGGCTGGGATGCCGTGCGTCAGGCCCGCTTCGAGCGGCTGACCACGAGCGGCATCGTCGAGGCTCCCTTTCCGCCGCTCGAGCCCGAGGTCGGTCCCCCATACCAGCCGAAGCCGAAGGTGCTGGCACGGTTGGGGGCGGGGGAGATCGACCGGCCACGGTGGTGGGCCGATCTCTCTCCCGAGCAGCGGGAGTTTCAGGCGACGAAGATGGCGATCCACGCCGCGATGGTCGAGATGATGGATCGCGCCGTGGGCGGAATCGTCGGCCAGCTCGAGGCGATGAACGCCCTCGACGACACGCTCATCCTGTTTCTGAGCGACAACGGGGCCTCGGCCGAGATCCTGATTCGGGGCAAAGGGCACGATCCCGCGCTGCCGTTGGGCTCAGCCGGCACGTTTCCGTGCCTCGGCCCAGGCTGGTCGAGCTGCGCCAACACGCCGTTTCGGCGGCACAAGATCTGGGTGCACGAAGGGGGCATCGCGACGCCCTGGATCGTCCACTGGCCGCGGGGTGTGGCCGACCAGGGGGCCCTGCGGACGCAGCCGGTCCACGTGATCGACGTGGTGCCGACGATCCTGGAACTGGCCGGTGCGCCGGTTCCCGAGCAGCGCGATGGGGAACCGGTGCCGCCGCTGCAGGGCAGGAGCTTCGCCGCATGCTTCGCCGACCCGACCGCCCCACCGCCGCACGAGACGCTCTGGTGGTGTCACGAGGGCAACCGGGCCGTCCGCGTCGGCGACTGGAAACTCGTGGCGGTGAGAGACGGACCGTGGGAGCTCTACGACCTCGCCCGCGATCGCACCGAAACTACGAACCTCGCCGCGGCCCAGCCCGAGCGGGTGGCGGCGCTCGAGAGGGCGTGGGTCGAAGTGGGCGACGGCTGCCGCCGCCTGACGGCCCTCGATGATCACCAGCCACCTCGAGCAGCCCGCCGTCCGAACATCATCTACGTGATGACCGACGACCAGGGCTACGGCGACATCGCCGCCCACGGGAATCCGGTGCTCGCGACGCCGAACCTCGACCGCATGCACCGCGAGAGCGTGCGGTTCACGGAGTTTCATGCGAGCCCGACGTGTGCCCCGACGCGGGCGGCGGTCCTCACCGGTCGGCATGAGTTTCACTCGGGCGTCACGCACACGATCTTCGAACGGGAGCGACTGGCGCTTTCGGCGGTCACGCTGCCGCAGCTCCTGCGGCGCGCTGGCGGCTACACCACGGGGATCTTCGGCAAGTGGCACCTCGGCGACGAGGACGAGTATCAGCCGGGCCGGCGGGGCTTCGACCGCGTTTTCATCCACGGTGGCGGCGGGATCGGCCAGAGCTATCCCGGCAGCTGCGGCGACGCCCCGGGCAACACCTACTTCGACCCGGTCATCCGCAGCGACGCGAGGTTCGTGAAGACGAAGGGCTATTGCACCGACGTGTTCTTCGAGGCGGCGATCGAATGGATGGACAGGCAGCGGCACGGAGACAAACCCTTCTTCTGTTATCTCACCCCCAACGCGCCGCACGATCCGCTCGACTGCCCGCTCGGCTCCGACACACCGTGGCTCGCGAAGCTGGAGGCCGCCGGTGTCACCGATCCGAAACAGCGGGAGCGGATCGCGAAGTTCTACGGCATGATCGCGAATGTCGACGCGAACATGGGACGGCTGTTCGCGAAGCTCGACGCGTGGGGGCTCGCCGCGGACACGCTCGTGGTCTTCACGACGGACAACGGCACCGCCACTGGAGCGGCTGTCTTCAATGACGGCATGCGAGGTCACAAGGGGTCGCCGTATCGCGGCGGCACCCGCGTGCCGGCCTTCTGGCGGTGGCCCGGGCGACTGCCGTCCGGGGTCGACGTGCCGGCCGTGACGGCGCACATCGACGTGCTGCCCACGCTCTGCGAGCTCGCCGGCGTGGTCCTCCCGCCGGCCGTCGCCGAGGCGATCGAAGGCCGCAGCCTCGTGCCGCTGCTCACCGATGCGGCGGCCGCCTGGCCCGATCGCCCGCTCATCACGCACGTCGGCCGTTGGGGGCGGGGCCAGGCGGCAGCAAGCGGCTATCGCGACTGCCGAATCAGGGAAGGCCGCTGGAGCCTCGTGAACACGAAGAACCGCCCCGACGCCTGGGAGCTCTACGACATCGCGACCGATCCGGGCGAGAGGCACGACCTCGCCGCCGCACAGCCCGACATCGTGAAGCGACTGGCCGCCACCTACGCCACCTGGTGGCGGAGCGTGCAGCCGGACCTCGTGAACGAACGCATCGACGGCCCGGCGGAGAACCCATTCAAGACCGCCCACGAGAAGCAGTTCGGTTCGCGACGGCCCGCGGGCAGGGGGAATGCCGTCGAGTCGCGTTGACCCGGTTTCACCCGACGATCACCTTCAGGGTGTAGACTGCCGCACCCTTGGGAACACCTCGGAACACCTCATGGCCACGGATGAACAGCCCTCCGGCAGCCGCCTCGGCATGGCACTCTTCTGGCTGTATGTGCTGCTCTATGGCGGCTTCATGGCGCTCGTGCTCGTCCGCCCCGACCTCCTGTCGTGGCGGCCGTTCGGCGGGGTGAACCTGGCGATCGCCGCCGGCATGGGACTCATTGCCAGCGCCTTCGTCCTCGCCGTCGTCTACATGGTCGCCCGGGCGGGCCGCTGACAGGAACCGCACAGGATGCTCCACCTCACTTCGCCGCTGGCCGTCCTGATCTTCGCCACGTTCGTGGTCGGCGTGATCGGGCTCTCCTTCTGGCTGGGCCGCAAGAAGCAGTCGGCCCAGGAGTATTACGCCGCCCACGGCCAGGTGCACTGGTTCGTCAACGGCATCGCCTTCGCCGGCGACTATCTCTCGGCGGCGTCGTTTCTCGGCATCTGCGGGATGATCGCCTTCTCGGGCTACGACGGCTTCCTCTACTCGATCGGCTTTCTCGCCGGCTGGGTGGTGGCGCTGTTCGTGATCGCCGAGCCGATCAAGGCGCTGGGGCGGTTCACGTTCGCCGACGCACTCGATGCGAAGTTCAACAGCCGCGGCATCAAGCTGGCCGTCGCGGTCTCGACGCTCGTGGTCAGCGTCTTCTACCTCATCCCGCAGATGGTCGGGGCCGGCTCGCTGATCACGCCGCTGCTCGGCCTCCCGCATGCCGTGGGCGTGGTTCTGGTGGGCGTGGCGGTCACGCTGATCGTGGTCACGGCCGGCATGGTCTCGACCACCTGGGTGCAGTTCATCAAGGGCTCGCTCCTGGTCTTCTTCTGCGGCGTGCTCACGCTTTTGATCCTGGGCCGGGGGCTCCGGGTGAACGCCGGCCGCCCGGGCCCGGAAAACCTCGCGGCCCAGGTGAGGACGATCCGCCCCGACGGCACCGTGCTCATCGACGGCCGACCGCAGGCGAAGGATCACGACCTGCGGCCGGTGGGCACGATCGTGCGGCTGCCCGAGCGGTACGCCGGGGCGGCCACGACCGGACCGCTGCGTCCGCTGGAATACCTGGCCGCGCTCCAAGACTCGACGATCGTCACCTGGTCGGCCAAGCGGCACGTCGACGAGCAGGGCACGCATGTCACCTATTCACCCGTGGAGCGCGAGGGATCGGAGTTGCTGACGCCCGGGGGATTTTTCAAGGGGCTCACGACCGGGAAGCTCGCCGATCGGCTCGACTTCGCGAGCCTGATGCTCGCGCTCTTTTGCGGCACCGCGTCGCTGCCGCACATCCTGATTCGCTACTACACCGTGAAAGACGCCGCAGCCGCCCGCAAGAGCACGGTCGTCGGCATCGCGGCGATCGGCGTGTTCTACGTGCTCACGCTCTATCTCGGCCTGGGGGCGATGACCAGCGGGGCCCTCGACCCGACCGACACCAACATGGCGGCGCCGCTCCTGGCGAAATCGTTCAGCACCACGCTGTTCGCGATCATTTCCGCGATCGCGTTCACGACGGTGCTCGGCACCGTGAGCGGCCTCATCATGGCCGGCAGCGGCGCCGTGGCCCACGACCTCGTCGAGAATGTGTGCGGGGTGCGGATGACCGACCACGAGAAGGTGCGGTGTGGCAAGCTCGCGGCGGTGGCCCTGGGGGTGGTCGCGATGGCCCTCGGCATCCTGTTCAAGAGCTTCAACGTGAGCTTTCTGGTCGGCTGGGCGTTCAACATCGCGGCGAGCGCCAACCTGCCGGCCCTCGTGATGCTGCTCTTCTGGCCGCGGACGACGAAGCAGGGGATCGTGGCGGCCGTCACGGTGGGTATGCTTGCTTCGCTGACCTGGATCCTGCTGTCGGCCGACACGTTCGAAAAGGTCTATGGGCTGTCCCGTGACCTGTCGCCGATGCCCTTCAGCCAGCCGGGACTCGTGACGATTCCGCTGGGCTTCGCGGTGCTCGTCGGCGTGTCGCTGCTGACCCCGCCCCCCGTCCCCCGCCCCTGACGCTCGTCCGATGCACCGCTCCCCTGCCACCGACCGGCCCGTGATCGCCTGCACCGCCGGCCACCTGCCGGCGATCCAGGCGATCTACAACCATGCGATCCGGAACTCGACGTCGCTCTACGAATACCACGAGCGCACCGATGCGGTGATGCAGGAGTGGTTCGCCGTGCGGGTGCGGGACGAGACGCCGATCCTGGGCGTCGAGTGGGAGCCGGGCGTGCTCGCCGGCTTCGCCACCTGGGGGCCCTTCCGACTCCGGCCCGCTTACAAATACACGGTCGAACATTCGGTCTACGTCGCTGAGCAGTTTCGGGGCCGCGGTGTCGGCCGGCGGCTGCTGGAGGCGGTCGTCGCCGAGGCCAGATCCCGGGATCTGCACACGCTCGTCGCGGGCATCGACGCCTCCAACGCCGCGAGCATCGCCCTGCACCGGGCGGTCGGCTTCACCTGCTGCGGTACGGTCTACGAGGCCGGCTTCAAGTTCGGCCGCTGGCTCGATCTCGAGTTCTGGCAGCTGGTGCTCGAAACGCCGGCCCGGCCCGTCGACGGCTGAGGCTCACACCCGCGGTAGTTCGAAGCCCGTGCGGTACTCGCGGGCGAAGAGGCGGTTGGCCTCGGCGTCGGTCGACCGCTCGGTCCGCGGGTCGATCGAGAGTTCGCGGCCGAGCGCGAGCTTCGTGGCGGCATAGTCGATCGGATGCTCGGCAAGATAGCCCTCGAAGCTTTCCCACGTGGCCGCGACGTGCGGATCGGCGGCGGCGAGCGAGGGCCGGGTGCCGGGCGTGACATCCTCGCCGAGCGACCACGAGACGTTGCCCAGGTGGGCCAGGGCGCTCGACAGATGGCCGTCCTCGATGTCGAGGTGGAGGTCGGCATGGTTGCGACTCTTCACGGCCGCCACGAAGTTCGCGAAGTGGTCGCGGTAGCTGCCGCCGGACCAGGCTCCCAGTGGCTCGCCGTCGTAGGTGAACGCCGCCCCCGACGTGTAATTCGGGCCGACCGCGAAGCCCTCCGTTCCGTACCAGACGTTGCAGGCGCCGGCCAGCGGAGTCGGACCCTTGAGCCCGTACGTCACGGGGGTCTTGATCGGCAGCCCGCGGACGTCGGAGATGAGCAGGGCGTCGTCCCACTGGAAGATCGTGACCTGGCAGTTGGCGACGTCGCCGTTGTCGACGTAGCCGAGGCGGCCGCCGAGACTCACGACCCGCCGCGGCAGTTCCTGCTTGCCGAGGCCCCAGCGGGCCTTGTCGAGCTCATGGGGGTTTTGGTTGCCGAGATCACCGTTGCCCGTCAGGTGCGTCCAGTGCCAGTCATAGTGGAGCTTCTGGCGTGTCGGCACGGCGGCCGGGGCCGGCCCCGCCCAGAGATCGAAGTCGAGCCCCGGCGGAATCGGAGCGGGGGTCTCGACCAGGCCGATGCTGTTCCGCTGCCGGTAGCAGATGGCCCGGGCGGCCTTGACGGCGCCGAGCTTGCCGCTCTTCACGAAGTCGAGCAGCTGTCGCATGCCGCTCATGCTGCGGCTCTGCACCCCCATCTGGCACATGCGGCCCAGCTTCCGCGCCCACTGCGTGATCACCCGGCCTTCCTCGACGGTGTGGCTGCAGGGCTTCTCGACATACACGTCCTTGCCCGACTGCATGGCCCACACGGCCATCAGGGCATGCCAATGATTCGGCGTGGCGATCGTGACGGCGTCGATGTCGCGGCGGTCGAACAGACGACGCACGTCCTGCAGGTATTCCGGCGGCTGCAGCACGTTCTTGAACTGCTGCTCGCAGAGCCGCACGTAGGCCGACGGATCGCAGTCGCAGATGGCGACGAGATCGACGTCGGCGAGCTGGCGGAGTTCGCCGACGTGCTGCCGGCCCTGGCCATTGACGCCGATCACCGCCATCCGGACCTTGTCGCCCGAGCGGCCCGCCATCCGGGGCTGCGACTCGGCTGCGGCAGCGTCGGAGGCGGCCGGCAGGCCGGCGAGCGCCACGCCGGTCGCGGCAAGGGCCCGTTCCATGAAATCGCGACGGGTTGGATGCATCACGGGGCGGTCTCCACGATGGGCGGGCGGATGTCGGTGACCGCGGTCCAGGACCGCTGACGCCCTAGCCTACACCGCGGCGGGTTCGCAGGCGACGCTGAGCACCTTGGCACCCCCCCGACCGGTGGACGTGATGGTGTGCGGAATCGCGGCATGGATGTAGATGCTGTCGCCGGTGGCGAGGTGGATCGGCTCATTCCCGTACGTCACCCGCACCTGTCCCTCGAGCACGAGCAGGAATCGTTCGCCGTCGTGGCTGTCCGGCTGCTTCCGCCCCCCGCCCCCTGAGACGTGCAGGATGACCGGCTGCATCCGCCGGTCCCGCCACCGGTCGGCCAGCGTCTCCCGCACGATGCCGCCGCGGGCCGGTGCGAGCGAGCCGGTGCCGCGTTTCACGACCACGTACTGCGGCGGGATGGAGAGTCCCTGGACGAGGGAATCGACACCGCACTCGAGCACCGCGGCCAGCCGGACGAGCCCCTCGAGCGACGGCGCGAGTTGGCCGTTTTCCAGCTTGGAGAGCCAGCTGACGGTGAAGTCGGTCCGCGAAACCACTTCCTCGAGGGTGAGCCGCCGCGCGAGACGGGTCGCCCGGATACGGCGGCCGAGATCGGACAGGTTGACGGAGTGATGCATGGTCGAAAGCCAGTATGCTTGCGACCCGACACACCTACAAGAGGGGGCGCTCCGCCCTCGTTTGTGGGGAGTGGAGGGCTCCCTCGATGGAAGCCCCACTCATGCCGAAGCCTCGGCCCGCGGGCCCGTTCTCAGGCGCCGGGCCGCCGGAAGTGCCGATAGGCCTGGAGCACATCGTGCAGATCGGCCGAGATCTCGATCTCGTCGTCGGCGAAATCGGAAAGCCACGTGCGGCTGCTCGAGACGGCGTCGGCCAGCAGCGGCAGGACCTCACCCAGCGACACCCGCACGGTGCCGGCGGCGGGTGCTGCGGCAATCAACCTCAGACCGCCGTTGTCGAGTTCCGGGCCGGTGTAGACGCGGAGTTGACGGATCGCCATGGGGCACACTCCCTTGCCATGAGGCTTGTCATGCAAGAGGCCGCCGTGCCGGGCCAACGGGCCGGGCTGTCATCATGACGGTCGGCGGCTCCTGCTGGGAGATTCATCGGCAGCCGTCGCCGTCAAGGTTTGGCCGAATCCCCGGGCCATGCCGGTTTTGCTGGCTGCGGCCGGCAGGTCAGGCAAACTGGAGCGGTGCGTCAAGCTGCGCCGGCAGGCCCGACGCCGCGACCGGCCCGGAAGGCGTCGCCGATGCTCTTCGGCACCAGGGCCTCGGCCTGAATGAGCCGGGCGCGGTTCTCGGCCGTGGCCGCCTTCATCTCCTGTTCTCGCGCGATCGCCACGCTTCGCCGTTCCTCGGCCTTCGCCCGGGCCACCCGCGTGTCGGCCTCGGCCTGATCGGCCTGCAGCCGGGCGCCGATGTTTTCACCCACCTCGATGTCGGCGATGTCGATCGACACGATCTGAAACGCAGTCTGGGCATCGAGGCCCCGCTGCAGCACCGCCTTCGAGATCGTGTCGGGATGCTCCATCACCTCGAAGTGGCTGGGGGCCGAGCCGATCGACGTGATGATTCCCTCGCCGACGCGGGCGATGATCGTCTCCTCGGTCGCGCCGCCGATGAGTTGCTGCAGATTCGTCCGCACGGTCACGCGGGCGCGGATCTTGAGTTCGACGCCGTTCTTGGCCACGGCCGACAGCGTGGACTTGCCGCTGGCCGTGTCGGGGCAGTCGATCACCTTCGGATTCACGCTCGTCTGCACCGCGTCGAGCACGTCGCGGCCGGCCAGGTCGATGGCACAGGCGCGATCGAAATCGAGATCCAGATCGGCCCGCTGGGCGGCGATCAGCGCCCGGATCACGCGGGGTACGTCACCACCGGCGAGATAGTGGGCCTCGAGGCGGCGGCCTGAGATGTCGGAGCCGAGGCCGGCCTGGATCGCCATGATCCGCGCCTGCACGATCGTGCGGGCATTCACCTTTCTCAGGCTCATGCCGAGCAGTTCGAGGAAGCCCACGCGGGCCTTCGACCAGTAGGCCTGAAACCAGAGCTGGCCGTAGTTGAAGACGAGCAGCAGCATCGTCAGGGCGAGAATGCCGAGGAGGATGCCGGCGGCGACGAGGGCGGGGAACGGGAGGGCGGGGTCGTTCATGCGGCGACTCGGGAAGGGGCCGGGGGCGGGTACGACTGGCCCTGCAAGCCTAGTTCGGGAATCTGGGCCGTCCAAATTACTGGTCCAAACCGAGAGACACCGGCTCGGGGGCGGTACAAGTCTCGTCGCGGGACCTCGCAGACTCGGTCCAAATGCTCCTCGAGCTTGCACCGACCCCCTCGCCTCCCTGCTCAGCCTGTGGGCGCCGGCTTCGGGGGCGGTACAAGTCTCGTCGCGGGACCTCGCAGACTCGGTCCAAATGCTCCTCGAGCTTGCACCGACCCCCTCGCCTCCCTGCTCAGCCTGTGGGCGCCGGCTTCGGGGGCGGTACAAGTCTC
>Ga0214917_10000869_pt1 | contig 39301 bp, 33 predicted proteins | sample LL_1208_BB_MetaG_FD_177983 | JGI IMG/M metagenome (GOLD analysis project Ga0214917, IMG submission 177983) | Freshwater microbial communities from Lake Lanier, Atlanta, Georgia, United States - LL_1208_BB | ecosystem: Environmental > Aquatic > Freshwater > Lake | place: USA: Georgia | collected... | reverse complement strand
GCCCTTCCAGCCCCAATAGGTCCAGCAACCGGCAAGGCGGTCGAACACCTGCTGCCCGGTCATCTCTGAGCCATAGCGCTGGTCTTCAGGCAATTTGGCAAGCGCCTTCTCATCAGCCACGGAGCGCCACAGGAACGAAGGGACGTCGTTCTCTTCCACCTTCTTCATGCAGGCGGGAACGCCCGCCTTGCGGAAATATTTCTGCGCCAGCACGTCAGCAGCTACTTGGCTCCATGCCTCCGGCACTTCGATGCCCTCGAGGCTGAATACCACTGACCCATCGGGGTTGCGGATCTCGCTCTTTGTCTTGCGGAAAGTGATATCTGCGTAAGGAGACTGCCCGGCTTTTGTGTATTTGCGTTCGATCCGCATGGTCTTTCGATCCCTCATTGACGGACGCAAAAGCATCCGCCGAGCCACATTTCGCAGCTCAACCCCAACCCGTGTTTCTCTCTGTTCGAAGACCCGCCGGTTGGCCCGGCAGTTCCTTTTCGGCGCGATCAGTGCTCGTGATCGGGAGAAAAAAGCAGCTTTTCCAGCGCTGTTCTCACCGCGGTCCCGATCCGGCGCGGTGCCCCCCAGGAAGCCCGTTTCCGATTCTCGCGACGTTGGCTGCAAACTAGGCCCGAACTCGCCTCATCGTCAAGACATTGTGATGACAAAGGGCAGCTAACGCTAAATGTTGTGTCGGGAGGCCCTGTGAACAATGGGGACACTTTGCGAATCTGTCCCAAGTCTCGGCCAGTGTTTCAGAATTTCTGCCCCGTTCAAGAATAACTTCAACGGGCAATCACGATCTTGGGCCTGTTCTTGGCCGTCTGTACGGCGGACCAAAACGGGTCAGTGCCAGAAACGGCATGCAAAGGAGTGGCTCAGCCTTTTAGCGGACTGGACAGGTGAGGGCCCGATGGGGCATGGTCCGCCCGCTCGAAGGGGCTTGGCTCCGAAGAGATGAGAGCCAAGGATTCCGGCGATGAAAAACTTCTTCATCCAGTTCTTTACGTGGTGGAACGGCGCGACGGTCGCGACGCGATTCCATACATGGCGGCATGGGGAGTTCGTGGGCGCAGACGAATTCGGCAATCGCTATTTCCAGACCAAGGGCGGCAAGAAGGATCCGGCACTCGGCTTCGTCCGTCGCTGGGTCATCTATAATGGCGTCGCTGAGGCCTCGCGCATTCCGCCCGGTTGGTATGGTTGGATGTTACAGAAGTGCGATCTTCCGCCCAGCCAAGACGCGGTCTATGTCCCACGCGAATGGGAACGCCCGCATCAGCCTAACCCGACTGGCACGCCGCTCGCCTACCGCCCGAAGGGCTCGATCCTGCGCGGCGATCCGCGCTCCAAGGCGGCGGATGGCTATCAGCCTTGGACACCGGGTGCCTGAGCTAGGCCGCCTGCCTTTCCCCCGCCGCATTCGCGCGGCAAGACCCCCGGCCATGATCAAGAAGCGGTTTCTCCCGGTTGTCAGTGCTGTGCTCATCGGTGTGTTTGCCGCCGGGACGGCCCATGCCGACCGCATCAAGAACCCGGTTGCGATCTTTACCGGCCTCGACAAGATCACGGGCCGCACGATCAATTTCGAAGTGGGTGTCGACGAGACGGTTCAATTCGGTGCGCTGCAACTCACCCCCCGCGTTTGCTACACGCGCCCACCGACCGAACCTGCCAACACGACCGCGTTCATCGAGGTCGATGAGATCACTTTCACGAACGAATACCGCCGCATCTTCGGTGGCTGGGTCTTTCAGTCTTCGCCCGGCCTTAACGGCGTCGAGCATCCCGTTTATGACCTTTGGCTTACCGGTTGCAAAGGCGGCACGACGATCATCGCCGATCCGATCGATCCGACTGAGCCGCCAAAAGCACCTGTCGCTGCTGCGCCGCCTGCGCCGACTCAGCGCGGCCCCGCCATTGCACCCGGTCAGGCGCTGCCGCCCTTGACGACGCCGCCGGTGACCGTCACAGGCCAAGGACAGATCGGAGTGGGTGCGCCGCAGGGTGTGCCGGTTCAGCCGCGCGCGCCGACACAGCGTTATTTCCCAACCAACCAAAACCGCGATCAGACGGGCCAGTCACGCTGATCGGCGAGGACGTCGAGAACGGTCTCGGCCGTTGCACCGTCCGCCATGGCAAAGAAATCGCCCTGCACATCCATGGCGTCGGCCAACATATGGCGATAGCGCGAGCGCTTGACCGCAATGGCACCGAATTGCGCGAGATGGGGTGTTACGAACTGCGTGTCGAGAAGGACGTAGCCGCCGATTTTCAACCGCGCGATGAGATAGGCCAGCGCCACTTTCGAGGCGTCGCGCACCGTGTGGAACATGCTTTCGCCAAAAAACGCACCGCCGAGAGAAACGCCGTAAAGGCCCCCGGCCAGATAGCCGTCGGTATAGACCTCAACCGTGTGGACATACCCCTGATCGAAGAGCACTCCGTAGAGGCTGCGGATCCGGGCATTGATCCAAGTCTGCCGCCGGTCGGGTCCTTCGGCTGCGCAGCCAGCGATGATGGCATCGAAATCCCGGTTGATCCTGACCTCAAATCGGCCCGACCGGATAGTCTTTGCAAGGCTTTTAGAGAGATGGAAGGCGTTGAGCGGAATGATGCCGCGCTCTTTCGGTTCAATCCAATAAAGGCCGGGATCGTCGGCATTCTCCGCCATGGGAAAGATGCCGGCCTCATAGGCGCGCAGCAGAAGATCGGGTGTGATGAGGTGGGCGTCGTCCTCGCGCCCCATGGTCAGCCCTTCGGCTTGTCGTCCATGCCACCCGTGGCCAAAAACTTTTCGAGCCAATGGATGTCGTAAAGACCGTTCTGGATGTCCTGATTGCGCACCAGCGTCCGGAACAAGGGCAGCGTTGTATCGATTCCGTCCACGACGAATTCGTCGAGCGCGCGGCGCAAACGCATCAGGCATTCATTCCGCGTGCGACCATGGACAATGAGCTTGCCGACGAGCGAGTCGTAATGCGGTGGAATATTGTAGCCTTGATAGACGGCTGAATCGACGCGCACGCCAAGGCCGCCCGGCGGATGGAAATAGGCGATCTTGCCGGGCGAGGGGCGGAACGTCGCCGGATGCTCCGCATTGATGCGGCATTCGATGGCATGGCCCGTCAACTTCACATCGTCCTGCGTGAAGGACAGTGGTGCACCGGCTGCGATACGAATCTGCTCGTTTACCAAGTCGATGCCGGTTATCATTTCGGTTACGGGATGTTCAACCTGAATGCGGGTGTTCATTTCGATGAAATAGAACTTCCCATCCTCATAAAGGAACTCGACCGTACCAGCGCCGAGATAGCCGAGATCGCGCATGGCCTTGGCGACCGTCTCGCCGATTTCCGAACGCATCGATTCATTGAGGGCAGGCGAGGGCCCTTCTTCCCAAACTTTTTGATGGCGTCGCTGCAGCGAGCAATCGCGCTCGCCCAGATGGACGGCGTTACCTTGACCATCGCCGAGCACTTGCAATTCGATATGGCGTGGCTTTTCGAGATATTTTTCCAAATAGACGGCGTCGTCGCCGAAAGCCGCTTTCGCTTCGGTCTTCGCTGTCTGAATTGCGTTGATGAGATCTTCTTCGGTGCGCGCAACCTTCATGCCGCGTCCACCACCGCCGGCTGCCGCTTTCACAAGCACCGGATAGCCGATATCGGCTGCAACCTTGCGGGCCTCGTCTAGATCGTCGATGCCGCCATCCGAACCGGGCACGCAAGGGATGCCGAGGCGCAGCGCCGTGCGCTTGGCTTCGATCTTGTCACCCATGATCCGAATGTGCTCGGCCTTGGGGCCAATGAAGTGGATGTTGTGGCTCTCGAGAATTTCCGCAAAGCGCGCATTTTCCGAAAGAAAGCCATAGCCCGGATGCACCGCGTCGGCGCCCGTGATTTCACAGGCGGCCAGAAGTGCCGGGATGTTCAGATAGGAATCGCGCGCTGTCGGCGGACCGATGCATACGCTTTCGTCCGCGAGCCGCACATGCATGGCATCGGCATCGGCGGTGGAGTGAACGGCCACTGTTGCAATGCCCAGTTCCTTCGCCGCACGGAGAATGCGGAGGGCGATTTCCCCACGATTGGCGATGAGAATCTTATCGAACATCGGGTTTTCCGATCATTCGATCACGAGGAGCGCTTCGCCATACTCGACCGGCTGGCCGTCCTCGACGAGGATGGCGGTCACCGTTCCGGCGCGCGGCGCGACGATTTCGTTGAAGGTCTTCATGGCCTCGACGAGGAGGACCTTGTCTCCTGCCTTCACCTGCGAACCGATTTCGACAAAGGCCTTGGCCTCGGGCGAGGGGCGGCAATAGGCAGTCCCGACCATGGGGCTCGTCACGGCACCGGGATGATCCTTGATGGATGTGGTGGCGACGACAGCCCCGCCTTGCGCCAATGCTGCGGGAACCGGCGGTGGAGCCATCACGGCAGCGGGCGGTGCCGGGGCATATTGCACCACGGCGCTCGCGGTTTGGCGCGCAACGCGGATGCGAAGATCGCCCTTTTCAACCTCGATCTCGCTCAGATCGGTAGCGGCAAGAAGTTCCGCCAGTTCGCGGACGAGAGCGGGTTCGATAGGGCTTTGCTTGCTCATTGGCTCGGTCATCTTGTCAGGTTGGGCTGGGGCGCCAAGACGCCACACGGGACTTGGCCCCTCTTTAGCCAATAAGGGGGGAAGAGGGAAGCTAACCTGCGTTCAGCAGGCCGCTTTCCCACATTTCCGGACCGAAGCGATGGCGGCTTTGAGCGGGCCTTCGCCCACCGCCCCGAAGATGATTTCGTCGCCGACGATGAAGGCGGGGGTGCCTTGGAGCTTCAAGGCGTCGCCGATCCGCATCGTCTCCTCAAGGGCGGCACGGACCTCCGGGGACTGCATGTCCTTTTCGAGCTTGGCCGCGTCGGCACCGAACTCTTTGGCCACCGCGATTGCCTTCTCCTTGCCGACACGGCCACGGCCGTCGAGCAGCTTTTGGTGAAATTCCCAATATTTGTCCGGCTTGATCTGGTTTTTCGCTGCGATGGCGACGAGTGAGGCTTCGACCGATTCAGGGCCAAGTACCGGGAAATCGCGGAGTACAACGCGAAGCTTAGGATCGCTCTTCATCATGTCGCGCAGATCGGCGGCGGCACGTTTGCAATAGCCGCAATTGTAATCGAAGAACTCGACCAGAGTGACATCGCCCTGCGGATTGCCGACCACGATGTTGCGCGGCGAATTGACGAGCGCACCCGAGAAATCCTTCATCGCTGCGGTCTGGGCAGCTTTCTCGGCATCTTTCTGTTTCTTTTCGAGCTCAACCATCGCCTCCTGCAGCACTTCCGGGTTCTGCAACAGATAATCGCGGATGATCGAACGGATCTGATCCTTCTGGCCGTCTGTGAAAGTCTGCGCCTGTAGGGGAAGGGGCGTTATCAATGCGACCGCGAGGCAAAGACCTGCGGCAAGATGGGCGAGACGGGAGAAAAAAGTCGCCATGGCGAATGTGCCTTTGTCAGTTGTTGCGCTGCGCCGAACGGGGCGGGCGATAGTTGAGAATGTCTTCGGCCTTGAGCCAGCCGGGTGAATTGGGTGGCAGCAATTGCTTCGCGCGGTTGGCTTGCGTGGCAGCTGCGGAATAATCGCCATCGTTGAAATAGGCTTGCGCGGCAGCGAGATGGGCCTGCCCTTCTTGCCCCTTGCGCGAATAGGCGGTGGCTAGAAAACGCCAGTTTTCAGACGATTCAGGTTCACGCTGTGCCGCATTCGACAATTCCGCAATTGCCGCGTCGATATCTTTGGGATTGCCTGTCGAAATCAGCGCGTGCCCAAGCATACCTTTGATCAGACCTGAATTGGGAGCGAGCGAGACCGCACGGCGCAGCGCTGTCACGGCTTCCTGCGCCCGGCCGAATTCAAGTAGTACCTGTCCGCGCAACTCCCAGAAATAGGGGTTGTTTGGTTGCTCGCGAGTTAAACTGTCGATGCCTGAAAGTGCATTCGCCAATTGCTTGTTTCGATAGGCGGCAATAGCGCGCGCGTAACGGGCTGGAGCGGACATATCCGACAGGGGATAACGACGACCGACTTCATCAGCACGCGCTGTGAAGCCGAATAGCTTGGCGCGCATCAGATCGTGCCGCGCTTGTAGCGCAGGCGGATCCTTCTTGTCCCAATAGGGGCTCTTTCGCGCGGTCGTTTCGAGATTGGCGATACGCTCGTTCGGGAAAGGATGGCTGACGAGATAAGGATCCATTCCAGCCGTCTTGAACATTGCTTCCTGATTGAAGCGCGTAAATGTTTCCAGCAATCCACGCGGCGATTGCTGCGTCGTATTGAGATAATTGATGGCGGCGCGGTCGGCGGCCTGTTCTTCGCCGCGCTGATAGCTTAGGAGCGAGCGCATCGCCATGTCCTGGGCACCAAGGCCGATGCCCATGGCACCCACGCCGGAATTGCCGACCTGTGGCGACCGCGCAGTACCGATCGCAGCGCCGGCTCCGAGTAACATCCCGGCGACCGCAAGAATCTGCGCTGTCGCCATTTGATCGCGCAGTCTTTGCAGATGGCCGCCTGCGATATGGCCAGTTTCATGCGCGATAACGCCAATCACTTCATTGGGCGTCTTCGCATCCATCAAAGCGCCGGTATTGATGAACATGCGCCGGCTATCGGTGACGAAGGCATTGAAAGAGCGGTCTTGCACCAGAATGATTTGGACGCTGCCCTTTTTAAGGCCAGCGGCCCCAACGATCGGATTCATATAATCCCGCATCAGGTTTTCGATTTCCTGATCGCGGATGATGATGGGACCGCGCGTTTGAGCGGCCACAGGCAAGGGGATAGCCACAGGGGCCGCCATCAGAAGCGCCAACGCCGAAGCCATAGTCTTGCGAAGAATGGCCTTGCGGAAGATGGGACTGTCGTTTGCGAACATGGTCATGGGGCCGGGCTCATGGGCGATAGGTAGGCCGCAGGGGCGGGCAGGTCAAACTCAACATGGCTTCCTGCCGCTGCTTCATGGCGGTCTTGTGGCCCTGCTTCTGGCCGAGACTGGTGGAAATTGCTAAGGGCGGTGACCTCCGACCAAGGATGCCAACCATGCCTGTCTCGCTTGAGCCGTCCCGCCGCAGCCAAGTCTCGCCCTTTATTGCGATGGATGTCATGGCGGAAGCCGGCATTCTCGAGCGCGCCGGTCGCACCATTGCCCATATGGAGGTCGGCCAGCCGGGGGCTCCAGCACCCCGCCTTGTCCGCGAGGCAGCCATGAAAGCGCTTGAGGATGGCCGGATCGGCTACACCGAAGCGCTCGGCATGATGTCTCTCCGGGAGAGGATCGCGCGTCATTATGCCGATCATTATGGCGTCGGCATTCCAGTCGAGCGCGTGGTGGTCACGACAGGGTCGTCCGGCGGTTTTATCCTCGGTTTTCTGGCCATGTTCGATCCCGGCGCACGGGTGGCGATTTCTGCGCCCGGCTATCCGGCCTATCGCAACACGCTCTCCGCGCTTGGGCTTGAGCCGGTCGATATCGAAACGCATGCCGCCGGCGGCTGGGTGATGACGCCTGAAGCCATTGAGATGGCGCATCGCGACGCGCCTCTGAAGGGCGTACTCGCGATGAGCCCAGCCAATCCATCGGGCACAATGATGGATCGCGCTCAGTTGGAAGCGCTGGCAAAAACCTGCCGCCGCCTCGGAATTTGGTTCATCTCGGACGAAATCTATCACGGACTCGCATACGAGAAAAAAGAAGTCACAGCGCTGTCGGTCGATAACAACGCCGTCGTCATCAATTCCTTCTCGAAATATTATTGCATGACGGGTTGGCGCGTCGGTTGGATGATCCTGCCAGAAGCCTTGGTGCGTCCCGTCGAGCGGCTTGCGCAATCGCTTTACATCTCGGTTCCCAAACTCAGTCAGATTGCAGCTGAAGCCGCCTTCGATGCAACGGAAGAGCTGGAAGTCATCAAGGCGGGTTACGCAAAGAACCGCGCGCTCCTGCTCAATGAATTGCCACGTATCGGCATCGACAAGCTCCTGCCCTGCGATGGCGCATTCTATGTCTATGCCGACATTGCGCGTTTCACGAACGACTCGATGGGTTTCTGTAAGCGGCTGCTTGAAGAGCAAGGCATTGCCGGCGCGCCGGGCATGGATTTCGATCCGGCACGCGGGCATCATTTCATGCGTCTCTCGTTCGCTGGCACGCATGAGGATTGTCTGGCTACAGTGCAAGGGCTCGAACGGTTTTTGAAAGGCGGCGCATGAATTTTAAATCTGGCTGTTTAAACCTTTTCATTCTGCTTTTTGCGATGGCCCCAGCGCGGGCCGAAATTATCGAGACGTCCTTCAAGCTGCCGGTCAACATTGTGTGGCGCGATGGCGCAGCGCTCAAACACGATGTGATCGTCACGCGCTTTCAGGACAACGAACGCAAACCCTCGCGTTTCATGGTGATCCTGCATGGCCGTGCACCTACGTCGGCCGAACGATCGGCCTATGGTCGGACGCGGTTTGTGGACATTGCGCGTGATTTCGCGGCGCAAGGCTATGCCGTGTTCGTGCCGACGCGGATCGGTTATGGCGACACCGGCGGACCCGACATTGAAGATACGGGGCGTTGCGATGCCAAGGATTATGTGACGGGCATGGCTCCTGCGACAGAATCCGTTCTTCAAATTATTGCCGCGATCCGTAAGGAGCCTGAGATCGGTAATAGTTCCGGCGTGATTATCGGACAATCCGTGGGTGGTTTGCTGACTGTTTCGTTGGCCGCGCGCAATGTGCCGCGTGTGGTCGCTTATGTGAATTTTGCCGGCGGTTCGGGCGGCGATCCCAAATCGCGTCCGGGACAACCTTGCGGACCCGACAAGCTCGCGCAAGCCTATGGGCAATTTGGTAGAAAGGCGCGCACGCCAGTTCTCTGGCTATACAGCTCAAACGATCTTTATTGGGGCCCAGATTTGCCGCGCGAGTGGTTCGCAGCCTTCAAGAAGGCCGGTGGCCGTGGGCGCTTCGTGGCGTTGCCTGCCTATGGCAATGATGGGCATCAAAGCTTCAGCCGCAATCGCGCTGCCTGGCGTGAGCCGGTGGCGCAGTTTCTACAAAATCCGAATTGATGATGCTTAGGCTGCCGACGCAGGCCGCGGCGAGATGGCATCGATCGTAAAAAAACCCCGGCGCAAGCCGGGGTTTTTGATATCGAATTACTGGCCAGTTAGGCCTGCCTTTGCGCGGGCCCACCATCCGCCTTTTTTCGGCTTTGATGGATCGCCGACGACGACAGGTTCCGTCGTGATCGGCTCCGGTGCCGGCTCAGGCGCGGCCGCCGGCGTTTCGACATAAGCGGGCGCTTCGGCCTTGGCAGGTGCCGCGGGAACAGGTTCCACAATGTCGATCACCCGAACTTTCGGTTCAGCCGGTTGTGCTGTCTCGCTCCGCGCTTCGGCGATATCGGCGGCCACTTCCGTTGCTTCGGTTTCAGCTTCGCCTTCTGTCTCAGGCAGGAGGTTGCCGTTTTCGTCGCGTTCGCGGCGATTGCGTCGTCCGCCGCGGCGGCCACGACGGCGACGTCCGCGGTCACGGCCGTCTTCATCTTTCTCTTCGCTGCTATCCACCTGATCGACACGTTCGCCGGAGAAGGGGGCGACATCGATATCGGGCTGTGGTGCATCGAGCGGCATCGGCATGTCGCCGACAGCGGCCATCTCGCTTGGCTCGCCATTGCGTTCGCGCTCTCCGCCGCGGCGACGACGACGTCTGCGACGACGACCATTGCCATCTTCGCGTTCGCCGCGTTCACCCCGTTCGGTACGGCGTTCTTCTTCGCCCTCGGTCTCTTCGTCGATCTCCTCGACGATGTCCTCGTCTTCCGGCTCTTCCGGCATGACGATGGAGTCGACCTTCACCGTGACGTTCTGGCGAATTTCGTGCGGCTGCACCTGCTCGCCCTTTTCGATGGCGAAGGCATGGGTGCCGGTCTGGCCTTCATCGGCAAGGATCGTGATGTTGACATTGAAACGATCTTCCAACCCACGCAGATGGCTGCGCTTCTGGTTGAGGATATAAAGCGCCACTTCCGTCCGCGTGCGCACGACGAGGTGGTGCGAATTAGACTTGATGAGATTTTCCTCGATGGCACGAAGAACATGCAGCGCAATCGATGGGACCGAGCGGACATAGCCGATGCCGAGGCAATGCGGGCATTGCACGCTTGAGCCTTCGACCACGCCGGTGCGGATGCGCTGGCGCGACATTTCGAGCAGGCCGAATGGCGAGATCCGGCCGACCTGAATGCGGGCGCGATCGTTCTTCAGCGCTTCTTTCAGGCGGCGTTCCACCGTGCGGTTGTTGCGGTGCTCTTCCATGTCGATGAAATCGATCACGATGAGACCCGCGAGGTCGCGCAGGCGGAGCTGGCGCGCTACTTCATCGGCTGCTTCGCAGTTCGTCTTGAGCGCCGTATCTTCGATATTGTGCTCACGCGTCGCGCGGCCTGAGTTCACGTCGATGGCAACGAGTGCTTCCGTCTGGTTGATGACGAGATAGCCACCAGATTTCAGCGTGACCTGATTGGAGAACATCGCATCGAGCTGGCCTTCAACGCCGTAACGCGGGAAGAGCGGCTGGCTTTCGCGATAGGGCTTCACGTTTTTCGCATGGCTCGGCATGAGCATGCGCATGAATTCCTTCGCCTCGCGATAGGCGGTCTCGCCTGAGACGAGAACTTCGTCGATGTCCTTGTTGTAAAGATCGCGGATGGCGCGCTTCACCAGCGAGCCTTCTTCGTAGACAAGGGCGGGTGCTGTCGATTGCAGAGTATGCTCGCGCACCGTTTCCCACAGACGCAGAAGATATTCGAAATCGCGCTTGATCTCCGCTTTCGTGCGCGATGCGCCCGCCGTACGGAGAATGACGCCCATGCCATCCGGCACCTCGAGCTCGCCTGCGACTTCTTTTAAGCGCTTACGGTCTACCGCATTCGTGATTTTGCGCGATATGCCGCCGCCACGGCCTGTATTCGGCATCAATACAGAATAGCGGCCTGCGAGCGACAGATAGGTTGTGAGGGCTGCGCCCTTGTTGCCACGCTCTTCCTTGACAACTTGGATGAGCAGAATCTGACGGCGCTTGATGACTTCTTGAATCTTATACTGCTTGCGCGCGTAACGCGGGCGCTCTGGAATGTCTTCCATCGCGTCATCGCCGCCAATCTGTTCGACGGTATTGTCTTCTTCCGAGCGTTCTATTTCGGTCAGCTCGCCATTACCACTTTCAGTGCTGCCGGAATGGGCGTCATCATGATGCGTGTCATCATGATGCGTGTCGTCATGTTGGGTGTCGCCCCGATGTGCTTCGCCGTGATGTGGCGTCTCATGCGGGCTGGCGTCTTGGGATGGGGCGGTGCGTTGCTCCGGCTCGGTGCTGGTGTCTGCATGAGCGGGGCCCGTGTCACCGGATGTGGCGGCGTCGATATCTGCCGGAGCCAGCGCGTCGCCGGCTTCGATGGCATCGGCCACAATCGCTTCGGAAATATTCTCGTTCTCGGCACCTTCCTCAGTCGCCGCATCTTCACTGAGCGTGTCGGCGTTCTGGGCGGAGCGGGCGCGCGCTTCACCGCCACGGCCATTGCGGCGGTTGCGGCGATTGCGGCGGCGTTCGGCACCATCGTCGTCGAACTCGCCTTCGCGATCGGCGCGCGCATCCTCTTCGAGAAGCGCCTGACGATCGGCCACGGGAATTTGATAATAATCGGGATGAATTTCGCTGAAGGCGAGGAAGCCATGGCGATTGCCGCCATAATCGACGAAGGCGGCCTGCAGCGACGGCTCGACCCGCGTCACCTTGGCGAGGTAGATATTGCCGCGAAGTTGTTTTTTGTTAGCGCTTTCGAAATCGAATTCTTCGACGCGATTACCGCGAACGACCACCACCCGGGTTTCTTCCGGGTGTGAGGCGTCGATGAGCATTTTGTTGGCCATGAGGGTCTCTCGATGGCGCGCAGTTCGGCCTTGGATCTGGGCCTGCCATGTCTAGCCACCGCAAACCCTGAGGGTACGGCGAATCTGAAGGCAGGAGGGTCGAAGGGAAATGAGCTGCGCGCGATTGCCGTCCGATACGGACAGGGGTTGCGCGGAAAGCCGAGGACAGGGCGGAGACACGCTGACGACGATGCGGCGGGGAAAAGCGCTGGGCCTTCCCGTTCTGCTTTTCGTCGTACCGCAGCATCAGCCTCACGCTGGACACCTCGACACCGTTTCGGGGCCGGACCAAATCTCCTAAGAACCTCTCAGAAGACGCCCGGCGGCGGGTGGGGAGGGCGGCATAGGCCTCGACTCCCCGGAAAATCACTGTTCGATGGGGCGGGCGCGTACGACACCGGAAACCGGCAGGCGCTCCTCGCGAACTCCGGCGGAGAAACCTCTCTCCGGCACGGACATCGTCGAACCCATTCTCATTACCGAACCGGGACCCGATTTGGCAAGCATTCCGTGCGCTTGCCGCCATATTGCCATGAGGGGCGGTTAACGACGCCTCTGCGATAGGGTAGAGGAGTTTGGGGATCACGGGACCGACGGCATGACCCATATCCGGTTAAACAGTCTCGCTTTGGGGGCTCTGGCGTTGGCGCTACTCTTTGGCGGTCCCGTTGTGGGGCAGCCTAAGCCTGTGCCCGGACCGATTCCCGCGGCCCCCACAAGCCTGAAACCTCCTGTTGCAGCCGATGGGCAGATCCGTGTCGATCAGGACAAGACCGTCCTTTCGGTGATGCTGGCAGCAAAAATGCCGCTCAAATTGGCTGTTATGTCAAAGCCCGACCGGGTCATCGTCGATCTGCCGGAAGTCAATTTCCAGCTTGCGCCAGATTTTGGCAGGAAGCCTTCGGGCCTGATCCGGTCAGCACGCTTTGGCCTTTTTGCGCCCGGCCGGTCGCGGATCGTGATTGAATTGGCCCGCCCTGCATCGCCCATTGCCGAGCTTGGCGAGGTGTTGGGCGGTGCCGCGTACAAGCTAGACCTGATCTTGGAACCGATTTCTGCCGAGGCTTTCCAACGCGCCGTTCAGGCCAGCGCCCCGCTGGAGGAGGCCAAGAAGACCGACCTTCCGCTTGCGCCGCAGGGCGATAGCCGCCCTGTCATCGTGCTCGATCCCGGTCATGGCGGGATCGACAATGGGGCGACGGGGTTCGGACAATCGCTCGAGAAGGATGTCGTTCTGGGCTTTGCCCGTGAATTGAAGGCCAAGCTGGAGGAGGGCGGCAAATATCGCGTGGTGATGACCCGCGACCGCGATGTCTTCGTCTCTCTTGGCGACAGGGTTAAAACAGCTCAGAAGAGTGGTGCCGCGCTCTTTATATCCATCCATGCCGATACGCTGTCGGCAGCCCCCTCGGTGCGCGGTTTCACGGTCTATACAGGGTCTGAAAAAGCGAGCGACGCCGAGGCGGCGCGTCTTGCTGAGGCCGAGAACCTGTCCGATCAGATCGCCGGTGCTGACAACGAAGACGAAAGCGACGAGATCGCGGGCATTCTGGGCGATCTGACCCTGCGCGAAACGCGGTCTTACTCGCATCTCTTTGCGCGCACCCTCGTCGGCCAGATGAGCGGTGGCACGAAAGCCAACAAAAACCCGCATCGTTCGGCCCGCTTCCGCGTCTTGCGAGCGCCAGATGTCCCATCGGTGCTGCTCGAGCTCGGCTATCTCTCGTCCAAGGCCGATGCGGAGATGATGCAGGACCCCGCTTGGCGCGGCCAGACGGCCAGCACCATCGTCGCTGCCGTCAATAACTTCATGGCCCCACGCATGGCAGTGGGCGGCGCGCCGCCACCCAAACCTTGAGCTGAGAGATAGGTCTTCGAGCAAGAGTCCTGCGACAACTGTCTCTTTTCCACCACAATGGTAGGCCAGATCAGCGACGGCCGCGTCGGCGCGATTCCGGAAGCCTCTTTCATGTGGTATCGGCTTCGCGCAGAGGGGAACTTGCCCTAACGTCCGTTGATTGCGGAGTTAGGCATTTTCGCTGATCGTGCTGGACCGTGCGGTGGTCGGCAATCCTGTGAATGATTTGGGCTCATGCGCTACGTCCTGCGGTTTATCGGCTTCCTGTTTACGATCGGCGCGATCCTGTTCGTGATCGGCGCGGCTGGCGCTGGTTTCGTCATCTGGAAATATTCACAGGATCTTCCCGATTACACGACGCTCGCCAATCATGAACCGGCGGTGATGACGCGCGTTCATGCGGGCGACGGCAGCCTCGTGGCCGAATACGCGCGCGAACGGCGTCTATTCGTGCCCATTCAGGCGGTACCGAAGCAGATTGTGGCGGCTTTCCTTTCGGCCGAAGACAAGAATTTCTATAAGCATCCCGGCATCGACCCGGAAGGCATCATCCGCGCGGCGGCCTATTATTTCAAACGCGACAAGGGGCGCCGTCCGCAGGGCGCATCGACCATCACGCAGCAGGTCGCGAAGAACTTTCTTCTGTCGAGCGAGCAGACCTTCGATCGTAAGATCAAGGAAATGCTGGTCGCGCTCCGGATTGAAGACACCTACACTAAGGACAAGATCCTCGAGCTTTATCTCAATGAAATCTATCTAGGCCTGAGCAATTACGGCATCGCGGCTGCGGCACTCAATTACTTTGGTAAATCGGTGCATGAACTGACACTGTCAGAAGCGGCTTATCTTGCTGCTCTACCAAAAGCACCAAACAATTACCATCCGTTCCGTCAGCGTGAAGCGGCAATTGAACGTCGCAATTATGTGCTCGATCGTATGATCGACAATGGCTACATCACCAAGGCTGAGGCCGACGAAGCCAAGAAGCAGCCGCTCGGTGTCAATCCGCGCGCGATTTCGCCAAACTCGATTGCCGCTGGCTTCTTTGCGGAGGAAGTGCGCCGCGAACTCTTCGAAAAATTCGGCGAGAAGAAGCTTTACGAAGGTGGGCTTTCGGTCCGCACTACGCTTGATCCAAAGATGCAGTTGATGGCACGCAAGGCGTTGACGGATGGTCTTGTGCGCTATGACGAGGCGCATGGCTGGCATGGCGTCGTGCAAAAGATCGACATTGCGCCACCGCGCGATTGGGGGGTGGCGATATCTGAAGTGCCGGCACTGGGTGATGTGCAGCCATGGAGGCTTGCGGTCGTCCTTGATGTCACGGGCGATACGGCGCGGATCGGCCTTCAGCCGAAGCGTGAAGTATCTGGTGAAGTTGGAAAAGACCGCTTCATTGCGACGATCAACAATGAAAGCGTGAAATGGACGCGTAAGCCGGTGCGCCAAATCTTGGCATCGGGCGATGTCATCTATGTCGAGCAAGACACGAAGACGAATGCTTGGCGCGTGCGTCAAGTGCCGGAGATTTCCGGTGGCATCGTGGCGATGGACCCGTTCACCGGCCGCATTCTTGCGATGGTTGGCGGCTTTTCGTTCGACCAGTCAAAATTCAACCGCGCGACGCAGGCGCTCCGCCAGCCGGGGTCTTCCTTCAAACCCTTCGTCTATGCGACGGCGCTGGACAATGGCTACACGCCATCGAGCGTGGTGATGGATGGACCGATCGAAGTTGATCAGGGCGTTGGCCTCGAGGTCTGGCGTCCGTCGAACTATGACGGAAAATTCGCAGGGCCCCGTACGCTGCGTTACGGCATCGAACACTCAAAGAATTTGATGACGGTGCGTCTCGCGCAGGATGTGGGTATGCCGCTGATTGCCGAATATGCGCGCCGTTTCGGCGTGTATGATGAAATGCTGCCGGTTCTCTCGATGTCGCTCGGCGCGGGTGAAACAACGGTGCTGCGTATGACGGCTGCCTACTCGATGTTCGTGAATGGCGGCAGGAAAATCAAACCGACTTTGATCGACCGCATTCAGGATCGTTGGGGCCGGACCATCTATCGTCATGATGAGCGCGACTGTCTCGGCTGCGACGCGCGTTGGGCCGATCAGTCTGAGCCTAAACTCGTTGATAAGCGCGAGCAGGTACTCGATCCGCTGACCGCCTATCAGGTGACATCGATGCTCGAAGGTGTCGTCCAGCGCGGCACGGCGACATCCATCAAAGCGGTTGGAAAACCGCTCGCTGGTAAGACTGGCACAACCAACGACGCCAAGGATGTGTGGTTCGTTGGTTTCTCGCCGGATCTCGCGGTTGGCGTCTATCTCGGTTACGACCGGCCGCAGTCGCTCGGCAATTCCGCCACTGCGGGCCAATATGCTGCGCCTATCTTCCGTGATTTCATGATGGCGGCCTTGGCGGATAAGCAGCCGACACCCTTCCGCGTACCGCCGGGCATTAAGTTGATTCGCGTCTCGTCAGGGACAGGGATGCGCGCTGGCCCGGATGATAAGGGCGCATTGGCGGAAGCATTCAAGCCAGGCACAGCGCCGCCGGACTCTTACTCCGTCATTGGCGCGGGATCCTTTGGGCCGGGCGGGGTATCGCCTGAGGCCGAACGCGCGGTAGGCGCGGGTACGGGCGGTCTTTACTGAATTTTTGACAGGGAAGGTCGGCGCGGGGTAATCGTCCCGCGCTCTTTCGCATTGGAATCGTCATGCGCGCTGAAATTGAGAATCTGCTCGAAGCCGCCAAGCAGTCCGTCGGACTGCTGAGGAGGCATCTTTGACTTCGACGCTGCCACAAAGCGTCTCGCAGAGCTGAATGCGCAAACCGAACATCCCGAATTCTGGAACGATGCCGAGGCCGCGCAGAAAATCATGCGTGAGCGTACCGATCTCGAAGATCGTCTCGGCGCGATCTCACGGCTTGAGCGCGAGATCGAGGATGCGGTGACGCTGATCGAACTCGGGGATGCGGAAGGCGACGAGGGCACGATCAAGGAAGGCGAAGATCAGATCCGTGCGCTCGAACAAGAAGCAGCGCGCCGTCAGGTTGAGACATTGCTCTCCGGCGAAGCCGACCAAAACGACACTTATCTCGAAGTCCATTCGGGCGCCGGCGGTACGGAAAGCCAGGATTGGGCGAACATGCTTCTGCGCATGTATACGCGCTGGGCCGAGCGCCGGAAGTTCAAGGTCGAACTTCTCGACATGTCGGATGGCGAAGAAGCTGGCATCAAGGGCGCGACTCTAATCATTAAAGGCCATAATGCCTATGGCTGGCTAAAGACGGAATCGGGCGTGCATCGTCTTGTGCGCATTTCGCCTTACGATTCTAATGCACGGCGGCACACGAGTTTTGCGTCGATTTGGGTTTACCCCGTCATCGACGATCGCATTCAGATCGATATCAAAGAAAGCGATTGTCGGATCGATACGTTCCGTTCGTCAGGCGCTGGCGGCCAGCATGTCAACACAACTGATTCCGCGGTTCGTATCACGCATATTCCTTCGGGCATTGTGGTGGCCTGCCAGCAGGAGCGTTCGCAACATAAGAACCGCGCCAAAGCATGGGATATGTTGCGTGCGCGTCTTTATGAGGCCGAGCTGAAAAAGCGCGAAGAAAAAGCGAGTGCGGAAGCAGCCTCGAAAACAGATATTGGCTGGGGACATCAGATCCGTTCTTACGTGCTGCAACCCTATCAGCTCGTGAAGGATCTGCGCACCGGAACGCAATCGACTGCACCGGGCGATGTGCTTGATGGCGATCTCGATCCGTTCATGGAAGCGGCGCTGGCGCAGCGCGTTTATGGCGGCGAAGTCGAAGTCAGCGATATCGACTGATCGGTGCCGCGGCGCGGATGAAGCGCAGCGGATTGACCGGGTTGCCATCGATATGGGTTTCATAATGGAGATGCGGCCCGGTTGAGCGGCCGGTCGATCCTACGCGCCCGACGATCTGACCGCGTTCGACCCATTCGCCCGGTTTCACGGCAATGCGGGAAAGATGCGCGTAGCGTGTAACCAATCCACCGCCATGGTCGATCTCGACCATGCGGCCATAGCCGCCCGCCCAGTCTGCCTCGACGATCCGCCCAGCAGCGGTGGCGCGCACGGGCGCGCCCGGCTCCTCGCGTAAATCGACCCCGCCATGCATGGCAAAACCGCGCGTAAACGGATCGCGCCGAAGGCCGAAGCCGGAGACAATTTCTGCGGCATTGGCAAGCGGTACGCCAAGCGGGACATGGTCGGAGAATTTACGAAAGGCGGCCGCTTGCAGGAGATCGTTGCGGGCAGCGTCATAGGCCATTCCAAATGCGCTATTGGAATCACCCGGGAGCGGTGGCGGTATATAGGGGCCGCCGAGCCCCACTGTCCGATTAAGCGCACGACGGTAAGGGTCAAGCCCTAGAGCCGCCCAGTGCCGCGCCAGACGTTTGCGGTCGGCACGAACAGTGGCAGCGATCGTTTCGATTTCGCGCTGCTGTGCGCTGTCGATTTCGTCGATACCGCGTTCGATGGATGCCGCAGCCCATTCGAGCATCGCCATATCGGGTATGATTTGCGGTTCGGCGGCACTTTGGCGACGCAGGTTGGGTGCCGCACTGCTGCCCGTGACATCAGCTTCGCGGCTGAGCGAAGAGAGGCTCGCCTGACGCAATTCAAGTTCGGTCTGGCGTTGCAGGATGATTTCGAGCCTGTCAGCGAGATTGCCGAGATCGGCCGCGGCCATTGGACGCGCCAAACCCTGCTTGGACGTCAAAAGGCCCATCCCAGCCGCCCCGAACGCTAGCCCTGCCGCAAACAGCAGGGACGGCAGGGCAATCGCCCTAGGGCGAATGAGGTACAGTCGCTTCATGGCGGAAAATCCGGTTCGCAATGGCCGGATTGTGCGCATTTATGGTGAAGGCTGGGTAAACCGCCTCAGCCTTTGTTGAGCGCCTGCGCCGCTTTCAATACGGCTTCGGCATGGCCGGGTACCTTCACCTTGCGCCAGATCTCATGGATCTTGCCCTTACCGTCGACCAGAAAGGTGGTGCGTTCGACACCCATATATTTGCGCCCATACATGCTTTTTTCGACCCAGACGCCATAGGCGGCCAACATGTCCTTCTGCTCATCGGAGACGAGCGGGAAAGCGAGATCGTACTTTTTCTTGAACTTGTCGTGGCTGGCCGTGCTGTCGGGGGAAACGCCGATGATCTCGGTTCCGGCCTTAGCGAACTTGGCCCGTAGCGCGTTGAATTCCATCGCTTCCTTGGTGCAGCCCGACGTGTCGTCCTTCGGGTAGAAATAGAGGACGACGTTCTGACCTTTGAGCTTTTTCAGCGAGACGGTGCCCCCGCCATCGCTGGGGAGTGAAAAATCTGGTGCTTTATCGCCGGGATTGAGCATATCCGCCATCTTTGCCTTCCTTTCGTCGAATCGCCGTGGCCATTAGGAAGTTCTAGCGCGCGGGCGCTGCCGTTCCATGCCAAGCCTAAGGCAAAGAGTGGCCATAAGGGAAAGAGGTTCATGGCGTCGGACGAAACGGGGCCACACAAAAAACGCGTGTTGCGTGTGAAGCGTCTGCCCAATCCGGCCGTCCCGCCGGAAGGTGCCCCCGTTACCCCGCGTTCAGCCACTGCGGAAACAACGCAACGACCAAACCTACCGCCAACGCCCGAATTAGCTGCGTCCACAACCAACCCCATCGCGCCAAGTCTCGCCCCCGCTCCTCCGACGAACGCGCCTGCGCAGGCCAATAACAGTGTTGTAAACAGCGGTGCCGATGAAGAACGCGCGCATAACGGGGCCTTGCCATACGAAGCAGACTCCGCAAAGCCGGACGAACCTTTGGCGGCACCGCCGTCTCGGGCCGTAATCTTATCGGCTGCGCCACGCCGCCGCGGCCTCATAGCGCGCGCAGGGCATGCCATCGGTGCGATCGTCACTTTTCTTTTGATTGTTGCAAGCGTCACGTTTGGTGCGATTGCATGGCAATTGTCGCGTGGGCCGATCGCGCTCGACATCATGACTGATCTCGTTTCGAAGATGTTAGAAACGCGGTTCGGCAACGGCTTCGATGTCAAAGTGCGCCACACTGATTTACGGAACACGCCCGAAGGACTTGTTCTTGGAATCGAGGGTGTGACCGTGCGCGATCCTGCCGGCCGCCTCGTTGTTTCTTCGCCGGAGGCCTCAATCGGTATCGACCCGATATCTTTGTTACATGGCAGTCTCTTGCCGCGTGAAATTCAATTCATTGGCCTCGCAATCGCCGTCACGATTTCGCCGACGGGACATTTGTCGGTATCCACTGACACATCGGATCAGCCCACCCCATTGCCAAAAGTGCCCGCGCCGCATCAGACCCTGCCGCATACGTCGGAGCCTTCGATGGCCGAACAGGTCGTCAGCCTTGGGGTCATTGCCGATACCGTTGCAGGACGAACTGGACCGCTTGCGATTCTCGACCGCGCAGGAATTCGCCAAGGCCGACTGACGCTGATCGATATGAGGCGCAATCGCGCGGTGACCTATTCGGATCTTTCGGTGAATTTTGCGCGGCCTGACGGCGACGATGAGACACGGCTCACTGTGAGTGCGCGCGGGCCTCATGGCGTTTGGCAAGTTTCGGCAGCGGTGATCGGCAAGCCGGGCCACAATAAGCGGCTGCGGTTTAACACGCGCGACCTTGCAATATCTGAAATTCTCGGATTTGCCGAGCCGGGACTTATCCCTGTCCATACTGACATGCCCTTATCGATCGAATTGACAGCGGATTTTGCTGCCGACAACGCCGTGATGGCGATTGATGGACAGATTATCGGCGGCCGCGCCATTATCGAATTCGAAGAGAAGGGGGCAAAGCCTTTACGCATCGATCAATTGCAAGGGGCATTCAGCTGGGATCGCGAGCGCCACCTCATCAATCTGCGCTATCTCGATATGGCAGGCGGCGGTAGCCGCCTCCGGCTATCGGGCACGGTGACTCCGCCGGGCAATCCTGCTGCGCCTTGGGTGTTTCGGGTGTCGAGCCAGGACTCGTCCCTGCGCGAGGAGAGTGCCCGCAATCATCAGATTGAACTCGACAGCATCGTGATTGCCGGGCGGATCGCACAGGGCTTTGGCGGCATTCGCTTAGACGAATTGAACGTGACCGGACCGGAGGTGTCGATCAACGCATCCCTACTCGTAGGCAAATTCGATACGCGTGACGGCTTCGAGCTAAATCTGATCGCGCGCCGTATGCCCGCGCTGACGTTGTTATCATTTTGGCCAACCTTTATTGTGCCGGATATTAGGGCCTATATTTTGGGTTCAGTGAAAGGTGGCAATGTCGATCGTTTCTCTTACTCAATTAATTTGACGCGCGAACAATTTGCCGACGCGATGGCAAAAAGACCGCTTCCTGACGAGAACGTTTTGATGGAAATCGACGCGAACGACGTGTCCTTCGTTCCGCTTCCCGGTTTACCCCTGTTCAAATCGCTTGAGAGTAAGAGCCGAGTGACCGGGCACACTGTGACGGTGAGTGTGTTGAAGGGACAGGTTCCATTCTCCGGCGGTCGTACGATCTCGGTCGGCGAGACTGTTTTTCGTATCGGCGATGTCAATGCCCTTCCCCCGCAGGCGCATATCACCAGCAGGATGAAAGGGACCGTCGATACGTTTGGAGAGTTCTTAAAGTCAGAGCTTCTTAAACCTTACTATCATCTACCTTTCGAACCTTCGCAGGTGAAAGGGTCAATGGAGACGCAACTGGCCCTGTCGTTCCCACTGGTTGAAAAGCCTACCCCTGATCAAGTGAACGTCACAGCATCTGGCACGATTTCGAATTTGACGGTCGATCGCGTTATCGGCCGCGACAAACTCGAAAATGGTCAATTCACATTTGTGCACGATAAGGCGGGCATGGTGGTGAAGGGCGATGCGCGTATCGGTGGAATGCCAAGTTCGCTCGAATTGCGGCACCCTGCCGGAGTAGCCTATCCCGAAGTCAATCTCGTCGGCTCGATTGATGAGGCCGCGCGTACACGGCGCGGCTTCAAATTCGGCAATCAACTGATTGGCCCAGTTGGCGTGAAAGCAGTGGCGCGGGAGTTCGGGGGGCCAAAACAATTGACCAATGTCGAGATCGATCTAACGAGAGCCGGCATCAACGGCGTGATCCCGGGTTGGGTAAAACCGGTGGGCAAGACAGGCAAGGCAACGTTCCGCCTCATGTCAGGGCCGGGCGATACAATGATTTTCGAGGACCTTAATTTGGATGGTGGCAATGGCATGGCCGCCAAAGGCGATATCACGCTTGGTCCCGATGGCCAGTTAAATGCTGCGAAGCTCTCAACATTAAAGATTTCACCGGGCGATTCGATGACGCTCGACGCCGATCGCAAAGACAGCGTACTCAAGCTCACTATTCGTGCAAGTACGATCGATCTGCGGCCCGAATTGAAAACCTCATTCGCATCCACACCAGCGGGGCCCGCATCTGCGGCCAATGCCGATATCGATCTCGATCTCAAAGCCACGGCTGCAGTTGGTTTCAACAATGAAACGCTGACTGGGCTTGATATGAAGATCTCACAGCGCGATGGGACGTGGCGTGATCTCAAATTGAGCGGCAAGATCGGGCGTGCGTCCGTCATCGGACAGAATGCCCGCAATGAGCAGAATCAGCCTGTGATCGCGATTGAGACGAGCGATGCCGGCGCGCTTCTGCGTTATATGGACCTCTACAAGCGTATGATTGGCGGCAATATGCTTTTGCAGTTTTCTGGCAAAAGCGACGCGATGGCAGGCTCACTCGTCGTACGGAATTTTGCCTTGCGGGATGACCCAGCGCTCGCCGATGTGGCAGCTACGAGCAGGGCAGCAGGTCGTCAGGCGATTAGTGATCCAACTGAAGTTCCATTCACGAGAATGCGGGCAGATTTTGTTTTCGATTCGGGTCGCATGACGCTGAAAGATGCGACAATCTCGGGTCCGCAAGTCGGCGGGACAGTTGAAGGAACCCTCGACTTTCAGAAGGACAGGGCGGATCTATCTGGCACCTTCGTTCCCGCTTACGGACTGAACAATGCATTCAACCAGATTCCCCTCGTCGGCCAGTTGCTAGGCGGCAAGGATGAGGGATTGTTTGCGATCAATTTCCGAGTGACGGGTGCGCTATCTTCGCCAACGGTGAGTGTCAATCCGCTCTCGGCTGTTGCGCCGGGTTTTCTCCGCAAATTGTTTGGCGTATGGAGTTCGGACGATAAGCCTGTCGCTGCTCCAGCGCCAAAGCCGGCACAGTAGACGAAACGCTATAGTGCAAGGTGTAAATGTGGTAGTTGATCGCCGAGATATGTATTTTCACATGGAGCTGCCGAGGTGCGGGTAGCTCATTTGAAATGACACGTTCAGAGACTGAACAGCCCTCATTTGGCTATTTGACATGAATCTCATACCTGCTTGAGCAGGATATGCTTCTTTTTACCGAGCGAAAGTTTGACGGCGCCGTCATGCACGAAGAGATCGGCACCAAGATTGGCACGCTCGTCGGAAGCTGCCTCGTCATTGACGCGCAATCCGCCCGCTTTGATCTGGCGTCGTGCCTCTGAAGTGGAGGCAACAAGACCGGCTTTGACGAAGGCTGAAAGAATGCCAAGACCGGCGGCAACTTCAACGGCGGCAATTTCAACAGTCGGCAAACTCGTTGCTGTGACGCCTTCTTCGAAGGTCTTGCGGGCTGTGAGTTCAGCCTGCTCTGCCGCTTCGCGACCATGGATCAGTGCCGTCGCTTCGGTAGCAAGAATTTTTTTCGCATCGTTGATTTCGGCGCCGCCAAGTTGTTCGAGGCGTGCGATCTCATCAAGTGGCAGTGTCGTAAATAATTTAAGGAAGCGCTCGACATCTCGGTCTTCCGTGTTGCGCCAATATTGCCAGTAATCATACACCGGCAGCATATCGGCATTGAGCCATACAGCGCCTTGGGCAGTCTTGCCCATCTTCGCGCCTGAAGATGTTGTTAGAAGCGGCGAGGTGAGGGCGTAAAGCTGCGGCGTGCCCATGCGACGGCCGAGGTCGATCCCGGTGACGATGTTGCCCCATTGATCGGAGCCGCCCATCTGCAAGGTGATGCCGTAGCGCTTGTTCAGTTCGACGAAATCATAGGCTTGCAGGCACATATAGTTGAATTCGAGGAAAGACAGTTCCTGATCGCGATCGAGCCGCATTTTCACGCTGTCCATCGACAACATGCGATTGACCGAGAAGTGACGCCCGACATCACGCAGGAATTCAATGTAGTTGAGCGTCGTCAGCCATTCCGCATTGTCGATCATCAAGGCATCGTGCTTACCATCGCCGAACTTCAAAAACTGTGAGAAGACGGATTTGATGCCGTTCTTGTTGTTCTCAATGTCGTCGAGCGTCAGGATCTTACGGCTTTCGTCGCGGCCCGATGGGTCTCCAACGCGCGTGGTGCCACCGCCCATAAGCGGAACCGGTTTGCCACCCGATTTCTGTAACCAATGCAGCATCATGATTTGCACGAGCGAGCCGACATGCAGCGAAGCAGCGGTGCAATCAAAGCCAATGTAAGCGACGAGGTCGCCTGACACGGCTTTCTCATCGAGCCCGGCATAGTCCGAGCATTGATGGATGTAGCCGCGCTCGATGAGTGTGCGCAGGAAATCGGATTTCGGCTTGAAATCGGACATAACGTATACCGTCACGATAGAGGGCGATTAGCGACGCTTGCCACGCGCAGCACGCGGCGGTGCTTCAGCATTCGGGCCAAGGCGCTTGTCGAGATAATCGGAGACGAGCTTCTGGAGATCGTCGACCTTATCCTCGAAGAAATGATTGGCCCCATCCACGGTCGCATGTTCGATCTGGATGCCCTTTTGTGTCTTCACCTTTTCGATCACGCTCATGACTTCCTTGATCGGCGCGACGCGATCTTGCGAGCCATGGATGAACAGGCCGGAAGACGGGCAAGGCGCAAGGAATGAGAAATCAAAACGATTGGCCGGGGCTGCGACCGAGATGAAGCCTTCGATCTCGGGACGGCGCATCAGAAGCTGCATGCCGATCCACGCACCGAAGGAGATGCCGGCGATCCAGCACGCGCGCGCTTCGGGGTTGATGGCCTGTGCCCAGTCGAGCGCGGCCGCAGCATCGGATAACTCGCCTTGACCATGATCGAAAGAGCCTTGGCTACGCCCCACACCACGGAAGTTGAAACGCAGCGCCGAGAAGCCGCGCTCTACGAACTGGTAATAGAGGGAATAGACCACTTGATTGTTCATCGTGCCGCCGAATTGCGGGTGCGGATGCAGCACGATCGCAATGGGCGCGCCCTTGGTCTTCGACGGATGATAGCGGCCTTCGATGCGGCCAGCCGGACCGGTGAAGATAACCTCGGGCATGATGATCCTTTCGGGCAGGCGATGGGGCCGGAACAACGCGTTCAGGGCCGGTTTGGCTTGACTTAGAACGCTGAGCGGCTCACATTCGCTTAGAATTCTTCTAACACCTTGGAACGATTCCAATCTGGCAATTGCCGGCTTGGAGACGCGCGGGGTGGGTCGCCTTCTAGCACGGTCTGGGGTGGCGATTTCAAGCTTTTCGTGATGGGCGACCTGCCCATCGCGACAATGGAAACCTCGAACCGGAACGGCATCGCCCCCGATGAGTGCCGAACGCGTCTATCTCGACCATAACGCGACCGCTCCGGTACGTCCGGCGGCGGTTGAGGCTATGGCGGTTGCGCTGAAGGCGGGGGGTAATCCGTCCTCCATCCATGCCGAAGGCCGGGCGGCACGTGGCCGGACCGAGGCGGCGCGGGAGGCTCTTGCGGCGCTGGCCGATGTACGGACGTCGGAGGTCTTCTTCACCTCGGGCGGGACCGAAGCGAATGCTTTGGCTCTCAGCCCGGCATTCCTGCCGAACCCGCACCAAGGCATTCTCCTCGTTAGCGCGGTCGAACATGTCTGCGTCCTCGAGGGCCATCGGTTCCCCAAGGATCGCGTCGAGATCGTCCCCGTAAGGCCGGATGGCCTACTCGACCTCGACTATCTTGCCACGCGGATCGCCACGGCACCTGAAGGGGCGGTGATGGTCGCTTTACAATGGGCGAACAACGAAACCGGTGTGATCCAGCCGGTTGCGGCTGTCGCGGAGATGGTCCATGCCCGTAAGGGGCGATTTCATGTCGATGCCGTGCAAGGTGCAGGCAAGATTGCCTTCACGAGGCAAGCGCTAGGAGCGGACAGTTTGGCGCTGTCGGCCCACAAATTGGGCGGTCCGCAAGGCGTCGGCGCGCTGATCCTCGGCCCGGGCCTTGTTATCGATCATAAGATGTTGATTGGCGGCGGACAGGAACGCGGTACGCGGGCCGGCACGGAGAATGTTCCCGGCATCGCTGGTTTCGGTGCTGCCCTACGCGAAGCTTTGGCGGCGCTCCCTGCCGAGACGGCGCGGCTTTCGGCTTTGCGCGATGCGTGCGCGGCCACGCTTTTGGAGCATGTGCCCGGCGCGGTTATCTTTGGCGCTGGGGTCGAGCGCCTGCCCAATACGGTGTGCTTTGCCATCCCGGGCCTAAAGGCCGAGACGGCTTTGATGGCGTTCGATCTCGGTGGGGTCGCACTGTCGTCGGGTTCGGCCTGCTCGTCGGGCAAGGTCAAACGGTCGCATGTGCTGGCGGCGATGGGGGTACCGGACGAACTGGCCGCCTGCGCGCTGCGCTTGAGCCTTGGCTGGTCGAGCACCGAAAAGGATGTGATCCAATTCGGATCAGCCCTCGAAAAAATACGAAATAACACCATAAAGAAGGATACGCGCGCAGCCTAAAGCGCGCCAAACCGGCCGCCGGTCCTTGAAACCGGTGAGAAGGAGTAAAGCGAATGCCCGCCGTTAAAGAGACCGTCGAACAGGTCAAGGCGATCGACGTCGACCAGTACAAGTATGGCTTCGAGACCCAGCTCGAAGTGGACAAGGCCCCCAAAGGGCTCAACGAAGATATTGTCCGCTTGATCTCGGCCAAGAAAAAAGAACCGGCTTGGATGCTGGAATGGCGGCTTGATGCCTATCGCCGCTGGCTCACCATGCGCGAGCCGACTTGGGCGCGCGTCGAATATCCGGAAATCGATTTTCAGGACATTCATTATTACGCGGCGCCGAAGATGAATGCGGCTCCTAAGACGATCGACGATGTCGATCCGGCCATTCTCGACACCTACAAAAAGCTCGGCATCCCGCTCCGCGAGCAGGAAATTCTGGCTGGCGTGCAGCAATCCAAAGTCGCGGTCGACGCCGTTTTCGATTCTGTCTCCGTGGCGACGACGTTCAAGGAAGAGTTGAAGAAGGCGGGCGTGATCTTCTGCTCGATTTCGGAAGCGCTGCACGAACATCCCGAACTCGTGAAGAAGTATATCGGTACGGTCGTGCCGGTCACGGATAATTATTATGCAACGCTGAATTCGGCTGTCTTTACCGACGGCTCCTTCGTCTATGTGCCGAAGGGCGTGCGCTGCCCGATGGAATTATCGACCTATTTCCGCATTAATGAAAAGAATACGGGTCAGTTCGAGCGGACGCTCATCATCGTGGAAGAGGGCGCTTACGTCTCCTATCTCGAAGGGTGCACGGCCCCGCAGCGCGATGAAAACCAGCTTCACGCTGCTGTCGTTGAGCTCATCGCCCTCGACGACGCTGAGATTAAATATTCGACCGTCCAGAACTGGTATCCCGGCGACAAGGACGGAAAGGGTGGCATTTATAATTTTGTCACCAAGCGCGGCGATTGCCGTGGCAAAAACTCCAAGATCAGCTGGACGCAGGTGGAAACCGGCTCGGCAATCACATGGAAATATCCGTCCTGCATTTTGCGCGGCGAAGGTTCACGCGGCGAGTTCTATTCGATCGCCGTGTCGAATGGCCGCCAACAGGTCGATTCCGGCACCAAAATGATCCATCTCGGCAAGAACACGACGAGCCGGATTATCTCGAAAGGCATTTCTGCCGGCCATTCGCAAAACACCTATCGCGGGCTTGTCTCGGCCCATCGCCGCGCGACGGGCGCGCGCAATTTCACCAATTGCGACTCGCTTCTGATCGGCAATAATTGCGGCGCTCATACGGTGCCCTACATCGAAAGCAAGAACGGCTCGTCGATCTTCGAGCATGAAGCGACGACCTCAAAAATCTCGGAAGATCAGCTTTTCTATTGCATGCAGCGTGGCCTCTCGGCAGAGGAGGCAACCGCGCTCATCGTCAACGGCTTCGTGAAAGACGTGTTGCAGCAACTCCCGATGGAGTTTGCCGTCGAAGCGCAAAAGCTCATCTCCATTTCGCTCGAAGGCTCGGTCGGTTGATCCGACGCCTCGCGCACCATTCGAAGGACCACCCCAATGCTTGAAATTCGCAATCTTCACGTCTCCATCGAAGACAAGAAAATCCTCAATGGCCTGAACCTCACCGTTCACGATGGTGAAGTCGCCGCCATCATGGGCCCGAACGGTTCGGGCAAGTCGACGCTTTCCTACGTCATCGCAGGCAAGCCAGATTACGATATTCACGATGGCGAAATCCTGCTCGATGGCGAAAACGTGCTTGAGATGGATCCGGATGCGCGTGCCGCTGCTGGCATCTTCCTGGCCTTCCAGTATCCGCTTGAAATTCCGGGTGTTGCGACGATGACCTTCCTAAAGGCGGCGATGCAGGCCCAGCGCAAGGCGCGTGGTGAAGAAGAATTGTCGACGGCGGAATTTATGAAGCGCGTGCGCGATCAGGCGGGCCATCTCGGTATTCCGCAGGACATGCTCAAGCGCGGCCTCAATGTCGGCTTCTCGGGCGGCGAGAAGAAGCGCATGGAAATTCTGCAGATGGCGCTGCTCGAGCCGAAATTCTGCATTCTTGACGAGACCGATTCCGGTCTCGACATCGACGCGCTCAAAGTGGTTTCGGAAGGCGTCAACCGTCTGCGCGCGAAGGATCGCTCCTTCCTCGTCATCACCCATTATCAGCGTCTGCTCAATTACATCGTGCCGGATACGGTGCACGTCATGGCGCATGGTCAAGTGGTGAAGTCGGGCGGCAAGGAATTGGCACTCGAACTCGAAGCCAATGGCTATGCCGATTACAAGACGCTGGCCGCGTGAGGTGAATGATGTCTGACGTCACACCAATCCGCACGCCTGCGGAGAATGCATTGATCGCGGCCTTTCCTGCCGCGCGCAAAAGCTTGCCCGGCAATGCGCATGTGATTGCGCTGCGCGAAGCCGCCTTTAATCGCTTCGAGGCGAAGGGCTTGCCCCATCGCCGTGTCGAGGAATGGAAATACACCGATCTACGCACCGCTTTGCGCGATGCTCTGCCGCTGGCGGACGCGCTCAATGTAGCTGATGCAGCGACACTTGCCCAATCCGATAGCTGCCTCTCATCCGGCGATGCGTTTGCGGAATTGGACGCGCACCGCGTGGTGATCGTGAACGGCCATTTCGTCCCATCGCTGTCTTCCGTGAATGCGCAGGGCGTGACTGTGAACGATCTTGCCGAAGCGCTTTCGACTGGCGCAGGAATCGATGCGCTCGGCACGATGGCGAAAGCCGACGATTCCGCGCTCGCGCTCAACGCTGCCTTCATGCAAGGTGGCGTTGTGATCGATATCGCAAAAGGTGCGTCGGTCGACAAGCCGATTTATCTCCGCTTCATCGTCATGGGACAAGAAGCACGCGCGATCTATCCGCGTGTACTTGTCACTGTGGGCGAGGGGGCAGCGGTCACCTTGATCGAAGCGCATCAGGGTGGCGATGGCATCGCTTATCAGACCAATGCCGTTGTTGAGATCAAGGCGGGTGCGAAGTCGCATATCCAGCATATCCGCCTCAATGCGCATGGCGATGCGGCAATCGACCTCTCTTCGCTCGGCACCGATCTTGGCGAAGCAGCGGAATTCAAGTCGATGAGTTTCGTGATGCGTCCGGCACTGGCGCGCCATCAGGTGTTTGCGCGTTTCTCCGGCGAGCACATCAAGCTCGATGTCTCGGGCGCAGCACTTCTCAAGGGCAAGCAACACGCGGATTCGACGCTCTATGTTGATCATGCCATGCCGCATGGCGAGAGCCGCGAATTGTTTAAGCATGTGATCGATGACGAGGCCGTAGGCGTTTTCCAAGGCAAGATCGTCGTGCAGCCCATCGCCCAGAAGACGGACGGTCGCATGATGAGCCAGGCCATCCTACTGTCCGACGATGCGACGATGTACAACAAGCCTGAGCTTGAAATCTTCGCCGACGACGTTGCTTGCGGCCATGGTGCCACTTGCGGTGCGCTCGATGACGATCTCCTGTTCTATCTACGCGCGCGTGGGTTGCCGAAGCCGGAAGCGGAAGCCTTGATGCTCGCCGCCTTCATCGGCGAGGCGCTTGAGAAAATCGAGAATGACAGCGTGCGCGAGGCGCTTGAGGCGCAGACGCAAGCCTGGCTTCTCGCGAGGGCGGTGAAGTGAGCACCGACACGATGAGCTTTGATATCGCAAAGGTCCGCGCTGATTTCCCGGCGCTGGCGATGGAAGTTTACGGCAAGCCCCTCGTTTATCTCGACAATGCTGCGTCTGCGCAAAAACCGCGTCAGGTGATCGACCGCATGGTGCAGGCTTACGAGCGTGAATACGCCAATGTGCATCGCGGCCTTCATTATCTTGCCAATGCAGCGACCGAAGGGTTCGAAGGTGCGCGCGAAAAAGTGCGTGCTTTTCTAAATGCGGCGTCAACAGATGAGATCATCTTCACGCGGTCAGCGACTGAAGCGATCAATCTCGTCGCGTCGAGCTATGGTCGTATGGTCAATATCGGCGAGGGCGATGAAATCATTCTCTCGATCATGGAGCATCATTCCAACATCGTGCCGTGGACGTTCTGGCGCGAGCGTCACGGCGCCGTGATCAAATGGGCGATGGTAGACGAAACGGGCAATCTCGATGCCGCCGAAGTTGAAAGACTGATCACGCCGCGCACTAAGATGATCGCTGTCACGCACATGTCGAATGTGTTGGGTACCGTTGCGCCTGTCGCCGAGATCATTCGCATCGCCCATGCCCATGGCATCAAGGTTCTTGTCGATGGCTCGCAAGGTGCCGTGCATCTACCTGTCGACGTGCGCGCTCTCGATGCCGATTTCTACGTCTTCACCGGCCACAAGGTTTACGGGCCGACCGGCATCGGCGTTCTCTATGGCAAGCGCGATTTGCTCGCCGCCATGCCGCCTTTCAATGGTGGTGGTGAAATGATCTCGGTCGTGACGGAAGATTACGTCACCTACAACGAACCACCGCATCGGTTCGAAGCGGGCACGCCGCCGATCGTGCAAGCGATTGGGCTCGGCGCTGCGATCGATTATATGATGCAAGTGGGCCGCGAGAATATTCTCGCGCAGGAAAATGTGCTGCGCGATTATGCGATGGAACGTCTCGGCGCGATGAATTCGTTGCGTATCTTCGGCCATGCGAAGAACAAGGGTGCCATTGTCTCGTTCGAGATGAAGGGTGCCCATGCACACGACGTTGCGACCATCATTGATCGGCAGGGCGTTGCCGTCCGCGCTGGAACGCATTGTGCCCAGCCTTTGCTGGCGCGTTACGGCGTCACCTCGACCTGCCGTGCGTCATTCGCTTTTTACAACACCAAGGCTGAGATTGATGTGCTTGCCGAGGCGTTGCAAAAGGCCGAAACTCTGTTCGGTTGAGGAAGGTCCCCCACCATGGCCATGACACCCGTCGATGACGAAGTTCAGCCGAACCGCCCGGCGATCAATCCGGCAACCGCGCTCACGCCGGAAGAGATCGACCGTCTGACGGATGGGATTATTGCCGCGTTGAAGACCGTCTACGATCCCGAAATCCCAGCGGACATCTATGAGTTGGGCCTTATCTACCGGGTCGACATCAATGACGAGCGGCATGTAAACATCGATATGACGCTGACCGCGCCCGGTTGCCCGGTTGCCGGAGAAATGCCGGGCTGGGTCGAGAATGCGGTCAGTATGGTCGAAGGCGTCAAGAGCGTCACCGTCAACATCACCTTCGATCCACCTTGGGATCAGAGCCGCATGTCGGATGAAGCGCGCGTCGCGCTCGATATGTGGTAATCCGCAGGGCCTTTTCATTCTGCCCGCAAAGTCCTACATTTGTTCCATTCCGATCCGGGCCTTGAACCCGGCCAAGGAGGAAACATGGGCCTGAGCCTGAAAGTGATGAACCTCTCCGATGCCGCCGCCAACCGCGTACGGCAGATCGTTGAGGGCTCCAGCACCCCCATCGTCGGCATCCGTGTAGGCGTCAAGAATGGCGGTTGCGCCGGTATGGCCTATACGATCGAAGCGGCCGAAGCGGTGCGCCCGGGCGACGAGATCGTGACCGAGAAGGGCGCGACCGTGCTTGTCGACCCAAAAGCTGTTTTATTCCTGCTCGGAACCGAGATGGATTTCAAAACGGACAAGCTGGCGAGCCAGTTCGTGTTCAACAATCCGAACCAGACCTCTGCCTGCGGCTGCGGTGAGTCGGTCCAGCTTGAGCCAGCGAAGCTCGACCCCGCCCACACTTGATTGTTAGGCGCCGCGGCTTCGCGCCGTTCAAAACGCTTTGAAGGTCAAAATCGTGTGCGTGTCGACGATATCTGCGATCGTCTGCACTTTCTCGCCGACGAAATGACCGATATCGATCCCATCGTCCAAATGGAATTTAGCCAGAATGTCGAAATTGCCGGCGATTGAATAGATTTCCGAAGCGATTTCGGCATCCGCAAGGCGGCTTGCGACGTCATAGGTCTTACCGAGCTTGCATTTGATCTCGACGAAAAAGGTCTGCATCGGACACTCCCTGTCCCCGTCTTAGATCAAAAATCCGGACCGCCCGCAATCAGGTGCGCAGACGGCCATTCTTCTTCACGATTACGGTCGTGCCAACATCGACGCGATTGTAGAGGTCGTAAATGTCTTCGTTGAGGAGACGAATGCAACCCGAGGAAACCTGCTTGCCGATGCTCCATGGCTCATTCGTGCCATGGATGCGGAACAAGATGTCGTGACCGTTCTGGTAGAGATAGAGCGCGCGCGCGCCAAGCGGGCTGTTGAGCCCCCCTTCCATATGGTCGGGTAGGTTCTTGAGGAGCCGCTTCATGGTGGCCGTGGGGCGCCAATCTGGCCAGACAGCCTTGCGACCGACATAGGCCATCCCACGCCAGGAGAAGCCTTGGCGGCCCACGCCGATTCCATAGCGAATGGCCGTGTCGCCGGGTTGGACGAGGAAGAGAAAACGCTGGTCGATATCGACCACGATCGTGCCGGGCTTCTCCCCAACCGTATAGGGAACGGTCTGCCGGGCTAGTTCCCGTTTCATCTTCGAACGGTCGACAAGCGGAATGTCGTAGGGCTTATCCGGCATAGAGCCGATGTACCACTCGTCGTCGTTATCAACCTCCTCTGGCACCGTGGCCGCCTGATGCTGGCAGGCTGCGGCCGAGGCGGCGAGCGCGAGGACAAAACTACGGCGGGTGAGATGACGAAACGGGGGCATGGCACGCGTGGTTGTGAAAGGGAAAATCCAGCGAGATGCTGGGGAGCGATCCCTTTAGCGAAACAAGGCAGATTCGACCATGCCGGACCGGCCAGATTTTGCCCCTAATGAACGCTTCTCTTTCGCCCTGCGGCAGCCATGCAACAACGCAGGTTCGGCCAAGCGGCCATGCAGCGACTTCTTTGGCGCAGCCGATCAGCTGCGGCCGACGCTGATATAAGAAAAGCCGCGTTTTCTCATGTCGTCCGGCCGATAAATGTTCCGTAGGTCGATCACGGTTGGGCTGTTCATCATGCGCTTCACACGATCGAGATCAAGGGCACGGAATGCATCCCATTCGGTAACAATGGCGAGCGCATCTGCCCCTTCTACGCATTCATAGGCATTTTGGGCGAAGCTGACGCCATCCAGCATGGATTTGGCCTGCTCCATCGCCTCCGGGTCGAAGGCACGGATCGTTGCGCCCGCTTTCTTCAGTTCGTTGATGATAACGAGCGAGGGAGCTTCGCGCATGTCATCCGTGTTTGGCTTGAAGGCAAGGCCTAGAATGGCAATCGTCTTGCCCGCGACAGAGCCGCCGCAGGCTTTGACAATCTTGGTCGCCATCTTCTCTTTGCGACGATCATTGACCTCGACCACGGTTTCAACAATCCGCAGCGGTGCGCCAAAATCCTGTCCTGTCTTCACCAGCGCCTGCGTATCCTTTGGAAAGCACGAACCGCCATAGCCCGGTCCCGCATGCAGGAATTTCGCTCCGATACGATTGTCGAGCCCGATGCCGCGTGCCACTTCCTGCACATTGGCATCGACCTCTTCGCATAGATCCGCAATCTCGTTGATGAAGGTGATCTTCACAGCAAGAAAGGCGTTCGCGGCATATTTGATGAGTTCAGACGTGCGCCGTGCGGTGAAGACGAGCGGTGGCTCGTTTAGATAAAGCGGCCGATAGATTTCTTTCATCACCTCGCGGGCGCGCGGATCTTCCGTACCGACGACAATACGATCGGGCCGTTTGAAATCGCCTATTGCAGCCCCTTCGCGCAAGAATTCTGGATTGGAAACAACGGCAAAATCCGCATCGGGACGTGCTTTGCGGATGATGGCTTCGACCTCGTCGCCTGTGCCGACAGGCACCGTCGATTTGGTGACGATAACGGTGTAGCCGTCAATCTCCTGCGCAATCTCTTCGGCCGCTGCATAGACATAGGATAAGTCTGCATGGCCATCGCCACGGCGCGAGGGCGTGCCGACGGCGATGAAAACCGCATCGGCGCCTTTGACGCCATCTCTGAGTGATGTTGAGAAGGCGAGGCGGCCCTCGCGGACGTTCTTGGCAACAAGTTCGGCAAGCCCGGGCTCGAAGATCGGCATCACGCCTTGTCGGAGCGCGGCGATCTTGTCCTCGTTCTTGTCGATGCAGATGACATCATGGCCGAAATCGGCAAGGCAGGCGCCGGAGACGAGGCCCACATAGCCCGACCCGATCATCGCGATCCGCATGGAATGCCCTCCGCCTGTCCTCCCGCGCCTTTTAAACGGCTCAGGCCGCGGCGCAAGCGCGGGTTACATCTTGGGCGGGCTGGTCGTTCCCGTCGCCTCAGGCAGGGGGGCAAGGGGCGATGTGCTGACCGAGCCCGCGGGCGGGGTTGCCGGCGGCTGGGTTAGCGTCAATTTGATGGCCTCTTCATCGACATAGGCCTGCGCCTGTCGATCCTCGACCCTGGGTTCGGCCAGCTGAGCACCAATGGCTCTCACCACTTGCGGCGCCTCGGCAAAGGTGCCGTGACGGAAAAGGTCCGCGCCTTTGCTCGCGGTCAAATCATAGACGCGGACACCCAACCGGGCGATTTCCTCGCGTTGCTTCGGATCATCCAGATTGAGGGCGCCGACGCGCTGTCGGTCGCCGGCCAAAGTCGACGAAAGCGACAAGGCTCGATCGTCCGCGGCCGCGAAGACCGAGATCTGCGCCGCCTTGCCGATACGCGCGAGTTGACTGCGGAAAACGTCGAGATCGATATCTGGCGCGGCCAGCATCACATCGCCGAGCTTGCCATTGAGATTGGGGTATCCGGCAATCGCGTTCTGCCGCAATGCTTCCATGGCTAGGAACGTTCCCATCGAATGGGCGAGTACATGGACGCGGCCAACGCCCGGCGTCTGGCCGAGATCGCGCAAAAGCTTTTCGAGTGCATCGCGTGAGGCGGTCGCGCTTTCACGGTCCGAACCATACGCGAGAAACTGATTGCGCGAGGGCCATGTGAATAGCACAGGCACACCGGTAAAGCCGGAATCCGTCACGATCTGGGCAAGCCGGAATCGTGCCTCGTCATAACCCGTATTGAACCCATGAATGAATACCAACACGTCGCGGCTGACGCCCACGCGCCCCGAAACTTGTGCGGCAATCTCAGAATTGAATTGCGCTTCATCGAGCTTGCGTTGCCCAACGATCACAAAATGTCGCCTTTTGCTCTCCGGCGTAATTCTGGGCCGCTCGATGACGCCTGGTTCATGGCCTGGCGGTACACTGATCGTTGTGGTGAGGAATTTCGCTTGCCCAGCCTCGCCTGTTGGCGATGCAAGGTCTTTCCGCGTCGTGACAACGAATTCCTGCACCAAGGTCGCGGGCTTCTTCTCGCCGAATAGGCTGGTCGACGGCAGAGAGGCAGATGGCATACCCGTCATGCTCGCACAGGCAGCGAGCAAGAGGCTCAACGCCCCTGCAATGAAAAGGGAAGGCCATGAGGTCCGAAACGAGGTCATTGTCAGCGATCTTTGGGATAGGCCTCAGGGGCTAATCCGAGCAGGTTTACAGCGGGTTAAAGATGCACCTTCGGCGCAACCGCTTCTTGCCAGTCGATCATGTCGGGAAAACGGCAGACCTTAGCGCGGTTGCGTCGCTGCCGCGGCTTCCGAAACGCCTGAAGCGACGCCGCTGACCACGCCGACGGGCAATTCGACTGCAAGTCCAGCCGCCGTCCCGACCGTTTTGCCGACCGCGCCGGCAAACATGCCCATCTTATCGCCGAACGAGGCACCGCGTGTGGGGATCGAATCGGTGGCGAGGCGATTGCCGATCATCTGGACGATTTCCGGCGAGGCGGCGAATTTCGCATGGTTGAGACTGTCGCTGGTCTTCACATCCGAGAGGTCGATAATCGTGATGTTAAGCGCCGACAATTTAGCCGTCATAGCCGGATCAGTTACTTGGAACGAACCGGCACGGTCCTCGCTCTGCCATACGAATTTCGAAATGTTGAGCGCCTTGTCGTCATTCGACGTGAAAATCGTGACCGGCTTCGGAAATCGGCCGAAGGTCAGCAATTGGCGCCGAAACACATCGATGTCGACATCGGGCGCGGCCAGCATCACATAGCCGAGCTTGCCATTGAAAGTTGGATTGCCGCGGATCTTTGCCTGCCGCAACACTTCCATTGTCAACATGTTTCCCATGGAGTGGGCGAGAAGATCGATCTGCTGGGCACCGCTTTCGCGGGCAAGCATGATAAGTGTCTGCTCGAGATCGTCGCGCGAATAGATGGCGCTTTCGCGATCGTAGGGATAAGCGAGCAATTCGCCGCGCGACGGCCATGTGAACAGGATCGGCACGCCCTTGAATTTCGCGTCATAGATGATCTGGGCGAAACGGAAAATCGCTTCGTCGAACCGCGTATTGTAACCGTGGATGAAGATGAGAACGTCGCGATCCGACGGTTTGCGCTTGGCTAATTCGGTACGCACCTTCGCCAGAAATGCACGCTTTTCGAGATAGTCGCGCGATACGACGGCGATGGATTTGCGCGGATCGGATCCAATCTCGAGCTGCCCTGTTTGGTGATTGGGCGGCATCGAAATCGTGATATCGGCATAATTGAGGTCGCGCGCGCGGTCACCCGAGAACATCAGGCCCGGCGGCTCTGCCGCCTTTTCTCGCGTCGTGGCGACGAGGATCGGAACCGCAATCGACCCATCGGGCACGCGCCCGAGCGCTTCGAGCGCCGATTTCGGCGGACCTGATGCGCAAGCACCAAGACACAAGGCGAGCGCGACCGCTGCCGCCGAAGGTGAGAATGAGCCAAAACCGAATACCATTCCTTGTTTATTCAATGCGCCTGCACTCCGGTCAAGGAAACATCCCGCCACAAGATGGGGATTTCATGAGCCAAGGTCGCCAGTCATGGATGACTTCGCCCCCTTCGCCCCTTTATGGAGATAGGGATGAGTGCAGCCCGCGACCCCAGTTCCCTGACATCTCTCGCTGACGCCCTGATCGCGGGTGATCGCGCAGCCTTGGCGCGCGCCATCACCCTTGTGGAAAGCAAGCGCGTTGACCATAGGGCGCAGGCGCGCGACCTTTTGCAGATGATCTTGCCTCGGACAGGGCAGGCGATGCGGGTTGGCGTCACCGGCGTCCCCGGTGTCGGCAAATCCACCACTATCGACATGTTGGGGTCCAATCTCACCGAAGCCGGACATAAGGTGGCGGTTCTGGCTGTCGATCCCTCGTCGTCTCGTACGGGCGGTTCCATCCTTGGCGATAAAACGCGGATGCAACGTCTGGCAGTTGATCGCAGCGCGTTCATTCGTCCATCGCCATCATCCGGCACGCTGGGCGGCGTCGCGTCGCGCACACGCGAGACAATGCTGCTCTGCGAGGCTGCAGGGTTCGATGTGATTTTGGTTGAAACCGTCGGCATCGGCCAATCGGAAACGGCCGTCGCCGATATGACCGATTTCTTTCTGGTACTCATGTTGCCCGGCGCTGGCGATGAATTGCAAGGCATCAAGAAGGGTGTGCTTGAACTGGCCGATATGATTGCGGTCAACAAGGCCGATGGCGAGGGTGCCAATCGCGCGCGCGCCGCAGCCGCGGAGTATCGTGCGGCGCTGCACATTCTAGCTCCCGCCTCGCCCCATTGGTCGCCTCCAGTGGTGATGATTTCCGGCCTCGCCAATCAGGGGCTCAAGGAAATGTGGGAGAAGATCGTCGAGCATCGCACAAGGTTCATTGCGAGCGGCGAATTTGCGGCCCGCCGCCGCGCTCAAGATGTAAAATGGATGTGGGCGATGATTGAAGATCGCCTGATGGGCCGCTTGCGTGAGGACCGCACGTTACGCGCGCGGTTGCCGGAAATTGAGCAGGCGGTGGCGGAAGGTCGGCTCGCAGCCACCGCCGCTGCCGAAGACGTATTGGCACTGGCGGGGCTTGCATGAAACTCCTTGTCACCGGCTTCGGACCTTTTCCCGGCGTACACCACAATCCAAGCGGCCAGATTGCGCTGGCGATTGGCCGTTCGGCACGGCTGAAGCGGCAGGGCGTACAGGTATCGGCGCATGAATTAATCGTCACCTATGCGGCGCTGCCTGATCTGGCGGCTTTGATCGCGAGCGAAAAGCCCGATGCCATCTTGATGTTCGGCATTGCCGCGCGCACGAAACAACCGCGCTTGGAAAAGCGCGGCGAGAACCGCACGCGCCCGCTCTCTGTTGATGCCTCCGGAACAAGGCCTAAATCGCGCAAACTCGATGACTATGCGCCGCTCATCCGGAATGTCAGAGTTCCGTTAGAACCGTTGCGCTTGGCGATTGCACGGCAAGGGTTCAAGCCGACGCTCTCGAACAATGCCGGCGCTTATCTCTGCAATGCGGTGTTGTTCACCGCGTTGGGCGAGCGTCCGCAGACTCCAACGATTTTTGTGCATGTTCCCAAATTGTCTCGCGACGGCATTCGCCGCATGGCGAAAGCTGGTGAAGAATTGGGCGCCATGTTACTGGCGCAAGCCCGTCGCACATAACAGCGCTCAGCCGCGTCGCTGACGCGCGAGGACGCGTGTCACACCACCGCGCGTACAGTGCCGACTTCGATTTTGTTCCAATTTTTCAAATGCGGTTCGCCCAGCCCACGCAATTTCGCCTTGGTCTCATCGT
>Ga0214917_10000868_pt1 | contig 39304 bp, 50 predicted proteins | sample LL_1208_BB_MetaG_FD_177983 | JGI IMG/M metagenome (GOLD analysis project Ga0214917, IMG submission 177983) | Freshwater microbial communities from Lake Lanier, Atlanta, Georgia, United States - LL_1208_BB | ecosystem: Environmental > Aquatic > Freshwater > Lake | place: USA: Georgia | collected... | reverse complement strand
CCCCAGTCGCGAAGCCTGTTTCCGTGACTCTGTGCCGTTTTCTTTCTGACACTTTGACACCTTCCCGCCGCTAAATGCGCGAAAGAGCCGTCGACTTGTCTTTGAATAAGAAAGTCGCTGCCCTGATCGCGCGGTACGGGGCGGGCGCATGCCTCACGCCGGAGGAGCTGAGCGAGATTCGCCAAGTTGACCCCGAGTTTGCTTTGGACGAAACCGCTGGTGGTTCGGCGGCTCCGCCGTTGCATCTCACCCCGGAACCATCTCCCGCCCTCGGAGAGGCCGAGCTGAGCCGCGTCCAGCTCGAGCGCTGGTCTGGTCAATACGGAGTCGAGCATCGCCAATTGCGTCGTTGGATCGCTCGAGGAAAAGAGCGCGGCGACCCCTGTCCCCTGGACGATCCAGCCCGCATGCCTGCATGGGTCGACAAGCACCTGGACAAAGTGCGAAGTGCCATGCGTGAAAAGGTCCAAGCGGCTGCGGACGCCGCCCTGCGCGACGCGCCCAAGCTTGCACCTGAGCCGTGCAAGCATGATGCTTGCGCCGATCCGCCGCAAGCACCGCAGCCTCAGCGACCCCATGCAGCTCCTACGATTGCGCCTCTCGACCTGGCTACTGTCGGAGGAGTCGAAGGCGAGAGCGTCGATTTCTTTCGCCGCGTCTTCGCCGGCGTGAAACTCCAACTCGAAGAGGCCTACGCCTCCGGAACCGAAGAGCGTATCCGCGTGCTGCACGGCCGGCTGGAAAAAGTAGGCGAATCCCTGCGCAAACATGAGGTCGCTGCCGAGGCCCGGGCCAAGCGCCTGGGCGAATACCTCGACAAAAGCGAAGTCATCAATGAGGTCATGACTGCCCTGCGCACCCTCGCCCTTCTCCGCGAGCACCGCATCACCCGTGTCCGCGCAGAGCTCTCGGACCTTCCCCAGGAGACGCTCGACCGCCTTAGCGCGGTGCTCGACCAAGTCGGTCGCGCAGAGGAGCAGGCGCTCCGCAATCTGTCCGCTTTCCGCACCACTGCCGATGTTCTCTTCGCCCTGGCTGCCTGAGCTCTTCGCTCGCGCCTTTGCTGAGATCCCGGACGTGCCCATCTGGCAATGGGCCGAATCCGGTGCATTCACCCTTCGCAAATCGCCCGAGCCCACCTACCGCAGCAAGCGCACCCCATGGACGCGCCGAGCGGGAGATCTGCTCCGCAAGCCGTGGCACAACGGTCGCCGGATCCGCCGCTTCGGATCGAAAAAATCGTCGCAGTCTGGCTACACAGAGAGCTGCATCCTCAATAGCATTCGCTGGACTGCCAAGTATCGCCCGCGCAATTGCATCATCAGCCTGGATAGCCAGAAAGAGGTGGGCAATGTCCGCGACCGTCTCATCCCGACGCTTCTCGATCTCGGCCAGGAGCTATTCACCGATAACAAAGACGACCTTAGCAAATTCAAGTGCAAGCTCCGGGGCATGGATATCTGGTTCGACGGATCCTTCACCGCCGGCGGCTTCTCGAACAAGTTTGCCCCCTGGGTCTTCAATGACGAGATCGACCTCTATGGCGAAGTAGGCGAGGAAGGCAATACGGTAGAAAACTACTGGTCGCGGACCAAACAAGCCGACGACGCCTTCCAAGTCGTGCTGTCCAAGCCCGCCGAGAAGGACGGACCCATCGATTCGTTCTACGAGCTGGGCAACAAAGAGCTGTGGCACGTCCCGTGTCCGCACCCAGGCTGCCACGATCTACAGCCGCTCGAGTGGTCGCGCGTCGAGTTCGGCCACTGCCGCGACCTCGCTACCGGCTGGGACAAAGAGCGGGTCCTCAATGAGACCTTCTACCGCTGCCGCAAATGCGGACAGCCCATCTACGATCGCCACAAACAGTGGATGAATGACAACGGCGTCTGGATCCCGACGGCCAAAGGAGATCCCGAGATCGTCACGCAGCATATGAGCGATCTGCCGTCCATGCTCAGCGGGTCGACCTGGGGGCACTTGGCCAATGAATGGATCCGCGCCGAGGCCAATGACGATCGCCAGCTCCGCCAGACCTTCCGCCAGCAACGCCTGGGCGAAGCCTGGGAAGAGAAAATCCGCCGGATCGAGATCCCCGATGTGCTGAAACTGCGCAAGCCCTACCGCCGCGGCACGATCCCGCACGGCAAGTGCGCTCTCATCGCCGGCATGGACATCGGTCTGTATACAAATACGCGATGGGTCGTCTGGGCCTTCAATCGCCAGGGCGAGATGTGGCTGGTCGATTGGGGCGTCGCCACCGGCCCGGCCGACATGATCAGCCTCATGCGTGCCAAGCGCTACGCTTGCGCCGAGACCGGAGCCAAGCAGTCGATCCAGTTCGCCTTCATCGACGCTCGTTATCGGACGGACGAGGTCTACGAGACCTGCTTGCTCGCGCCCACGCAGATCTTCCCGACCATGGGCAAGAAAGGTCTCGCCGCCCGCAGCATTAGCTATCAGCAGATTCCGGACAAGCCCGTCGGCTTCGGTCTGTTAAGTTTCATCAATCGCGACGCGATGTTCGATCTCTACATCGACCGGATCAAGGAGCAGAAGCCCCCCGGCCTTCACCTTTGCGAAGATATCGACGAAATCTTCGTCCGCGAGCACAGCGCCGAGCGACTCATCCGCCACAAGCGGACCAATCGCGTCGTGTGGGAAGATGATCACAAGCGCCCCAATCATTACGGCGACGCGACCAAGATCGTGCTTACCGCCATCGACTGGCTCATCGGCGGCCGCCGCTCGCGACTCGTCTCCGATGTGACTGAGCAAGACGCTGCCGAGGGCGGCGACTTCGGCGACGAGCTTGCTCGTCCCGTTGCTGCTTGACACTTCTCGCTCCACTGCAGGAAGCAGCGTCACGGATAAAGCGGAGCGCTGCCAGCCGTGGGAAGCTGGCAGCGCTCTAGTCCTTTGACAGCGGCCCGAGTCCAATGCCCGAAGTCTCCCGAGTCAATATCGATGTCTGGAAGCGGCGCTTCCGACGCAAGTACGCTTCCAATCTCGCCGGCCTCTCGACCCTGTCGGACGAGATCGCCTCCGAGGCTGGCGAGGTCGTCACTATCACCGCGACGAATATGGAAGGAGGCAGCGGATCCGGAGTCGTCACGGGCAATAAGCTCGAGATGCTCGCCGCCGTCGAGGAGCTCCTCAGCGAGCTGGACCCCAGTGCGCCACGCGAGCCCTCCCAGAGTTTCGCCATTCGGTTCGAGCCATGAGCAGCATCCTCGCTCCCGACGGCCAGCCCGCTCGCCGCTCGTCCCCTCGTCCGCAGGCCGCCACCAATTGGTGGCAGATTTACGAAGCCGCCAATCGCTCCGACTTCCGCGGCTATTTCTACGTGCCGAGCCTCGAGCCGTCCGACCAGTTCGACTCGTGCTCACGCGCCGTCCTGCAGGAGCGCTCCGACTGGCTGTACAAGAACGTCGGCGCCGTCACCATGGTCATCGACGGCCTCGCCCTCGACGAGGTCGGCACCGGGCTCTGGCCGAAGTGGACCAGCAGCGATCCAGACTACAATCGCACCATCACCGATCTCTTCCACGCCGCCAATAAGGATCCGTTCATCTTCTCTGCCGACGGCCAGAGCGACGTCTACACCGCGCAGTACAATATCCGCCGCGGCATCCGCCTCTACGGCGACATGTTTGGCCAGCTCATCGAGTCGCTCCCCGAGACCGGCATGCCCGCCATGAGTTTCATCCCCGGCTATCGCGTGGAATGCGACGGCACCGAGAGCCCTGAGAGCGGCTGGCGCGATGGCGTCCGTCGCAATTCCCGCGGCCGCCCGATCGAGTACAAGGTCATCGTGGTCGACTATGCCGGCCAGCGCAAATCCATCACCGTCCCGGCCTCCGAGATGTTGCACTTCCACGACCCGTTTTTGCCGGGCGAGATCCGAGGCGTGCCCGCCCTCGCTTCCGTCGCCAAGCGCCTCTTTCGCCGCGAGGATATTCACAAGGCCCTGGCCAATGGCACGCTCGCCCGCGAGCGCATGGGCTTTGCCATCGAGGCCCAGCCGACTTCCGCCATGGCCAAGCCGCAGAATATCTTCGGCGGCGAGGGCTCAGTCGAGACGGTGGAGAATCCCGACGGCACCAAGTACACCGTGCAGAAGCTCTTTGGCGAGCGTGGCACCGACGATGTCCAGATCCCCACGCTCCCGCCCGGCACCAAGCTCCAGACCATCGAGAGCAATCGCCCCGGGACGGCCGTCACCGATTTCCTCGACAACATCCTCCGCGAAGTCGCCTACTCCACCAAGCGTCCGCCCGCCTACGTCTTCTTTCTCGCCGGCCTCACCCAGGGTACCGAGGTCCGCATGCAGCTTCAGCGCGTAAAGGGCGCAAATACTCACGCCCGCGAGTTCCAGCTCAAGCCGCAGTTCTGCGAGCGCTGGAATCTCTTCTTCGCCTGGAATCGGATCCGCGCCGGCGCCATCCCCGGGCCGATCCCGCGCGATTGGTTGAAGCACAAGACCGTTCCCCTTCCGGATCTTACCGTCGACTTCGGTCGCGAAGGCAAGCTCTACGCCGACCTCGTCGCCACAAATCGGATGTCTATCAGCTCCTTCCACGGCCTCACCGGCGAGGACGACGAAGACGTCGAAAATGAAAACCTCTCCGTCATCGAGCGCCGGCATGAAAAGCTCGCCCGCATGAATGCCAAGCTGGAGGGCCTCGGCTTGCCGCCGCGCACCTACGACCAGACCTGGCCTACTTCCACCACCCAGGGCTCGCCCCCTGCCAACCCCGATCCGCAGCCGTCCACCGATCCAGCCCAGCAGCAGCCATGAGACCCCTGAATGTCGAGCTCCTCACCCGCACCGTCGCGCAGCCTTGGGCCATCCGGCCCGAGGCTTTTGTCGCCCTCAGCCAGCTCATCATCGGCGGCGAGGTGCGCCAGCGCGCCCTCACCGATCGCGAGGGTACCCCGCAAGCTGGCTATGTCCCGCTCAATGACGAGAGCTACATCACGGCCAATCAGGGCTTGCTGCCCGAGGTCAGCGCCGATCTCACCGTCCTCCTCGTCTGGGGCGCCGTAGGACGAGGCTGGACCACCACCGATCGCTACTGGTTCGACGCCGTCGAGGTCGACGAGATCACCGCCGCCGTCAGCGCAGCGCCCGCCGGATCCACCGTCGTGCTGTGGTTTCGCAGTCCGGGCGGGATCATCACCGGGATCCCCGAGACCGCCGCCGCCCTTCGCCAGGCGGGCAAGACGCGTCGCCTCATCGCCTTCACCGACGACCTGTGCGCTTCCGCTGCCTATTGGCTCGCCAGCCAGTGCGAGCAGATCGTCGCCACCCCCACCGCCGAGGTCGGCTCCATCGGCGTCTATATCGCCCTCTACGACTTCGTGGAATACCTCAGCCAGCGTGGCGTGCGGCTCGAGCTCTTCCGCGCCGGTGATCAAAAGGCGCTCGGCCTCATGGGCAAGCCGCTGAGCGACAAAGACCGCGCCTATCTCCAGGCTAATGTCGATGCAGGCTACCGCCTCTTTACCCGCGACGTGACGAATATGCGCGCCATCGACGTGCCTCATATGCAGGGCCAGACGTTGAACAACAAAGCCGCCCTCGACGCCAATCTCGTCGACCGTTTTGTCCCCTCCGCTCAGGCCTTCTTCACCGCCTTGGCGAAAGGCAAGTTCGACGGTCAGTAAAACCGGTTTTACTGCCGCAGGTTTGACAGGCCTCGGCGGGCATGTTGCAAGCCCGCCTCTTCATTCTCGCTCTCGTCACCACCCTCTTCTGTCTCTTCGGCACTGCGTCTGCATCTGCCGTCGACGCTCCGCCGGCACCCGGCGCCAGTCAGCAGCAGCAGGCTCCCCCTTCTCAGTCGCAGCAGCAGCCGCCCAAGCCTGCGGCGCGTCGCGAGGACATCGAGCCCAAGACGCTCCCCGAGGCCCTGGCCGAGCTGCAAAAGGCCCGCGCCGATCGCGACGCGGCCGAAACCAAGCTCGGCGCCGAGGAAGCCGATCACGGCAAGACCAAGGGTCTGCTTGCGTCCACCATTGAGACGGCCCGGACCGCGACTCAGGAGCGCGATCAGGCCCGGACCGAGCTGGCCACGGCCATCGAAGAGCGCGACGCCGAGCGCAAGGCTCACGGCAGGACCAAGGAGATGCTCACTCTCGCGGAGGCTGCCCTGCAGGTAAAGGGCATCAAAGCCGACCAAGTCGTGCCTCCCTCCGCCGAAGAGACTGGCAAAGGCATCCTGGAGAAGTTCATGGCGGCTACCCCGGGGGAGCGCACGGCCATGCTCCGCACCGACGGAGACGCCATCTACAAAGCCGCACGCGCTGCCGGCGCCAAGATTGGCTAACCCACCTTTGACACCTCTTTCCACCCTATAGCTCACTCGTCACGCCTCTTTGTTATGAATCACAAGCAACTCTTCGCCGCCCTCTCCGCGCTGCTCCTCGTGAGCATCGCCACCACTCACGGTTTTGCTGCCGCGCTCACCCTCGGCTTCCTCGTCCTGGCCACGCTTAGCACCGCCTCTCTCCGTCGCGGCGAGCTGAATGCTGCGCCGAATACGAACGACATCGCCTCCGAGCTCCAGCTCAGTGCCTTCCTCGGTGCCGCCCTCATGAGCTACAAGCGGGCCATCGCCCCGCTCATGGTCTTCTCCACCGTCTTCCGCAATGTGCAGCTCCAGGGCGACGATAAGGTCCGCGTCCCCTACATCCCGCTGCAGGGCATCGCGTCGAAGTCGTTCAATGGCACCTACGACTTCGCCACCGGTGCAGGCAGCAAGACCGACTTCCGCGAGATCACGGTCTCGGAGCGCGCCTATCAGCCGCTCAAGGCGACCTCCGCGGAGCTGGCTCGCCAGCCCCGACTGAATGTCGAGCAGATGGGCATGATGAAGGGCGAGAAGCTCGCCTACGATCTCATCCAGGATGTGCTCGGCCTTGTCACCGCCGCAAATTTCGGCCCGGCCGTCTTCACCGGCGCTGCCTCCGGTTTTGATAGCGACGACATTGTCGATATCCGCACCGCCTGCGGAAATAATAAGACCGGCCCGACCAGCGTCACCGATGGCGCCACCACGGACACGTCCGCCACGGTCACCAGCGCTACTGCTCGCTTCACCCCGAGCGATATCGGCACCACCATCTCGGGCAACGGCATCCCGGCCAATACCACCATTGCTGGCTACACCAATGCGACCACCGTCACACTGTCCGCCAATGCCACGGCCACCGCTACCGGCGTCACCTTTACCCTGGGTCGGGCCACCGTCCCCTGGCCTGAGACCGGCCGCGGTCTCCTGGTCAATCCCGACTACGACGGCGCCCTGCTCAAGGATGCAAATTTCCGCCGCGACCTCACCGTCGCCGGCCAGACCACCGTCAATACGGGCGTCCTCCCCCGCGTCTACGGCTTCGACTACGGCACAAGCCCCGCCATTCCCAGCAATGGCCAGAACCTTGTCGGCATGGCCTGCTTCAAGTCCGCCATCCTAGTGGCTACCAGCCCCGTAGCGCCGGCCGACAATGGCAAGATCGTCGACTACCGCATCATCGACGATCCCGACACCGGCATTGCGTTCGAGTACCGCATGTGGTTCGACCCGGACACCGACACGATGAAGCGCGTCATTGAGGTCAATTACGGCAAGGCGCTCGGCGAGAAGCTCGCCCTCAAGCGCATCGTCTCCGCCTAGGCCAGTCTTCACCGGCGCCATCGCTCCACACCTCGCTATGCACAAACTCAAGGCCAACCTCACCGCTATCACGCTGCTAGTCGCAGCAGCGCTCCTCCTCGGCTACGTCGCCTTTGCTGGCACGCAGATCCGCGACACCGGCGCCGGCTACCAGATCGCCACCACCGCGCAGCAGACGCTCGGCTTCTTTGGCGTCGCGCCCGTCGCCCAGCCGGCCAATACGCGCACCGCACGCCAGGCCATGCAAGACCTCGGCCTGCTCGCGGCCGGTGGAGCGCAGGATTCGGACGTGGTCTCCTCCGCCGCCGATACCACCCTGGCCGAGGGCGTCGACTTCGCCGTCGGCACCAGTACCGGCACGAAGGTTGCCACGGCCACGGCGCAGAAGCTCGCCTTCCACGGAGCCACGCCCGTCATTCAGCGGGCGGGCACGGCGCAGGCCGCAGTCACGACCACCGTAGGCGCTGCCGTTGCCACCACGGCTCCGACGAATTCTTCGCCCTACGGCTTTGGTCAGACGCAAGCGACCGATCTCGTCGCGCGGGTCAATCAGCTTCGCGCGGACGTGCTGGCCCTCACGGACCTCACCAATGAGCTCCGGGCCTCGCTGGTCGAAAAAGGCCTGATCAAGGGCTCAAATTGATCATGCGCTACGCCGTCCTCGTCGCTCGTCTGCACGGGCAAACTCGGTTCCAGGCCGAGGTCATGGAAGTGGCTCAAGCCAATGAGCTGTACAAAAAGACCGTCACGGAGGCGCCTCCCGAGCTGGCCGAGCTGCACTTGCTGATGTCCGATCAGGGCGTCATCAAAAAAAAGGTCTTCCGTCAGGAGGCAATGGCCGAGCCCGAGCCTGCTGCTGAGCCCGAGCCGAGCCCCGAGCCCGAGCTCGCCGACGACATCGATCCGCCCGCCGCACACGTACCCGCGGCACCGCCCAAGCAGCCCAAGTCGCCGCGCGGCTCGCCTGCTTAGCGGTAGGCTAACCTTCACTTTGTTCGGGGTCATCGCAGCCCGCATCCGAGAGTCGACGGATGCGGGCTGTAGTTTTTTTGACAGGCACTCACGGGCATGCTGCTACTTGGCCTCGACTTCGAAACCACCGGCTTGGACTTCCAGACCGATCGCATCACGGAAATCGGCGCAGTCCTTTGGGATACCGATCAGCGTCAGCCCGTCCAGATTTTCTCCGCGCTGGTCGCGCATGACGATGCGCCGGTCATCACGCCGGAGATCGCGCAGCTCACCGGCATCACCGAGAGCATGCTGCGCCTCCACGGTCGCTCCCCGTACGAAGCTTTCCGCGATCTCATTGCCCTCATCAATGAGTGCGAGTTCATCGTCGCCCACAATGGTGCCGGCTTCGATCGCCCCATGCTCGAGGCGCAGATGCGCCGGTACGATGAGGACGAGTCGTTTCATCACGTCGCCGAGACGTATCCCTGGACGACGCCCTGGATCGATACGTGCATGGATATCGAGTTCCCCCCTCACATCACCACGCGCAAGCTCGTCCACCTCGCGGCCGAGCACGGCTTCCTCAATCCGTTTGCTCATCGGGCCATCTTCGATGTGCTCACCATGCTGCGCATCCTCGATGCCTATCCGCTCCAGCCCATCCTCGAGTGCGCCATGCAGCCCATCGTCACCCTGCAGGCCCTCGTCAGCTTCGACGATCGCGAGCTGGCCAAGGCCCGAGGCTATCGCTGGTCGGCTAACCAAAAGGCTTGGCTGAAGAAGGTCAAGGCCCACAAGGTCAAGCAGGAGGAAGCCGAGTGCGACTTCCCCGTCATCCCGGTCGCTGACAAGTGAATCCCGGGCAGCTTACCCGGTTTCGCGGTCGCGTGCAGACCGAGCTGGAGTCTCTCTTCCCCACGACCGTCCGCGTGGGAGCCAGTGCCGACCTCGCCGCCGCACGCTGGACGCGCAGCACCGGAGGCACCACCGAGCTCGCCGGCATCCTCCCCTCGTGCGATGTCGCCTTTCGGATCCGCCGCACGCTCCTCGCCGGCATCACGATCACCCCGGAGCGCACGCTTGTCGTCGAGGGCGCTAAGACTTATCGCGTCCTCAAGGTCCGCGATGCCATCGGCGATCCCGCGCTCATGCTCGAGTGCAAGGAGGCTTGAGCCGTGAATGATCACTTGCTCCACGCCGAGCTCGCCGCCGTCCTCAGCAGCGACGAGTACGAGGATCTCCGCGAGCTCTTCGGTCAGCCGCCGCAGATCCATGCCGCGCAGGATGGGGCGGATCTGGCTCGTCCCTGCCTCACCATCAGCGGCGAGTACGCGCCCTATGGCCCCCGGCGCAAAGGCACCCTCACGCTCGAGCTCCGCAGCCGCATGGGCGACGAGACCGCGCAGCGCGAGCACCAGGCTCGCGTCGATGCCCTCCTTGCCGCCCTCTTGGCCGATACTGCTGCGCAGGAGGCCCTGCTCGACGCGCTCGCGGCCCGCCAAGCCGTCACCGTGGCCACCTATGGCGCTGCCTCGGAGTTCCTCTCAGCCAGCGTCGATGGCGAGGATCTCGTCACCCGCATCCAGCTCCGTGTCGCCTGGGCCTTTGTTTGACAGCCCGTTTCACACGTACTCGCACTTTTCGCTATGCCTACCACGATCACTAGTTCCATCGGTTCCCCAGATTCCGGCCTGGGCGATTATCTCGACGAGGTCAAGGTGACGAACAATACCGAAGTCGCTGAGCGTCGGGGCACGAATGGCGCCATCAAGAAGGTGAACGCCTTCAACCCGACCAACGATTTCTCGTTCAAGGGCGGCGGCGACCCCGCCACTGCCGTGGGCGTGGCCACCCTCACCATCACCGGGCTCAGCGGAGGGGTGAAGGTCGTCAAGAAGTACGAGCACACGCTCAAGAGCACCGACTTCGACGAATCCATGGCCGAGGGCACCCATTACCCGGGCGCCAGCTAGGTTTCGCGCGCTCTCCCTATGGCCGATTTTCGAGGATCGTTCGTGCAGATCTTCGATCGCACCGATCCGCTCCGCAGCGACACCACGCTACTCGTCGCGGCCTTGCTGGCCCTGGGCATTCCCCCGCACGGCCAGCAGCTCTTCACCTGCGTCTACGAAGTGGTCCGCGGCGAGACTCGGTTCGATTGCACTTGGACCCTCAAAAGCATGAGCGCAGACGGCCGCTTCGCTACCGTCACCATGCAGGACGCCTGGGACGATCACGCTTGGCTCTGCGCCAATCCGCGCCACCCGCTCGCCCTCATCCGCACGGCCCTCACCTATCAGCGCGCTTTCTCCTACACCCCGCGCTTTACCCAAGCCGAGCTCAAGAACATCGAGCGCCCGGAGACCTGGCTCGAAGCCGCCATCCGCAATCTCATCTGGCTCCTGCGCGAGATCCCGCGCGCCGTCCCCGACGGCATCGTCCGCTTTGGCCCCCGGCACGCCGCCATGGTCCCCCGCACCCTGGGCGAAAAAGACCGCACCCGCTTCCTCCGCTTCGTCGAGAACCCCAGCAAGCGAGCCGAGATCCTCAGAGCCGCGTGATAGTTAGCATTGAGCATTGATCATTGAACGCAGAGAGGAGCCACACATGACCGCCGCGCTTGACTCCGCTACCACCCAAGACGTGACCGGCGGGCATGTATTGGCTCACTCGTCTTGTTCGCCTGAATTTGTCGGCAGCGGCGTGACTCTCTATCTTGGCGACTGCCGGGAAATCCTCCCGCAACTCGATGGGATTGACGCAATCGTCAGCGATCCTCCCTATGGAATAAACTTCAACTACGGCGCGAATCGGTCCAGAAAAATAGGGCTCTCATGGGGTGCCGGAAATAGCGGGGACGGAAAGCATGATCGCGGCTGGCGGAACGTGCTGCACGACGATGAGCCATTCGACCCGTCCCACTTGCTCGGCTACAATGAAGTCCTCCTATGGGGGGCCAATAACTACGCATCCAAGCTGCCCAACTCTCGGGGGTGGCTGATATGGGACAAGCTCGGTGACAAGGCACCGTGCGCTTTCGGGGACGTGGAAATCGCTTGGACAAACAAGGATATGAGCACGCGAATTCACCGCCAGCTATGGCGGGGAATCGTCCGCGAAGGGGAAGAAAATGTGGGAAACGGCCCGAAACTCCACCCCGCACAAAAACCCATAGCGCTCATGGCGTGGTGCCTGAAATACATCGAAGGCAAAACGGTCTGCGATCCCTACATGGGATGCGGATCTACGGGGGCGGCGTGTGTGCGCCAGAGGCGCAACTTCATCGGGATCGAGAAAGACCCCGAACACTTCAAGACTGCTGTGGAACGAATCCGGCGCGAACTCGCGCAAGGGGATTTGTTTCCCAATGCTAAATCCTAAATCCCCAATGCTAAATCCATGACCCCTCGCCACCGCAAAAACGCCCTCTCCTTCCTCGACGCCGTCGCGCACGCCAAAGGCGCCCCACGCCTTGGTCCGATTGGCTATTTGCAGCTTAGCAATATGCAGCTCCTCGGGCTGAAGATTGGCGGAGGTCAGCAGGCGATTGCCACGCTCACGCCGCTCCAGCAGCGAGACCAGATCCACGCCTTCATGTGGCTTCAAATTGCGCCGCTCGACCAAGTCTCGCGAGGGATCCGCCAGCACGAGCGTCTCCGCACCGAGCTGGGCGACGACGATGCCGCCTTTGTCGAGTTCATGGTGCAGGTCGTCGAGCCCTGGCTGGCCGACGTGCCCGTCGAGGCCATCGAGCAGGCCATGGCTCAGCTCGACACCCTCGACGAGATCGACGCGGCCAGCGTCGTCGCCAGGCCGCCAGCGGACGCCACGCCGGAAGCCGCAGACCCAAACTGATCGAGCCATACTGGCTGGCCTCCCGGGTCACCAGTATGGCCGAAGCCAACATCGGAGGAGGCGATCTCGAGTACCTCCTGCTTCACCTGCCCGTCGCTGTCGGCGAGCAGCTCTGGCATAGCATCCTGCGCAAGCATCGCTGCCTCACCTACGAGCCCTGCGAAAGTGCCGAGGTCCAGCTCGAGCGGCTCGCAGCAGCAGATCTCCCCTTTGCGTTTGCGCCAGAGGTCCACCCGGATCTGGCCGAGGTCTTCGCCCGATTCGACGCCGCCCCATAAGAGCATGGCCTCTTCCTTCGACATGTCCAAGCTCCGCGCCTCCATTCGGCGCGTGCAACCGTATGTGAAAAAGAGCCGCAACGAGCTGGTCACCCAGGCAGCCAAAGGCTTCATCCGCGATATCGTGGCCATCACCCCGCCGGCTTCGCAGGGTGTCACCGGTACCGCCGCCCGGAAAGCGGGCGAGACCATCGTGCAGACCGATCTGCTCAAGATCGTCCAGCCCGTGCTCGCCGTCGGCCGCGGGGCTCGAGCGGCCCTTGCGTCGAAGGAAGAGATCCTCGCCGCGCACGAGCGCGCCCGCGTCCCCTCCAGCGGCCGCGTCAACCCGCGCAATCGCAAAGACAAGCTCTTTGCCGCACAGAACGTCGTGCTGGCCATCATCGCCAGCCTCAAGCGCGAGGTCGGCTGGCTCGCCGCCGGCTGGATCACCGCAGCCACTCGTCTCAGTGTCGCCTTGCCTGCCTGGGTGCGTCGCCATCCCACCTCCCCGGGCGACTTGCGCAAGATCGATCGCCTCGGCCTCTTCCGTCTCGAGCTGGAAAGCGCCGTGAAGTTCGTCGGCAACGTCAGCGACTACCAGCGCCGGGTTCAAAAAGTGATCGACTACCAGGCGCGCAAGCTGGACCGTGTTGCCGACGCCATGATCAAGAAAGCCCTCCGCGACTCGGGCCTTACGTAAGGGTCACACCATGCCTCCCTTCCTCCTTTTCCTTTTCCTATTCTTCTTCCTTTTCGGCCAGTCCCACGCCGGCACGTGCAAAGGCGAGACCCCCTGTCAGCATTGCAAGACGTGCAAAAGCTGCCGCTACTGCCGATCCGGCAAAGGAAGCTGCAATGTCGCCCGCGAGCAAGCCGACCGCGAGTACGAGGCAAAGCAAAAGAAGGTCTCTGGCTAAAGACCGAGCCAGCCTGGCTTTGACAGCCGCGCTCCGGCATGGCCAGCAAGGCGACTGCAATCTTCGACGGCGACGACTCGCGTTTGGCGGCAGTCGTCGAGCGCATCGACCGCCGCCTGCGCGATCTGCAGGGCGGCTTTGCCCGCACCATGGGCGCCGTGAAAGCCATCCTTGGCAGTGCGCTCATTGCCAAGGCGGGCGAACAATTTGCCGCCGCGCTCGACGTGGGCGGCAATCTGAACGACCTCGCGGCCAATACCGGCATCGCCGTCGATCAGATGCTCATCCTGCAGCAGGAGTTTCGCAATTCCGGCAAGGCCGCCGAGGACGTGGCGCCAGCCATCAACAAGATGCAGAAGGCCCTGCAGGAGGGCACGGCCAATGCCGAGATCGCCCGTCTCGGTCTGGAGCTCGACACGCTCCGCCAGCTCACGCCCGTCGAGCAATTTCGCGCGCTCGGTGCCGCCATCGATGGCCTACAGGATCCGGCCGAGAAGACCGCCGTCGCCATGGCGCTCTTTGGCAAGCAAGGCGCCTCGCTGCTCTCCACCTTTGCCAGCAAAGGCTTCGGCGACGCCGCCGAGCAAGTAGGCAGCCAAGCCGAGATCCTCAGCCGCAATGCCGGTCTCTTCGACGCCGTCTCCGACAAGCTCGCCCTCGCCGGTCTCAAGACGCAGGCGTTCTTCGTCGGTGCCGCCGAGCGCATCGCCCCGGTCCTTCTCCCATTGCTCGACGGGTTTGCCAAGCTCGACCTCGCCAAGCTCGGGCAGCAAGTCGGCGAAGTCATCGCCGTCCTCATCCAGTCCTTCTCCGACGGCTCCATCTGGGAGGCACTCCTCACCACCGGCCAGATCGCTCTTGCGGAGCTGGGCAATTTCCTCGCCGGCGTCTTCGATGCCCTTGGGCAGGGGATCTGGCAGTACCTCGTCGAGGGCGCAAACAATGCCGTCGCCGTCCTGCAGACGCTGGTCACTCCGAGCTTCTGGGTTGGCCTTGCCGAATCCCTGCTCGCTGCGGCCTCGCGCTTCAATGCTCTCATGCTCGAGGGCGTCGCCAACCTCATCGACTACCTCGCTTCTGCGCCCGGGCTCGGTTTCCTCCGTAGCGGAGCGACCGCGGCCCGCGACAATGCTGCTCAACAGCGCACTGCCGCCGGCGAACTCGATCGCCGCGCCAGTCAAAGCCTGGCCCCGACCGTCGACCTGGCCAACCAACGGCTCCAGGCCACCATCGGCAACACCGTCGCAGCCATCACTCGTGGCTTTCGCGAAGGGCAGACCCTCTTCGATACCAAGGCGTTGAACGATCGCCTCGCCGACCAATTTGCCGCCGCCATGGAAAAGGTCAACCAGACCAGCGTCGCCCAGCTCGCCGCCAATCCCACCGTGAGTGGCGCCCCAGGCGGCACCGTGTCTGGCGAGCTCACTCCGCGAGGCGTCTCCAGTCTCCAGCGCATCGCTCTCGGGGGCTATGGTGCCGATCCGCTCCTCGACGAAAACAAGCGGCACACCGCGCTCCTTGCCTCGATCGATCGCACCGTGCGCAATCAGAAGCCGCAGACGGTGGTCGCCCCGCTCGTCTTCATCTAGCGCGCTGGTCCTTGCTCCGCGCCATTTTCGAGTCACCTTCCCGCTCGTGAAAGGCTGTCTGAAAGTCCTCCTCGTTATGACCGCGCTTGCCGCCATCGCTATCGTCCTCGCCCTCCAGGGTCTCGGCTCTCTTGCCACGGCTTCTCCCACGCCCGCTCCCGGGTCGCCCGAGGCCATCCATGGCGCGCCGCCTGTCGCCTACGGCACCACGCTCCCTTCCGCCGTCGTCCGCGCCCTCAAGCAGCAGCTCAAGGATCCCGACTCCCTTCAGGTCGTGCAGATCGTCCCGCCTCGCACCGGCGACTGGCAGGGCGAGCCCTGCTGGGTCGTCGAGTTTAGCTATCGGGCCAAGAATAGCCTCGGCGGCTATGCGCAGCCCGAGCTGGCCACTGCCTACCTCCGCGGGAGCACCCTCCTCGCCTTGCGTCCGGGGCGCGCCGTCACGGCCGGCTCCGTCACCCAGGCGCAACGCCTCGGCCTCGGGGGCGGTCCCATCGCACCACAGCCCACGCCGCCGAACCCCTCGCGCGAGATCCAGCAGGGCTGGGGCTGGAAGAAGTAGCAGCCCAGCCTGCGCCCGATTGACATGCAGCCTCCTGCATGTCGACCTCACCCTTCCGCATGCTCGGTGCTCGCGGAGCATCGGACACCACCGGACTGGCCAAGCTCACCGTGTCCTGGGAAGTGGACACCCTCGCCGATGCGCTCACTTACACGCCGCGCCCGCCCGACGGGGTCCAGCTCCTCTACAAGGACCGCGTCTACGCCGAGACGGAGACCGGGAGCTGGAAGCTCGACCTCAACTACGAAGGCCTCCACGGCGACGCTCCCCGCGGCGACGACGGCATCGAGGTCTCCCTCAAAGGCTCCGACTCGCAAGAGCCCATCAAAAGCAATCCGAACTGGGCCGAGCTCAATGCCACCTACGGCCCGTGGGAAAAGCAGGAAGACGGAGTCGTCGGCTTCCCCGAGTTCCTCCGCCAAAAAGCCAGCTCCACCAACGTCCACGCGGGCGGAGGCAATACCACCACCGGCCAGATCCCCAATGAACTCTACGGCGTCGATTCCTGGCTTGTCGCTGAAGGCATGTACGAAGTCCGCATGACCGTACGGATCGTGCCGAATAACCTCCTCGATGGCGTGGGCGTCGCCGTGGCCGTGCCTCCCTATTGGCGCCTCCTGGGCATCCCGCTCCCCAAAGGGCGAAACTTCCTCAAGCTCATGCCGGACGTGACCCGCAAGGGCAATGCCAAGAGCATCTCCATGCGCTTCAAGATGTCTGGCCCGCGTGGGGTCAATCCCCTCGTCTACAAGGAGCCGCAGTTTGGCTCTTCCACGCGGGCGGCTGGCCTCAGTACCGGCTCGCTCACGACCGGCGGTCTATGACGCCCATCGAGATCCCGGTCGCCCGCTCGGGCGAGCCCGTACAGCCCGGCGCTTGGAATGCCATGCGCGCCGCAGTCCAGCAGCTTCAGTTGAAGTCTGGCACCAATTGCCGCCTGAAGCCGACCGGCCGCGGCACCATCATCGACTTCGTCCAGCAACCGCAGAGCTTCTCCGGCTATTGGCAAGTGACCCTGCGGGGAGGTACGCAGGCCATGGTGCGCCCCGGCACGGTGAATAAGGTCCCGGCCACGATCGATGGCGTCGATCTCGCCACGCGTCCCGCGCCCCTCCTGCAGTTCGAGCAGCTCGAGCTCGACGAGCAGGATCGCGGCTACATCGCCCTGCACGTCCGCTGCGACGCCGAGAGCTACGCCATCCTTTCGGCCGAGATCGTCCAGGTCGCGGATCCCGATACCGACGACGGCCGCGCGACGAGCACGCCGTACACCGGGGGCGCCGCTCGCGCCTTTGGCGAAGGCGGCCTGCAAGCCCGGCACCCGCTGGCCATGCTGCGCCGCCGCGCCGATGGATCCGTCGCCGTCTTTCAGATGACCCACTTCCCTCTCCAGCATCGCCTCGCCTTTGGCAAAGACGGCAAGACCGCGGTGCGCCACTTCTTCTACTGACCAATGGCTGTCGGAATCCCGGTGCAAGAGTGGGAAGAAGCCCGCGCCATCATTGCCAATGCTTGGCCGATCTCCGGCCTCGGCGTCGATGTGCGCGAGAATGGCGGAGCCTTTCTCATCTCCGCCACGGGCGATCCCGCCGCGCCGCTCCATCCTTGGACCATCCGCGCCGAGTGGACGGTGCTCGACGTGCCGCGCGATGCCGAGGTGCGCGGCGAGTGGCGCCTGAGCATCGAGCCTGGCTTCGTGGGAAAAGCCGACGCTCACATCGTCATGCCCGCCGCCTGGTGGACCGAGCGAGCGCTCGAAGTCCCTGCCGTGCGCGACGTCCCGCTCACGGCTTCGCCCGCGCCGTACCTGCGGGTCAACGCCTGGCGCAATCCTCTGGCCTCGTCCAGCCTCGTGTCGCCGGAGACGGGCGATCTCCGCCTGGCACCCGCCGAAGGTTTTCCGGCCGCCTTCCGCCGGCTCGGGATCCGCACGCCCGAGGGCGGAGGCGATCTCCTTTCGCTCACTGCTCCCACGGCCGTCGCCGAAGGCACGCGCGAGATCCGCGCCGTCGATCTCGTCCTCTCCCAGCCGCGCCTGGCCCAGCGCCTCAGCTACACCCCGAGCGACACTGTCCTGGAGACCGGAGAAGCGGTGGTCGACGTGCAGGTCACCTACGCCAATGGTTACGCCAGCGCCCGGGGCAATCGCGCCACGCTTCGAGTCGTCAGCAAGTACACGCCGCCGAGCACCGATCGCTCGCTCGACGCCCTCTTCGGCCTCCTCTTGCAGGGAGGCGACACCGAGCAGGACGAGATCCATCTCGCCACGCTCTGGATCGTCTCCCCGCCGGACGCCGGCGCCGGCGCCGAGCCCGACGGCACGTGGACGCCTTACGCAGAGTACAAAGTCTTCTGGAACCTCCACCACGCCACCCGCACTTTCGTCGATCCGCTCGCCGACGAGCCCATCACCTTCCAGGTCCCCATCGGCGAAGGCCTCGCCCAGCCCATCGTCAACGCCGAGCTCGCCCGCGTGAATACCGAGATCGCCCTCGCCCTCGCCTCGCTCAATCGCTCGCAGGTCACGGGCAAATTCTGGACCGTGTGACCCATGCCCGCCCACGATGCCCTCACCAATCGCCTCACGCGCGATGCCGAGCAGGCCAAGGCCAAGAAGCTCGAGGAAAAGCCGCTCAATCCCGAGTGGCCCTTTGAAAAACTGAGCCTCGATCCCTTCTTCTTCGGTCTCGATTTCCAGCCTGAGCCGCCCGAGTCCACCCTGCTCCAGTAGACTCGCGACCACCGCGCTCGCTTTGACAGACGCGCGCCCACGTGAGCGTCGTCCTGTCCCTCTTCGCTAATCTCCGCACTGGCACGTTGACCGATGCGACCGGGGGAGAGCTCCTCCTGCCCGATCACGTCCTGGGCGACACGCGCACCTATTCCCTCCGCTTCCTCGCGCTCGACGAGACCAATACCCTGGTTGAGCAGGATCTCCGCATCCGCAATCTCAACGTGTCCGTGGGGAAAATCATGGCTCCTCCGGCCAGCGGACAGTTCTCCATTAAGATCGAGGGCACCGAGGTCGGCCCGATCGATTGGGACGCCACGATCTCCGAGTTTGTCACGGCCGTAAACGCCGTCGAAGCTGTCGCCCTTTCCGAGCTCGGCGCGCCGGCATGCTGGCTCGTCTCGTTCACCCAGCAGACCGAGCTGGCCGTCGTCACCGGCGACGTGAATACCCTTTCCCCCGAGTCCCTCGTGCGGATCCGCCGCAAACAGCGCGCAGGGCGCATTTGGTACGAGATCCGCCTCATCCAAGAGCCCCTTGCTTGGAACGTCGACGGCTTCGAGCGCAAGCTCGCGCCCGCCCCCAGCGTCGAGCGTCTCGTCACCGGAGCGCCGAGCAGCGGCGAGGCAGACGCGGTCAATGAGATCCAGCGCATCTATTATCCGCCCGAATTTCGCGGCACCTATTCGCTCCGCTGGGCGCTCAAGACCACGCGTGTGCTCGGCCCGCAGGATGGCCCGGCCGACATTGCCGCCGCCCTGAATGCCATGTACTCCGACAAGGCCGAGCGGTTCCGCGTCAGCAATGTCGAGACCAACTACGAGCACGTGGAATTCGTCGGAGAGCTCGCCGGCGCGGAGCAGTCGATCATCGAGGTCATCGTGCAATCGTTCCCGCCCGGTACCGTGCACTTCTCCATCCCGTACGATCGCGAGAACCTCGACACTGAGCTCCGCAATCCGCTCGATGCCGACGGCAACGTCGTCAATTTCATCGACACCACGCTCGAGATCGAAGCCGAGGTCCTCGACGACGAGCAGGATCCAGAAGACGAAGAGACGCCGGGCAAGATCGTCACCCTCTGCCAGCACCCGATCCGCATCGTCCGCGAGCAAAAGTGGAAGGAGCTCACGGCCGTGCGCGTGGTCGATTTCCTCGTGCCGGGCGCCGCGCGCGATTACGTCCAGGCCACCACCGATCAGATCCTCTACGCGGCTCCGGGCTTCTCCCAAGTCATTGGCAATGGGACGCTGAAGGAGTTCACCATCACTCACACGCTGAATACGCGGAAAGGCATCGTGGCCGTCTACGTCAACGACGCCAATCGCCGCACGCTGCAGTTCGGCGGCGAGTACATCTATTCGTTCCCCAGCAATTCGGCCATCGCTCTCACCTTCGCCGTGCCGCCGGCCAGCAATGGCGTCGAAGTCCTTTTCATGGCTTTGCAAGATGGGGCCTTCTACAACGCCCACACGCACACGAAATCGCAGATCGTCGATCTGGAGAGCGACCTGGCCAGCATCGTCTCCCGGCTGCAAGCCCTCGAAGCCTATCTCCCCGAGGCCTCGCCCGCCCGCGATCTGCCCGCCCCAGGCAGCATCGACCTCGAGCTGCCCAAGCGAACGCTGGTCATTCCCAGCAAGACTGCCTCCGATGCACAGCCCGTCGACGAGACCAAGCTCTCGCTGTACAAGGGCCAGAAGCTCCTCCCGGCCATCCACGACGCCAGCGTGGACGATCTCAATGCCCTCCCGCTGCCCTCCGTCTCCACGGCTGCCGGCAAGGTCTACCGCAACAATACGGGCAGCGCCATCACGCTCCCCCTTCGCTCCGGCATCGATCGGCCCATTGTCGCCGCTGGCGAGTTCTTCGGCTCCGACGGCCGCCAGCTCTATCGCCTCACCCGACGCGGCACGAGCAACTCGTACTTCCCGCGCGATTTCGAGACCACGCTCTGGCAGACCTTTGTGAAAGAAGGCGAGCTGCGGGTGAAATGGCGCGTCTACGTCGACTGCGAGCTCAAGGTCCGCACGCTTGCCGCCAATACCGCCATGCAGGCCCGGATCGTCCTCGAGTTCGGCACGGCCACGGCACAGAGCAGCCCGAACCCGACTGCGCTCAATCTCCGCGACATCGAGTGGAACACCACGCCGCTCCTGAGCGAGCAGATCATCGTCATGCCCACGCCGCGCCTCGTGCGCTTCGGCGCTCAAGTCCGCCGCACCGCAGACGCCACCTTCGAAGCGCTCGGCCAGCTCTACGGTTCCACCATTGCCGCCGGCGCCGTCCCTACCAGCGCCAACCTCGCCCTGCGTGCCCGCCTCGTCGATCTGGATCCGGTCGACACCGTCACGCGTCCCACCGGTCTGCTCCACGTCATTTCCTCGGGCAAGCTAACGATCGACAAGCCGTAACCTATGCCACTCGCCCCTTCCGCTTTCTCGCTCGGTGAGTCCGCCATCTTGCACCTCGTCAAGGGTCGGCTCAGTAACAAAGCCGCCGTCTCGCTCACCTGGACGGTAAACGAGATCGCTGCTCAGCATCGGGTGGAGATCCAAAAAGGCTCGGGTGCTTGGACGCTCGCGGCCATCACCGCGGCCCAAGTGGCCACCGTGACTATCACCGGGCTCGATCTATCGACGGCCTACAATTTCCGCATCCGCTCCGAAGATGGCGGAGGCGCGTCCAGCTACGTGACGGGCGTCAGCGTCACCACGGGCGCGCTCGCTACCACGGGCAGCCCGCCCACGGCTCCGACCAGTCTAGCTATCAGCGACATCACTGGCTATTCGGCGACCGCCACGTGGGAGGACGCAAGCAATAACGAAGCCTATTTCGAGATTCAGGTTCGCCGCGGTGTGGAGGTGAAAAGCTACTTCGTCGAGGGACTCGTCGAGTCCCTTTCGCTCCCGCTCGACTCCGCTTTCGCCGACGCGCCCAATAGCATTTTCACCGCTCGCGTGCGCGCGATCGGTGGCAAAGGCACGGCCCGGGCTAAGCCGACCATCGGCTCCGACTGGAGCGCGGAGGTGACCTTCGAGACCGGGTCGCCTGCTGTGGCGATCACGTCCGCGGCCTCGGTGGTCGCGGAGCAAGGCCAGCCGTTCGAGTACGTCATCACGACGAATATCACGGCCACCGGCTGGACGGCAGATAGCAATCCCGGCTCCGCGGGTCAGCAGCTCCCCGCGGGACTGTCCCGCACGGACGGCACCATCTCCGGGACGGTCACGGCTGCGACGGGCTTCTATACGATTGCGATCACCGCCACGGACGGCACCACCACCGGTAGCCTGACCCTGCGTCTCCAGGTTATCCCGCCGAGTCTGCGCATCACCTCGGCGAGCACGGCGAATGCGGTGCTCGCAGCGCCCTTCACCTTCACGCTCCGCGCCGTCCGGCTCGGCAATGCCCCGCTCACCTGGAGCCTCGTGAATGCTCCCGCCTGGCTGAGCGTCGACGACGAGACCGGAGTCCTCACCGGCACGCCCACGGACGAGGGCGTCTATGGGGTGACCACCGTGGTCACCGATGGCACCCGCACCGTCTCCGCCCTGCTCACCATCACCGTGCCCGGGCTGTCCATCACGTCAGACGATACGCTCGACGTCTTCGCCGGCGAGGCCTACGTGCACACGCTGGTCGCGACGAGTCCCGCCGTGGTCTGGGCGCTCGAGGACGGGGCACCGGCGTGGGTCACGCTCGCAGGCAATCGCCTCACCATCCTCGCGCCCGCGCCGGGCTCGACTGACTTCGATGTGACCGCCACGATCGGCGAGGACCTCGGCGCGAGCCAGACCATCACCGTCACAGCGGCCCCGTTGATCGACGTGCCGACCACCATCACCGGCGAGGTCGGCGCTCCGCTCGCCGTACCGGTCACCTACGCGGGCACCGGCCAAGCCTACAATTGGGATCTCGGCAATGCGCCCGCGGGCGTCCAGCTCACTGCCGCCGCTTTCACGGACAATATCGACTTCAGGCGATTCGACGGCAAGCCCACGGTGGAAGGGCGCTTCGTCTCCACCCTGGTGGTCTCCTACGTCCGGGCGGGAGTGTCGGCGGCCACGTCCATCCAGGTCACGTTCTTGATTTCCGGCGACCTGTACATCCCGTGGCTGCACGCCGATCGCACGCTCTACGATCTCCAGTGGCAAGTGCGTGGCCCCGTGCCGACTCGCGCGGTGCGCAGCTATTTCGGGCTGCCGGCCGAGGCTGGCACGCCGGTCGACGTGGTCACGCAAGAGACCAGCGGCGACAAGAAGACCACCACCACGCAGAGCGGTCTCCGCCTAGGCGGCCGCGCCCCTCGGGTGCTCGTGGTGAAGCGCGGCGACGAAGTCCGCCTCGCGCTCGTGCCTCGAGACGGGCGCGAAGTGCTCGATACTGCGGACGGTATCGCCGACGTGAAGCTGGCCATGCGCCTGGCTGACAGCGCCGACACCGACTTCCTCTTCGACGTCAGCGCCACGCCCACCACCGTGGACGATCACGAGTATTTCCTCGTCGAGCTCGACGTGACCTCCGACCTCCTCACCGACCTCCTCGGCGACGATGGCATCCTCTCCGAGCCCATCTCGGTGGTCGCCGAGATCCGCTGCACGCTCGACGGGCACCCGCTGTCCTCCGACAGCTTCCTCATCCAGATCGCCGAGGATGTCGCCGACTAGCCCTCTTAACGAATGAGCAATCCCACCGACCCTAAACTCCTCGCCGCCTCGATCGGCGCTCCCACGGGCATCTCGACCATCGAGCTTCGGTCGCCGATCGTCTTTCTCTCGCCGTCGCACAAGGCCGCCTTCATCACTCATCTGGGCGTGACCGGGGGAGGAGCGACCACCGGCACCACTACCGCCTTGCTGAAAGGCGACGGCGCTGGCGGCTTCGCCAATGCCGTCGCCGGTACCGACTACGTCGCGCCCGCCGGCCTCGCGCTGTGGACCGGCTCCGAGGAGATCGACACCCTCGGAGTCATCACCACCGGCACCTGGCATGCCACGCCGATCGACTGGCAGTACATCGCTAATGCGCCGAGTATCACCACGCTCGCCACCACGAATGGCGGCGAGGGCGCTGACGACGAAGGTAAAGTGCTGACCCTGAGAGCCGGGGGCGCACTCCGCGTGAGCAATACGCTCACCGTCGCCTCGGTCGCCGGTAGTCCGGCTGGCGTCGTGCTGGGGCAGGGGAGCAATACCGTGCTCATCACGGCCCCGAGCTCGCTGACCGGCAACTACACGCTGACGCTCCCAAACAAGTCCGGCACCGTGGCCACGACGAGCGACACGATCGCCCTCTCGCAGCTCGCGCAGACCGGAGCGAGCACCGGGCAGGTCATCAAATGGACCGGCTCGACGTGGGCGCCTGGCACGGTCACTGGCGGAGGCGGGATCGATACCGGCACGAGTACGGCGATCCTCAAGGGCAATGGAAGCGGAGGCTTCGCGGATGCGGCCGCCGGCACCGACTACGTCTCGCCCTCCGGTCTCACGAGCACGCTTGCCAGCTATGTCACCAGCAGCGGACTCACGAGCACGCTCGCTGGCTATGTCACCAGCAGCGGACTCACGAGCACGCTGGCCAGCTATGTGACCAGCAGCGGACTCACAAGCACGCTCGCCAGCTATGTGACCAGCAGCTCCCTCACGAGCACGCTGGCTAGCTATGCCACGCTGGGCACGGTGCAGACGTTTACCCGGGGCAAGTCGATCTTTACACCGACCTTGAATGAACCGGCGCTAATTCTCCGCAACACCAATGCGGCGTCCTCTGGTCTTGTTCTCGCAGTAGAAGACGCAAGTGGGGGCGGCCCTTTGTTTGCGGTACAAAAGGACGGTTACACGATTTGCCTCGCCGCAGAAATCGGCGGCGTCACCCTGAGAGACGGTGGGATCGAAGCCCCGGCGAACATCAGCACGGAGGGCCTCCTGCAATTTACCCCGCAGAACCCGCCGGCCACGGCTGCAGCGGGCGATGTCGGCTTCCGCGCAAACGCCCTGGCCACCGGCCGCGGAGCGCTCCAAGTCCACGACGGCACCGGTACAGCCTACCTCGTGCAGATCCCCACCGGCACCACGCTCACCACGGGGCAGGTCGTCACGTATCAAGGCTCGGGCGTCTTTGGCTTGAGCGCGCTCACGGTCAGCGACGGCGCCATCACCACGGCGAAGCTTGCGGACAGTGCCGTGACCGCCGCAAAGATCGCGGATGGAACCATTACAAACGCAAAAATTTCCCCGACTGCCGCAATCTCCGCGAGCAAAATCGCCGGCCTCGCCGCCAGCGCCACGACCGATGCGACAGACGCGGCGAATATCTCCGCGGGCATACTTTCCCATCGCCGGCTCCCTCAAAAATGGGTGCTGTGGGACGGGGACAATGGTAGCGACGTTTTTGGCGCCTATTTGGGCTCCGCGGGCGGCAATGATTTCCGCATCTACAATTCCGGAGGCGGTTCGAGCTATTGTTACCTGGACACCGACTTCATTGGCTCGTCCGGCTGGTACAATAGCGGCAATGCCGCGCTGATGAAGGTGTCGCCTGTGGTCGGTAGTGTAAATCGAGGGCAATTAGTGCCAGCTTCCCCGGGCACTGACTATCAGCGCATGCCGCTCTTTGCTTGGCTGGCCAGCGACCAGACCACCAGCAGCACCAGCTATACGGACGTGACGGGAGCGACGGTGAGCGTTCTCTCCGGTGTGGACTACGAGGTAGTCGTCCGGGGCAGCTACACCACCAATACCAGTACCGAAGGCATCGGCCTCGCGCTCAATGGCCCGGCACAGACGCGCCTGAGCTACAACGTCACCTCCTACACGGTGACCGATAGCTCTGCGGCTCCGCGGTGCGATGTGGTGACCAGCTACGACGGCATGACCGTCCGCACGTCCGGCCCGACGCCCAACGGGACGGTGTGCGCCTTCGAGATCCGCGGTCACCTCAAGCCTTCCGCCAATGGCACGCTCGCGCTTCGCTTCCGGGCGGAGACGGGCGGGAGCAATTCCACGGGCGGGAGCAATTCCGTCACCGTCAAGGCCGGCACGACCATCACCGCGCGAGCCTACAACTAGCTATGTCCACTCAGACCATGCAAGCTCTGCGAGCGTACTGGCTCGCCAATGTCTCAGCAGCGACTCGAGGTCGACTGCTGCGGGAGTACGCCGCGCTCTACGTGGCCTGCAATATCGGAGACGATGCCGTCGCTATCGATTACCTCGAGCGACTCGACCTCCTCCCGGATGAGGAGGTCCACCGGGGGGCTCTCCTAGACATCATGCGCCAAGGCTGATCCATGGACCCCGCCTTCCAGATGCTCCTAAAAGAAGCAGCCGGGCAGGGCTTCCTCGTCCTGTGCTTGATCTTGGCGCTCTGGATCGTGGGCCGGCTGATGCTCACGGCCATGGAGGGCCGCATCGGCGACATGCGCGAGCATATCGCAGAAATGCGGGACCGCATCGTCGTCCTGGAGCGCAAGGTCGACGAGTGTGAAAAGGACCGCCGCGAGCTTTGGCAGCAATACGTGGGCTGGATCGAGCGGCGATAGCCTCCTTTGACAGCGGGCAAAAGCTGTCATGGTCCAACTGCTCGAACGTCTCATCGGCGCCAACTGGCGCACCACCCTCACCGGTTACGGCACCGCCATCCTCGCCACCCTCGCCGCCCTGGCTGCAGCACCTTACGAGCTCGGCGATCTCGCCACCATCATCCCGCCCGAGTGGAAAGCGCGACTCTTCGCCGTGTCGGCTGCGGCCGCCTTTGTCCTCAAGCTGGTCAATGCACACGTCAGCAAGGACGCAGTAGTCAGCGGAGGTACGATCCTTCATCTTCCTCCAGGCCCGTCGCGCATCGTGGAGTCATCGCGAGAACGTCTGATCGAAGCGGCCGGCCGTGCGGACTTGGTAGTCCCGTCTGACGACGTGCGGTCATGACTATCTCCCCGCGCTCCATCGCCTTCATCGTGGAGATGGAAGGCATTGATCAGCCCTGGAAATGGCCCGGGGGCGGGTCCGGCATCACGCTGGGAGTCGGGTCGGACATCGGCGCCGATCCGGAGGCTCTGGACCATTGGCAGGGCGTGCTTGACCCGCTTGCTCTGGCCAGTCTCAAGCAGGCCCGCGGACTCACGGGCCGAGCCGCCGCGCAGATCGCCGGCCGTTTCCGCGGGATCACTGTGACCAAGGAGCAGGCCATGAAGGTCTTCACGGAGCGCACGTTGCCCAAGTGGATCGCCGCGACCCGTCGCACCTTCCCCGGCGTCGAGCTACTCCCCGAGGATGCGCGTGGTGCGTTAGTCAGCCTGGTTTTCAACCGCGGCACCGACCTCACCGGCCCGCGGAGGGTGGAAATGCTGGGCATCAACCGCGCTGTGGCTTCTTGGCGAATCCTTGCAGAAGAGCAGCGCAAGCGGGAGCTGCGTGGGCTCCTGATCATCATTGCGGATCTAATCCGAAAGATGAAACGCCTCTGGGAAGGCCAAGGCTTGGACGGGCTGCTTCGTCGCCGCGATGGCGAAGCGCAGCTCGTCCTCGCAGCCAGTGCGTAGCGGCTAGCCATCTCACCTGGCGCGTCGATGCACGGCGACCCATCGCCTAGTGCCATCGGCGTCGATCACGAGGAAGACCTTCGGGGGCTCACTATCAACCCATTCGGGAGAACACCTGCTGCCCAGCCGCTCGAGGAACGCGCGCCTCAGCCCTTGACCCGTCGCGACGCTGGGTGGGGCGCCGTCGCGTGGGTGGGGTCTTCTGCCACGCGGGCCATCTCGGGCTGTGCCACGGGAAGATAGACGATCCGCCGCTCGACCGGAGTGCTCGGCTCGCGCGGATCGAGCATGACCTGCAGAGGAGCAGGGAGCTTTGTCAAGACCAGCTCGTACTTGATCTTGGGCAGGGGCGATTGATTGCGCTCGAGAGCCGCCACGTACGCCGCGTAAGAACTGGATTCGGGGCGCACAATTGCCCCGTGATCATTGGCCCATTCCACGATCGTGCGAATGTAGGGGCTCCGGTCGACGCCCGAGATCCGGGCCTGACGCTCAGTCCGGAGCACTTCCGGTATCGGCAGAGTAACGGTGATGTTGCGGACGCCATCACCGATGGGTCGAGTTTTTTTGCTCATGCTTATCGGATGATGGCACGAACGAAAAAATTCAAAAATTTTTCTTTACGCTGCTTATTAAGCGCAATATAAAACCTGCATACATGAGCACTGAGACAGCAACAACCCCTGCGCCGCACAAGACCGGTCCAGCCAAGCCGGCCGTGAAGGTCTCCCACGACGTGCATCGCGCGATCGCCCTCCGGAAGGTGCGAGAAGGCGGCAAGATCGAGCAGATGGTCGACGACGCCCTCCGCATCGCCTTCGCGCGCGAGCTTGCCGAGCTGGAGGCATGAGCCAGCCCGCGGTCATCGCTCCCTGGATGCATCGCGCCCGCAAGGCGCTGCGTGCCCTGCTCGCCGACCCGAGCTTGTGGCAGCAAGTGCGCAGCGAAGTCGACGCTTTCTTCGTCGCTCACCCGCAGGAGCCGCGCACGCAGCAAGCCCAGGAGGTCATGACCGTCCTCGTTTTTGAGCGCCTCACCGCGCCCACCGAACCGACCACCGAACCGACCACCGCAGCATGAAAAAACAGACCCTCGAAATCTCACTCATCGACACCGGTCTCGGCCTTGAGCCGATCCTCGGCCAAGTCATCGCCGCACTCCGCCAAGCGCGCAGTCGCCGACAGATCCGCACGCCCCTGGCCAACCGCATGGTCGCAAATGGCCACCGGCTCTATCGACGGCCGCATCCCGAGTCCTGGAGAGATTTGTTGAAACGATACCTCCGCCGGATCCTGCCAGGCGAGCTGTACATCTACGTCGGCGGGCATCACCTCGCCATCCATCAGCGAGCGTCGGGCACCGATCTCGGCCCCTGTCTCGCCCGTTTCGTCGAGGTCCGCCCAGTCTGACCGCTATGATCGACTCCGAACTACTCGACGACGAATTCCTGGCCGAGATCGAGATGGCCGAGCGCCCTGCGTACATCGGCACCCTGCGCGATGCTCAGGTCACGCCGCCTCCGCGCGATTGCGAGCTGTGGCTCGAAGGCAACCTGATCGAGCGCCGCGGCTGCTTCGTGGATGTGACGCCCTATCGCTGTTTTGCCTATTGGGACCCCAAGCTGGTCATCGTTCGCGATGATGAGACCACGTCCTGCGGCTGGATGTCCGGCCGGCTGTCAGTCGTCTGCTGTCTCGAAGACGATTTTGTCGTCCATTACTGGGCCTATCTCGAGGTTCGGTTCGTCTTGGTCGGCTCTGTCCGAACCAGGCAGCGCACGACTCGCCCCTGTCGCGGAGCTCTCCCTGTGCCAGGCTGGCATACGGCAGTCCGACAGGAAGCAGACATCCCGCCGTTACCGGCTCGTCTTGTCGAGATGAGCGACCGTGAGCTGCTTGAGCGCGCCGAGCTGCAGCGCCGGTTCATCGAGGGCATCTTTGCCTGGCGCAAGGGCAGCGCCCTCTTCCCCTTCCTCTCGTGGACGCATCTGGATAACATCATGAGCGATGCTCACCTGGTGCAGTACTGGATCTTCCGCGAGATCGAGGATCGCTTCGCCCGGCAAGTCACCACCCGGACGCGCTCAGCGAGGAGGGCAGCATGATCGCCGTGCAACTGTGTATCATCATCGCCCTGCTAGCGAGTCTCGGCTTGTCGGTGCTCGAACAACGCCGCGCCTTCCGCCGCGGCTACGAGCTCGGCCGGCGTCGCGGATTTAACGAAGGACAGGAGGCACTGCGTGAGTAAGCGCCGCAAGCCTTGGCGCAAGCTGCCGACGATCGCGGAGATCGTGCGTCGGACGAACCGAGCACTGTACAGCGGCCGTCCGGTCGTCACACCGCAGGCCGTGCTGGAGGTCCTCAATGATTGCGGCCCCGAGTCGCATCCCGTCATCGCTGCCATCATTCGCGAGAGCGACGGGCACGAAAGCCCTCTTGCGAAACGCAAAACCGCGCTCAGCCGACGCAAGCCATGAAGTATCACGCCGTCATCAGTATGCTCCCCAGGCTGCTCAGCGCTGCCGACGCAGCCGATTACGTCGGAGGCGAAAGCATGCTCAAGCAGCTCGGGGTGAAGCCTACCTCGCGTCGCAAGAGCTGCACGCTCTACGACCGCCAGGATCTCGACCGCGCGATCGACGCGCTCAAAGCGCGGGAGGCGGAAGTCAGCCAATGAACGCCCTACATTGCCGCTTCGATATCGGAGTCCTTGGGAGCCAAATGCCCGTAGTGCTTCTCGAGCACAGCGACGCCGTCGCCCATCCATCTGGCCACCTTGTAAATGGACACGCCCGCCTGCACGAGCAGCGACGCAAACGTGTGACGCATCACGTGGGCAGTCACCCAGCGCCGCCCCTGGCTGGTCATGAAATCATTGTACGGGCGATGAAAATCCCAGCGGTACGTCCCGCGGCCGTGCGCGATCTGCGGCCGCACCGCGAAGTCCTCGGGCGCCCGCCCTTTCAAGTAACGCTGCAGGAACCGAGCGAACCGCTTCGTCAATGGCACCGTCCGCGCCTCGCGATCCTTCAGTCTGAACGTCGGTGTGTTCTGAAGGTGAACCGCGCCTGCGTGCAAATCGAACCACCCCGCCTTGGCCTCGATGATCTCATTCTTCCGCATCCCCGCGTCGAAACCGCAAAGCAGGATGAACCGCAGATCGTCGTCAGTCGCCGCCTTGATCAGGGCCTCCCGCTCCGCCCGAGTGCAGTATCGCACCCGAGCGGGCTGCGTGATGCGAGCCAAGCGCAGACGCCCAAACGGACTGACGCGGACGATCTGCTGCCGCACGGCCCACGCGAAAAACGCTCGAAGCGCCCTGACGTGGATCTGCGCCGTCGTCTCCGACACGCGAGCCTGGAGCGCCGCGTAGTGCTCCTCGGCCAGTCGTTCGGTGATCGCATCTATGGGACGACTGTCGACGCGAATCGCAAACTCCCGGAGAGCTGCCCCATGCACGCGAGCCGTCGCCGGCGAGTACAGGTTCAGTCGCCGCTTCTCTGCGAGGTACTGGTCGATCACCCGCGAGAGTGCCGTGGGCTGGTCCGGGAAACGAAACGCCCGCATCTCATTCGCCCTGCGCACCGCCTCCAAAGGGTCATCCGTCTCGAGGCTGATAAACCGCCGCTTCCCGTCTCGCTGAAAGGCCAGCCAAAAGATTTTCCCCCGCCGGTAAATCCCGCGAGTCAGTTTCGAAGTGTGAGCGTCAGCCATGTCACACTCGGCTGTCACATTTTCGCCGCCAAAGCAACCCTCCACAACCCTCTACAGCCCTCTAAACATGCCCATTCCCAGAGTGGGAGTGGAGCGGGTGAAGGGAATCGAACCCTCGTATGCAGCTTGGGAAGCTGGGCTTCCAAAGGAGGAATGTCACAATGAGCATGTCACACCGGCGCGTAAAGTTTCCGCTGTGCATTGTGGCTGGGCCGAGGCTCGGGCTGTTCTTGGTCATTCGAAAGCTGCCGGAACCGGGTGAGTTGACGGGCATTGTGGAAGGGGAGCTGGGGAGCTGGCTTCTCAGTCGGAAGGGAGGAGGGCGATGAGCCAGGCTGTTGTGCAAGATCGCGCGATCGTGGGGCGGTTTGTTTTTGCGGAAGGTAGCGTGACTCAGGAGTATCTGCGTCGCGTCGAGGCGCTGCTGGCCGAGTGTGAATGGTGCTGGGGGAGTCGTGACCAGGCGTATGTGTGGGAGTCGCATCAGGAGGCGGATGAATGGTGTCGGAGGAACACCTGGCGCGATGGCGAGGGTAATGAGCACACGGCTTTCGCGATTGTGCTTGAGCGAAAGCCGCGTCGTGATGCCAGTGGGCCGAATCTGCGGCCGGCTGTACGCCGGGCGCCGCATGAGGCTTTCGAAGCCCTGGAAAGAAGGGGGCTGGCATGAGCAGTCACGCCCAGCAAAAAATGGGAGAGATTGCTGCGACGCTGAATAAGGCCGCAGCGAGGTATCAGCATCGTCACGGGGGCGAATTGCCGCCGGGCATGTTGGGGGTGAAGCTGAATGACAAGGCCTTGACGGAGAAGGAAGAGCGGGACGCCTGGCATGCGCTGGAGCGCCGGGAATCGTTTGCTGCTCGCAACGGGATCTGTCACACCACGCCGGCGACGGAGCTGGAAGAGAAAGAGGATGCGCTGGGGATCCGGGAGCGCAGCGATCCGTTTGCGGCTATGGACGAGGAAGAGGGTCGCATGGCTGTCGAGGGAGAGGACGCCGTCCGCATCTGGATCGAGGCCAATGGTTGGCTGCTGGACTTCCTCTTTGCGGAGGGGCCGCATCCTGCGCAGGTCATGCGGCGATTGTACGCGTGGGTGAAGAAGTTTCGGCCCGAGGCGATCTGGGACATGGGCTATCGTGACTTGGCGGTGCTGCTGGGCGAGTCCCACGCAGCGATGGAGTGGCGGATCTCGAAGATACTGGACGACTATGCACGGGCCAAAGGGGTGAACGGGGTAAAGGCGCCATGGCAACGCACTGAGGAGGCCTGTGACAATTACGCCCGCGCCCAGGCGGGCAATAGCAATCGCCTGGGAGGACACCGATCCAACAAACACAAAGCCAAGGTCCGCAAGGGCCGCACCCGTACCCGCAAAAAAGCATGAGTGACTGGAAGACAATCGATCAATTGACGCCTGACCAGCAGGAGAAAGCGCGAGCGCTGTGCGCTTCGGATCCGCAGACCAATATTGCTGACTATGAGTTTGCCGAGTTTGGCGTGAAGCTGGTGCGCCGTGTCGCGCCGGCGAGCGTGAAGCAGGCTGCGCCGACCTTGCCGACCTCGTCGTCGTCGCAGAGCGTGGAGCTGGAGGATCGGATCGTGAGGCTGCCGCTCTCGGCACTGGTGCCGAGTCCGCTAAACCCTCGCACTCGGTATAACCAGACGGCTCTTGAAGAGTTGGCTGCCAACCTAAAGGCAGTGGGCATCGTGCATGCGCTCCTGGTGCGACCGGTGCCTCGGCCGCACGAGCAACCTCAGTATGAGGTGGTGGCAGGGCACCGCCGCTTGCGTGCGGCCGTGCTGGCTGGGCTGGAGACTGTGCCAGTGGTCGTGCGCGAGATCAGTGACACGGCCGCGCTGGATCTGATGCTGAGCGAGAATCTTCAGCGGGAGGATCTGAACGCGATCGAGGAAGCGCAGGGTATTCAGTCGCTCTTGCAGCTCCGCGATGCGCAAGGCTCGCCGATCTACAGCGTAGCCTCGGTGGCAGCCAAGCTCGGGAGGAGCGAGCAGCACGTGCTTAACACGTTGCGACTGCTGAGGCTGCCGCCAAAGGCGAGAGAGGCGCTCGAGGAGAAGTTGATCGGAGCGTCGATTGGTTACCTCATTGCGCGAGTGCCGGACGAGGCCCGGCGCAAGTCGCTCACAGAGGAGGTGCTGCGTGGCTTTGGCAGCGGCCCGATGAGCAAGCGTGAGGTCTTGGATCACATTCGCCGGTCCTATGTCGTGGAGCTGAGGAACTGTCCTTTTGATCAAACCGATGCGAGCTTGGTACCGGAGAAACTGGAAGACGGTGAGCGCGTGATGGGAGGCTCGTGCGTGGGCTGTCCCTGGGCCACGCAGGGTGAGGGGCACGTGAAAACCCGCCTCTGCACGCACCCTGCCTGCTACGAGGCGAAAGTGACCGCGCAAGTGCGTGCCACGAAGGACAAAGCGTTGGCTGCGGGCAACCTGGTCATCGAGGGGCAAAAGGCAAGACGCTATGTGCATCCTGACGGCACGCCGCATTATGAATCGGGCATGGTGAGGCTGGATAGTCAGCCGTCGGAGGGCGAAGTGACCGGAGGGCGGAAAGCACCGACGTGGAAGAAGCTGCTGTCTGGCGAGGTAAAGCCGCAGACGATCGTGGTGATCGACGATCGTGGCAAAGCGCACGAACTGGTCGAGCGGAAGCTGGCGATCGAGGCCGCGCGCAAGAATGGTTATGAGGACCTCTTCTCAGCCAGGGCGATGCGGGCGAGCAGCCCTGAGCACGCGGATCGCATGCAGCGCGAAGCGGAGGAGCGAGCAAAGAACAAGCTGGAGCTAGACACGGCTAAGGCGGCGATCGGTGCGCTGGTCGGCGAGATCTCAAAGAAGGGGGTGGATGCCGACGGGTGGAAGGCCATGCTCGAGCTCGGTCTGTTTCACGCTGGGGCTGACACCGAGGCCTTTGTGTGCAATCGCCGAGAGCTGAAGTGGGAAAAGAACCAGTACGGCCAACCGATGCGCAACGAGGCGCTACGAGCGCACGGCGAATCGCTCGGCAGTGATCGACTGCCAGCGTTCGTGGTCGAGCTGCTGCTGGCTGGCTGGGTGAAAAGCTCCGGAGTGGAGTGCCGCGGGTTTGCCGCCCTGGCCAAGGTCTACGGGCTGGATGTGAAAGACATCAAGGCCCGCGTGAAAGCGGGTATCAAGGAGGAGAAGAAACAGGCCAAGAAACCAGCCAAAAAGACTCAGGAAGCGACCGAGGTCGAGACCGTTAGGCAGCGGATCGAGAGATTGGCCAATCCGCGGCAGATGACCACGTCCGCGCTCAATCTTTTGGCGAGCCGAGTGCTCGGCAAACGGTTCGAGGATAAGCCTTGGGAGCAGGCGAAGGGTGGAGAGCTAAATCACATCCTCGAGGAGATGGAGGAGCTGTCGCAGCATGACCCGGAGGAAGGCTGGATCCTGGAGGGTAGCAAGGTGCGGTGTCCGCGCTGTGGTGGTCGGCAGGATCAGCGGACCTTTGCTGGGCTCAACACGGTGGCGTGTGCGCCAGCGTGTGGCTACGTGGGTCGGCTTGCGGAGAGCCGTCTCACGCGCTCGACGACGATCGCCGAGCTGATGAAGTCGCGAGGCCTGATCAGCTTGGCTGCTCTGGATGAAATCTGCAGCCAGGTCTGCGGCAAGGAGTACGCCTCGTGCTCGCAAGAGGATCTGCCCAAGGTGATCGAGCTGCTCGAAGCGATGCCCGAGGTGCCGGAAGTGAGGAAGGCGAAGAAGGGGAGACGAGCGAAGGATGAGGCAGAGCCGGGCGATGAGCTTGGGTTGTCCGATGAGACTTCGGAAACGACCTTACGATCCGTTCTGGCCTGCTTCGAATTTGGGGATGAGATCTCTTCGGTGGAGATTGTGAAGCGTTTGGACCTATCTCCGTTGGCTGCGCAAAAGGCCATGGGAACCTTGCTGCACTTGGGGTGCGTGAAGCAGGGCAGACTGGTGGGACGCATGAAGGATGGCAAAGTGGTCGTCATGCCTGAGGATGCCGGCTACGCCGTGTCATCGAATGGAGAGGGCACGCTATGAAAAGGGGCGCCGCCACCACCTCACGCAAGCAGCCGAAGCCCAGCAAACCCCGCGGCAAGCTCGGCACCGGCTACTGGCCCGACCATTGCCCCGATTGCGGCGGCGCGATGACCTTCGTCATCTCTCGCGCAGTCGAGCACACCACCCGCAAATGCACGCGCCGAGACTGCGCCCGCATCGTCACCGCAGCGCAGGCGATCGGCGGCACGTCCAGGCAGCGCACTTTCCCACGCCCGCCGGGCTACGACGACCAAGGGGATGGGAGCAATCCGCAGACCACAGGAGACCAGTCAAACCGATGAGCCTCGACGAGTATAGTGATGAGCCGGACGAATACGTTTTCTGCGATAGGGCAGAGGCGATCGTGTATGCTTCCTCCGGGCAGATTGTGGCGCGGTTTTACTCCGCCGCCACCGCCATCGATGCCTTGCCTGCGATCGCGCGAGTCTGCGCTGCGTGGTCTACCTGCGCATTATAGCCTCCGTGCCAGCGTCAGCGCTGCCGCCACTACCCAGAGGCGCATGGTGGGACTTCAACAGCAAGCTAGGGACCACCCTCCTGCACATGCGGCCATGAGCAGCGAGCACACTTCGCCGCCGTCTGGCAGCGAGCGGTGCCGAGTTCGCGAGCACTGACTGGTTCGCATTTATGGGACACTACAAACACGACTACCTGAAACACAAGCAGACCATCCTCGCGGATCAACTCGGCGTCGATGAATGTGAAATCACTCCGGAACGAACACTCCGTGAACTAGGAGCAGACTCGCTGGACGACGTGGAACTCATCATGGCGTTCGAGGAAGAATACAGCATCGAAATCTCGAACGAGGACGCCGAGAGAATCCGGACCGTCAAAGACATCGTGGGCTATCTGGAAAGCCGGATGGGGAACAGTGTATTGAACAAACGGGCCGCGGATAAATGATGGGTCCGACGGTCAGTATTCGGCAGACATTTTAGGGTTGAGAAGGGCGCTGGCTGCGGCCGCGTCCGGCTTTGTCCCAGTGCTCTCTTGCTCCGCTGGTGCGGGGCGAGGTTTCGACACGCTCCTAGCGTTTACCCCTTCCCACCGATGACACCCCTTCCCGACTCATGGACCTAATCGAACGCGCTGCACGGTACATCGGCAAGATGCCTCCGGCGATCAGCGGCCAAGGTGGCCACAATCTGACCTTTCACGCCGCCTGCATCTTGGTGCAGGGGTTCGGGCTGTCGCCTGAGCAGGCTTTCCCAATTCTCGCAGAGTACAATCAGCGTTGCAGTCCGCCGTGGAATGAGAAGGAGCTGAGGCACAAACTGACGGGGGCGGATCGAGCGGTATCCGTGAAAGGGCGTGGCTGGCTGGCGAAGGGTGCTGAATGGACGCCGAGCAAGGATTGGCGTGACTATCATGCGATCCCGGAGCCGCCCAAGCCGCAATTTGAGGCAGAGAAGCTGGCTAAATTCTCGGGCGAATGGGCTAAAAGGATCGACCTGGTCTGGCTCGCTAATCGATCGAGCCTGGATCCGGCGACGGTGAGTGCGGCGAAATTCCTCGAGCTGCTCTATGCGCCTGGGGAGAAGGTGTGCGTCTTCACGCAGGAGTACTCGGCGACGATCGGGGCTGGTGTGACGCTGTGGCCAGACACGCCTCCACCGGAGGCAGGCCCGGAGCCGCGGCCGTGTGGTGTGTGGTACATGGCGCAGCCGGTGGACGGTCGATATCATCCGACGGACGAGGGTGACAAGATGAGCTGCCGGAATCACCGAGCGGTGACAGCCTGGCGCTATCTCGTGATCGAGAGCGACGAAGCGGATACGAGGCAATGGCTGGGCGCGATCGTGCAGCTACCGCTCCGGATCGCGGCGATGTATTCGAGCGGCGGCCGTTCGGTGCATGCCCTGGTGAGGGTCGACGCGCGGACAAAAGGCGAATGGGACGCGGAGCGGGATAAGCTGCGGACAGCGCTCACGGTGCTCGGGGCGGATCCGAAGACGCTCACGGCCGTGCGATTGACGCGGCTGCCCGGCTGTCTGCGTCACGGGAAGATGGTGAACTTCGTCGATGGAGACGGGCAAAAGAAGAAGCGCTACGATCGTTTCCCGAGACCGAAGCTGCAAAAGCTGCTGTATGTGAATGCGCGGCCGGATCTGGCGCCGCTGATCGATGTCTTTGCCCGTCGAGATGTGGTGCAGGATTGGTGCACGCTGGCGGGCAATGGGGCAGCGGATAGCGATGAGACTGGAGGAGAATGGATCGCGAACGGGCTGGGCTATTACGCCGGGGTGAGTGCCGAGTGTGCGGCCGAGCTCCAAGCGTGGAAGGAGGGAGCGGCTCGATGAGTGATCAGACGGACGCTTTTACCGCTAAGGCTCTAGAGGCGGGTTTGGTAACTCAGCCAGCGCCGGGCTCGCTGCAGTCAGGCGAGGGTGAGCCGCAACGGCCCGAGCTGCCCTGGGTCCAGCTCCCGGTGGACGGGAGGATCAACCGGGATTTCAACTCTGAGCTTGGATCGCTAATTGCGCCGAAGGCAAGTGAGGAGGGCGCTGTCCGAAGGCTGTACCGGTACAAGCAGAGGATCGTGACGGTGAACGTGAACGACGTGACGGGTCGGATCGAGATCGAGGAAATGACGGCCCATCGGTTTCGGTCGTGGGTGGAAGCCTACCTGGTCTGCTTTCGGTATCAGTTCTCGAAGCACGGGGCGCAGAAGGTGCGTCAGACCATGGGTGTGGACATGGCGCAGACGTGTCTGGAAAGCGATGAATTCCGCCGATTGCAGCCTCGCCTGCTGCGGGTGAATACGGTGCGCTTGCCGATCAAGAGAGCGGATGGCTCGATCGATCTGCTGCCCGATGGCTATGATAGCGCGAGCTGCATTCTGACGATCGCGCCGAAATGGGATTACGATGAGGAGATGACGGCCGAGCAAGCGGTGCACGTGCTGGATGATCTGGATCGAGAGTTTCCGTTTCAGGATCCGAGATCGAAGGCTGTGTTCCGAGCTGCGCTCTTGAGCCAGTTTGGGTATTTCCTGCAGCAGTTGGATGCGAAACGGCTAAACTTTCTTTTTCACGCCAACTCGCCTCGGTCGGGTAAGACGCTGCTGGTGGAAATCGTGCTGACGTTGGCGTGGTCTTACGCCAGCATTGACGCTATGCCGGACGATACGGCGAAGCTGCGGGATCGGCTCGATACGGCCGTGCGCGAGGCAAAGACGTATCTCGTGCTCGATGATCTCGAGCAAACCTTCCTGCGATCGGGAACGCTGAACGCCTTTATGACGGCGACCTGGTGGTCGGGGCGAAAGTTTCATTCCCAGGAGGAGTTTCAGGAGCCGAAGACGCCTGTTGTCTTTCTGACGGCAAACAACCTGGAAGTGACACCGGACATCGCCGGCCGTACGCTCACTTGTGACCTTTTCACGGCTGAGGCAGATGCCCAGGAGCGCGCGATCTCGCGGCCGATCGACGCTGAGTGGATCCGCACGCCGGCAGTGCACCGTCAGCTTTGCTCGGCGCTGTGGGCGCTGATCAAGGCTTGGCGAGACAACGGCCGTCAGCATGAGGGCCGGATCGTAGCGGGGTATCACGAATGGAGTCGGATCTTCGGTGGCATCGTCATGCATGCAGGCTTTGGAGATCCATGCGCTGCCCGTGAATCGGACGGGTATGGGAACACGGAGTATGGCGATATGAGGGAGCTGATCTCGAAGCTGGCAGAGGGTGTCGAGAAGAGCGCCGAGTATGAATTTGGCGAGATCGTCAACACGTGTCGCGAGCTGAACTGCTTCGGCCACTTGATCAAAGGGCGCCTGGTGAAGGAGAAGGAAGCGGGCTACGAGCGCGAGGTCTTTGTCCCGAGCGATGAAACCAACAGCAGCCTCGGGAAGCTCCTTGGTCGTTATGGCGGTAAGTCGTTCGTCACAAAGGCAGGGCAGCGTGTCGTGTTCGACAAGCGCGGCAAGAATCGTCATCGGAAATACGTGCTGCAGGTAGTCGCGGCGGTGGGCGGGAAGTAGGAGCCGAGCGGAGCGAGCAAAATGAGCCGCGAACGCGGCTCTTGTAACACGGTCGAGCGAAGCGAGCTCGATCCGAGCCGCACAAGCGGCTCCTGCCTGCGCGCTTCCGCGCAGGCTTGGGCGCGTCTCTCGCGCTCTCTATTGTATGAGACAACGACCCCTGCCCACCGTTGCCTTTTTCATAGCTCACCACTACCCCACGTTTCTTTGTGTGAATCAGTGGTTTACGTTGTTTTGGGAATTGGTAGTAACCGGTGGGATGGGGTAACCAGAGTTGTTGGGGTGCTTAAAAGAAGCTGGGAGATAATGACAACTGCCAGTGCCTACCCGTTCCCTTGCTGACATCACAAGTGAGAAAACCGTGTATCCCGTCGCATTTCTGACATTATAGGCCCCCCGGTACTAGGACACCTCCCGGACATTGACCCCAACAGCCTTCGCCCCAGTCGA
>Ga0214917_10000866_pt1 | contig 39324 bp, 39 predicted proteins | sample LL_1208_BB_MetaG_FD_177983 | JGI IMG/M metagenome (GOLD analysis project Ga0214917, IMG submission 177983) | Freshwater microbial communities from Lake Lanier, Atlanta, Georgia, United States - LL_1208_BB | ecosystem: Environmental > Aquatic > Freshwater > Lake | place: USA: Georgia | collected... | reverse complement strand
GCTTCACGCCCAGAGCTAGACCGCCTAAAAGACCAGCTAAGGGCTGGGGACACGATTGTGATCACTCGTTTAGACCGTTTGGGCAGAAGTACCAAAGACCTGCTAAATCTAGTCAGTGACCTTCAGGAAAAGGGTGTGCACCTTGAAGTTCTGGAACAGAGCATCAATACCTCAACCCCTGAAGGAAAACTCTTCTTTACCCTTGTAGCCAGCTTTGCGGAGTTTGAGAGGGAAATAATGAGAGCCAGAACCATAGATGGGCTTAAAGCAGCTAGGGCTAGAGGGAAGGTTGGAGGCAGGAAATCAGTAATGACTACTGCCAAGATAAGCACCGCTCAACAGATGTATTCAGAAGGAAAGTATGTGTCTGAAATAGCCGAAGTTTTAGGTGTATCTCGCCCAACTATCTACAGAGCCTTAGAATCACCCAAAAGTGCCTAATAGTATGAAAAATAGTATGAATTAGACTAAAAAGAGCCATTTGCCCTTATAAATAAAGGGGTATTGGATTTAAGGCACCTCCACTAAAAAACGCTTTGCCCTTGAACGGGCAAGGCGTTTTTTTTCGTGGATGTGCAACGGGAATCGGGAGGAGCAGCATCGCTGCGACGGCTCCCGGCACCGGGGCGGGAGACTTCGAACGTTTTCGAAAGATTGTCGGTAGTGCCACGAACGAAGTTCGCGAACACCTCCAAGCATCGCTGCGACGGATCCCGGCACCGGGCGACCCGCCCACCAATAAACTTTTCCCATGAACCTAACCACCTGCCTTTGGTTTGATGGCAATGCCCGACAAGCCGCACAGTTTTACACCAGCATCTTTCCAAACAGCAGCATGGGAAGTAATTGGATTGCTCAAGCGGAAACTCCAGGCAACGATCAAGGCACTGAGGTTTACGTCGATTTCACAATTTTCGGTCAGCCTTTTATTGGATTAAATGGTGGACCACAGTTTCCACATACTGAGGCAATCTCTTTCCAAATACCTTGCAAGGATCAAGCCGAAATTGATCACTATTGGGAAATCCTCACAGCTGATGGTGGTCAGGAAAGTATGTGTGGTTGGCTCAAGGACAAGTTCGGAGTTTCTTGGCAGGTTATCTCACCCGATCTGGGCAAGTATTTAGGCGGAGAAAGTGCCGAAGGCTCTCAGGCTGCTACTCAAGCAATGCTTCAGATGAAGAAATTGGATCTCAACGAACTAAAGCGCGCTTACGAATCTGCTGCAAACTAAAGCTTCCGCACAACCTTGTGCTGAGCTGCTTGCGCTAACGGGCGAATCACCATCAAGTCAATATTGAAGTGATGCGGCAACATAACGCTCCAGCGAACCGCCTCGGCAACATCTTCAGCTGTCAAAGGCTCTGCAACTCCCTCGTAAATTTTTGCTGCCCGCTCTTTGTCACCACCGAATCGCTTAACAGCAAACTCATCAGTCTTCACCATGCCTGGCGCAAGTTCAACGACACGGACTGGTTCCCCGGCAAGTTCTAGCCTTAAAGTTTCGGCAAGTGCCGCAACCGCATGTTTTGCTGCGGTGTAGCTGCCACCACTCTCATACACGATTCGGCCAGCAGTAGACCCCATCAAAACAATGGTCCCCTCACCCGACTTAATCAATGCAGGAATTAGTGCCTTGATAGAACGCAATGCACCAATAACGTTTACGTCATAAGACTTAATCCAACTATCAACATCGGCATCGGCAACGGTGGTGCCGTCGAAGGCTCCCCCAGCATTGGCGACGAGGACGTTTACAGTTTTGTCTGAAAGATGAGCAGCCAAGGCATCGACGCTGGCCTGATCTGTTACGTCTAATTCCCATGCAGTTATCAGTGGATGTTCATTTGCTAATTCAGCCAGCATATCTACTCGCCGAGCAGCTGCGATTACCTGAAATCCTTCATTAACCAAAGCTCGAACACTTGCTGCGCCAATACCGCTGCTGGCTCCGGTCACTACTGCATATCCACGATCAGTCATAGACGCATTCTCTCGCATCATGTCCGATACGTCACCTGCTCCTGCCTAATAAACTGACAAGACCAACTGATGCAAGGAGTGACCATGGCCCGCAAGAGTATTGGAACCATGATGGGTTCCCAAACAACTTCGACTTTTATTGGAATTCCGGCTGGTGTATTAGGTGATGTGTCAGGTGGATCCGTAGTTTTTGGTGCGCCGTGTGCGACGCCTTATCCATCAGTCGGGGCTTACTGCAAGGATGCGCCAGCAGCAATACGTGGTGCGATAAGTAGCTACCAAGCAAACATCCACCACATGGATTTTGATCTCGGTGGACCTATATTTCCTAATGGCGTTAACGCTATCGATCTAGGCGACTTGGATTTCGACGAGTCTGATGCGGCAGGAAATCGGGAACGAATTCGTTCCACAGTTTCCCAAATCGTGGCCAAGGGCGGCGTTCCTGTTGTTATTGGTGGCGATGATTCAATCCCGATTCCGATGATCGAAGGCTTCGCAGAGCACGGAGATTACTTTGTCGTTCAAATTGATGCCCACATTGATTATCGTGACGAAGTTAACGGAGAAAAACTTGGACTTTCTTCGACAATGCGCCGCGCTTTTGAAATGGAACACATCAAAGGGCTAGTTCAAGTTGGACAGCGTGGAATTGGCTCTGCCCGTCCTCAAGATTTCGAAGATGCAAAGTCTCACGGAGTTAAGTTCGTGTCGGCTCGCGAAATTGCTTCCGGAGGCATTCAGCAAGTAATCGACCTGATTCCCGCTGGTGCAAAAGTAATTGTGGACTTGGATTGCGACGCTTTAGATCCCTCGATTGTTCCTGGTGTTATTGGGCGCTCACCTGGCGGTCTGACGTACTGGAACGTAGTTGAGTTGCTGCACGGGATTGCTGGAAAGGCCAAACTTTCTGGCTTTAACTTGGTTGAATTCATGCCAGATAGCGATGTAGACGACATTGGTGCCCTCAACAATGCTCGGATCATTTGTAATGTCCTTGGGCTAGTTGCCCGCCAAACTTAGGCTTAAACTCAAATCATGAACCAGCCAGTAATTGGACTTACCTCATATCTTGAGCCGGCAAAGTGGGGCGCTTGGAATCAACCTGCCGCGCTGATTCCTTGGAACTACGTAAACAAGTTGCAGGCAGCTGGCGCCGCTGTGGTGATACTTCCACCTGATGCTGACAACCACACCGCAATTGCTCGACTCGATGGTTTGGTAATGGCAGGTGGCGCCGACATTGAACCTGCTCGTTACGGTGCTTCGCATCAAGAAGGTACCGACCAACCACGCACAGAGCGCGATGCCAGTGAACTCGGTTTGTATCGCGCAGCCCGAGAAGCGAATCTACCGGTTTTTGGAATTTGCCGAGGCCTGCAAATCATGGCTGTTGCCCATGGAGGCTCACTGCACCAACACTTACCTGATTTAGTTGGCAATACCTTGCATCGTGATGCACCCGGAACATTTAACGATCATGGTGCAACTTTTACACCCGGTAGCTTGATTGCTGGTTTAGTCGGAGCAACGGAAGTGACTGTTAACTCAAGTCATCATCAGGCCGTTGACTCCCCTGGCAATTTAACCGTTACGGGTTATGCCGAAGATGGAACTGTCGAAGTCTGCGAAGATCCATCAGCTGAGTTTGTATTAGGCGTGCAGTGGCATCCAGAGTTCAGTGATGATGAAAACATCTCAGAGAACTTATTTCGAGCTTTCGTTAAGGCTTGTTCAAACCGTTAGTTTGAAAGCTCACGTTTAACTGCTGCAACAAAGCTATCGACATCAGCCTGCGTAGTGTCCCATGAGCACATCCAACGCACCTGATTGATCATGTGATCCCAAACGTAGAACTTTGCAACGTTCTGTAGCGGTTCAATACTCGCCGCTGGCAAAATTGGAAATAGTGCATTTGCTTGTGGTGCTTGCACTTCTACACCTGGGATGTCTTTGATTCCTTGGTACAACTCTTGAGCCATGGCATTTGAATGCTGAGCATTCTTTAGCCACAAGTCACTTTCGAACATTGCAACCAACTGAATTGAGATGAAACGCATTTTGCTTGCCAACTGCATTCCAGACTTACGTACATACTTCATGGCTGGAACTAGATCTGGATTCATGATCACAGCTGCTTCGGCGCCCATTGCACCATTCTTGGTGCCACCAAGGGATACGGCATCAACGCCTGCGTCAGTGGTGAACGCTCGCAACGAAGTTCCTAGAGAGGCTGCCGCATTTGAAATGCGCGCTCCATCGAGATGAATGTACATACCGAGTGAGTGTGCATGATCCGCCAATGCTTTCACTTCATCGACTGTGTAGACCGTGCCATACTCCGTGGAGTTGGTAATCGAAACTACCTTTGGCTGGGCTCGATGTTCGTTGCCAAATCCCCAAGCTTGCTTGTCGACCAACTCAGGGGTTAGCTTTCCATCGGGCGTTTCAACCTGTAACAGTTTTATTCCAGCAACTTTTTCTGGAGCGCCACCCTCGTCCACATTGATGTGCGCACTCGTTGCACAAACCACGGCTTCCCATGGCTTACACATTGCCTGCAAGGTAATTACATTTGCGCCGGTTCCATTGAAGACCGGAAATGCTTCAGCAGAATTTCCAAATTGCTTCTTGATTACCCCAGAAAGCTGCTCAGTGTAAATGTCATCGCCGTAGGCAACTTGGTGCCCATCATTGATTTTGGACATTGCATCAAGGATCTCTGGATGAATCCCGGCGTAGTTATCGCTTGCAAAGCCACGCCAAATACCATCAACCATTACAAATCCTTAAATTGAACTAAGTACAAAAACTTTTTAGTTATAGCGGTGTTACGTAAGCGCCGCTGATGCCACCGTCAACCAAGAAGTTTGATGCAGTCATAAACGAGGAGTCATCGCTAACAAGGAACGCAACTGCTGCTGCCATTTCTTCTGGTTCGCCAAAGCGTCCCATTGGGATATGAACTAGACGACGAGCTGCGCGCTCAACATCCTTAGCAAACAGTTCCTGCAAAAGTGGAGTGTTTACAGGGCCAGGCGACAGTGCATTGATTCGGATGCCTTCGCGTGCAAACTGCACACCAAGTTCGCGAGTCATAGCAAGTACGCCACCTTTGGAGGCGGTGTAAGAAATCTGTGATGTTGCTGCAGCCATAGTTGCAACGAACGATGCAGTATTAACGATTGCACCTTTGCCTTGGCGTTGCATGTAAGGAATAACTTCTTTGCAGCAGAGGTAAACCGAAGTTAAGTTAACTTCTTGCACTCGACGCCAAGCATCAATGCCTGTGGTCAAGATTGAATCGTCATCCGGTGGTGAAATACCAGCGTTGTTGAAAGCAATGTCTACAGAGCCGTAAGTGTCGAACGCAACTTTATACATGTTTGCAACGTCGTCAGCATTAGTAACATCGGCCTTGACGAAAATTCCGCCAACTTGGGCTGCAACCTTTTCACCCGATACTGGATCAAGGTCAGCAATAACAACTTTCGCGCCTTCTTCGGCTAAACGAATTGCGGTTGCTTTACCAATGCCACTTGAGCCGCCGGTGATTACTGCTACGCGGTCCTGTAAACGCTTCACTTACTTCCTGCTTTCGGTTCAAGCCTGATTTTCTCAGGCAGTTTGAGTTTAGTCCTCAGTGCTAATAAAAACGTTCTTGGTTTCGGTAAATGCCTCAAGCGCATGTGGACCAAGCTCTCGACCAATTCCAGACTTCTTAAACCCACCAAATGGAGTCCAATAACGAACCGCCGAATGAGAGTTAATCGAGATTACGCCAGATTCCACGCCTCTTGCCATTCGAATTGCCCTGCCAACATCTCTGGTCCAAATAGACCCAGCCAAGCCATAATCAGTGCCATTAGCCATCCGAATTGCATCGGCTTCATCGTCAAATGGAATAACTACCGCAACTGGCCCAAAGATTTCTTGACTGTACTGAATGTCCGATTCTGAAATAGGTGCCAGAACTGTTGGCGGGAACCAGAAACCTTTGCCCGTTGGAGCCTCACCTTGAAACAGAACTGGGGCACCATCGGGAACAAATGACGAAACTCGATCACGTTGTAGTGCGCTAATCAGCGGTCCCATATCAACTGACTCGTCAGCTGGGTTACCAGTGTGCATTCCTTTAACGACTGGCTCCATGTAAGCAAGAACCTCATCGTAAACACTTCGCTGAACCAAAATTCTTGAACGAGCGCAGCAGTCCTGGCCGGAGTTATCGAACACTGCACCTGGCGCTGCCTTTGCGGCTTTTTCAATATCCGCATCAGCAAAAATTATTGTTGGGCTCTTGCCACCAAGTTCGAGCGTTACTCGCTTCAATTGTGAAGCACTTGACTGCATGATGCTCGTGCCCACCGCAGTTGAGCCCGTGAAGCATATCTTTCGAATTGCTGGATGATCAACAATTCGTTGACCAGCCACTTTTCCAAAACCTGGAACTACATTGAAAACGTTTTCTGGAATTCCAGCCTCAAGTGCTAATTCGGCCAAACGCATTGCGGTAAGTGGAGTGGTTTCCGCTGGCTTAAGTACAACTGTGTTTCCCGCTGCAAGCGCTGGCGCGAATCCCCAAGCGGCAACTGGCATGGGGAAATTCCAAGGAACGATGATTCCTACAACGCCGATGGCTTCATGAAAAGTTATATCAATTCCACCTGGAACGGGAATTTGGTGTCCTGTTAATCGTTCAACTCCGCCGGCCATGTAATTCAAAACATTGGCAACATTTTGGGCTTCCCAGCGCGCATTGCCAATTGTGTGACCGGCCTCAAGAACTTCAAGCCTTGCCAGCTCTTCGTTGTGTTCAGAGACAATCTGAGCGAATTTGCGCAGCACATCAGCGCGAGCACCTGGAGCCAAGTCTCGCCAGGTCGGCCAAGCACTTTGCGCTTTTGAGACCACAGAATCAATTTCGTCAACCGATGCCATGTGGACGGTCTTGACAACTTCCTCTGTTGCTGGGTTCAAAATATCAAATGTGTCGCTCATAATTCCTCTTCGACCAGTTTTTAGGTAACTTCCTAGGAAGAGCGTAGTGGAGTAACCTCGCCCAAAACTAACCCCTAAGGGGATTGGCAATTAGTTCATGATTTAGCAAGCAACCGCCAAAAGATTAGATTTTTCACACCAAGAACCGATAGATTCAAGCCCATACTAGTTCAGAATATGAGTCCGCAAAAGGAGATCCCATGGCCTCGGTAAGTTTTCCTCTTTCAATTGATGCTTTGACCAAAGACATTGAAGAAGGCCGAATCGATACCGTCATTGTTGCCATAACTGACATGCAGGGTCGACTCCAGGGTAAGCGTCTGCATGGAGACTTCTTCTTAAGCGACGTACTAAACCATGGCACTGAAGGTTGTAACTACCTCGTTGCCGTCGATATCGACATGAATACCGTCCAGGGTTATGACATTTCATCCTGGGACACAGGCTATGGCGACATGGTTATGAAGATTGACCCAAAAACGATGCGCTACGTGGATTGGCATGAAGGCACTGCGTTGGTGCTGGCTGACCTCGTCGATCACCACGACAATCCAATTCCAGAATCACCGCGCCAGATTTTGCAGAAGCAACTTAAGCGCCTTGAAGACATGGGAATGGTTGCCATGGTGGGCACCGAACTTGAATTCATTATGTTTGAAGATACCTACGAAGAGGCTTGGAATAAGCGTTACCACGATTTAACTCCAGTTAATCAATACAACGTTGACTACAGCATTATTGGAACTTCTCGAGTCGAACCAATTCTTCGTCGCATTCGCCTTTCGATGGTGAATGCCGGAATGACAGTTGAATCTGTAAAGGGCGAATGCAACCTTGGACAGCATGAAATTGCTTTCAAATACACCGATGCACTAGCCACTTGTGATCACCATGTTGTCTACAAAACAGGTGCCAAAGAAATCGCAGCACAAGATGGTTACGCCTTAACGTTTATGGCTAAGTTCAATGAGCGGGAAGGTAACTCTTGCCACATCCACTTATCATTCCGTGGCCTAGATGGATCCATGGTGCTCGCAGATGACAACGACCCTGATGGGCTAAGTGACATCGGCAAGCAATATCTTGCTGGGCAACTTGCACATATGCGCGAGCTAAGCATCATGTATGCGCCAACGATTAACAGCTACAAGCGCTACGCGCCAGGTAGCTTTGCCCCAACAGCAATCAAGTGGGGTCGCGACAACCGTACTTGCTCATACCGACTCGTGGGTCATGGCCAAAGTCTGCGCGTTGAAAATCGTGTTCCGGGTGGCGACGTAAATCCTTACCTAGCCGTAGCAGGAATGATTGCTGCTGGAATCGATGGAATCGAAAAGAAGATGACATTGGAGCCACGGTTTGATGGAAATGCTTACGCACTTGAAACTGATCGAGTTCCAAACACGCTTCAAATGGCACGGGAGTTATGGGTCAACAGCGCTTGGGCTAAAGAAGCATTCGGTGATCGAGTCCATAAGCATTACACGCATATGGTTGATACCGACTTAGCCCAGTTCAACAAAGCGGTTACAGACTTTGAGCTGATCCGTGGCTTCGAACGTTACTAGATCATCTCGAAGCTGAGTATTAGTTAACTAGGCGAGATTAAAGCCCGCCCAGATTCGTTTGCCAGTATCAGTTAGTTCATAACCCCAAAGGTCTGCAAACTCATCAATGATGTGCATTCCTCGACCGCATTCCATTGAGACGTCAAGTGATCTCATGACTGGAATCTGATCATTTAAGTCTGCAACGACTACCTTGACCATGTATTGCCAGCGCTCCAAAACTACTTGGAGATCGGTAGCTGCATGAACCACAGAATTAGCAACAAGCTCACTGGTTACTGCTATTGCATGGTCAAGATCGATTGAACTTTCCTCGCCCAAAAGATCAATAACTTGTTGTCTTGCTAGATGTACAGAGTCTGCCATTGCTGGCATTGTCCAGCTTGCAATAGTTGTTAAGAAATCCCCAAAATAAATCGCCAAATCCGTCGAACCGGATTCATTAAAGGCGCTCATGATTTTCAGTATGCCCGATAACGGCTGAATAAAACCCAAAGAATGGGCTTATTCCATACCTTTATCGCGCCGCCCTGTCGCTCTTTGGGTTTCGCGCTTGGCATCCTTTTCGGCAATTGCTTGGCGCTTGTCATAATTCTTACGGCCTCTAGCGATTGCAATCTCAACTTTGGCTTTGCCGTCATTGAAATACAAGCTCAATGGGATTAGCGTCAACCCGCTTTCCTTTAATTTGTTTTCAATCTTGCTAATCTCTTGTCGATTTAGCAAAAGTTTCCGCGCCCGAGTTGGCGCATGGTTAGTCCAAGAGCCTTCGTTGTATTCAGGAATGTTTACCCCACGAAGCCAGATTTCACCATTTTCAAACAGGGCGTAACCATCAACCAGGCTTGCTCTACCGGCACGTAAGGATTTAACTTCAGTGCCGACAAGAACCATGCCAGCCTCATAGACATCTTCGATGGTGAAGTCGTGGCGCGCTTTGCGGTTCTGGGCGATGACCTTACGACCTCGCTCTTTAGCCACTTAACTCAACTCATCTCCAACACGGCACAACGGTCCGCGATCCACCAAACCAACCCATTGGATTGTACGGCACACCATTTAAGTGAACTTCGAAGTGCAAATGTGGACCCGTTGAAAAGCCTGTGGAGCCAACATACCCAATTACCTCTTGATTACCAACGGCTTGTCCTGGAGATACTGCAAATTGGGACTGATGGGCATACATAGTCACCATGCCGTCACCATGATTAATGAGAGTCATGTTTCCGTAAGCTCGGCTCACAGTAGTTGAAAGTACAATTCCAGCTGCGGCGGCGCGAATTGGGGTTCCCTTTGGCGCTCCACTGTCAACGCCGGTGTGGCATGACCTGTATCCATAAACCGGATGGACGCGCCAACCGACACCACCACCGGCTGCGTAGCCCGGAAGAGGCCAAGAAAGTGGTCCAGTGGCCTGCGGATCTACCGGTCCTTGTTCACCTGTAGAAGCCGAAAGCGCTGCGATTCGAATTTGTTCCGCGCGAAGTTCATCGTATTGCTTTTGAACTTCAGCTTTATCGTCCTCAGCAACCTTTAGAGCAGCCGCTTCTTGCTTTACCAGTTTGTCTACTTCAACTTTTGCCTCCGCTGCTTTGTCGGCTGCATTTTGAGCATCAATGAGCGCCTGCGAGGCAATGTTTGCGATTCGCTGCATTTCAATGCGCACTTCTTCAGCCGCGGCTGCATCGGATATCAACTGGTCTTTTGCGCCAACAAGGTCATCAAGACTTTTTGCCGTCGACAATGAAACTGCTTTGATGTTTTGTAATCTGACAGTTAAGTCAGACGGTGAAGTGGATTCAAGTATTATTTCCCATTGCGAAGTTTGACCCTGTTGGTAAACGGAGCGCGCAAACTGGTCAACCTTTTTTTGCAACTGACTAATTTCAGCTTCTTTACTTGTAACTTTTGACAAAGCATCTGCGTACGCCAATTTTGCGTCTACTAATTCTGCTGCTGCTTTGTTGTAAACCGCAGTTGCTTCGCTTTCTCGCGCTGTAGCTATTGCCATGGCCTCACGAGCAGCCGGAAGTTTTGCTTGTGCATCCTTTAGAGATTCGGCTGCAGCAACAACTGCTTTGGAAGCCTCGGTTAAGGCCTCGGAAGCTTCGTTTACTTGCTTGTCGATGTCATTGTTGCCCGCAATAGCAGGTGAGATAACTAGCGAAAGTACCAATGGAACGGCGAGTAGTCCTCGGGTAAACCGCGAGGATTTCAGACGCGTGAGGAAGGCGCGCACAGTGCTCCGTTCGAAAGGGAAGGTCTTTTCATCGTAACGGAAGTGCCTAAAGTTACTGGTGTGACTTGAATCGTGTCGGGATAAAAATATGCCTAAAACTGCGGTTTTTAGCCCTTTAGATAGCGCCTTAGCGTGATTGAGGCCGCCAACACTGTGGTTCCTACTCCAACGAGGTACAGAATTGGCGCAATAGCCAAAACCTCATTCCAGGTAACAAATGGGATGAAAGTAAGGTTTGGCGCCAATTTTGCGTCAATTAACCAGTACTTTGAAGCCAGAATTCCAGCCGTTGCCAGAGTCGAACCAAGTATCGCCGCCACTGCCGCTTCCAAGATGAATGGTAAGCGGATTGCCATATTGCTGGCACCTACCGAGCGCATAATCGAAGTTTCGCGACGCCTAGCAAAGGCAGCAACTCGAACCGTATTCATTACCAACAACACCGTGACAAAGAGCATGGCTGCTGCGATTGCCAACGCGAAAGTTTGCAATCCTTTAAGTATCTGGAAAAACCGGTCTAATAATTTGCGTTGATCTTGAATGGATTCAACACCTTGCACAGCCAGCAGCGCACTAGAAACCTTTTCAAAGTTTTCTGGATTATCGAGCTTGACCCTAAATGAGGCAGGAAGTGCATCGGGGCTGATGTTGGCCAAAATTGCTGACCCAGCAAACTGCTCTTTGAACTGATCGTAAGCATCCTCTGATGATTCATAAAACACATCTTGAACTGGTTCTAGACCATTGAGGATAACTTCGATGTTCTTGCGCTGTTCATCCGTTACGACTCCAGTACAGGTAAATGCAACTGAAGTGTTTCCACATAGAAAGATTGAGACTTCGATCTTGTCGTACCAATAGCCCTTCATGCGATCAACTTGAGCACTTAGCAACAATGCTGCGCCCACCAACGAAAGTGAAACCGCGACGGAAACTATTAATGCAACCGTCATTGTGAAGTTGCGTCGTAATCCGCTTCCTACTTCTTTACTGACAAACGAAAATCTCATTACTAATGCCCCGTATGCCCATACATGCCACGTTCTTGGTCACGGATGATATTGCCATTTTCCATTTGCACAATTCGTTTACGCATTTGATCAACAATCGCGACATCGTGAGTTGCCATGACAATTGTGGTTCCCGTGCGATTAATCCGGTCTAACAACTTCATGATGCCCACGCTGGTTGATGGGTCCAAGTTTCCGGTTGGCTCATCCGCCAAAAGTAGTTTTGGTTTATTCACAAATGCTCTAGCAAGAGCAACGCGCTGTTGCTCACCACCTGATAACTCTGTCGGTAATCGATGTGCTTTTTCGTCAAGACCAACTAATTCAAGAATTGCAGGAATCCGTTGTTGAATCTCCTTCTTTGACTTACCAATCACTTCCATGCCAAATGCCACGTTGTCAAAAACTGATTTTCCAGGGAGTAACCGGAAGTCTTGAAAAACGATTCCCATAGTGCGTCGAAACGCAGGAACTTTACGATTCGGCAATTTGGCAACATTGATTCCGTCTACGGTTACCGTGCCAGAGCTTGGCTTCTCTTCTTTTAGCAATAACCGCAGCAGAGATGATTTTCCAGATCCTGATTGCCCAACAAGGAAGACAAACTCGCCTTGCTCGATATTTAGATTGATGTTTTTCAATGCTGGAGTATTTGAATTTTTGTATTGCTTGGAGACGTTGTCAAAGTTGATCACAGTGAATCTCCTTAACTGGACACGCAAAACTTTATAAAACTTGTATGTCTTCAGCCTAAATACTGCGTGGGCTATGCAGGTGCAGGGCGCGCCGACCTTGACTTAATCCAAAGAAATAATCGATGCTAGTTTGCTTGTTCTCGGCGCCAACGAATTCCGGCTTCGACAAATTGGTCGATGTCACCATCGAGCACTGCTGAGGTATTTCCAGTTTCAACTTCAGTTCTAATGTCCTTGACCATTTGGTAAGGATGTAAAACGTATGAACGCATTTGATTTCCCCAGGAGCCGCTGGTGTCACCCTTGAGTGCATTTATCTTGGCCTGCTCTTCTTGACGTGTGCGTTCCAGGATTTTTGCTTGCAGTACCGCCATCGCAGTTGCTTTGTTTTGCAATTGTGAGCGTTCGTTTTGACACGAAACCACAATTCCAGTTGGTATGTGCGTTAAGCGAACAGCTGAGTCAGTTGTATTCACTCCCTGTCCACCAGGACCAGAGGATCGATAAACATCAACTCGCAAATCATCGTCAGGAATTTCTACTGAATCGGTTTGTTCAACAACTGGGATTACTTCGACTTCAGCAAAAGATGTTTGGCGTCTACTTTGATTATCAAATGGCGAAATTCGAACTAGACGGTGAGTGCCCTGCTCCACCGATAAAGTGCCGTAAGCAAACGGTGCCTTCACGGCAAAAGTTGTGGATTTAATTCCGGCTTCTTCGGCATAAGAAGTTTCATAAACTTCGGCTGCCCAGCCGTGGCGTTCGCAGTAACGCAAATACATTCGCTGCAACATCTCAGCCCAATCAGCAGCGTCAACACCACCAGCTCCAGAACGAATTGATACCAAAGCTTCGCGGTGGTCATACTCACCCGAAAGCAAAGTTCGAACTTCTAGTTCACCAATAGATTTTTCGAGTGCAATGAGTTCGCTGCCAGCTTCTTCAAGGATTCCTTGATCGCTTTCAGCCTCTCCCATTTCCCACAAAACTTGAACATCATCTACTCGGGAGCGTAGATTCTTGATGCGGCCAATGTCAGCTTGTAGCACAGATAGTTTGCCGGTAACGCGCTGGGCATTTGCTTGGTCATCCCAAAGATCTGGGGCCGAGGCCAGTATCTCAAGTTCGGCCACCTGGGCCTGCATGTCATCGATTCTCAGGACTTTTTCAATACTTGAAAGCGTGGAGTTAATAGCTGCTAAATCAACAGCAAAGTCTCCGGTGGCCATAATTCATAAGGTTACCTTGAAGTCATCGAACTTTATTAATTGCCTTGGCTGCGCTGACAACAACGGGAGCAGAGATTGGCATTAAATAGCCAAACGCCGTATGGGGTTGCGCCTGCACAGTCACCGTTACGGCAGATCCCGAAACCGAAACCGACCTAACAGATAAATTCTGTATTTGCGACCCAGCATCAGCCACTTTCAAATACTCTTTCACTCTTACTCTGGCCAGACTTTCGTTAAGCCGTAGATTGTTACCTACTCCTTCTCGATAGATAACATCAACATCAACAGCCTGTGCCGCAGCTAAAGCTGCACCATCTGCAATCCCATCTAAAGTGTTTTTGGTGACCCAAATAGAAGCCACATTTATTGAAACTGTAGCGATCATCAAGCCCGCCAGAGACAGCCCGATTCCAAACACAAGTATTGAACCATGATCTGTAGTGATCAACTTTCTGATTTTCAAGGTACCCGCATTTCGTCCACAACCGAAGTGTGTTGGGCCGCTACTACAACACTGCGGGCTCCCAATGCGCTGGGCAAGTTAAGGTTCACGGCTTTACTGACCTTCACTGTTACAAATCCACCAGGCAAAAGGCAAGGATCCTTAGTGCAGGAGATTGTGGTTGTGATCTCAGAGTTCTGCGATTCGAAGTCGTCGGAAACTACACCCACTACAGATTTGGCTGCGTAGTAGCCTTTGGAATCACTGCTTGAAACTACGAATGCTCGGGCTGCTGTTCGAGCTGAGGCTTCTGTCGATCGGTAGGCATTAGCAACTTGGATGCAGGAATTTGAAATGAAAGACAGTGGGATAAGTAATGCGACCGTAATTCCAATGAATTCCACAATCACATTTCCAGTATCAGAAGTCATTCGCTTCATAGAGATGCCTCATCGATTGCTCTAGCTTCCCCGGTCATAAAAATCCTGTGACCAACAAATGGGATCTCTACAACTCGAGTAACTGAAACCGAAACAAATATAAATCCATGATTACTAACCTGCTTGATGATGATTTTTTCGGGCTTGAATCCAGACCCACGACTTGCCAAGACATTGAGCACCGCACTCCGGCCTTGTTCGTTTGTTGCATCTGCCGCACTTGCAGTGCGAGCACCGATGGCAGCAGCCGAATCTAAAACACTTTTATCAGCAACCAGCATTGCTATTTGCGCAATTGCTATAAAAACCGACACAAGCAGCGGTGCAACTAAAACAAATCCGACAATTCCAGAGCCACTGTCAGAAGCAAGTTTCTTACGGTCGCGAGACACTTCGAAGCGCACTTGTTAGAACTGACTTGAGCTGTCCGTCAGCAACAGACCAAACAGCCACGACCAACCCTGCAGTCATAACCGTTACAAGGACCCAGCCGGGCACGTCTCCGCGTTCTTCACGAGACTTTTCTATGACTCTGGAGCAGGCCACCTGGAGTCTGGCTGATGCCTTTGACGTTAATTCATTAGTTATCTTCATGCGTATTTCCTTTTCTTTTTGTGGGCTTTTGCCGAGCGAGGCTAAAGAACTTGAAGTGCGATCATTCCTGGATACAGTGCAACAGCAACAATCATTGGCAAGATCAGGAACACGACTGGAAGCATCATTGATGTTTCTTTGTGGCCGGCTAGCACCAGTAACGTTCGGATTTGATGTGCACGGGCATCAGCTGCTTGAGCCCTTAGGACTTGCGTCAGAGGTGTGCCGCGTTCAAGTGCCAACTCGACTGCGTGCGCAGCTCTTGTAATCGGTTGAGAATCGATACGATTACTCATCTGATTCAAAGCCAGTGCTAATCCCTCACCGGAATTTACGGAATCCACAACTTTTCCTAGCTCCGCAATAAGTGGACCAGTACAGGATCTTGAAATTCTGCGGATTGCTGCCAGCACCGGCTCTCCCGCCGAAACCGCAAAGGCCAAAAGTTCCAATACGGCAGGAAGTTGTTCTTCAATCGTGGTGCGACGCCGTTTTGCGTCACGCACCAAATTCCATTTTACAAACCAACCACCGCTGACAAAGGTTCCCGGAACAACCAAAAGTGCAACAAATGGTGATGTGTCTTTACCGGTTCCTAGTCGGAGTAGTACCCAGATTATCGCTGCAATCATGGCACTTCCTGCGTAAACAATCTGCTTGCGACGAAAGCCAGCTAATGTGAAATCGCTTTCTGCCTGCTGAAGCCATTTTGAAATTTCGGCAGAAGTGCTCCATGGTGACCAATTGCGAGTGGTTAGCAAATTGCTGGTTGCAGAAAGTATCCGCTGCGTAAAGTTCGACGACTTTGTCGAGCCTTTTCCGATAAAAGGCAAAATCTGATCAGCCATTGCGATTCTTGGTTTACATAAAACGTTGACTATCAAGATCATTCCAAATGCAAATATTGCGCCGACAAATGTTCCAGTCATGACATAAGTCTTTTCTCAAGAGGAAGCTCTGCGATCTTCATCATTGCAATGTAGGCAAATACTGAAACCAGTGCACAAATTGTGAGCATGCGAAACCCACTTTCCGAAAGGTAAACATTTGCTGCGGACTCCCTGGTTGATAGCACCAGAACAGTTACCCATGGAGCCGCTACCGCAAGCTTTGCTCCGTTAACTGTCCAACTTTGACGCGCAACAATTTCACCGCGAAGTACAAGTTCCTCTCGCATTACTTCGGATAAAGTCCGCAAGAGAACGCCAAGGTCTGCTCCTCCAACTTCGTGAGCAATCCGAAGGGAAGCAACGAATTTGTCAGCTTGGGGATTCTCTAAGCTTTGAGCAATCAAATCAAGACCGGCACTAAAATCGCCCGTGGCTTGGTACTGATCACGACAAAGTTTGAATGCCTCGCGAAGTTGCGCCGGACCAGAACTGCACAGTTCATCCACCGCTTGCGGTAGTGAAAGTCCGGCACGAACCGCGGACGCTAAATCATCAACAACATCTGGCCAGACATTGGGCAAAAGCTTCTCTCGGTGATCAAAGAATTTGCCGTCAAAATTGAATTTGTAACCCCGAAACTTAATTGGTTCTCGAATAGCCCCCCAAACCAGTATTGCCCCAAGAGCTACGAGGGCTCCGATTACTAATCCCATCGTTATGTACCGACCAAACTTGCTATGTCAATGTTGTGGATCTGGAATTGATCGAGTTTTCCAGGGAATATTCCCTGGGGTTCTAGGTGCCCATTTTGAAACCTGAAAATGTCCCCAGTCTCGATGCTGCTTCCTTCAACTCGTCCAGTCACAGAAGTTATCTGCTGCACCTTACGGGTTCCATCGGGCTGTATCGAAATGTGGACCACTATGTCTACAACAGAGGCAACCGTTGGCACTACAAATTCTGCCGAAACATTACTGCCCGCAAGCATTGGTAGCAGGCATAACTTTGAAATCGCTTCGCGTGATCCATTTGCATGCAATGAACACATACTTGGCATACCCGCATTCATTGCCACTAGAAGATCTAACGCTTCTTCTTGCCGCACCTCCCCAACAACCAGTCGCGATGGTCGCATTCGCAGCGCTTCTTTAATCAGCCGGCGCAAAGGAATCTCACCAGTTCCCTCCAAGCTTGGTTGCCGGGTCTGAAGCGCAACCCAATCGGGGCTGGTTAATTGCAATTCAAAAACTTCCTCGCAAGTTATGACACGTTCATTTGATGGTGCACTATTCAGCAGTGCATTCATCAATGTGGTTTTTCCTGCTTGCGTAGCACCTGCAACTACGATATTTAAGCGGGCAATAACACAAGCCTGTAAAAATGCTGCGGCCTGATTGGTTAATGTGCCCACTGAAACTAAGCCATCGAGTGACTTGGATTCCATAATGAATTTGCGGATGTTAACGGACCAGTGCTTTCGAGTTATATCGGGAATCGCAACATGCAATCTTGAACCATCCGGCAATGTTGCATCCACGAAAGGATTCGATAGATCAACTCGACGGCCAGATGATGCCAGCATTCTCTCTACTAGTCCCCGCACTTCAAGATCACTTAGGATCACGCTCGTCAGTTCACTATTGCCATTTCGCGCAATAAAGATTCGTCCTGGTTCATTTATCCAAATCTCTTCCACACTTGGATCATCAAGAAGTGGCTGAAGTAAACCAAATCCCGAAATCTGGTTTGTTATTTGATCTACAAAATGAAGAGAGGACTCATTATCAGGTGCAGACTCGGACACATTTTTTGATTGCGCCAGAACATCTTCAATTACGTGGCGTAACTCGATTGATTCTTCCTGCGGGCTGATCCCCCCAGTCCAAACCCGCGTTCGAATCTCTTGAATTACCTCACTTGCTGCACCTGACATGAGCTCCCCCGTTGCTTGGACTTGGTATGAATCAAGTCGTTGCTCTTACTCGGGCCAAGCCGAGTTATTGAAGATTAAACGGGATTAAGCACGTGTGAAATGTGGCTTTGAAATCTGTGGATAACGTGGTGAGAGATGTTAATTGTTTATCAAAAGCGTTCGAATATCTGAAAATTTATCCACAATAATTGGAAACTCTCTTGTGTTTCCACCGTTATGTAACTATGCAACGTTGCGATTTTTTAGCCAGCTTCGAACGCCCGCCACGATCGAACCGACAATAAAGAAAGTGGCAATTGCGTACGAGCCGGTCTTAACTGCTGGAATAGTTGCTGCGTAGTAACCAGCGAGAGTTAGTCCAACGCCCCAAGCAATAGCTCCAACAAAGTTTGCACTTAAAAACTTGTAGTAATTCATGCGGGCAATGCCTGCAATAGCTGGAACAAGTACTCGAGCCCACGGCATAAATCGAGCAACAACAACTGCCCACCAACCGAGTTCGGCGTAAAACTTTTCTGACTTAACGATTGCGGACTTCAATCTTGGACCATCTCGCTTATCAAGATAAGGCCGACCGTAATGTCGTCCCAGAACAAATCCTGTTTGGTCGCCAATGAATGCGGCTAAACCGATTCCGATCGTTAAAACCCAGATGTTTATCGAATCATTTGTGGCTGCTAGCAAACCCGCAGCAAAGATCAAGGAGTCACCAGTTATGAATGGGATAAAGGCTCCGATAAAGAATCCAGTGCCGGCAAAAACCAGGCCCCAGACAATTAAGTAAAAAAGTATTGGACCGTAGGCATTGAGCCACTCTGTCACCTGCGACGTCAAAGCAGCAGATAGAAGTACGGTTTCCATGTCTAAACCCTACTTTGATGCTTACAAGCGCACGAATTCAGATCGAGTGATCTAACTCGCACCCTGTCCAGCAAGTGTGCGAATCGCGCGTAATGCTACCGAAAGTGTTGCCAAGTCATTTTGCTCGCTGTGAGCAATCTCATTAAGGGTTGCTCTGGTACGTGCAACTCCTTCGGCAAACTTGGCTTCCCATTGACTGATTCTGGAATCAATGGAATCGGAATCATTAGTTGACTGCACTACGCGCGATGTTAAAGCAGCTAGCGCAACGTAAAGATCGCTGCGTAGTGCCGAACGAGCGTACGCCGTCCATCGGTCATCTCGAGCCAAGGCTGTTATGTGGAATAGCATGCGATCGATGTCGTATCTCTCACTCAGTGCGAAATAAACTTCAGCAACGTTGGATGGATCCATCTTTTCGCGATTCGCAATTTCAATTACATCCAGAAGTGAGAATTCATCTAGGAAGCATCCAGTTCGAAGGGCTAATTCCGCCGGCACTCCCTGCGATTGGAAGTTCTTGGCAATTGCTGCGGCTCGATCGCGCTCTGCCCCACGTAACATGTCAGGAACTCGTTCGGTGAGTTGCGACACGATTGAACCAAACTTTTCAATTTCATCCTCGACATTTAGTCGGCCACCTCGGGACTGCAAGAACCAGCGGGTAGCGCGATCTAACAGGCGTCGAGATTCCAAAATAAGTTGAGTTTGGCAATCAGTTGAAATCAATCCATCAAGTGATTCAATATTTTCCCAAAGTTTTGTCAGCCCAAATACTTCTCGCGAAACTACAAATGCGCGCAAGATTTCTGAAGTGCCCGCACCACTTTCTTCAGCAGCTCGCCAGGTGAATGTGATACCACCACGATTGACGACGTCATTTGTTAGCACTGTTGAGATGATCTCTTTGCGGAGTGGATGGGTATCCATCAAGTCTGCATACTTAACTCGCAGATCACTTGGGAAGTAGTTCTGCAAAACTTCCCGACACCATTTCTCATTCACGATCTCATCAGCAGCTAGATCTTTGCTGAGATCGATTTTCACGTACGCCATAAGGACGGAAAGTTCTGGTGAAGTTAAGCCCATGCCCTGTGCGTGCAACGAATCCAGTTGGGAATCCGTAGGTAAGTACTCAATTGTGCGGTTTAGAAGGCCGTCTGATTCAAGGTGACCTATCAATCGCTTATGAACACGGAGCATTTCGGCATCCTGATATCGTGCCTGCACCAAGATTAAATTTTGTTCGTAGTTATCTCTAAGTACTAGCTCGCCGACTTCATCCGTCATAACGGCAAGCTGCTTATTGCGGTCTTCAACGCCTAACTTTCCAGCAGTAACTGCCTGGTCAAGCAAAATCTTGATGTTAACTTCATGGTCAGAAGTATCAACACCTGCTGAGTTATCGATTGCATCGGTGTTTAGCTTGACGCCAGCACGAGCGGCCTCTATTCGCCCAAGTTGTGTTGCACCAAGATTGCCACCTTCGCCGATTACCCGGGCCTTTATGTCACAACCATTAATTCGAATTGCATCGTTTGCTTTGTCGCCCACTTGAGCATGAGTTTCAGTGGAGGATTTGATGTAGGTTCCAATTCCACCATTCCACAGCAGATCAACTGGAGCCTTGAGAATCTTGGTAAGTAATTCATTAGGAGTGAGGCTGGCAACATCGGGGTCAATTCCAAGTGCTGACTTCGCTTCTGGTGTTAGATCAATTGACTTAACGCTTCGAGGGTAGATTCCGCCACCCTTGCTGATCAATTTCACGCTGTAGTCTTCCCAAGATGATCTTGGAAGATTGAATAGTCGCTGCCGTTCAGCAAAAGATTTTGCGGAATCAGGATTTGGGTCAATAAAGATGTGACGGTGGTCGAAAGCCGCGATCAATCTGATGTGCTCGGATAGCAACATGCCATTTCCAAATACATCTCCACTCATGTCGCCGATGCCCACTGCAGTGAAGTCTTGGGTTTGTGTATTCACGCCAAGCTCTAGGAAGTGACGCTTGACTGATTCCCAAGCTCCCTTCGCTGTGATGCCCATGGCTTTATGGTCATAACCAACTGATCCACCAGATGCGAAAGCATCACCCATCCAAAATCCACGGTCAATTGAGATTTTGTTAGCAATGTCAGAAAAAGTCGCGGTGCCCTTGTCAGCTGCAACCACCAAATACGGGTCATCGACGTCGTGGCGAACTACTCGTTGTGGCGGGACAACTTCGGAGTTAACCAGATTGTCAGTCACATCAAGCAGCGCACCAATAAACATTTGATAGCAGGCAATACCTTCAGCTAACCAGGCATCACGATCACTGGGCTCCGGTCCACGCTTTAGGACAAAGCCGCCTTTGGCGCCACTTGGCACAATCACAGTGTTCTTTACCATCTGTGCCTTTACCAAGCCAAGGATCTCGGTTCGGAAATCTTCTTGACGATCTGACCAACGCAACCCACCTCGCGCAACTGAAGCGAACCTCAGATGCACACCTTCGACACGAGGTGAGAAAACCCAAATCTCAAATTTAGGAAGTGGTAGCGGTAAGTCTGGAACTTTACTTGGGTCAAGTTTGAATGCCATGACCTGTGGGTACTTTCCATCGGCATCATGTTGATAGACATTCGTGCGCAAAGTCGCGGAAACTAATGCGATACTCGCGCGCATAATTCGGTCGTGATCTAGGCTCTCTACCGCGTCTAGTGCTTCGTCGATCTTGCTGACCAGTTGCGCCTGCATACCTGCACGATCTTGATCTAGTTCAGGACTGAATCTAATTGCAAATAGTTGAACCAGATACTGCACGATTGTTACGTTTGCCAACAAAACTTGCTGTAAGTAACCCTGACTAAATGGGGATCCGGCTTGGCGCAGATAAGCCGCATAAGCACGAATGATTCCTACATTTCGTGCCGAGAGTCCTGCCTTAATAACAAGTCCATTGAATGGATCACTATCTACTTCTCCGAGCCAGATCGCCATGAAAGTACTACAGAATCTGTCAGACAAGGAATCTTGTTCTGGAGCTTTCGAATCGTCAAAGTTCAACCCAAAGTCATAGACCCAAGCCACGTCCACGCCTTTACGGCGCAAGTCATAGGCTCGCTCATCAATTACTTCGACACCGAGATCATGCAGAATCGGAAGCACCGTTGAAAGCGTGATTGGGCTACCAATTCGATAAATAGTGAAGCGCCTGGTTCCGTCCTCCGGAGAATTTGGCGTATACATTGAAACCTTGATAGCACCAGGCGCTAGCGATTCAAGCGACTCGAGAATCTTTAAATGCGAAACTGCGTCGCCGGCCGGAACGTCTTCCTTGAATGATTCCGGAAACGAATTACCCCAAGTGCGCAGGAGTCTCGCAGAGTCTACTTCGCCAACGAGCTCAACTAATGAGTCGGCAAAGTCGTCCTCCCATGATCGAGTTGCATCAGCCAAGTCTGCTTCGAGTTGCTCTAGATCTATTTCAGGAATGGCACTACCGGTCGGTTTCAGGACTACAAAATGCAGTCTGGCTAAAACAGATTCAGATACCCGAGCTGCGTGATCAATCGACGTTGCACCATAAGCCTGCAACAAAATTGCTTCCATGCGCAGGCGCACATCTGTCGTGTACCGATCCCTTGGTAAGTAAACCAATGCGGAAAGATATCTACCAAAGACCTCGGTGCGGGTAAATACTCGCACTTGACGTCGTTCTTGAAGTTGCAGCACTCGGCGAGCTACATCTTCGAGTTCCTGAGGTGAAATCTGGAACATCTCGTCGCGCGGATAAGTTTCCAAGAATTGCATTAAGTCTTTGCCGCTGTGCGAATCACGGCCCAGGGCCATCGACTCGGTGACATCGGCTACCTTGCCAGAAAGTATCGGAATATTGTTAACTGACTGGTTATATGCAGCCGATGAGAATAGGCCCAAGAATCGGTGCTCTCCGATTTGATTGCCCGATGCATCTACCCGCCGGATTCCTACATAATCCAAAAAAACTGGGCGGTGTACGGTCGATCGCATTCGAGCTTTTGTCACAACCATTAAGGATGCCATCGACGAATGATCCTGATCATTCAAACTCAATAGGCTTGCATCGTTGGTGCTGCGCAAGGTGCCAAGACCAGATGAGCTCACTCTGGATAAAACGTTTTTGGTTAAGTCATAGTTGGAATAACCCACAAAAGTGAAGTGATTCTCATTTAACCAATTCAAAAACTCAATAGCTTCTCGGCGCTCTCTGTCGGTAACACCAACAGCAGTTTCAATCTCCGAAATTACTTCAACTAGTTTGGCCTGCATGCCAGCCCAGTCTTCAACAGTTGCCCGAACATCAGCTAGAACATTTAGCATTCTGGTTTCTATTGTTTTTAGGTCCGCAGCTTCTGGTTCGCGATCAATCTCTACGCTGATCCAAGATTCTTGAATCGCACCTTCCGGTATCGACGCACCCGGCAGAACGTCGAGATCCAAAATTTCAAGTAGTTCACCTTGCTGGTCGCGCTTAACCCAAAAACGTGGGTGAATCACAACTCGAATAGATCGATCTTGTTGTGAGATTTCGGCCGAAACGGAATCAACCAAGAACGGCATGTCATCCGTAACAACTTGCACGACGCTATGCGGAGATTGCCAGCCTTGGGCGTCCAGACTTGGCGAAAGGGCTTGGACTTTGGAAATTCCCGGTGTTCGACTTTGTCCCAATGCAACGTGAGACTTAATTAGGCCTTCTAGGTCACGGACTTCGGTTCCAACTAAATCTTCGGGAGCTACCAGATCAAAGTATCGAGAAACTACCGAAGTTAAATCTTTAGAAATCGAATTTTCTACCCGTGAAATTAATTCGTCACGCGCCTCTTCTAAGCGGCGCGAACCGCGTGAGGTTACCGACACTTTGAAAAGCCTCCTGGGGTCACACTCGGCGCGTGAACACCTCATAACCTTACCAATTCACGATCTGACATAGTTTGGGTGTGAGCATATCTTGGCTGCGAAGTCCCGAGGGGCAGGCCATAATTCGGTCGGCACGGCAGTACTCTGACTCTTTGACCGCAATCCCAGCGTTGCGTAAGAAGTTTTCCGAAATTCCACCTGATTTGATTTCCTTAGCATTCAGCCAAGCCCAGTTACAGCTTCGACTTGAGGCTAGATGGGGCGCTTCTGCAGACGAACTACTGCTAACCGATGACGGGATCAGCCAGGCTACGCGCCCTGAAGTAGCTCGATATCGCGCAGAATTTATTGCTAACAGATTTGGTAAAGAGGCACACGTTTTGGACATGACATGTGGACTCGGTTTTGATTCTCGAGAGTTTGCACGTCACGGCTTGCGAGTTACATGTGTAGAAATTGATCCAAGTACTGCAGAGTACGCTCGCCATAACTTGAAGAAGTTTGATATCGCGGTGCATTGTGCAGATGCTGCTGAATTTGTAATTCCAAATGATATCGATGTGGTATTTGTCGATCCTGCAAGGCGAGATCCTAGTGCTGCAAAAGATTCACTGGGAAACACCAAACGAATTTTTAACCCCTCACAATGGTCTCCCAGCTGGGAGAACATCAACCAAATTGCTAAATCCCACCCGGTGATTGCAAAAGTGGCTCCTGGGATCGATAAGGACGAGCTCTCTGATTGGGATGCACGTTGGATAAGTTCTGATGGAGATTTAGTTGAGTGTTTCCTGAGCAGTTCAGGAACTGGAATTCGTGCGGCTGTCTTACTTGATGCAAAGAATGATGTGAGCTTTGAAGTTTTAGGTGATTCAACAACTGTGACATCTTCATTAGGTGACTTTTTGATTATTCCGGATGCAGCCTTGATCCGCGCCAGCGCTCTTGATGCAGTTGCTCAGCTTTGTAATGGCGGTCTAGTCAACGAACATATCGCTTGGTTGACAACAAGCGATTCTGACGCTGTCTCGGATCTTTCCCAGCAAACACCAAGTCTTGCCCACATATTGCGGATTGAATCTCATTTCAAATTTTCAGATAAGCAATTGATGACTAATCTCAAGGGCATTAAACAATCCGGAGTTACGGTAATGACGCGAGGTATGCAACTCGATGTTGAAGCAATTAGAAAAGCAGCTGTGAAAGCGTCAAGTTCTGGAAACCAAGAATTGGTTATTGCGATCTACCGAGATGATGCTGGGCCACAAGCACTACTCTGTCGTCGTTACCTAAGTTGAGCTAAGTCTTTTTCTAACTGAACAATTGCATCAGGCCCAAGGCCACAGCAGCCACCGATTAGTTGAGCGCCTGCTTTAACCCATTCGGAAATAATTTGCGATGGCAGCGTGGTGTGACCTTCACCGATCCAGCACATATTTTCCCCATCCCAAACTCGACCAGCATTTGGATAAACGACTAGTGGCAGTGAAGTTTTAGCGGAAAGCTTGCGCAATAGCGAAGTTACATGTTCAGGCATTGTGCAATTAACTCCAATGGCCACGATTGATTCGCAATCCTTAACAATTTCTCCAAGATGTCCAATGCCCTGTCCAGCACATGTTGAGGCCCCATCTTGAGCACTCATGGTGATCCAGGCTGGAATATCTGGGTAGTCAGCCAACACTTCAACTAAGGCTCGAACTTCATCTAAATCAGGAATGGTCTCACAGGCAAATAGATCAGGTTTGGCGCTAGCTAAAACTTCAATTCGCTCGCGATGAAATGCAACTAGTTCTTCGTGCGCTACTCCATAGTTACCAACGTATTCTTGGCCGCCGCCAAGAACTGCGCCATATGGGCCGACACTGGCAGCAACCCAAACCTTTTCCGTAGCTTTCGCGGCTACCTCTTTGGCAAGCGAAATGGAGAGTTTCATCAAGTCATCAGCTTGGTCTTGGGTCATACCAATTGCCATGAAGCCTGTTCTACTTGCTTGATAAGACGCGGTGATAATCACACGCCCACCTGCATCTACATAATCTTGGTGAACTTCAGCGATTGCCTCTGGCGCATCTCTGAGTAATCGGGCAGACCAAAGTTTGTCGGCTAAGTTGTGGCCACGCTTTTCCAACTCACCTGATAACCCGCCATCAATTGGCCAAGGGCCCTGTTCTAACCAACTAGCAAAATTCGTCACTACGCCACCACGTTCGTTATGTTCATTGAAGAATCTGTTGCGAAACTCAATTGTGAGGCATCACGTCCTCGTTTGACTAATTCAGTGCCGAGAGCAGCCACCATTGCTCCGTTATCGGTGCAAAGCCCTGGTCGAGGAATCCGCAGCGATATGTTGTGTTCTTGGCAGCGCTGTGCCGCTTCAGCGCGCAATCGACTGTTCGCCGCAACTCCACCACCAATTACCAAAGTTCCTACATCGTTACTTAGGCATGCATCAATGGCTTTTCGCAGCAACACATCCACAATTGCTTCTTGAAATGATGCGGCGACATCATTAACCATCACAGAATTTCCCGCCCGCTGCTCAGTTTCAATCCACCGAGCTACCGCTGTCTTTAAGCCTGAGAACGAAACATCGAAACGATGTTTTGCCATGTCCTTTGGCGAAGTTAGGCCACGAGGAAAATCAATCGCATTTGGGTTTCCAGTTTGCGCAGCTTTATCTATGTATGGTCCACCTGGAAATGGCAGTCCTAAAACTCGAGCAATTTTGTCGAAGGCTTCGCCTGCAGCATCGTCAATTGTTTGTCCAAGTTGAATTACGTCTTCAGTAATGTCTGGAACTAGTAGCAAGGAAGAGTGCCCGCCCGAGACCAACATTGCAATACTAGGTTCATCCAGAGGTCCATGTTCAAGTTGGTCAACACAGACGTGGGCCGCTAAATGATTCACGCCATAGATTGGCTTACCCAACGCAACTGCAAGGGATTTCGCAGCAGCAACTCCAACAAGCAATGCGCCCGCTAAACCTGGACCAGAAGTAACTGCAATGGCATCAACATCTGCCAGTTTGACGTTGGCAGCCTTACAGGCGCGCTCAATTGTTGGCACCATGGCTTCTAAGTGAGCTCGGCTTGCTATCTCAGGTACCACACCACCAAAGCGAGCGTGCTCGTCAACGCTTGAAGCAACTTCGTCGGCTAACAAAGTTGTGCCTCGGACAATTCCAATTCCGGTTTCGTCACAAGAGGTTTCAATTCCCAAAATCAATGGCTCAGACATTAGCGACTCGCTTTCGCATAACGTTTGCGTCAATGGTATTTCCGTAATAATTTCGACGAACATCAATACGTTCATACCCGCGAGACGCGTACATCTTTATAGCTGGTTCGTTGTCGCTTCGAACATCCAAGAAGATTTCGCTGACGTTTCTAAGCGTTGCCTGAGACTCAAGCCAATCCATCAAGGCAGTACCAATTCCTTGGCCTTGCTGATTGCTTGCAACTGCAACCGTATTAACATCACCCTGTTTGCCAACATAGCGAAACGACGCATAGCCAACAATTTCCGAATCCAGAACTGCCACCGAAACGTCACGAGAGATTGAAACTTCAGCAAGTTCGCCTAGAAAAAGTTCTTCACTCCAGGCGTCAATTGGGAATAAAGTTTTTTCAATTCGCAGCACAGCTGCTAAGTCTGAGTGTTTCATAGGACGAATTTCTAGCATCAGAGAACCGACTTTCGAGTTGTTGGTTCTACTGCATCGGGCTTGCGTAAATACATTGGCGAGACATCAACTAGTTGGGCAGAGCCTGAAGCAAAAATTTTCGCAAGAGATCCAGCTGCAAGTTCCACAACTTCGCCTGAAATGTAATCTGGATAAAGCTGAGCACCAGGACCAACAAACTTTGCATCTGGGAATTGTGCGGCAATATCTTCAGGCTTAGAAACTTGAGGATCACCAATTCGCAAACCGTCATACTGCGCCCAATAAAGTTCTTTACGGCGAGCATCGGTAACTACGACACAAGGCTGCACGTACTCAAAACCAATCGCATCGAGTGAACAAATGCCATGGACAGGAATATTGCGAGCATATGCAAAGACTGACGCTGTAACAAGTCCAACCCGAAGTCCAGTAAACGGTCCCGGGCCAACTCCAACAATGACATCGGTAATTTCTTCGATCTTTAATCCTGATTCCGCAGCAACTTTTGAAATTAATTCAGCAGATAGCTCGCCTTGCATACCGTGGTCGATTGCTTGACTTTGCGTAATCGTGCCATCACTTCGCAAGATTGCAATGCTAACTCCAACTGAAGTGTCAATTGCTAAAATGTTCATGCCAACTGCCCAGCTAAATCTAAATCATTCCAACGATCCCCTACGGCGGTAACCGAAATACTTCGGATACCACTTGCTGGATCTGACTCATCGGAAAGTGATTGGGCACGGTCTATATCAACCTCGAGCCAGCTATCAGTAAAACCAGCAACAAAGTCTTTACCCCATTCGATAACAAAAACCGCATTCTTGGTTGAATCAAGATCTAAGTCCACTAAGTCACTTTGGCTGGTGAGGCGATAGGCATCCACGTGTACTAGCGCCAGACCGGTGCCTTGAGGTTTGTGTACGCGCGAAACCACGAATGTTGGACTGGTAACTACGCCTTGGACTGCAAGTTGCTCAGCCAAGCCTTGCGCAAATGTAGTTTTACCAGCACCTAAAGGCCCACTCAAGACAACAACATCTCCAGCAGTTAACAAAGCACCAATTTGTTTGCCAAATGCCTGCATTTGCTCGGCTGTTGAAACGGAAAAAGGCACGGTGCTTACCAAGAATTATTAATGAATTCGCGATGTACGCGAGGGCCAATTCGGGTGATGATTTCATAGGAAATAGTTCCAGCAGCCGCCGCCCAATCTTCGACAGATGGCTCACCTCGTTCTGGATCACCGAACAGAATAACCTCATCGCCTAGCTGTACAGATAAGTCACCAACATCAAGTACAAACTGATCCATGCAAACTCGACCAGCTACTTTACGAATCTCTCCCCCAACTAAAACCGGCCCTAAGTTTGAAGCACTTCGTGGCACGCCATCCGCGTAACCCGCTGAAATCAGAGCCAAAGTTGTTTCCGTTGTGGTGTGGTACTGATGCGCATACGAGACACCTGACCCGGCTGGAACTTTCTTGAGTAGCACAATTGGTGCGCAAAGCGTCATAACTGGCTTCAAATCAAAGTCCTTGGCCATACCAACTTCTTCGCCTGGCGAAACTCCGTAAGCAGCAACTCCAGGTCGAACCATATTGAAATATGTATCCGGCAATGCAAGGGTGGCAGCAGAGTTTGCGAGGTGCTTAACTTCAAGTTCAAAGTTTGCAGCTTCAAGTAAATCAACAGCAGTTTTGAATTCTGCAATTTGATCAGCAATCGTTGAATTACTTGGTTCATCGGCGTATGCAAAGTGAGACATCACGCCCACTACTTTTACAGTGCCTTCAGCTTCGGCTTTGCTAAGTGCAACTATCAGATCTGGTAGATCTGCAAGAGTTACACCGTTTCGATTTAGACCGGTATCAACTTTGACATGGATGCGAGCTACGCGATCAACTGAATATGCGGCATTGCTTATCGCCTTTAAGGTTGCTACCGAATTAACACCTAAATCAATTTCACGAGCAATGCATTCTGCGAATCGATCGTTTGGAGTATTCAGCCAAGCAAGAATTGGCCCAGGCACATTTCCCTCGCGAAGCGCAACTGCTTCTTCAAGTAGAGCTACGCCTAAATAATCTGCTCCGGCATTGACCGCAGCTTGACCGCACTTAACTAATCCGTGTCCATAAGCATCGGCTTTAACAACAACCATCAACTTTCGGCCACCGGTGCGCTCTTTAAGAACTCGAACGTTGTGTGCCAGAGCTCCAAGATCAATTCGAGCGGTTACATGTGCAGACATTTAATAACCTAAACCTTCTCTGCGATGACATATGCGATTGCTACTGGTCCATCATGACTTAATGAGACGTGCCATTTGGTCACGCCTTGCGCATCGGCAACTTTTGCAACTGAGCCGTGGACTGATATTTTTGGTGCGCCACCATTGCTAACTTCACAGTCATGCCATTGCATGCCAACTGGTGCGCCCAAAGCCTTTGCGACTGCTTCCTTAACGGCAAATCGGCCAGCCAGAGAAACAAGTGGTAGCTGGTGACCCTCAGCGCTGGTTTGCTCTGCCTTGGTGAATAAGCGGTCGATGATTCCAGGAGAGCGATCCACTACTCCCGAAAAGCGCACTAAGTCGACTACATCGACTCCGATTCCCACTATGGCCATGTCTTAACTTTGCCGTTAATAGTGGTTTTTTCAAACTTGGCCCAATAGATCCAAGTAATTCCGAGTCTGGTAGTTATGTCACTTTTGCAACAGGGATAACTCTGGTTACAGTGGGGTTACGGTGCTGTTGAGCGGAAGCAACAGCAACATGTTGAGTACGGATATTTCAGTGTCTATTGGTTGATTACCTGACGGAGTCAGTTATTCAACGGTGACGCTCTTGGCCAAGTTTCTTGGCTGGTCCACGTCATAGCCCTTAACGGTTGCCATCTCGCACGAGAAAATCTGCAATGGAACCGTAGCAACTAAGGGTTGCATTAGCGCAGGAACTTTCGGCAATCTGATGATGTGATCCGAGAATTCATTGATGGATTCATCGCCTTCTTCGGCAAGCACGATAGTGAGCGCGCCGCGAGCTCTAACTTCCTGAATGTTAGAAACGATCTTGTCGTGCAACTCATCATCCTGCGGTGGCACAACAACAAATACTGGGATGCCGTCTTCAATTAGGGCAATCGGTCCATGCTTTAACTCGCCAGCTGCAAAACCTTCGGCGTGCATGTATGCCAATTCCTTTAGCTTTAAGGCACCTTCAAGGGCTACCGGGAATCCAACACTACGTCCCAAGAAAAGAACGGACTGCTTGTTGATTAGCTCTTTGGCAATTGCCTTTACGCCTTCGGTCGTGTCAAGAACTAGGTCGATCATGCTCGGCATATCACTTAACTCAAGTGCAATTGAGGCTGCATCTTCACCGTATCCAGTTCCCCGGGTTTGCGCCAGGTACATGGCGAACAAATAGCACGCAACAACTTGAGTTAAGAAAGCTTTAGTGGAAGCAACCGCTATCTCAGGCCCAGCGTGGGTGTAGATAACAGCGTCACTTTCGCGTGGAATTGTTGAACCGTTGCTGTTGCAGATTGCAAGTACTTTTGCGCCTTGTTCGCGTGCGTAACGCATAGCCATCAAGGTGTCCATAGTTTCGCCCGATTGGCTAATCGCAACCACTAGCGTCGTCGGGGTCAAAATTGGATCGCGATATCTAAACTCACTTGCTAACTCAACTTCACATGGAATTCGAGTCCAGTGCTCAATTGCATACTTGGCAATCAAACCTGAGTGATAAGCGGTACCGCAAGCCGTGATGATGATCTTGTCAATGGTCTTTAGGAACGCATCGTCAAGACCCAAGTCAGCCAGTGTGACTTTGCCAGACTTATCAATGCGTCCAAGTAAAGTGTCAGCGACCGCTTTTGGCTGTTCTGCAATTTCTTTCAGCATAAAAAGGTCAAAGCCACCTTTTTCTGCAGCTGCTGCATCCCAAGTAACTTCGTACTCGGTGTAGTCGGCTGGCTTGCCATAGAAGTCAGTAACTTCAATTGAGTTAGGAGTGATCTCGACAATTTGATCCTGACCAAGCTCAATGGCATTTCGGGTGTGCGCAATAAACGCAGCCACATCGGAGGCTAGGAAATTTTCGCCATCGCCACGACCTACTACAAGTGGTGAATTGCGACGAGCAGCTACAACTACATCCGGGGTATCGGCATGAACTACGACCAAAGTAAATGCGCCAGTAAGGACTTGGCAGACTTCACGCAAAGCATCAGCCAGTCCTGGCGTGGATTTCATTTGCTTAGAAAGCAAGTGGGCAACAACTTCGGTATCAGTTTGGCTACGCAGTGTTACACCTTCAGCAATTAGCTTGTCGCGTAGCATGGCAAAGTTTTCAATGATTCCGTTATGGATTACTGCAATGTATCCGTCTTCGCTCACGTGTGGATGAGCATTAACGTCGTTTGGTGCGCCGTGAGTGGCCCAGCGAGTGTGACCAATTCCAGTGTGTGACGGCGAGATTGGGCTCTCGACTAACTCAGCTTCTAAGTTGGCTAACTTTCCAGCCTTCTTGCGAGTTTGAATAGCCTGGTCAGAAATGATTGCGATACCAGCAGAGTCGTATCCTCGGTACTCAAGTCGGCGAAGACCTTCGATTACTACGTTTTGGGCTTGTTGCGGTCCGACATATCCAACGATTCCACACATGTCTAAAGTCTACTGATTAACTCAGAGCGCAGTGAGTAGCAACCACTTCAGCAAGTTCTTTGGCAACACTTTGCGCTTGTTCAGCAGTTGCCGCCTCAACCATTACCCGAATCAATGGTTCAGTTCCACTTGGGCGCAACAAAATTCGTCCAGTGCTACCTAGCACTTTCTCCAATTCTGCAACCGATTCAGAAACAGCATCTTTCGATACCAGTCCCTTATCTACGTTAGGAACGTTAATCAAAACCTGTGGCAATCGATTCACAATCCCAGCAAGTTCTGCCATTGATTTACCTGTTGACTTCATTTCCGACATCAGATGAAGGGCGGTAAGGACTCCATCACCAGTGGTTGCAAATTCGCTAAGGACTACATGGCCACTTTGCTCGCCGCCAATTGTGAAGCCACCAGATCGCATTTCTTCTAGAACATACCTATCGCCGACTGCGGCTGCAATTACGTCAATTCCGTGATCTTTCATAGCTATGTTAAAACCCAAGTTGGACATCACAGTTGCCACAACTGTATTACCAACTAATGCGCCACGACTCTTTCGTCCCGTTGCCAAAATTGCCAAGATCTGATCACCGTCGACGAAGTTACCTTCTGCGTCCACAGCTAAGCAACGATCTGCGTCGCCATCATGAGCAATACCAAGATCGGCGCCATGCGCTACAACCGCAGCAACCAAGTCGTCCATATGGGTTGAGCCGCAATTTTCATTTATGTTCAAACCATCGGGTTCGCAGTGAATTGAGATTACCTGTGCGCCTGTACGCCGCAGGGCTTCTGGTCCAACTAACGAAGCGGATCCGTTAGCTCCGTCGATAACTACGGTCAGACCTTCCAAGGAATTTGAAATGCTGGAATTTAAGTGGTGTAAGTATTTTTCAACCAAGTCATGTTCACTACGGATTCGGCCAACTCCAGCACCGATTGGAAGCTCACTCACCACATGTAAATGGGCTTCGATTGCATCCTCAATGTTGTCATCTAGCTTTACGCCACCGCGGGCAAAGAATTTGATGCCATTATCTGGCATTGCATTGTGAGATGCCGAAAGCATTACGCCTAAGTCAGCGCCAGTTAAATCAGTTAAGAAAGCCACTGCTGGAGTAGGCAAGATTCCCACATCAATTACGTCAACGCCGGCACTGGCTAGACCAGCACTGATTGCAGACTGCAGGAATTCACCACTGGCTCTTGGATCTCGGCCAACAATCGCAAATGGCCGATCTGTTTTATGTGCCGAAAATTCTCCACGCTCGCCTAAAACTTGCGCAGCAGCAACACCAAGGTTGGTAGCTAACTCAGCTGTTAATAGACCGTTCGCTAAACCACGAACGCCATCGGTGCCAAAAAGTCGGCCCGACATGATTTAACGCTTGGAGTATTGCGGAGCCTTACGAGCCTTCTTAAGACCGTACTTCTTGCGTTCCTTGATTCGTGCATCACGAGTTAGGAAGCCGGCCTTCTTAAGGTCACCGCGGTTACCTTCAACGTCGATTGCGTTCAAGCAACGAGCCACGCCAAGACGCAATGCGCCAGCCTGACCTGAGATGCCACCACCATCGATGCGTGCGATTACGTCGTAAGCACCTTCGAAGTTAAGAGTCTTGAATGGATCGTTAACAAGTTGCTGGTGCACTTTGTTTGGGAAGTAATCTTCAAGCGTGCGTCCGTTGATTACCCAACGGCCGGTGCCTGGAACGATGCGAACGCGAGCAATAGCTTCCTTACGTCGACCAGTAGCAGCACCAGGTGTGTCCGGTGCCTTACGTGGTTCGCGAACTGCAGCGGCAGGAGTTTCGGATGTATATTCCGTTAGCTCTGCTTCTACTTCTTCGCCAACGATTGCTTCTGTTACGTCTACTTCGTTCTCTGACATGTTATTTCCCTTCGTAAAAATCTATGAATCCGCGAGCGCTTACTGCGCTACCTGAGAGATCTCGTATGGCTTTGGATTTTGTGCAGCGTGTGGATGAACATCGCCTGCGTAAACCTTTAGCTTTGTGATTTGAGCATCGCTGAGCTTGTTATGCGGAAGCATTCCCTTGACGGCTTTTTCAATTGCACGACGTGGGTTTGTTGCTAGCAATTCAACATAGTTAGTAGCGCGCAAACCGCCTGGGAAACCAGAGTGACGGTAATCCATCTTCTGTTCGCGCTTCTGGCCAGTTAGTGCAATTTTTTCGGCATTGATAACAATGACGAAGTCACCAGTATCAACGTGTGGTGCAAAGATTGGCTTGTGCTTGCCGCGCAACAGCACAGCAACTTGTGACGCAAGACGTCCTAAAACAACGTCAGTTGCATCGATTACATGCCATTCGCGATTCACATCGCCTGGCTTTGGTGAGTACGTGCGCACAGTGAGCCTTCTTTGTCTAAATAAATGGGGTTTAAATTGCTAGTTTTCCTTATGCCTAAAGGCACAACGAATCCTTAGATTACCTGTATTTCTGGGCGTGGGTCAAAACGAGGTGGAATCTCTGAGGTAGGCTCGATAGTAAGAAATCCGCTTAAACAAGGCATTTTTGCCCAAATATGCCTAGCGACAACGAAAAAGGGATGTGCTAGAGGCGCATGAAAGTCAGCCGTCGCCCCCTCTACCTGCTTGAAGGCGCAAATGCCCTTTCAGGCCTAAGCAACGCAATTGCAATCATTACGGTCCCCTGGCTGATATTTGAACGCACCGGGTCTGCTACCCAAGCTGGAATTGTGGTTGCACTTTCCGCCATTCCAGGAATCTTTATCTCGCCTTTTGTCGGGGCCTTAATCGATCACTATGGTCGCAAACGGGTGTCAATTGGTTCAGACTTAATGTCCGCACTTTCCGTCATGTTGTTTCCAATTTGGGATTCATTATTCGGCTTAACGTTCGCAACCATTGCAACATTCGCAATTCTTGGCGCCGCATTTGATCCTGCGGGTTACACAGCACGTAAGTCCTTGATTCCAGATGTAGCAAAAGCTAGCAATACCTCTATGGACAAACTCAACTCTTGGCATGAAGCGGTTTTTTCTGGCGGCTGGGCTTTGGGTCCTGCGATAGGTGCGATAGCAATTTCTTTAGTTGGTGCTGCTAATTCAATGTGGATTGTTTTCGCTGCATTTATCTTGGCGATTATTTTGATTTCAATGTTGCATGTTGGTGACTTAGGTCTAGAACATCGTGAAGAGATTAATGACCAGGAAAAATTCTGGACAAGTACGCTTCGCGGACTGCAGGTGCTTAAGTCCGATAATGCTATGTATTACCTAACAATTTCAATTGTGTTCTTGGCTATGGTTTACCTGCCAACTGAATCAATTGTGTTGCCAAAGTACTTCTCGGACATTGAAGATCCCCGTGGGCTGGGATACGTTCTGTCATCAATGGCAGCCGGCGGCATCGCATCAACGCTCGCTTATCCAAAATTAGTGAAGCACTTCAAGAAACGAAGTATCGTCATCGGCGCACTTGCTGCAACTTCGATCGCCATGATCCCGATGACCTTCTTTCCACCGCTTGGGCTATTTGTACTTTCTGGGTTCTTACTTGGACTTGGTTGGGGTCCAATGAATCCACTCATGAATTCCATGGTTCAACAACGCGTTGCTCCACACATTCAAGGTCGAGTCTTTGGAGTTCAAACTTCCTTGTTTTACGCAAGCGGTCCGATCGGAATGTTTGTAACTGGTGTGAGCGTTGATGCATTTGGGGTGAGGCCCGTATACATCGCGGCAGTTTCGATCCTGATTGTCTTCCAGTTATTCATAATGTTGTTGCCAGATCTGCACGATTTAGATCGAGAAGCGCAATACTAAATACATGACTCGGCCCACACTTGATAACTGGTTACTACCCGAACATACATTTTGGTCATTTCGCCATGTTCGGGAATTGATTCCGACTGCGCAAGTTGATTGTGCAAAAACACCCCGGGTGCTGAATCAAAAAATCAAACCGGAACTCGGTGAAATCTCGATAGAAACTCACACAGGTTCACAAAAGATCGCAGACTATCTCTCCGGAACAAATACCGACTCGTTTACGGCAGCCAAAGGTGAAGATCTAGTTTTTGAATGGTTGGCCCCAGGTGTTAGCGATGTAGAGCCACATTTGATTTTTAGTGTCACAAAATCATTCACGGGCATGTTAGTTGGCGCTTTGGTACAGGAAGGCAAGATTGACGTTGATGCCTTGGTAACAAAGTATGTTCCTGAGATTGCAGATAGCGGTTTTGGCGATGCAACTGTGCGCAACTTGCTCGACATGGCTGCCAGCTATCAATTCGAAGAGGATTACACGCCAGGTCCAGACATCATCGCTTATCGCCATTCCGTGGGTTGGTATCCAGCTCCACTAGGTGCTCCAAATTTGCATGACTTCATAGCCTCTCGCAAGAAGGAAGGTGAACATGGACAGAAGTTTCGATACATGTCACCTACAACAGATCTTGTTGGTTGGGTTATTGAAGCGGCCAGTGGAATGCCTTATGCCGAAGCGCTATCAAAATACATTTGGAGCAAAATCGGATCAGAGGCCCCCGCTCACATCACTGTTGATAGACAAGGTTCTCCTCGAGCCGCTGGTGGGCTCTCCACAATCCCGCGTGACTTAGTTCGCTTTGGCATGATGATTCGCGATAGCGGCATGGGCGCAATCGATCCAGAATTCTTGCGGGATGTTTATGAAAATGGCAGTGCGGAACAATGGGCAACCGGAGACTTTAAAGACTTCTTTGAAAAAGGTGTTTACCGCTCGTTTTGTTACAAACCAGGAATTGATCCAGACGTGATTATGGGTATAGGTATTCACGGGCAAATGCTTTATGTGGATCAACCACGTGGCGTTGTTGTTGCTAAGCAATCATCGTGGCCAAATCCAGATTCTGAAGAAATGCATCTAGATGCCCACAACGCCTGTCGGGCTATTGCCCACGCACTTGGCTAGGTAATTACGCCTGTAATTCCCAGTGCGTCACTTCTGGTGGATTTGCAAAAAACTGTCCGATTAACCCGCGCCACTGCGTGAACAATTCTGACTCCCGAAAGCCAACCATGTGATCTTCAACAGTGTCCCAGCCGATTGCAATCAAATAGGTTGAGGGTTGTTCTACTCCGCGATGAACGTGGATAACTTGAAAGCCTTTGGCTTGTGACACGACAGCTTTGGCTTGTTCCATTGCCGCTTCAAACTCAAGCTCTTTGCCTGGAACGATATTCATGAATGCGGTTTCCATAATCATGGTTGCCAGATTACCTTTTTGCTCGCTTCTCGTCCCACACCGGCTCGTCAGATTCGCGAACAGTTGAATCGCTACCAAAAATCACAAATCGATCCATAGTTCGCGAAAACCATCGGTCATGCGTTACGGCGAGCACAGTTCCCTCAAAGGAATCCAGCGCACGCTCGAGTGCTTCGGCAGACTCTAGGTCCAAGTTGTCAGTTGGCTCATCCAGCAAAAGCAAAGTAGCGCCAGATAGTTCGAGTAACAAAATCTGGAATCTGGCTTGCTGGCCACCAGATAGGGATTCAAACTTTTGCTCACTTGCTCCAGCTAATCCATAGCGATCAAGTGCTCTGGCAGATTGCTCTTGTTGCATACCACTTCGATGCTCATCACCTCGATGCAAAATTTCAATCAAAGTTTTACCCATAAGTTCAGGATGATGATGGGTTTGGGCAAACCAGCCTGGACGAATGCGTGCGCCGAGCTTTGCTATTCCCGTGTGTGCAACCGGATCAATCGTTACATCACTAATCGGTAAGTGTTCTAACTCCGGTTCAGATCCACCAGCAGCGAGCAATCGTAGGAAATGACTCTTGCCAGAACCATTTGCACCAAGGATTCCAACGCGTTCACCAAACCAAATTTCTAGATTGAATGGTTCAACGAGGCCTGTCAAGGAAAGTTTCTCGCAAACCACTGCACGTTTTCCAGTTCTGCCACCCTTGAGGCGCATTTTTACATTTTGTTCAATTGGAATTTCTTGAGGTGGACCAATTTCTTCAAACTTTTTAAGTCGAGTTTGAGCAGCCTGGTAACGCGAGGCTAGACCATCATTGAATTTCGCTTTTACTTTAAGCATCTGAACCAGATCTTTAATCTTCTGGTGTTCTTCATCCCAGCGGCGCCTTAGTTCCTCTAGGCGAGCAAACCGATCTTTGCGCGCCTGCCCATGAGAAGCAAATCCCCCACCGTGAATCCAGACCGAATTACCGGCATGACCTAATTCCAGAGTCACAATCTGTTTTGCTGTGTTAGCCAACAACTCACGATCGTGACTTACATAAAGTACTGTCTTCTTGGTTTCATTTAGCTGATCTTCGAGCCACTTCTTGCCCGGTACATCGAGGTAGTTATCCGGTTCATCAAGAAGAAGAACTTCTTCTGGCCCTCGCAGTAAGGCCTCGAGAACTAATCGCTTTTGCTCGCCACCCGAAAGGCTGCCCGCAGATCGATACTGCGCTTGATCAAATGGCAATTGAATCGCCGCCATAGTGCAAACATCCCAAAGCACTTCAATGTCATATCCGCCAACATCAGCCCAGTCCGCAATCGCTTGGGCGTATGCCATTTGATTTTTTTCACTATCGTCTTCCAACATTGCTAGTTCAGTGGCGTCGATGCGAGCGGCAGTTTGGGCAATTGCCGGCGGCGCAACCGTCAGCAATAAGTCACGGACTGTGCCATCAGTCATGTGACCAACAAACTGTCGCATCACGCCCAATCCACCAGTACGGGCGATACTGCCTTCGTGTGGCTGCTCATCACCAGCAATCATTCGCATAAGCGTTGACTTACCGGCACCATTTGCACCAATGAGTGCTGTGATTGCACCTTCGCCAACTCGAAATGAAACATCCAGTAACAAAATTCGGCCATCTGGGAGCGAATAAGTCACATGCTGGACATCAAGATGCCCCATCAGAATCCCTTACTTGCAATGTCTCTGCGATGCGCTTGGCGTACTCAGCTGGAGCCGGATACTTTACGTCAACCAAAGTAAGACCTAACGCAGGAGCTGCAAACACGTGCGCTTCGCGTTCCTTGCCAGCTAAGTAATTTTCTAACCAAGCTTTTTCGAACTTGCCTTCACCGATTGCTAGAACTGCACCGATTAGACCTCGAACCATTGAGTAGCAAAATGCATCGGCTTCAAGTTCTACTTTGATTAAGCCGTCATCGGTTTCAGTCCAGTTAAACTTCATCAAAG
>Ga0214917_10000865_pt1 | contig 39361 bp, 41 predicted proteins | sample LL_1208_BB_MetaG_FD_177983 | JGI IMG/M metagenome (GOLD analysis project Ga0214917, IMG submission 177983) | Freshwater microbial communities from Lake Lanier, Atlanta, Georgia, United States - LL_1208_BB | ecosystem: Environmental > Aquatic > Freshwater > Lake | place: USA: Georgia | collected... | reverse complement strand
TTGCCGGGGACTCTCACGGTTACAGATTTGGTCACGAACTTAGGTTACTTTCTTGGCTTGCTTTGCGATAGCCACAAAGTCTTTCAAACTCAACTGCTCGCCTCTTAACCCAGAATCAATTCCGGTATCTTGCAAAATACTTTCCACGGTTTGCGGCGAACCAAGGACGCTACCTAGCGCAGTCCGAAGGGTTTTGCGTCGCTGTCCGAAGGCAGCATCAACAATTGCAAAAGTAAGTTCGCGTAACTGTGGATCAAATTCCCGATCTTTTCGGACTAATCGCACCAAACCAGAATCTACGTTTGGCGCTGGCCAAAAAACGTTGCGGCCAACAGACCCTGCTTTAGTTACATCCCCATACCAAGCCATCTTGACACTTGGTACTCCATAAATTTTGCTGCCTGGTCCAGCTGCCATTCGGTCGGCAACTTCAGCCTGAACCATGACCAAAATTTCTTTGAGTGACGGAAAGGTTTCTAGGAAATGCAACACCACTGGTACTGAAACGTTATACGGGAGATTCGCAACCAAATGGGTTGGATTTATAGGTAGTTCATCAATCCGCATTGCATCTGCGTTGATAACGATTAAATTCTCTTTCAAGTTTGGTGCGTGCTTCGAGATTGTTGCAGGTAGAGCAGTTGATAGAACTGGATCAATTTCAACGGCGAGGACTTTTGCCACATTGGGAAGAAGGGCCAAAGTGAGAGACCCCAGTCCTGGACCAATTTCTACAACTACATCTTCACTGCTTACATGTGCCTGAGCAACGATACGCCGAACCGTGTTTGGGTCGATAACAAAGTTTTGTCCCAACTTTTTTGTGGGCTTAGCACTTAACGATTCTGCTAATGCGCGAATCTCAGTCGCACCGAGCAGTGTTGATTCAGACATCTAAAATATTTTTAGTACCAGTTGTGGGCGTAAAAGAAATCTAACGCGCCACAAGGAGTGTCATATCGATCGTCGATGTAGTTTGCGCCCCATTTGATTTGGGTTGCTGGATTCGTTTTCCAATCATCCCCAAATGTTGCCATCTTTCGACCTGGCAAACTCTGTGGAATTCCGTATGCACCCGAAGTTGAATTTGTAGCTTTATGATTCCAGTTGCTTTCTTTAAACCATAAAGTTTCTAGACAAGTGAACTGCTGGTCTCCCCAGCCATACTTTTGGTTAATCCAAAGTTTTGCATATTCCTTGTTTCCAGACTTTGTTCCAGTTTTATCTTCAGCTGTTGCTAGAGCGACTGCAATCGCACCTGGATCACCTGTACCACGCAACACGACTGCTTCGACTGGTTCTTTGGATACGACTCGACTTATTTCAATGCGGGAAACTTCTTTGCCGTCAATCGACTTAACTTTGTAAGTGATTTCGGCTAAGCCTTTCTTTCCAGGCTTCTTTACAATTTCAGTTCCGGCAGCAATACCTGGATCCTCGGTTACAGCACTAGTGAAATCAATCGCCGACTTTTCAGTAACTATTGCATTAGTTACATCGTGGTCTCTGATGTCGGGTGAAACGGTCGACTCAATAACCAATGCGGCCGCATCAACATACGGCGGTGCTTGTTCACGGCTATTGGCAGCAGTTATTCCACCAGTTAGCAATACGGCAGCACCCGCGACTATCGCAGAAGTGAGCGGAACATTACGACTTTTTGGGCGCGCATGACGACCAGGCGCACGATGGCGACCACGTTGTGTCATAACTTCCCCGCTTTGTTTCGGTTTGAGTACTGAGTAAATTGAGCAGAAACTCCACGTTATCTTGAACCTCCCCCGTAAGGGCAAGTTCAGATTTGTCAAAAAGGTCCAAAAACCCTTGCAGCATTTGAAAAAAGAAGTTCACAAATTTCTTTCTCAGATTGCCCTCGAACCTCACAAATTGCCCGAACTGTCCATGGGATGTTAGTTGAGGCATTTGCCAAGCCGCGGTTAGGAGCTGGCGTTAAAAATGGTGAGTCAGTTTCAACTAGGAGTAAGTGGTCAGGGATTTGTAGAACTGCGTCACGTAATTGTTGAGCATTCTTGAAAGTAACGACCCCAGGAATAGACATGTACCAGCCAGCTTGAGCACACACTTTTGCCATTTCGGCATCCCCAGAGAAACAGTGAAAAACGACGGTATCAGGAGCGCCATAAGTCTCTAAGGTTTCGATTACATCACTATGTGCATCACGATCGTGAATTATGACTGGCTTTTTAGCATCTCGAGCAATATCAATGTGCGCACGAAATGAAACATGTTGGGCAGCGGCCTGAGATTCCACAGTTCGGTAATAATCCAATCCAGTTTCACCAATTCCGCGCACTTGCGGTAGCTGTGCCAGTTCTGCGATGGCTATTAGCGAGTTCTCTAAATCAGGATCATGAGCTGCGGCATTAGGGTGCAAAGCCACAGTTGCCCAAACATCGGGGTGCTCCAATGCCGTCTTCGCAGCCCACCTAGAACTAGCTACATCACACCCAACTTGAATGACTTTCGTGACATTTACAGATTTAGCTGCCGACATCGCTTCATTTACATCAGGCAAAATAAATTCATCATCAAAACTGACATCCATGTGGCAGTGAGTATCAACTACTGGACCAGCCAAAGATAACGGAAACTTAAATGCACTCACTCCTATACGTTACCGACGACTCGATAACCTAGTCTGGTTACAGGGCAGAAACGGGGTTGCCCAATTTAATTACAAAGGGAAATACGTGAATCGTAGACTTCCAGGACTTGATGGCTTACGCGGCATCGCCGTTCTGGCCGTCATCATCTACCACGCAGATGTCTCACTTCTTGTCGGTGGATTCCTTGGCGTCGATGTTTTCTTCGTTTTATCGGGATTTCTCATTACTTCACTGTTAATCGAAGAACTCACCCGAACTAACAAAGTAGATCGAGCTCAGTTCTACATGCGACGCATACGCCGATTGATGCCGGCGCTTTTCTTGGTGCTATTTTTTAGCATTTTGGTCTCTGGGTTATTTGTTCTTGATGCTGCCTACCATGTTCGTCGAGATTTGCCTTGGGCAATCACATTTGTTTTGAATTGGTCATACTTATTTTTCGAACAGTCTTACTTTGTAAACATCTCTCGCCCACCCCTCCTTCAACACCTTTGGTCACTTTCAGTAGAAGAGCAGTTCTATGTGATTTGGCCGATCATGTTGGTTGGACTTTACAAATTAAAGATTGGGAAAATTTCCCCACGAATAAAGATTTTTACGGCTTCAGCCATTCTGGCTCTTGCATCTACTGCGTGGATGATTCACCTTTCGATTACAAACGGTTTTCCAATCCCAAATGATCCCAGCCGTGTCTATTTTGGAACTGATACTCACGCCATGGGGTTACTGGTTGGTTGCGCTGCCGCTGCACTTTGGCGATCGGAACGACTTAATCAGCGCTTAACTCCAGATAGAGCAACAGCGATGAATGCCTTGGGTCTGCTTAGCATCTCTGGCTTATTGTATTTCTTCGTATTTGTTAGCGAGTTAAATGAATTTTTATATCGCGGTGGCTTTCTAGTCTTATCTATCTTGACCGCGACTCTAGTGATGCTTGCCGCGCATCCAGGATTAAAGTTTGGCGCACTACTGGGTAATCCGATACTTAAGTGGTTTGGTGACAGATCTTATGGAATTTATTTGTGGCACTGGCCGATTTTTGTCTTAATGCGTTCGGGCATTGATATTCAGTGGCCTGACTCAATAGCGTTCACCATCAAGATTGCCATTGTTTTAGCTGTTGCCAATTTGTCATATCGCTTTGTTGAAATGCCAATTCGAAACGGCGCTATTGGTTATCGATTAGCGGTATGGCGAGCTGCTGGAGTTCCCAGGCCAAGGCCGCAGACTCTACTTGCCACGGCAGTGACAGTTTTTGTATTGTCAGCAAGTTTGATGGGGATGTATCGAGCACCAACTCCAGATGCTGGAAATTTAACTGGAATTGGTGGCATCACTGCAATTGATGAAGATCCAGTAGACATAGCGACACCGATTGTTGCGCCTGAAGTTACTCCAACGATCAGTGCTCAGCAGGCAAAGCAACTTCAGCAAGAAATTCAAAACAATGTTGCTCCAGTTGTCTTTGGAGATTCAGTAGTTCTAAGTGCCAGAGAGAGCCTTCGAAAAATATTTGGAAAAATTTCAATTGATGCGGCGGTAAGTCGTCAACCTGCTGTGATTGCTGATCGGATTAGGGCCAGGCGTGAGGAATCGCGTTTGGGTCCTAACGTCGTCATCCACATGGGCACAAATGGAATTGTCCGAGAAGCGGATTTGAAGCCAATTTTGGAAGAACTTAGCGATCGCAATCGAGTTGTTGTTGTCAATGTTCAAGTGCCGCGAGTTTGGATGAAGCCAACAAACAAGATGATTGCAAAGTTAGTCGCGCAATATCCAAATGCTCGGCTTGCTGATTGGAATGCAGTATCTAAAGGACACAAAAAGTATTTTGCACCTGACGGTGTTCACTTAACCAAAACCGGTGGTGAGGTATTCGGAAACTTAATAAGTGACACACTTCACGGCCCTTAAGTTTGTGACCTAAATAGCTTCTGGTTCTTCGATTCTGGGAAACATTGATTCACTTTTTGTGATTTTTACACCCGGCTTTAGTTGGCCCCAAGTTGCCACATCAGCAAATGTTTGTCCGTTGCCAGATTCAGCGGCACCAATGTCACTCCAGAGGGAACCCATACTCTTTGGCATTATCGGCGAGTACAAGATCGAAATAGCTCGCAACGATTCACAAACTGTGTACAGGATTGTGGCTAAACGGAGGCGGCTATCTGGATTTTCTTTCTTCGCCAGAGTCCAAGGTTCTTGCTCAGTTACATACAGATTGACGGCATCGATAAATTCCTTGACTGCAACGATTCCCGTTTGAAAATCAAAAGCTCGAATGGACGCGTCCGCCTGAGTTGAAGTTTTTGCCAACAGATCAGTAAGAACTTTTTCAGAAGCAGTGAGTTCTCCTGGCGCTGGCAGTAAACCATCAAAATTCTTAACTACCATCGCCTGCACTCGACTTGCTAAATTGCCAAGTCCATTTGCTAATTCGGAGGTATAACGTGCAACCAAATCTTCCCAAGAGAAGGATCCATCTTGGCCAAAGATAATCGCCCTCATGAAGTAATACCGAAATGCATCAGAACCAATTAAATCCACAATGCTTTGCGGCGAGATTCCAGTGAGCTTACTCTTACTCATCTTTTCGCCACCAACTAGCAACCAGCCGTGCGCAAACACGCACTTAGGGAGTGGTAGTTCAGCAGCCATCAACATTGCTGGCCAAATCACTGCGTGGAAACGCAGGATGTCTTTACCAACCAAGTGCACATCTGCCGGCCAAGTTTCGGCGAACTTCTTAGCACCTTCGCTGCCAGGTTCATCTCCTAGGCCAACTGCTGTTGCGTAATTAAGAAGTGCATCAAACCAAACGTAAACAACCTGTGAAGGATCCCAAGGAACTTCAATACCCCAATCGAACGTGGAGCGCGAAATTGATAAATCCTGTAGTCCTGAGCGTAAGAACGACATCACTTCGTTGTATGCAGACTCTGGTCGAATCGCTTGGGGATTAGCTTCGTAATGCTTGATCAAAGCATCTGCATATGCCGAAAGCTTAAAAAAGTAATTTGTTTCACTGACTTGTTCAACTGACTTGGAATGAATCGGGCAAAGTTTTTCTTCTCCTTCACCATCAAGCAAGTCGCCCGGAAGTTTGAATTCTTCACAGCCGACGCAATATGGACCTTCGTAAGCACCTTCATAAATATGACCAGCATCTTTAAGCTGAGACAAGAATCTTTGAACTCGTTTTGTGTGGCGTTCTTGAGTAGTGCGAATGAAGTCATCATTGGATGCATCAATTACATCAAGAACTGGTAACCATGCGTCAGATACTAACTTGTCTGCCCAAGCTTGCGGAGCAACACCATTTGCTTCGGCAGTGCGTAAAACTTTTTGACCATGTTCGTCCGTTCCAGTCAAGAACCAGACATTTTCACCAGCCATCCGATGCCAACGTGTCATGACGTCACCAGCAACAGTTGTATAAGCATGTCCAATGTGAGGGGCATCATTCACGTAATAAATAGGCGTCGTTAAGTAAAACGCTTTGCTACTGGTCATGCATTAAGTCTAGAGCGAAACCGGATTAACTTTTTCGCTCACGTTGAGCAGCAAGGACCGCGTCATAAACATCTCGCTTTGGAACGCCCAACTCTCGAGCTACCGAAGCAATCGCATCACGTTGAGTCTCACCAACTTCAACTCGAGTTGCTACCAAACCAACCCAATCTTGAGCAGTAGTTTCAGGTAATGGTTGGGCACCAGAAATGACTAGCGTGATTTCCCCAAGAATCTCGCGGTTACTCCAAGCAACTAGTTCTGCCAAGTTTCCCCGAATAACTTCCTCATAAGTCTTGGTTAGTTCTCGGCAAATTACACCTTGTCGATCGGAACCAAAAACTGCCTCTAAGTCGACTAATGATTCAACCAAGCGGTGTGGGGCTTCAAAGAAGACCATAGTTCGTTGTTCATGTAATAAGGATTCACAAAGTGAGCGGCGCTCCCCAGATTTTCTCGGCAAGAAACCTTCAAATGAAAACCGATCAACGGGAAGTCCGCTCACTGCAAGGGCAGCAAGAACTGCTGATGGTCCCGGAATCACCGAAACTTTAACATTCTGAGCAATGGCTTCTTGCACCAAGCGATAACCTGGATCACTAACACTTGGCATTCCAGCGTCCGAAATCATAACAACCGTTTCGCCAGAGATCACTCGACTGATTAGCTCGGGACTCTTGGCCTCTTCTACAGCATCGTAAAACGACCAAATTTGCGCCCCAGTTGTGATGCCCAAATCAGATAGCAACCGATGTGCTCGTCTAGAATCTTCGGCGGCAATCACATTCGCAGTGGTCAGAATTTCCCGAAGTCGCGCTGAGGCATCACCAATATTTCCAATTGGCGTAGCGGCAAGAAAAAGTTGACTTGACATTCCCCTATCATCTCCTAAATCTCAGAAGTCTTGAATCATTCCCGAAACCAGATCAACTCCTGTACTTTTAAGCAGTGGAGATAACTGAAGCAACCGATGGAGATCAAGTCCAATCTAAGCGCACTCCATTCGATTTGGATTTAAAATCAAAGCCTGCAGGTGGTTGGGCTGGCTGGCTCGGACCTCTATTGGCAACTGGCTTGGCGGCCCTTTTGCGACTGCCTTACTTGGGACAACCCCACGCCATAATTTTTGATGAAACTTATTACGTTAAGGATTCGCTTGCACTATTAACTTTTGGACATGAACAAAAAGTAATTGAAGGTGCTGACGCAAAGTTATTGGCTAGTGGTGGTGAAAACTTCTCAGCGATTTTCACAGATGGTGCGTCATACATTGTGCATCCGCCAGTTGGTAAGTGGATTATTGCAAGCGGTGAGGCGATTTTTGGAGCAACTCCATTTGGTTGGCGAATCACAATTGCGATTTTAGGTATTTTGAGCGTTTTGATAACTGCACGAATTGCTCGCAGACTTACCAACTCAAACTTCATTGGTACTATCGCTGGACTATTGCTAGCCCTTGATGGCTTACACATTGCAATGAGTCGCACCGCATTACTTGACACTTCCTTGTCATTCTTTGCACTTTGTGCGTTTGGCTTTTTGATTATTGATAGAGACACTGCAAGTTCCACCGGTTCCAAAATATGGCGTTGGGCTATGGTCGTTGCGCTTGGTTTGGCTTGCGCAACAAAATGGAGTGGAATTTATTTTGCTGCTGCTTTTGGAATTCTGATGTTGGTTTGGGATTACGAACGCCGAAGCAAGAACCATGAGGGATTTGGGATTTGGTTAACTCGGGATTTCTTGCCCGCACTCTTGATGCCTCTCACCATAATTGCAATTTACCTAGCGAGCTGGGTTGGTTGGTTTCGAAGTTCTGGCGGCTGGAATCGTAACTGGGCGGAAGAAAACGCTGTAACATCCTGGCTTCCTAATTCATTAGTGAGTCTGCTTCACTATCACAAAGACATGCTGAGCTTCCATACCCATTTAGTTACCCCACACAGTTACGCTTCAAATCCTTGGTCCTGGCCGTTGATGATCAGGCCAACAAGTTTTTTCTATGAAACAAATCCAACTTGCGGTGCTGACGCTTGTTCACAAGAAGTAATTCCTCTTGGTAACCCACTAATTTGGTGGACTGGTGTCATCGCCATCGCAGTCATGGTCTACTTTGCAGTTGCCCGCCGTCACAGTGCAGCACTACCGATTGCTGTTGCGTTTGCAGCTGGCTGGGTGCCTTGGTTATTTTTCCCTGCCCGAACCACTTTCAGTTTCTACGCGGTAGCATTCATTCCCTACACCGTTATGGCTTTAGCGCTATCGCTGTACTTTGTAAATGAACGAGTCAAGAGCGATAAACCAATTGCCTGGCGCTGGCCAGCCCTAACTTTCTTATTAGTAACAGCAGCCCTGACTGCATTCTTTTATCCAATTTTGACTGGACACTCAATAAGTTACGAGATGTGGCAGCTGCGGATGTGGCTACCCACTTGGGTTTAGCTTGTAATTGATTTAAAAGATCGCAGGTGCAAACTGTTGGTAACTACAAAGACACTGGAAAATGCCATAGCGGCGGCGGCAATAACAGGTCCGAGCAAGCCAAACATCGCCAGAGGTATCGCGGCAACGTTATAGGCAAATGCCCAAAACAAATTAATTTTAATTGTGCGCATTGTTGCCCTAGAAAGCTCAATTGCATCAACAGCTGCTGCCATAGTTGAACGCAGTAACACAATGTCTGCTGCACTAGCTGCCACATCCGCTCCGGTTCCCATAGCCAAACTCAGGTGCGCTTTTGCCAATGCGGCCGCATCATTAATGCCATCCCCGATCATCGCAACAAAGTGACCGTCATTCTGGCTCTCAGTTACCAATGCAAGTTTGGCAGCTGGCGAACTATTAGCAAAATATTTTGTAATTGAAAGTTGGTCGCTGATTTTCTTAACGGCCACTTCATTGTCACCCGAAGCCACGATCGGCGAAATTTTCAGCTTCTCTAAATGCGACAGGGCTGGAATGGCACTTACGTCAAGTGCATCGGCAAGCGCAATCACTGCAACCGCGTAAGCATCTCGATAAACCACAACTACGGTGTCGCCGCGAGATTCGAACTTGTTGACGGCTTCTGCAAACTCCCCGTCTGGAATTCCAAGCCATTTAGGTGATCCCAGAGCGCAAGGATGGCCGGCAACAATTCCTTGCACACCAGATCCGCCAATCGTGTGAACTTTAATTGCGGTTTCACTTTTGTATTCAAATTTGCGGGAGTGAGTTCGCAGACTTGTTGCAATCGGGTGAGTAGAGGTCGCTTCTAATGCATCCACAATTTGCCATAGTTCGGTTGGCCCAATCTTGCTGAAGACTTCAACAACACTCATATGTCCATCGGTAAGCGTTCCAGTTTTATCCATAATGATGACATCGATTTTTTGGCTGGACTCAATTGCAAGCGGGCCTCTAATTAGAATTCCGAGTTGAGCGCCTCGACCCGTACCAACTAAGAGTGCAGTTGGTGTAGCAAGTCCCAATGCACATGGGCAAGCAATAACTAGTACTGCGATTCCAGTCGTGATTGCCAAGCCTGAATCACCCGTGATTGCAAACCAAGCTCCAGCAGTTAACAGCGCAAGCACAACAACGATTGGCACAAAGATCTCAGAAACCCGATCGACTATGCGTGTGACTTCAGCCTTTCCGGTTTGAGCTTGGTGGACAAGTCTTGAGATGCCGGAAAGTACAGTGTCTTTGCCTACTGCTTTTGCTTGAATCGTAAGTGCCGTATCAATCAAAACTGTGGCACCTATTACATCGTCACCAACATTTACCGCTACTGGAAGTGATTCGCCGGTAACTAAAGAGTTATCAACATGGCCAGATCCAGTAATGACAATTGCATCAACAGGAATTTGACTTCCGGCTGGGACATAAATCAGATCTCCAACTTTTACATCCTCGATTGCAGTTTTTATTTGCTCACCATTTCGAATTACTAACGCAAACTTTGGATTCAAGCTTGCCAAGTTTTCAATTGCTTTTTGTGACTGCTCCCGAGCTCTGTGCTCCAAAAATTTTCCGAGTAGCACCAATGTTGTAACGCCAGCAGCCACCTCAAAATATAGGTCCGGATGCGCCGATTGATGTCTAGCGAGGAAAAACTCGGCATTCATTGTCATGCCAATTGAGCCAGCTGAAGTAAATAGAATGGCCCACATTGACCAGACGTAGGAAACTAAAACTCCAATGCTTACTAACGAATCCATCGTCACGGCACGGTGGCGCAAATTTAGAAACGCTGCTCGATGAAACGGCCATGCACCCCAGATTGCAACTGGTGTGGCTGCTGCCGCACAGACCCATTGCCAATATGAAAATTGCAAAGTTGGCATCATAGAAATAGTCATTAGCGGGATCGTTAAAATCGCCGAGAAAATCAATCTAATTCGAAACTCGCGTACGCCATAAAGCTCTACGGCTTTACCGGAAACTGAAGCCGTATATCCGGTTTTTTCAATTGCTGCAATCAATTCCTCGTTGGAAATTTCGGCATCCACATCAGCAAATGCAACTCCAGTTGCATAGTTTACGGATGCTCTAACACCCGAAATCTTTTCTAAAGATTTTTCAACTCGACGTGAGCAAGAAGCGCAGGTCATCCCACCTACGCTGAGCTCAACGCTTCTAGCTGACATTAGTTGGGGACGAGCTCGTATCCGGCTTCATCGATTGCGGTCGCAAGTTGAGCCTGCTCTAGAGCTGAATCAGAGCTAATAGTGACTTGCCCGGATTCTAAATCAACTGAAACTTCAGTAACTGTTGGAAGTAAGGAAAGCTCCATTGTTACTGCCGAAACACAATGTCCACAAGTCATTCCTAATACTTTTATTGTGGTTTGCATTTCGTTCTCCTTCGCTCAGTTAATTGTACTGCGAGGGAGTTATTCGTTTACTGCGCGCTTTTCTGCAACCTCTGGATAAGTTTGAGCTGCTGCCAGTGCGGCTTTACGCGCTTTCTCCATGGCGATTGCTCGGGCTTCTTCAAGACGCTTTTGGGATTCTTGGATTCGTGCAGCACGTTGAGATTTCAAAAGCTCAGCTTGTTCCACCATGTCTTGTCCAGTCCATGGTTTTTCGGAATCGATAACACGGGAATATGTTGTTGCCTTGTCAGCCTTAACGTATGACGGAAGTGGGGTCTCAACAGGCTGCCAGGTTCTACTAGTTTCAGTAACTGTTTCGGTAAGCGAAATAATTTCAGTCCGATGATCTGGAATAGCAGCCTGAGTTCTTGGTGCACTTTCATCGTGACTTCGTACTTGGCGCTTTACGCGTGGTGCCTGCTTTGCATTTCGTGCTGCGACTGCAGTAAATCCAGCAATCAAAAATGTCGGAACAGCAACCCAAAAGACTGCGATTTTTCCGGCAGCACTTAAAACAACTGTTGCAACCAGTGCTGTGAATAATATCATCGCTACTCTGCGACGACGAATGAATGCAAGTTGTCTTGGCGGCAATTGCTCACGTTGTTGCCAACGCCATTTGGTTACCAATTCACCTTCTTCGCGAAGGCCTTTTTCAACCTGAGCTCGATCGTGACTCTTTAACCAGATCGGAACTAAGACAACGGCCCACATCACTACAACGATGAGATATAACAAGCCGGTCATGAATACTTACGGTACGGCGTTATCTGCATTATCTTGTGGAACTAAAGGGTTATCAGTCACTCGTGTCGCGCTAGCTGGAGATGTGATCGATTACAGTACCCGAGATGGTACCTGGCATCATGACGTAAATGTTGTGATCGCGCCATTGCCGATTAATGTGCAAAAAGGCAGGTCTCATGCCCTCAAACTTGTAACCAAGGCGAATAGCCAAGCGGTTACTTGGAATATTTTCAGGGCGAACTGCGATTTCGACTCGATGAAGACCAAGAGTTTGTAGCAAGTGATCAGTAACTAAGGCGGCGGCAATAGTCATGATCCGCTTATCCGAAACTGACTCATCAATCCAATAACCAAAGTGGCAACCTCGAAGCGAACCGTACGTTATGTCCGAAACGTTGATCTGGCCAACAAAGGTTCCTTGGTATTCGACTACAAATGGCATAGTCCGGCCATCTCTGGCTTCAACCAACATTCGCTTGGCACTCTGTCGAAAAGTTGGGGGCGGTTCAACGCTTGGCATTGGCGACGTGGCTTCCCATTCTTGGAGCCAGTCATGATTTATCTGACGTAATTGCTGCCACCTTCTGGCATCGCGAACCCGCAGTGGTCTAACTTTTACATCACCGTGTGTCAAAGTAACTGGCCAAGCTTTAGTCACTTGTGCACCTTACTTATTCATCACTCAAAGCATCGAGTTGCATGACTTTTACGGTGTCACCAGCATTCATGCGACCAGTTCCTGCTGGAACAACGATTAACGCATCAGCAGTTCCTAAACCCGCAAATGGCTCATCGTTATCATTTTCTAACGACTTGACTGTGGGGAAGTTTCCGGTACGAGACACATGTGCGCGCACATAACGAGCATCGTCACCAGCACCATCTAATGTGGTTTCAAGTCGGGCTTCAATTATCCGATGATGCAATTTGCTATGTCCCATTAGTCTTCTAATCAATGGCCGCACAAAAACGTCGAACGAAAGTAAGGCACCGACTGGATTGCCTGGTAACACAAAAATAGGTGTTGAATCTGGGCCAATAATGCCAAAACCCTGTGCTCCACCAGGTGTCATGTTGACACGAGAAATCTCAACTCTGCCAAGTTGCCGAAGGACGTTTGTTAGTAAATCGTAATCACCAGCATTCATGCCACAGGCAGTAATGATTACGTCGGCACGAACGAGTTGATCTTCGATTGCAGACCTAATTAAGTCAGAATCACTTTGCAGTGGACCAACTCGAAATGTCATTGCACCTGCAGCGGTTGATGCCGTAGTTAGTGCGATGCCATTTATGTCCGGCCGAAGATCTTCTAAGGTGCCTGGATCGGCTAAGTCGCTTCCTACGGTCAAGATGACAACACGGGGTTTTGGATGAACCCAAATTCGACCTAAGTTTGCCGCGGCCAAAAGTGCCACGTGTCTTGCTCCAATAGTTGTCCCTTGCGGAAGTAATACATGCTCGCTGCCATCATCATCAGTTGTTACTTGTTCAGCTAGAACACACCCCACCGAACCCAGCAAACCAACTTCTAAAGATTCAAGCGGTGACACATTTGCTAAGACCGCTTCTAGGTGTTGCTCCACTGAGCGCATTAAATCTTGCCTGCCAAATACGAAGTTAACCAAGCGCGAAGGTCTGGACCTAAGTCATCTCGATCAAGTGCTATCGAAACCACACTCTTTAAATATGAAAGCTTGTCCCCTGTGTCATAGCGTTTGCCACGGAAAATTACCGCATGCACTCCGCCACCAGATTCAGCTGGCATGCCAATTAATTCCGCCAAAGCATCCGTTAATTGAATTTCACCACCACGGCCCGGAGCGAGGTTTTCTAGTAGATCAAAAATTGCCGGGTCGATTACATAACGACCAATTACTGCAAGATTACTCGGCGCAGTTCCAGCCGCTGGCTTCTCTACCAACTCTGTCACCCGAACGAAATCTGCGTTGTCAGTTGGCTCAACTGCCGCACAGCCGTATAGGTGAATTTGGTCTTCTGGAACTTCCATTAGCGCCAAAATGCTGCCACCAAATTTTTCTTGTGCTTCAAACATATCCGGCAAGATCGGAGTTTTGGCATCAACTAAATCGTCACCCAGTAAAACTGCAAAAGCCTGATTGCCAACATGCGGTTTTGCCATACTAACCGCGTGGCCCAATCCCATTGGGACTCCTTGACGCACGTAATGCATAGCTGCCAACTCTGCTAAGCCCGAGATTTTACTTTGCATATCGGACGCACCGCGTTCGGCCAAAGTTCGTTCCAAACTTGGTGATCGATCAAAGTGGTTTTCTAGTGATTCCTTGTTTCGTCCAGTTACGAAAAGTACGTCACTAATACCTGCAGCGACGGCCTCTTCAACCACATATTGAATGGCTGGCTTGTCTACTACTGGAAGCATCTCTTTCGGGGTTGCCTTAGTGGCTGGCAAAAATCGCGTGCCTAATCCAGCCACCGGAATTACGGCTTTATGAATTTTACCCCTGTTGCTCATACCTAGACTTTACTGGCAATACGGTTAAGGAATGGTAAGTCGTTCCAAAGACACAGTGCGCGAGCAATCAATCTCGTTGCGATCTGCTCGAAGCAGTATGGAAATTTCCGCCGCTGGGTTGGCTATTGGAAATCATGACTGGGCCGCATTATGCAGAGGACAACTAGTTACCTGTTTCGTTTCTATGGCAACCGAACCACCGACAACTCAAGTTCGCACTAAGTTGATTGAGCTGGGCAAAACAGTTGTGTTACCCATCATGAAATCAGGAAATTCTTTGGCTTGGGGCTTTGACGGAACGAGCTTAGTAAAAAATAGTTATGGAATTTTTGAACCGACACCTGCCAAGATTGACATCACTACAGCCAGTGCGATTTTGATACCAGCACTTCGAGTTGGTCGAGATGGTTCTCGATTAGGTCGTGGTGCTGGCTACTACGACCGCGCACTATCAAATGTTCCAGCGCATATATCTGGTGGACCGCTGCGAATCTGTTTGGTGTTTGATGATGAAGTCGATGATTCAGTGCCAAGTGAGGCTCATGACGCACCGATAGACGTGATTGTGACTCCAAATCAGATAATACAAATTAGTTAAATAGATAACGACCCAAAATCATTCCAATACCTGCAGCAACCAAGCCGCCCGTTAACAGCGTGACCGCATAAATCATTGCTGGTCGATATGCCCCAGCCGTAAGTCTTCGGTGTAATTGCAAACTGACACCACTAAAGGTCGTCAAGGCGCCGCATAAACCAATTCCTAAAATTACTTGCCACTCACCGGGTGATGCCAAAACAATTCCTAATAGGAAGGCACCAAAGATATTTACTAATAAAGTGCCGCGTGGAAATGCAGATGTTCCTACTGGAGGTAGGTAGTACTCGACTGCAAACCGAACGAAGCCACCGACTGCAGCCGCAATTATGAAGAGCATCAGATTCATCTGCGATCACCTAGCAAGCTGCCAATGTGAGTTGCCGCAATGCCAACAATGAAAGTTGCAACTACATAGCTAATGGACATCAAAGGTGTGCTTGCCATTTGAAGGGTTTCAACAGCCAATGCTGAAAAGGTTGTGAAACCACCAAGAACGCCAGTAACAACAAAGTGGCGACGAATCTCGCTGTTCATAATTTTTGAATAATTAGCAATCAAACCAATCAATAATGCGCCGATGACATTTGCCAGAAATGTTGACCAAGGAAAAGATGTGTCACTAGGGGTTTGAATCAAGTACGAAATTTGCAACCTAAAAAGCGAGCCAAGTGCTGCCCCAATTGCGGCAACGAATCCAAACTTAAGCACTAGCGCTTGGCGTACTAGCTGGCGCAGGTGCGGCGGCAGGAGTTGAAGATGTAGCTGTGTCAGATGCACTCGGAGCTGCCGACGAAGTCGTACCGCGGGAATCATTTCGGTAAAAACCAGAGCCTTTGAATACCACACCGACTGAGCCGTAAACCTTTTTCAAGGCTTCCGCTTTACATTCTGGACAAGTGGTCAAGGCATCGTCAGAAAAGGATTGGACTACTTCAAGTGGTGCTTCACATTGTCCGCACACGTATTGATATGTAGGCATGATTTCCTTTCGACTCTGGTTATCGTACCTGTGGACAAATTAACTCGCGAAATCTGGTTTTGGACTTATCGTGACAAGACTATGAAAAACCTTGAATTTCTCTATAAGTACTATCCCTTGATAGTTAGGTATCGCCGTTCAATCGCTGCCACGCTCGCTGGCCTAGGAACCTTAGTCGCTCTTAGCTTGGTAGTGCCAGGCCCTGGCTCCCAAACCAAAGTTCTAGTTGCAACCGGGCCATTGAGTTCTGGCACAACATTGACCGCTTCGGACTTTACCCAAAAGGAAATTCCAAATGACGCTTCTTGGAATTCATTGCAATCAGATCCAAATGAAATTGTTGGTCGAGTTTTAGCGCGCTCACTTGCACCTAACCAACCAATAAGTAGTAACGATTTAGTGGGCTCCGGATTGCTAAGCGGACTACCAGAAACTTATGTTGCAGTTTCGATTCCTGTTAGCGCCAGCACTGATAGCTCACTTTTAAATGTTGGAAACTTTATCGATGTTTATGGTTCAACTAATGATGGATTGAACACCGGTATTTTGATTGCATCACATGCCAGGATCTTGGCGATACCATCCTCGACTAAAGGTTCGGTATTTTCTGGCGGGTCAAACAGCGGTTCGATAATTGTCGGCGTAGATTCTGTTGCGGCAATAAGTATTGCCGGCCATGCTTCCAATCAAGGGTTCACGATAGCCGTGCTTCCTTAATCAATCGAAGTTTTAGACCTTGCTGGGCTCAGCCATGGTGCGGTGGCACATCTTCAAGTAATTCTCGATCTCGATTCGAGGGTGGCGCGACATCATCGCTAGTTTGCTCTGGTGTTAATTCCACACCATCCAACAAAGCTCGCAAGACTGCTGAACTTTGGGTTTTTGTATCCGAAGTTTCGTCAGGATTATTCTGCGTAGAACTCATACTCCTATGCTGATACCTAGGGTTCAAAAAACCTAATTCAAACTGCTAATGAAATGGAAATGTAATGGGGATCGTTTGGGATATAAACGTCGAACGCCCAGAGTTTCCGCAACTAACAAAAAATCTCGAAGCTGATTTCGTAGTAGTTGGACTTGGTGGATCTGGATTAACCGCACTACTTCACGCTGCACAACGGGGCCTATCTGTCATTGGTATTGATGCTGATCGAATTGCTGCAGGTGCTGCCGGACGAAATGGTGGATTGCTGCTAGCAGGTATTGCAGATTTTCATCACAACGTTCGAAATGATTTTGGTGTCTCCCGCGCAACCGCCCTTTATCAACACACTCTGGATGAGATGGATCGAATAGAAGCAACAACACCCGAAGCTGTTTCTCGAATTGGTGCATTACGCATAGGGGAATTACAAAAAGGTGAAGATTCCGAAGAACTGAGCGACACCTACGCTCATCGTGACGCTTTGATCGCTGATGGTTTTCCGGTTGAGGACTACGAAGGTGAGCAAGGTATCGGCATTTTGATTCCAACTGATGGAACTTTTCATCCAGCCAAGCGCGCTGTGCAACTCGCAAAACTTGCTACGACCGTTGGTGCCAAGATATTTACACACTCACCAGCGATAAAAATTGAATCAGGTCTTGTCACAACTGATCAAGGCAGCATTAAGGCCAAACACGTTGTGGTTGCCGTTGATGGCAACTTGGAGAAGGCACTTCCAGAAATCTCTGAACTTGTTCAACCAACGCGCTTACAGATGATTTCAACTGCGCCAGAAACAAAACTCAATTTGAAATATGCGGTCTACGTGCGTCAAGGCTGGGACTACTGGCAACAACTTCCCGATGGTCGAATTGCAATCGGTGGTGGCAGAGATCTAGCTCTAGATCAAGAAGCAACCGACGTTGTAGAACCAACCCAAGTAATTCGCGATTATCTCGAGCGCAAACTCGAATCCATTGGTGTCACAGCTCCGGTTGAGCATCACTGGGCAGCCATCGTTAGTTACACCGATTCTGGTTTGCCAATTGTGAAAGAAGTTCAACCCGGTGTTTGGGCGGTTGGCGCTTATTGCGGGACTGGAAACGTTGTTGGCGCACTTTTGGCTCGCAGCATTGTTGATCAATATATTGATGGACATAGCCAAGCCATTTCGGATTTTGCGAGTTAGTTGAGAACATGATCGACAAAGTATTACCAGCAGAAGTGTGGCACAGTCTGCGTGATGAACACCACGCAAAAGTTTTGCCATGGATAACCCCGCGTTTAGAGCGTCGATCTCGACATGAGAGTCACCCTGTCGATGACTTTTTATTTGAGTACTACCCGATCAGTACAAATAAGTTACTTAATTGGCATCCCGGCTTTGGCCTATCTCTTGCTGCAGATGAGAGCGAATTCGAAGATTTTCCGTCCGGAAGTTACGAGTTTTTTGAAAATAGGATTCAGATACGACGTGAGTGGTTAATGAAAAATCAAAACTCAATGTGCGAATTGGTTACGTTCTTGCAGTCGACACAGGAACGCTCGATTCGCTCTGGCTGTTTTGGATTACACGAGTGGGCCATGGTTCTTGGAACGCAAGATGTTAGGCACGAGAAATGGAAATTACGACTGAGCCAAGACCAAATTCGCGCAACCATTGACGAAGTTGGGTTGCGCTGCACGCATTTTGATGCCTTCCGCTTCTTTACTCCAATTGCTGCGCCGCTCAATCCCTTGCAATTAACTCCAGTTCATCGAAGTGAAGTTGAGCAACCTGGCTGCCTCCACGCAAACATGGATCTGTATAAATTTGCCCAACGGTTTGCGCCGATCGTCGGATCAGAAATTGTTCGCAGAGCATTTGCTTTAGCTAAGGAAATTAGGAATGTGGATATGCAAACTGCGCCTTATGATTTAGCTGATCTTGATGTGAAACCAATTCCCGTTGAAACTCAAGCTGGTCGTGATGAGTTTGCCAGGCTTCAAATTGGATTTGCCAAACGCGCTCAACTACTACGTACCCAAATAATCCAAGCATTGAAATCTGCGTATGTATTAACAGAAATTAAGGCCTAAATTCCCTTATTTCAAAAACGGTAAGATTTAAGTTATGTCACGCCGCAGAGTTGATCCCCAGCCAGAATCTGAAAAAGTATCTAGACCTGGCATCCGCGGTCGCCGGGCAGCTAAAACTAGCGCTGTTGCTACCATCACAGTCGAACGTCCACATGGTTTAGCGGTTCTCAGTCATTCAGACCGCAGGCTTTTAGCAATCGTTCTCGGCGTTTCAACTGCTGCGGGAATCTTGAATAGCACAAATGGAAATCCAGTTTTAGCTTTTTTCACGTCGGCTATCGCCTTAGGTGCAATTGCTCGATTGGTAGTGCGAAGCGTCGAAGCAATTAGTGATCGAATCGGTAGGGGTGTCAATGGATTACTACAATCTTTGCTCGGTAACTTACCTGAAATTTTTGTAATTCTTTTTGCACTAAAGGCCGGATTGTATGAAATTGTTAAGGCCACAATTGTTGGCTCAGTGATCGCCAACATTTTGCTTGTAATGGGAATTGCATTCGTAGTTGGTGGTCGCAAGTATGGTCGCCAGGCCTTCAACATTGTTTCTGCTCGACAACTCAGTATGTTGCTCGCACTTTCCGTTTTTGCGCTGGCGATTCCGTCGTTAGCTGCCAGCTTTAATACTCCAGCCGTTGAGTATGAACGCCAGATCACAGTAATTATTTCGTTGCTTTTGATTGTGCTTTTTCTTGCTTCGATTCCGGACACTATCAAGCACGCTAATCACGAATCTCCTGTCACTGGAACTAGTGAGGCCTTAGTTGCCGCAAGTGAGGTCGACGAGCATGGTCAATGGACCATGAATGTTGCAGTCTTCATGGTGTTAATTGCCGTGGCTGGCTCAATTATTATTTCAAGTTGGTTCGTTAAAGTTTTGCCTTCAGCAATGTCTACTTTAGGAATCTCTGAGGCATTTGCTGGCCTAATCATTGTTGCCCTAGCAAGTAATGTTGTGGAGGCTTTCTCCGGCATACAACTTGCATATCGAGATCAACAAAGTTACGCATTGCAAATTATTTTGCAATCTCCGGTTCAGGTCGCAATGATCGTGGCTCCTTTGATTGCACTTGCTTCACCTTTGGTGGGCGCTGCAACATTTACATTAGTTCTTTCACCGCTTCTACTAGCTGTGATGTTTATGGCGGTATTTATCGCAATCGTTGTGGTTTCAGATGGCCAATCAACTTGGTTCGAAGGCGCAGCACTTATCACCCTGTATCTAGGTATCGCGACTGCTTTCTGGTGGGGCTAGATTCATGCCGTTGGTGCCGTGATGATCACAAATGACATCGCACAAGCTGTAACAATTATCGCATCTGGAAAGTTGTGCGCAATTCCAACTGAAACGGTTTATGGACTGGCGGCAAATGCGTTAGATGAATCAGCAGTAGCGCGAGTATTTGAAGCCAAGGAACGTCCCGCAGATCATCCTTTGATCGTGCACGTAGCAACAACTGACGATGCAAATGAATGGATCACTGAACTTCCGCAATGGGCTATCAAATTAACCGAATCCGTTTGGCCCGGGCCATTGACTATCGTTGGGCCACGCACAGCGCTTGCAAGTGATTCAGTTACCGGCGGACAGGACACTGTTGCGGTTCGCGTGCCTGGCCATCCAATCGCACAAGAATTGCTAACCGAACTAAAGCTCATCGGGATAAAGGGATTGGTCGCTCCAAGTGCGAATCGCTTTGGTCATGTTTCACCTACCAGCGCTTCCCATGTCTTATCCGACTTAGGTGAATATTTATCATCACACGGCGATCTAATTCTTGACGGTGGCGAATGTCAGGTTGGGTTGGAGTCGACGATTGTCCTAGCCACTGGCACCAATCCTGTTGTCCTTCGTCCAGGCGCAATCACTTCCAAAGATATTGAACAAATCACTGGCATAGCCGTTTCCTCTCAATTAGCGAACGCGCCTCGCGTTAGTGGCTCACTTGATTCCCACTATGCCCCAATTGCAAAAGTCGTATTGATCGCCGAGGAGTCAACCGCTGTATCTGGGACAAATTCAGGATTCCTCGCACTCGCAAAAGTTCCAACACCAAACGGCTTAGTTCGCCTTGGGTCTCCCTCGACTATTGATGACTTTGCCCACGAACTTTACGGTTGTTTAAGATCTGGCGATGATTTGAAACTAGAAATAATTTATGTTGTTCCACCTACTGGCGAAGGTTTAGCGCAAGCGATCAATGACAGATTGCAGCGTGCTGCTTTTTAGGCAGCATTAACACTTTAGCGAGCTACTAATTCACCAATTGCGTGAATCGCAATTCCAGCCAATGCGCCAACGATCGTGCCATTGACACGAATAAATTGCAGATCTCGGCCAACTTGCAGTTCAATCTTTTTTGCAGTGTCTCCCGCATCCCAACGGGCCACAGTGTCGCTAATTACCGCTGCAATTTCATCGCGATATCTATCAACCAAATGAGTTGTTGCATTTTCGAGCGCTGTGTCAATAGTTTTTTGCAATTCGCGATCGGCTGAAACCTTAGTTCCAAAATTACAAATCAATCTGGTAACTCGAGCGCGCAATTCGCTTTCTGGATTTGCAGCTTCTTCGCGCAAAGATTTCTTTGTGGAAATCCAAATGTCAGAAATTGTGTGGCGAACCTCTGGACGATCAACTAAGCGCATCTTGGCAGCGTTAACACGTTCAATAATGATTGGATCAGATTGCAATTGTTCTGCAAATCTATGTAGGAGGCGTTCAATAGATCGGCGGATCGGGTGTTCGTAATCAACTTGAACGTCTTTACTTAATTCAATAAGTCGTTCATAAAGCCACTCGCCTGCTCGATCTTTACCAAGCCCCGGCAACCACTTAGGTAATTGCTTATCGATCCAACCCTTAGCTCGGGCTGAATCATTTTCCAACCAGTCTTGAATTGCTTTGGCCAACATATCCACGATTGGTGTGTGGGCATCATTTTCAACTGCCTTAACCAAAAAAATTCCAAGCGGCTTAGCAATATCGAAGTTTTCTGCGGTACGTCGAAATGACTCTTCAATAACTTCGGCGATATCTTCGTCATCACCTAAAGATGTTGCCCATGCAACAACCCCAGAAAGTTCGTCTGTTACTTGTTTTGCGTTTTCAGATTTACTTAGCCAGCTACCAAGCCGATTTGAAATATTGGCGGACTGCAGCTTGCTTCGCACAACTTCTTCAGACAAGAAGTTATCGCCAACAAATTCACCGAGGCTGGCACCGATGGCATCTTTGCGCGTGGGAATGATTGCAGTGTGTGGAATTGGTAATCCAAGAGGTCTACGAAATAGTGCAGTAACGGCGAACCAGTCTGCAAGGCCACCGATCATTCCAGCCTCGGCTGCGGCCCGAACGTAACTGACCCATTGAGCTGCACCTGCTGCTTCTGCTCGCTTGGCGAAGACATAAATAATCGCTGCTACGAGTAACAAACCGGTGGCAAAAGATTTCATTCGACGCAGTTGCCTGCGCCTTATCCGATCACTCGCACGCGTAGTGATGCGAAGCGGTTGACTCATGCCTTAATCGTAGGCGTGTGATCAACACCGGCAATCTGATCATGGACATGGCCAGCCAGGCGCTCGATTATGACGAGTCCGTCTTTTACGCCGCCCGGAGATCCTGGCAGATTAATGATCAGCGAGGAGCCAGTAACTCCAGCAAGGCCTCGGGATAGATCTGTAGTTGGAACTCGGTCTCGAGAATATGCACGAAACGCTTCGGAGATTCCAGGAAGTAACTTTTTAATAAGAGGCGCCGTTGCTTCGGGAGTTACATCATGCGGCGAAACTCCCGTACCACCAGTCGTCACAATTAAATCGACATTGCCAGCAAGTGAAAGTTCAATTGCTGCTTGAATCTGTGAGATGTTATCTGGAATCACGATTGGATCTTTAAGTTCGTAACCAAGTTTGACTAAACCTGCAGCAAGAATTTCCCCACTAGTATCTGCGTACACGCCAGCACTTGCACGATTACTTGCGGTAATAACAACTGCAGTTCGAACTGTCATTTAGCTTCGGTTCCATTCCCCGTTACGCCCACCGTCTTTGTGTGTCATTTTCACATCAGTAATCGTCGCGCCCGGATCAATTGCCTTAACCATATCGATCACAGTTAGGCCAGCAACTGCAACTGCGGTAAGCGCTTCCATCTCAACACCAGTGCGATCTGCGGTTTTAACGGTTGCAGTAATTTCTACACCATCATCAACCACAACTAAGTCAACTGAAACACCGTGGACTGCAATTGGATGGCATAGCGGAATCAAATCTGGAGTTCGCTTGGTGGCCATAATTCCGGCAATCCGAGCAGTAGCTAGCACATCACCTTTTGGGACTGCGCCATCACGCAGCAATGTAACAACTTGCTGGGAAAGCAGCACGCGACCAACTGTTGTGGCAGTGCGGGTTGTCACTTCGCGATCTGCAACGTCAACCATGTGAGCGTTGCCAGAGGCATCGATGTGCGTTAAATCAGAGTTGCTCATAACTGGTAATCGTACGCGCAGTGTGGCCTGGGTCACGATTTAGTTGAGAATTCAACAAAATGTGTCAAGGTTCACACGGGATTTAAGCCTATGGACACCTTCTCGTCGAGAGGCATTCATAGAGGTCTGGGACACTTGAGTTGTGGGAGACCCCCACACCAAAAGGAGAAAACACCATGAGTGTTCAAATGAACGAAACCGAATCCGTTGTTGGATTCCCTGCATTGGAATCAAACTATGCAGTCCTAATCAACAATGCCATTGGCGAGAACCGCAATGCTGATGTGAATTACATCGTGCGCTCGTACAACATGGAAAAGAGCAACATCACACGTAAGAGCGTCATCGAACGCCTGCGTGATGCGTTCTAATCCACTGCTGTAACCACATAGCAAACCAAAAGAGGACCGATGCCTAGGCATCGATCCTCTTTAGTTTTTTCTGGGAAAGTTTGTTTAATTACTGCTTGATTGCGGAGATGTCTAGCTGCAACTTGATGTTGTCGCTGACTAGGAAACCACCAGTTTCAAGCGCTACGTTCCAAGTTAGTCCGAAATCTTTACGACTTAGTTCGCCTGTACCTTCGAAACCAGCACGATCATTACCAAATGGATCCTTTGCAGTTCCGGTTGGTTCCACAGCGATGTCGATGCTGTTTGTTACACCCTTGATGGTTAGGTTGCCAGTTACTATGAATGTGTCGCCAGTTGCCTTGATTGCAGTTGATTCAAAAACCAATTCGTTTGTATTTTCGGTGTCGAAGAAGTCGGCACTCTTTAGGTGACCATCGCGATCGGCGGAGCCGGTGTCGATTGAGTCAAGCTTTGCTGTGACTTTTGCAGAGGAAGATGCAGTGTCAGCGCCGACAACAATTGTGCCTTCGAAATCTGCAAAGTGTCCACGGACTTTTGTGATTACTGCGTGACGGGTTTCAAAACCCAAGCGTGAATGTGATGGGTCAATAACCCAAGTTCCCGCGATTGAAGAAAGTTCAGTCATAGCGACTCCTTAATAGTTGAAAATTGAACTAATTTAGTTTAACTTTCAACTATGGCTAAAGTCAAGTTATGATCGCCGAGCCACGTCTTCCACGGCTTTAGCCACTGACTTAGCAACGTTTGGATCAAACACACTTGGCACGATGTAACTGGCATTTAACTGGGCCGGCGAAACGCAACCCGCAATTGCATGGGCTGCCGCGAGCAAAGTCTCTGTGGTGATCTTCGAAGACGCTGCATCTAACAGACCTCGGAAGATTCCTGGGAAAGCTAAAACATTGTTGATTTGGTTTGGATAATCGCTGCGACCAGTTGCAACAATTTTTGCATGCTTGGCGGCAATCACGGGATCAATTTCTGGATCTGGATTGGCCATGGCAAACACAATTGAATCTTTAGCCATCGAGGCCACATCAGCTTCAGTCAAAATATTTGGGGCACTTACGCCAATGAATACGTCTGCACCCGCAAGACCTTTGCCTAACTTTCCCGTTACACCAGCCTTGTTGGTATTGGCCATCATCCAAGCACTAGTGGATTCACTATTTGGCCGGTCCTGATAAATTGCACCTTCAGTATCATATGCAGTGATGTTTTTCATGCCAGCTTCGTAAAGCAACTGTGCAACCGCAGTTCCAGCAGCACCAGCTCCACTCATAACGATCTTTAAATCTTCCGGCTTCTTCTTAACAATCTTTAAGGCATTTGTAAGCGCCGCAAGAACAACAATCGCGGTGCCATGTTGGTCGTCGTGGAAAACCGGAATATCCAGAAGTTCGCGCAATCGGGCTTCGATTTCAAAGCAACGTGGCGCGGAGATATCTTCTAAGTTGATGCCGCCATAAACCGGAGCCAGGATCTGGACGGTGCGAACAATTTCATCTACATCCTGAGTATCAAGGCAAACTGGCCAAGCATCCACATCAGCAAACTGTTTAAAGAGCGCAGCTTTACCTTCCATAACCGGAAGCGCGGCAGCTGGTCCGATGTTGCCAAGACCTAGAACTGCAGAACCATCTGTTACTACGGCAACGGTATTGCGCTTAATAGTTAGGCGACGAGCGTCACTTGGCTCTTCATAAATTGCCATACAGATTCGTGCCACACCCGGGGTGTAAGCCCGAGAAAGATCATCACGAGTGCGAAGTGGAACTTTTGGCTTAACTTCTAACTTGCCACCAAGGTGAAGTAAGAAGGTGCGATCACTGACTTTGCGAACATTGGCGCCTGCAATTGCGGCAATAGCGGCAGTAACTCGATCAGCGTGATCTGGATCAGAGGTATCGCAAGTAACGTCTACAACCATTCGTTCATGGCTAGATTCAACAACGTCAAGAGCAGTAAGTGCAGCGCCAGTATCGATAACGGCTTGGGCCAAGCTTGCAGTGGACGATGATTCGGGTGATAACTCAACACGCAATGTAATTGCATAACCCGGACTGTTATTAGCCATTAAGCGTCTCTCCTTGGTAAGCCTCTATTGTCGCATTAGTGATGTTGCCAGAATCACCAGGTTCATAGTTGCTAGGTCACATTTAGCCCGATTTGACCACAGGTTCCTTACTCATCGCAGGCAATTCACTGGCACGATGGTGGCATGACACCTCCATTTAACCTTTCCGGATCAAAGGCATTAATTACTGGCGCTGGTTCGCCCACTGGCATTGGTTATGCCAGCGCAAAGTTGCTCTGCGAAATGGGCGCCTCGGTCTACATCACGGGTGCAAGTGATCGACTCAATGATCGAATCACTGAACTAAAGGCACAAGGATTTAAAGTAGATGGCTGCGTTGCTGACTTAACTGAATTCTCTGCTGCTGAAACTGTCGTTAACAACTCTCTTGAATTTCTTGGTGGTTTAGACATCATCGTTAACAACGCAGGCATGACTAGTGTCAATGCGCCAATGCAAGAAGTGGGCGAAGCTGGTGATGGTGCTTCAATGAGTGTGGATGGATGGCACAATTCGATTGCGCGAAATCTTAACTCGGCTTTCTATATAACCAAGCTTGCGCTTCCCCACTTGCGCGAATCATCCGCAGGTCGAGTCATCATGATGTCGAGCTTGACTGGACCTGTGATGGCGATTCGCAACGACGTTGCTTACGGTGCTACTAAAGCTGGCATGGTTGGGCTAACTAAGTCACTTGCAGTCGATGAAGCAAAGCATGGCGTTACTGCAAATGCTGTTGCTCCTGGTTGGATTCAAACTGCATCCCAAAGCATTAGCGAAGGTCACGAAGGTGGCAGCACGCCAATGGGACGTTCGGCTACACCGGACGAAGTTGCTGCAGTTGTTGGCTTCCTTGCCAGCCGTGAAGCCAGTTACCTTACAGGTCAAGTAATCGTGATTGACGGTGGAAATTCAATTAGTGAGCAGCGCACAGTTCGCTAATTTTGATCAAATAAAACAACCCCTGACGGATTCGCCAGGGGTTGTTTTATTTAGAAATTAGATTCCTAGTGCTTTTGCCTTTGCTGCTGCAAATTCCTCATCGGAAAGAATTCCTTGAGCATGAAGGGCAGCAAGTTCCTGCACCTTTGCAATTGATTCGTCACCAGCAGGTGCTGCAGCAGCTGGTGCTGATGCTTGCGCTGCTGCCATTTGACGCTGTGCCACACGACCTGACACGGCTGTTGCTGTTCCTGAAATAACTGCGGTGCGAGCCGCAACTCTCATAAGTCCCATTTCAATTTCCTTTTCTAATAATTCTTTAGCGTGCTGCTAAGAAGTTGGTAACAACTTCGGCTGGAATACGAATCTGATCAAGCACTCGAGCATTTGATGCAGAAATTGCATCAGTGAACTTAGCTGCCCAGGTGTTTTCAAAGGCAACCATTAGTGCTGAACTGTTTGGAGCTAGATCATCTGAAAGTTCGTCAGCATCTTCGCTATCAAGTGTGCCTGGGAAGGCAACACCAAGAGCCATGAATGCAGGGCCTTCATTTGGATCTAAGTCTTCGATTGCAAGAACGGAAACTACTCCGTCTGCATCCTTGCTGATGAAAAGTAAATCGATAAGGCGGATAGTTCCGCTTTCAACGAGCTCAAGGATTGCGGGTGCAACCTTGCCGTTGAACTTGTTTCCTGGAAAGTCAATGATGACAATGTCCACTGGTCCGAATCCCATAAATCCTCCGTTGACAGGGCCGTTCGGAAAGCCTAACAAGGCAAATCAAGGGTTGGGAACTAGCGAGATTTTCGAACATAAAAGTGGGCCCTGACGGGCTCGAACCGTCGACCCACGGATTAAAAGTCCGTTGCTCTACCAACTGAGCTAAAGGCCCTACCTTGCCTTTCGGCAATTCCCCGATCCTAGCGGATTTCCCTGCATTCAAAGAACTCGAGCCTACGGAACTAGGTTTACGCCCTTGGTGATCTTGGACTGCAATCGTCTCCAAATGAGCGACAATAGAAGTGCAAGGCAAGTAACAACAGGAGTGAAAATGTATCCAGCTCGCGACCTCTACACAGTCGTCGTACCGCCTGCTGACCAAATTGATGGTGGAGTGGAATCTGGGATTGTCCTGATTCATGGTTTGACCGGATTCATGGACGCAGGTGGCGGTGGCCGCCTGGCTGTGGCACACATTTTGGAGACGATGAAGAATCGTCCAGTTGCTTACTTCCACATCGACTCACTTTACGATTACCGCGGTCGTCGTCCAAAAACCATTTTTGATTCAGATCACTACGAATCGATGGACTTGCCGCACATCACGCTTTCTGAAATCACCGATGGTGAAGGTCAGACCTTCTTATTACTGCACGGCGTTGAACCAGATCTTGGCTGGCAGAGTGTGGTTCGTAGCGTTATCGAATTGATTCGCGAGTACGGCGTGCGTCTAACTGTAGGAATGCATGCAATTCCATGGCCTGCGCCACACACCCGTCCAGTTGAAATCACTGCGCACTCATCCGATCCGGAATTAATTGGCATTCACCAGCCATGGGTTGGCCAAGTTGAGATTCCGGGTAGCTTGCCAGCGCTAATTGAACTTGAAGCAACAAAAGCAAAGTTGCCTGCAATGGGTTACGCAGCTCACGTTCCGCATTACTTATCCGGTGGCGACTACCCAAAGGCTGCGCTGGCTTTGCTAGATCAGATCGCATTAAGCACTGGTTTAGTTTTGCCACGAGACACCCTGCGCACTGCAGCTGCTGAAATGGATGCGGACATCGACAAGCAGATTCTCTCGATCGATGAGAACCGCGAAGTGGTTGCTTCCTTGGAACAACAACATGACTCGATGATGGAAACTCGTCGCGAGTTAACTGCAGGTTCTGATGGCAGTATGGTCAGCGGCGACGAATTAGCGGCCAGCTTTGAGCAATACCTTGCTGAGATGGATGAAAAGGGAGAAACCGAAATCTAGTTAACGGTTTCATCTGGGAACACTAAAGTTCCAGGATCAAGGGTTACACCTACGCCAATTTGAGCTCGTTCGGCAATCACCGTGTCAACGATATGGCAATCACTTGCAATCTTTGCTTCGGTGCTGACGATTGAGTTTTCGATTTGAGTTCCACTACCAACTTCAACATCAGCAAAAATCACACTGCCTGTGACGACAGCACCCGCACCGATCACGGCGTTATGCCCAACATAAGTTCCACCATCGACCGTTGCATTGGCATCAACTTTTGCAGTTGGTTCAATCAAAGCTTCACCCGTTCTTCCTAAAAGTAAGGGTGATGGAGCTATACCTCGAACTAAATCTGCTGATCCTTTTGCAAAGGCAAGCGGGGTTCCAAGGTCTAACCAATACCCATCATCAACTACGCCAATCACCATTCGATCCGCAGCTAGTAACTCTGGAAAGGTTTCGCGCTCAACCGAAACTGGTCGATCACTTGGAATTGAATCAATGACGGAACGTTTGAAGATATAGCAACCCGCATTGATTTGATCAGGCACGATCTCTTCAGGGGTAGTTGGTTTTTCGAGAAACTCCAAAACTCGGCCATCGACATCGGTGGGCACTAAACCGTAAGCACGAGGATCCGCCACACGCGTTAAATACAACGCCACATCTGCATCGGCATCTCGCCACTTTTGCACTAGGCCTGCGATGTCTAATCCAGTTAACACGTCGCCGTTGAAAACAACGACCGGATCATCGGGACCACAAGTTAAATGTTCGGCAGCATTTCGAATCGCACCACCAGTACCTAGCGGTTCATCTTCAACTGCATAAACCAACTCAACGCCAACGTTTTCACCATGACCGAAATGTTCCTCAAAAACTTCAGCGCGATAAGAAGTGCCCATGACGATTCGTCCAACACCCGCTTGGCGGGCTAGGGCTATCTGGTGTTCGGTGCAAGCATATCCCGCAACTGGCAGCATTGGCTTTGGAGTTGAAATTGTCAACGGGCGCAGACGCGTACCTTGACCACCAACTAACAAAATTGCTTCTAGCATGTTCTAAGCCTAACTATCGGAAACTTTGGATTAGCCGAGCTCCACTATTCGGTCAAGCTTTTCTTGCTTCTTGATATTCCCAAAATCAGGATTGGATTGGTCGATTAAAACTACAGAGTTTCCATTTGTTACTGGAAAAACAATTTGCAGCGCAGCCATCGTCACTATGTCACTTATTCCGTAGATTCCGTAACTTTGTCCAGATTGAATGTGATTCTCTTGCGCTATTTCCAATGAACGTGCGACCAGTTGAGTCCAAGTCATTCCTGTTGATTGAACTTGGATGGCTGGGTGTTCTGATGAAACCTCCCAAGAGGGCGAAAAGTAATCTCCAAAGTTTCTAACTTCAGCTGATCCATTAATGAAACCTGCCGGAATGTCTTTATCTGGCATACCAAATGGATCTTGGCTAATTACGACAAATTCTTCAGTCGATCCTTGCCAGGTTTGCGCTTGAGATTTCACACCGAAAGTTAGTGCTGGAGCTTGATCTGTAATTGTTAAACCGACTGTCAATGCAGTGCCGAGCCATACGGCTGACTGCCAATGATTTCCTAGTGCCACATTTACTGCTGCGCCTTCGTCAAGTTCCAGGCCATCGACCAAAAAGTTACTCGCCTTACTAACTGCATTTGCAAATGTTGCGGCAGAAAGTTCAATTCGCCCAAGATCATTTACCCAAGTGACTAAAGGTGTCGGACCACGTTCTTTAACGCACATTTGCAGAGATTGGAAATATGTTTTCATTGCGAAACAGTAAACCGACCTATTACTGCCGGAGAGAAGCCACTTAAGTTTTTCTCTTTAACTTGAACTCGTACTTTGTCTCCAGTTGCTACCTTGATCGCAGTGTATGTTTTCTTCGCAGAGGTTTTTGTCCAAGGTGACCACTTTTTGCTGTTGATCGAAGTGCGCACATAGAACCCGTCTGACTCATAATCACTAACAGCACCAATCCACCTTGCACTTATCAAATTTGGTGAGACGGTAGCGAAACTAATTTCTGAAACTGCAAGCGGTTTTGGTGGCGTATAGCTGGGGACTACAAACTTTTTCTGGATTACGTTTGAAGGGCCCACAACATTAATACTGCGAAATTCAACGTAATAGGTTTGTCCGTGTCGCCATTTGGATGTGACAAATTTTGATTGAGCTGCATTTCGCCATTCAGACCAAGATTGCGTGCGATCACCTGAAATTCGAAACTGATATCTTGATGCGGGAGCATACTCTGGGGCAATAACTTCCCAAGAAACACTCGTTTTAATCGGGCTAATTCGTTTTAGTAACATCTTGCTTGAAATTTTCGGAGGTGATGCAAGAATCACCACTTTGCCGACTGCCGGTAGGGAAAGATCACGGACGGATGCTCTAATTGAAATTGCATAACGCCCATCTGGAATTGTGTTACCTGACTGATCTTTACGATCCCAAGCAAAGTGAATTGGTCCCGTTGTTCGCTGAACACCTGATACTGAATTAATCAACGCCCCAGTTTCTTTGTTCGTTACGTTAATTGACCATTTGGCAGTCGCCGGAACGGTTGCCTGAACATTTATTTTTTCAGCAGATGTGGTTGCCAAATTTAACGGAGAGACTGAAACGTCACGAATAACAGGTAGCAATAACTCTGTGGCGCGCGCTCGAATAGCCGGAAGATACGGATACAAGTACCGACCTGGGCATGCAGTTTTTCCAACATCACGATGTCCTGAAATAACTGGAGTTACGGCAGTCATGCCATTGCTGTACTTAGAAAGTCCAGATGTATCAGATGAAATCATCGAAGCGTTAGCGTTTGGGTCCAAACCGTATGGTGCTATTTTCCATGCCATTAATGATGCAATTGATTCCACTAGCGCAGCTGGATTAGTCGGTGCCTGAGTGTCGTAGTTACCAATTGCTGAGATTGCGAACGTATTTGAATTCAAACCAGCGGTATGTGCTCCGATGACGGGCAACGAGGGTCCATCACAAGGATTAACGTCGCCGTAAGTACATGCGTTGCGACCTTCATAAACCGTGCCGTATTGATCAACTAGAAAGTTGTACGCCATATCCGCATACTTCAAACTTTTTGTGTAATAGGCGTAAAGTGCGCGCATTTGTGCAGGTGCTTGCTCTGGCGAGTAATTATTGGTTGATGCCGTGTGATGAACAAATCCCGCAACAATCTTTGTGCCCATTCTTGGAACTGGATCTCGCCAGGTTTCATCAGCTCCCCATTGCGCGCGCGAAACAATGTTGGGACGCGGAACTACACCTCCAGCAGGTGTTACTGCAGCAGCACTTAGATTTGCCGTCGCATCCACATTCCGGACATTTGCAAGGAGCGCACGATCCTGTTTAGTTTCTTGTGAACCGATTAACTCAACTTTCAAGTCCTTTGGCGCCAATCCCGATTTATTCGTCATGATGACTTCAACTGCATCAGCTACTGCGGTCATAAATGGATCAGTTCCATTTCGGGTTCCACTCGCTTCCAAGCTTGTTGCATCAACACCGTGGTGGTCACTAAAGGGAATCTCGTTCCAACTTGACCACTTGCCAGCCTCGCGAACTCTGGCTTTAAAGATCGTGCCTTCTGGCAAGGCGCCCAACCAAGTTAACCCCACGACTGAAAAAGGTTTGGAGACAGTAGGAGACAAAACTTGAACGGCTTTTAATGAAACTGAACTGGATTTAGTTACAAATTTTGGGGTAATTACTTGCACCGTTACCGGCGGTGTGTAATGAGTAATCGCCTGGGCTGGAGCCGAAACGAGTGAGCTTGCCCCGAAACTGGCAGCCGATAGCAGGCATAACACACGGAGGTATTTTTTGCGGGGAAGCATAAACTCAGTCTCCCAGAGAACTGATCACATTGGCCTCATCTGCCACATAAGAGTTAAGCTGTGTTTGCCACATATTGCCCTGGAAAACCAGAGAAATAGCCAAAACCAGGATCCATAAACATGACGTACGATCGTTAGGTGCCTGAAATAGGCGCAGCACCAGATTATTGCTGGTGCCACAACAAGGCATAGGAGGTGTCAGGACATGGGTAAGCATCGGGCTCCTGACACAGAATCTCAATCAAATCCTTGGCTGCGCAGGGCTACAGCTGGAATTTCTATTTTTATTCTGATCGCTACGGCACTCGGTGGTGGTGCGGTTTATGCCATTAATGGCCTTGGGAAAAACATTATTGGTATAGATACCAGTGACTTAAACGCTCAAGGCCGCCCTGAAACTGTTGCTCAGAACGAAACCAGCTCGACAAACATATTAATTATGGGTTCAGATTCCCGAGCAGGATCAAATGGATCTTACGGAAATGTTGAAGGCGCACGTTCGGACACTACTTTGCTAGTTCACGTGTATCAAGGACGTGAAGCCGCAACTGTTGTTTCAATCCCTCGCGACAGCTTCGTTGAATTAGCAGGTTGCAAAATGTTGAACGGAAATAATTCTCAACCGTATAAATCCAAATTTAATGCTGCGTTTTCAATTGGTGGTCCGATCTGTACCGTCAAGACTGTAGAAAAACTTACAAAAGTTAGAATTAATAACTTTGTTGTTGTTGATTTCGCGGCATTCAAAAAAGTTGTTGATGCACTTGGTGGTGTTGAGGTTTGCTTAACATCGCCCGCTTACGATCCAGTCATTCCTGGCATAGGTGGATCTGGCTTAGATCTGCCCGCTGGATACAGCACGATTTCTGGCGAGCAAGCTTTAGCATTCGTTCGTGCTCGCGAATCGCTAGGTGACGGTAGCGACTTAAGCCGCATTACTCGACAGCAAGAATTTATTGGATCTATGATCCGAGGGATGACAGATAAGGGATTACTTACAAATCCAGGAATGATCTACCGAGTATTAAGTGCTGTGACTTCTTCAATTACTACCAATACAGAATTCGCATCTATATCTGCGCTGCAAAATTTTGCACTTTCTCTTGGTTCACTAAAGCCGAGCAAAATCAACTTTGTCACGACTCCATACGAAATGGTCGGCAAGGGAAATGTTGGCTGGACTTCGGAAGCGGACGAGTTATGGACAGCGCTTCGAATGGATCAACCATGGCCACCAGTTGCGCCAAGTCCTTCTGCAACACCGACGAATCAATCGACTACAACACCTGGTGCCACTTCCATTGCCCCTAAGGACATTTCATTCTCCGTACTTAACGCCACAAGTACCGTTGGACTTGCTAGTACTGCCGGTACTGAACTGAAAGCAATGGGTTACGACGTTGTAAAGGTAGGAAATTCAACGCAGCGTATAACGGCTTCGGAAATTCTTTACAAATCTAAAAATCTAGCTGCCGCCCAAGCACTTGCGCAAGAAATTGGCGTAACAAAACTAACGCTGGACGAGACATTGGTGTCTCCGATAGTTCTACTTGTTGCTCCAGATTGGAAGAATGGCAGCGCTAATCAAAAACCGGCGTCGCCATCAACATCGGCAAGCCCGCAACCTTCCAGCACACCAACTGACAGAACTGCCGCCGCAGCCACTTGCACTAAGGGAAACAACCGCAAAAAGAATTAGGTTGCTAATTACTTAATTTCGTTTACTACGACTTGTGAGAAATCCGATTCCCCAGGACAGTTGCATAGTTGCTAAAACTATTGGTAGCCAAAGTGCCCCACTGCGTGCTCGCCTAGCCAGACTCAGCGATGAAAATACAGTAAGCAGCACATAACTAACTGGTACTAATAATCCCCAAAATCCAAGTGGAAAGAATTGAAGTGCGCTTCCTATGCACGCAGCGATAGTTCCACCAATAATTCCGATAACAGCAACTGGCGGTGCGTAGTAGCGCAGAGCAGATTTGCTAGTGCGAGTTTCCGGATGGCGACGCATAACTTCATGGCGCCAAGAACCATACTCGAAATATTGTTTAGCGAGTTTGCGAACTGTAGAGCGAGGTCGGTAAGTCACATACAATTCTGGGTTAAACCAGACCGTGCCGCCCGTCTCACGAATTCGGTGATTCATTTCCCAATCCTGAGCTCGGGTGAATTCAGGATCGTAACCGCCAACTCGTTCAAGTGCACTGCGTCTAAATACTCCGAGGTAAACCGTCTCAGCTGGCCCTTCTTCGCCACCGGTGTGAAAAGAAGCAGATCCAACACCAAGTGGTGAAGTCATCGCAGCCGCTACGGCTTTTTCAAAACTAGTAACGCCCCGCGCGCCCATTATGCCGCCGACATTGTCAGCGCCAGTTCGCTGCAAAGTTTCAACTGCTAATTGGATGTAGCCATCAGATAGTTCACTGTGGGCATCCACTCTGACTACGATCTCTTGAGTCGTATTGGCTAACGCTGCATTCAAGCCTTCAGGCGTGCGTCCTGTTGGATTTTGCACTGAACTTACGCGTGCGTCTCCTGCGCAAATGCGCCCTGCAACTTCATCAGTTCGATCAGTTGAAGGTCCGAGAGCTAAAACCACTTGAATCTGGCCGGCGTAATCTTGCGACAAAATTGCCAGAACTGCTGCCTCTAAGTAGTTCTCTTCATTGAGAACCGGCATAACTACTGCTACATCTGGCCATTGCGTCACAAGATAACGCTATCGGTTAACTAAACTGGACTAATGGCGCGCATCTCTGTAATCGGAACCGGATATTTAGGCGTTACACACGCTGCTTGTATGGCTAGCTTGGGTCATGATGTTGTGGCACTTGATGTGGATAAAGATAAAGTCACCTCGCTAGCGGCGGGTATTGTCCCATTCCACGAACCGGGTTTACCCAAACTTCTCAAGGAAGCCTTAGCTGCTAAAAAAATCCATTTCACTTCAGATTGGACTGATGTTGCAGCAGAAGCCGATGTACATTTTCTTTGTGTTGGGACCCCACAATTACCAGAGTCATCAGCTGCTGATCTTTCCCAGATTAAATCTGCAATTAGTTCTTTAGCGCCACTACTAACGAAATCATGTTTGATAGTTGGCAAATCAACCGTCCCAGTTGGAACAGCTAAGTGGATTTCCGAATATTTGATTGCGAATTCACCAGCTGGAAAAGGTGTTCATCTAGTTTGGAATCCAGAATTTCTTCGAGAGGGTTTCGCCGTAGAAGACACTTTGTATCCAGATCGCATCGTTTTGGGAATCCAAAACAAGGAAGATATCTCAGGACTTACTGACATTTATGCCAGCGCCCTTGACGCAAGTACTCCACTAGTTGTAACAGATTATGCAACCGCAGAATTAGTAAAAGTGGCAGCGAATGCTTTCTTAGCTACAAAAATTTCATTTATCAATGCTTTTGCATACTTGGCTGATGAAGTTGGTGCTGATGTCGGTACTTTGGCCGATGCAATTGGGCACGACACTCGGATTGGTCGTCGTTTTCTCAATGCCGGAATTGGTTTTGGTGGCGGCTGCCTACCCAAGGATATTCGCGCCCTGCAGGCAAGAGCGAGCGAACTTGGTCTTAGTGAACACTTTGAATTTCTTAAAAATGTTGACGAAGTTAATAAATCTCGAAGGAATTACGTTGTTGAATTAGCTCGCAAAACTCTTGAAACCCTTGATGACAAAACCATCACAATCTTGGGAGCTGCTTTTAAGCCCGATAGCGATGACCTTCGAGATTCACCAGCTCTAGGCATAGCACTTGCGCTTTCTAAAGCAGGTGCAAACATTCAGTTGCATGACCCGGTTGCCTTGCCGCAAGTACGTGCTCGCAATCTTCCTGTTACTGCAATCGAAAATGTCGAAGAGGTTTTCGATGGGGCTGATTTAGTTTTGCACCTAACTGAGTGGAAACTTTATCGAGAAATAGATCCAAAAACTATCGGCGAAAAGGTTGCCAACAAGCGCATCATCGATGGCAGAAATGTTTTAGATCGTGACCTTTGGTCAAACGCTGGTTGGCAAATTACTTATCTTGGGAAGCCAGGTTCGCAAGCTGCGCTTTAAGTGCATCGCCTTTATCAATTGCACTCTGGCGCATATCAACTTGGAACTTATCCAACTTGGCAGATATTGAAATTCCAAATTCATCACCTGCACTGGCAATAATCCGCGCAGCTAATAGACCTGCATTCTTAGCGTTACCGATTCCAACAGTTGCAACTGGAACACCCGCTGGCATTTGGACTATGGATAGCAAGGAATCCAAACCTTCTAGCTGAGTTAGTGGAACGGGAACTCCAATGACTGGCAAAGTTGTGATCGAAGCAACCATGCCTGGCAAATGTGCTGCCCCACCTGCGCCAGCGATTATGACTCGCATGCCACTACTCGCGGCTTGCTTTGCATAGGCAACCATATCTTCAGGCATGCGATGTGCGGAAACGACTTCGGCTTTATGGCTGATGCCAAGTTCATCAAGGATCGCTGTGGCTGGTGCCATAGTTTCCCAATCCGAATCGCTACCCATGATGATGCCAACTAATGCATTACTCATCTATAACTCCTGTGAGGTAGTCGGCTGCATGCCAGGCGCGTTGCAGTAAGTCTTCAATGTTGCCACCTGTGGCATTTACATGGCCAATCTTGCGACCTGGACGTACCTCTTTGCCATACAAATGGACCTTGATGCCCGGGTCCCGAGCCATGATGTGACGAAAAGCGCTCTGCAGATCTCCCAAATCTTTACCTAGCAAGTTCACCATCACAGTCTGCGGTCCAGTTGGTGCCGGTGAACCGAGTGGCCAATCCAAAACTGCACGCAAATGATTTTCAAACTGACTAGTGACTGCGCCATCCATTGACCAGTGACCTGAGTTATGTGGACGCATCGCAAGTTCATTAACCAAAATTTCGCTACCTGTATCAAAAAGCTCGACGGCTAGCATGCCGTGAACGTCCAGTAAATCAGCAATCTTGATTGCCATTGCTTGCGCTTTAGCTGCGCGCTCAGGATCTAAATCAGGACACGGCGCAATTACTTCATGGCAGATGCCATCAGTTTGTGTTGACTTCACAACTGGGTAAGCGACACATTGGCCATGCGGGCTGCGGGCAACCTGGGCAGCAAGTTCGCGAGTGAATGGCACAAGTTCTTCGGCCAAAACTCGGTTGCCTGCGGCATGTATTTCAGTAATGACATCAAGTGCTTCAGCCAAAGATCTAACAACCCAAACACCTTTACCGTCGTAACCACCGCGAGCAGTTTTTAAGATAAGCGGCCAAGCAACAAGTTCACCAAATTCGCTTAAGTCAGATTCCGAAGTTATTTCTTTCCACTTGGGACATGGAATTCCGGCAGCAGTTAGTGCGGTGCGCATTTCAATTTTGTCTTGCGCATAACGCAAGGCGTGCGGGCCTGGTCGAACTGCTACCCCAAGTTTTTGAAGTTCTTCCAAGAATTGAGTTGGCACATGTTCATGATCAAAAGTAATGACATCGCATTCCAACGCAAAAGCTTTAAGCGCTTCCCAGTCTTCGTGGGATCCAACAACCGTGTCGGGAATAACTTGAGCTGCACTATCAGTAGCGCTTGTCGAAATTACGCGAAGGTGAATTCCTAGATTGATAGCTGCTGGCTGCATCATGCGGGCAAGTTGGCCACCGCCAATAACGCCAACTCGAGGGGTGCTCACTGTCATAAGCCTAGTTGGCTTTTTGACTCGCTAGAGTTCAGCCAATCTTTGCAAGAACTAGGCCTAATTACGTAATGCGGTTACCAAGATATAGATTGCGGCTGGCGCATTATTCACAACGTGGGTAACCATTGCAGCGCTCGTACTGCCAGTGCGTCGGCGGACTTCACCTAAAATCATGCCGATTGCAAACAAGATCACAAACCGTTTCGGTTCAAAGTGAAATAGCGCAAAAACAATTGCCGTGATGCCAACTACCAAGTACTCGTTTATATGTGCTTTTGCTAGTGCGCCATAAAGTAAACCACGAAACGCAATCTCTTCAACAATTGGTGCACCAAACAAAGCCAGCAAAACAAAAATAACTAAAACTAATCCGGTTTGATTTACTCCGATATCACCAGCAGTAGTACTTACCGGCCCGATAAATCGAGTTACTATCAACGCGATCAAACTTGCCGCGGCTAAGGATCCGATACCGGCCGCGAATCCCAGACGCAGGTGTCTGCGTGGAGCGATTAAACCTAAATCTAGTTTTGGTCCATTACCTTTAAAGATTGTCGCGATGATTGGCCAACCTGCCAGCAATAACCACGGCGAACTAAATGCCACAATTAATCCCCAACCATTTTCAGGATCAATTTTCTGCGACATCAAAGCCAAACTGACTATCAGACTTAGGCCGATTGCCCCCACCAACGAGATAACCGCATCGCCCATTCCCCAGGTTGGAATTTTTAGTTCTTCACCTCGAGCAATCGCTCGCCTAAAAGCCCATGGCGCCCCCGGAAAACCGGAAGCGCCATCGGATGGAGTTAAAGGATTCATTCCTAGTAACGGTATAGGTCTGACTTGTAAGGTCCGTTGACATCCACGCCGAGGTAGTCAGCTTGTGTCTTGGAAAGTTCAGTCAACTTCACGCCCAGAGCGTCAAGATGCAAGCGAGCCACCTTTTCGTCTAGGTGCTTAGGTAAAACGTGCACGCCCAATTCGTATTCGTCGATCTTGGTGAACAGTTCAATCTGAGCTAGTACCTGGTTTGTGAACGAGTTACTCATTACAAACGATGGGTGACCAGTTGCGT
>Ga0214917_10000864_pt1 | contig 39408 bp, 69 predicted proteins | sample LL_1208_BB_MetaG_FD_177983 | JGI IMG/M metagenome (GOLD analysis project Ga0214917, IMG submission 177983) | Freshwater microbial communities from Lake Lanier, Atlanta, Georgia, United States - LL_1208_BB | ecosystem: Environmental > Aquatic > Freshwater > Lake | place: USA: Georgia | collected... | reverse complement strand
GCAAGCATTCCGTTGTATTGTTTGAATTTAGCAAGGCGGTCATCTAAACCGTGAGTACCACCGTTTACTCGCTTAGTCACATCTTTTACGATGTCATCGTGCGCCCCTTTATCACAAATAGCCCAAAGGTTATTTTTATTGAAAAAGAAAGCAGCAGAGGAAAGTGGGTATTTTGTAGCTACCAGTTCAGGGTTGGCTACACAATCTTCGCCGATAAACTTTGAAAATTCTGCGTAGTTGCTGCGGCCTGTAAGTTGTATGTAGCCCTTACCAGCAAATTTGAAACCATCTCCCGATGCCTCATCACCATTTCCCATACGACTGGCATATACTCGATTGGCTATTTTTTCAGGCTTACGAGCATAAGCTTCGGCGGTTGCCTTGTCTTTGAAGTATTTTGGGAATATCTTGAGCAGTCCATCAGCAGAATAATTCAAATTTTCTCTCAAAAACTTGAAGTTTCCGCTTTCGTGAGCGCACTGGGATAAGAAATGAGAAAGCCGAAGCGGATTCGTTATGTTGAATTTTTGAATCACACTCGGCAGTTCGGCAATCACGCCTGCTGGAAGCGCACCAGAAAGAGATGGAGTTATCATTGTTGTATCTGTTCAGGGTTTTTGACTGTGAGCTTAGAGGTAAGACCTACCGCTGCACAAAAGGCAATCGAGTATTTGCATACTGTAAGCACTGTGTCGTGCAGTTCCAGACTCATTGTTGAATTTGCCAGCCACACTGCGGTTGCAGATGAGCCTACAGTGATAGCCAGTTTTTTGAGTTTATTGAAAAAAGGAGGTGTCTCCATTTTCCAGCGTTGTTTTATTTCGTTTAGCATTTGATTTTCATTTTGTTTTGTTTGACAAATTTTTTGGCCTCTTCTACTGAATCGAATTTTTCGTTGGCAAATATTTGGTCTGTTTCTATATCCCAGACGATAAATTTTTTCGAATATTTTGAAGCGGGACGAATTTCTACTTCAAGACCTTCATACATTGTTTTACCTCCATCCTTGTACACCTCTTCCAAAATATAGTTATCGTCCAAGAATTTTTTGAATTTAGACAAGCTGTTGGTGTATTTGTCACTATGATAATATGGCGAATTATTTTCTCTTACTCCTCCATATTTTTTGACATCTTCCGCAGAGTAATCAATATCGTATTTACCCACTTCAACCTCTTTCGTTCTTTCATCTATCCAACAATACCATTTACCCTTTCTGTATTCTGTAAACTTCTCTTTTTTAATTTCATATGATTTTTCAAATCCATTACTCAACAAAAATTCTGCATATGGATTTTTTACCTCTCCGCCCTTTGCATAGTAATATGGTTCATTTTTTTGAAAACGAATCGTAGAATTAGGGGGAATGTTTACTCCCATATCTTGAAACTTTTTCAAAGCAGCTTTTTCATCTTGAGAGTCTACTTCAACATCTGCAACTGGTTCGGAATGTAAATACAATACCGCATATAACTTGGGTGTTTTACCACCTTTAGCGTATTTGCTCATCCGTTCTTCAAGTATTTCAATTGCTTTTCTTTTTGCATCTTCTTTATTTTTGTAAATGCCGTATAACTCTATATTATCACTAAATCCACCCTTATATTTACTTACATATATTTCTTCATCAAAATTGTCTGAAATGTAGCTATAAGAACTACTTTCTTTTTTTGTGATTTTAATTTTTTCTATTCCTAAATCAGGTCTTTTAACCTGATAATATTCTTTCCCAACCTCTAATTTTCCGAATGTTATAGGTGATGCTAATTTACCTCCATCTGCCATTATTCCCCCTTGTACAAAATGAGACGCACCTTTTCTATACCCCCTGTAACCTTTCGTTGGTAAACCTAAATCAGCGGGGTCGTAGCTCGGTCTTTTATTACCAAGTGCGTCAAAAAGAAGATATACTCCGCCTCCTATCAATAAAAATGGTATCATTTCTTTTCTTCTGCTTTAATTTTATCAATAGTTTCTTGCATTTCGTGTAAAAACTCAGATTTAAGCTGTTGCGCTCGTATTGATTGCTTTATCATCAATTCGCCACCGTGTTTTTTGGCTCCGTCTATTCTTACGCATATTTTAGAATTCAAATCACCCTCGTCTTTAGTTCCTTTCACTTTACTTGAGCATAAATACTCTGCGCCACCGCTGGTTTTGTGGTGATACAACTTTGTTTTTTTATCACCCATTTTTAATTCGCCGCCGTGATTTTTTGCACTATCAATTCTTACGCATATGTCAGACTTCAAATCACCCTCATCTTTTGTACCCTTGACTTTTTCTGAGCATAAATACTCTGCGCCACCGCTTGTTTTGTGATGATAAAGTTTGATTTTTTTTATTCCACCTTTTGTCATTCCACCATCTTCATAATCATCATCCATTCTTTCTCCCGCATAGCTTTCATCATAATATCTATCTTTTCGATATGGATAATTATTATCGTAGCAATCGTCGCAATAATGACCAGTTGAGATACCATAAGCATCACTTCTTTCTGATATAGTATCGTCAGTTCTTGTTGTTTTATCGCAATTACGACCTCTGCAATGAATATAAAAATCCTCTTCTTCATCATCAAATATTCCGCCATCAGCGAATTGCTCGTCTTTCTGAATTTTTGATTTGATGTATTCCTTCAATACTGGTATTCTATCTTTGGCTATATCTTCTGCTTGTTTTTCAGCTTTTGTACTTTGCCTTTGAACTTCTAAAAGCAATTCTTTTACTCCAGAAAATGCAGCATATTCTTCTGTTACCAAGTTTGGATTGAATGTAGATACATTCCTTTTAACAGGAGATACACTTAAATAGTAACCTCTTTTTTCAGCTTTTCCTGAAAAGTAATTCATACCACCCTTGTCATAATATACTTTTATTTTTAAGGTATATGGCGTTCCTTCAACCTTTTCATAATCAACCATTCCGCCATCGGCATATTGCTCGTCTTTACGAGATTGTCCGATGAGATAACCGCCTACTGCTGCGAGGATGTAGGGTAGCATATGTTTTGTTTGTTTTGGTTAAAATTAAGTCATTTTTTTCAATGCCAATAGTAAAATGGCAAAATATCCAACGGTCAAACCGCCGAGTCCGAGAAACGCTATTTTCCGAGCTTTTGGATGAGTTTTGGTCGCTTCCAGAATACCAGCTGAGGCCAAACCTAAAACGGCAACACCCCCTCCCAGGATTTTGGTCTGCGATTGCTCAGTTGTGAGGTAAGGCTGGCCCTTTTGGAGGCTGTTCATATATCGGTTCGCGGCGAAACCAGCAGCGGCGAGACCCAAGGCGAATTTTGTATTATTTTCCATTATGAGCTGAAATTTTGAAAATATTTTCCACTATTTATATTTTTTTGAAACTTCTTTCTTGCCGTGTGAACGGGGGATAAGCCCTTTTGCTTTGAGATGCGCTACGGCAGAAAATCCAATATTTTTTCCAGATTTATATTTTTTCAAAAGTTCTTGGTCTTTATACACGACACCGCCCTCTTTCATTTCAGGTCGATTCACTGAATCATAAATAAGATACGCACCCCCTGCTATCAGTAAAAATGGTATCATAATCCAAATCTTGCTTTAGTTGAATTCCAATTCTGTGAAATTTGAGTAGAATTGAGTGCTGCATTGTAAATATTTAAGACAGACAAGCGACCTCCCCAAAACCCACCTGGAGGGTCATCCCATCTTCTCATAAGCACAATTCCATTACCACCAGTAGCTGCAACTCCTGAATAGCTTTGTGATTCTACTAAAACATTGTTTACATAAAGCTTTACGGTTGAGCCGTCATAAGTTCCTACGATGTAATACCAGTTATTTGCAGTCAAAGTATAACCAGTTGGAGTTGTTCTCCAAGCTCCATTAAAGAAAGCAGATTGTAAATTCGGACTGTTGTCTTGCACAGAACCAATAGCATAATTTAGATTTGATGTACCATTGGGCCATATTTCTGTAATCAAGCACGGAGAAAGGCTTGAATTATTTCCTGTATAATAATGCCAAATTTCTACTGTCCAGTCGGGTAAACTTGGTAAACTTGTTGAAGAAGTGGCGCATTGGGAAGAACTGGGCAAAAATGTAAAATATCCACCATTATTAGAGGACCAAGTAGGACCATTTATCAAATTGAACACTTTACCGCCCACACTGTCTGTCCAAGTTGTTCCTGAGCCAGAATATGTTGAAGCGTCTAATGATAGTACCAGATTGGAGTTTGAGTCTATAATTGGGAGAAAGTTATTGTACAAGGATTGGGCGTCATCGGTACTATAAATTATGCTGTTTATGGCTACGAACTTTATTACCCCTGTATAAATTCCAGTCCACGATGAACCATTGTAATAAGCTCCTACTGATGTAAACTGATTAGATATAGCCAAAGTACCCAAAGCAGCAGCAGCTACATATGCTCCATCAATCCACATATAGGCTACATCTCCATCCCAAGCGACTGAAACACAGTGCCAAGCATTATCGCTAATTACAGTAGAAGAGGTCAGCGTACCGCTACCTGAATCAACTTGTAAAACACCGCCACCAGAATTTACAATTTCTAATCGAACATATTGACCACTGGTAAGTTGGCTTCCCCAAGCGACAAGTGTTCCACTTGTGCTGGTAGTCTTGAACCAGACACTTATTGAAAATGTGTTATTACCAGTAGGTATTCCCCCCGTATTGGCCATTGTCATATATTGACTGCCGTTGAATATTATGGCGTCTTGACCATCAAGATTTGCATTTCCATTTTGCATCTGGAAAAACTGCGTCATATCTTGGCTGGTAAATCCGTACACATTATTTTGTTCTGAACTAAAACTTGCATCAAAAGAGGGGGTCCAGCCTGATAAAAACGCTCCGATTAGGCCGTATGTCATAAAATTCGGCAAGTTGTAGTTGGTAACGAAGTAATTATTGGTAATCAAATAATTTATAGCATCGTATGCGGTAGAAACACTTGCACCATATTCATTAGCCAGAGATATTATTTCGGTATTGTTCAAAGCTTGTCTGATGTTCACATTTGAACCATTACCAATATTTTCATACACCATCCAACCCACAGGGGTAACACCATTCCAAAAGCCTGTACTGGATGTTTCCCCATATCCCACATCGTTTACACCCAAAATGAAACTATAACGGGAATTTCCACTGTCCCCATACGGAACCAACCCCCAAGTAACACCTTCACCAGCCGATGATTTTGGCTTCAGAACATTTGGGATTATATTAAAACTTGAAACTGGAGGCATATATTTATTTTTTATTCTAAAAGAAAATATCCAATGATAGCGAGCGCACCAAGTTTCCACGCATCTCTCAGGTCTGACCTACGATGGCCCTCAACTATCTCTAAAATATAATCTTCACAATTAAAAAAGAAAGTGTCCCACACCTCTCTCCTACATTTGTTTGAAACTTGCAGGATTCTTTCCTTTTTTGTATTTGTACGATAAACTTTGACTATTCTTCTTTCTTTTACGAATTCGTCATAGTTCTGCGCACAAACACTTCCACCGTACTTATTCTTTATGTACGGCGAATTGTGAAAAATTCTTTTTGTGTTGCCCGTCTCTACCACTATTCCCAAATGATAGCAAAAAGGCAAACCGACACAACTGGTATAAACTACATCACCAGTAGTGAGCCTATCTAATAATTTCATAGTCTTTCACTGACAGTCCGCCAACAGACTACCTGAAAGAAATCATTGATATAAGATTTTCTGTCTGCCATATGTTTGAGATAATAGGCGTGTTCCCAAACATCCATAGCCAGCAAAATCTTGCAATCAGCGAATTTCGGATTCATCACAGGATTGTCTTGATTGGCCGTTGTTGCTATTTTTAATTTGTTGTCTTGCATAATCAACCAAGCCCAACCAGAACCGAATACTTCTGCCCCTGCTTTTGAAAATTGAGCAACGAAGTTTTCAAATGTCCCAAAGTTTTCTTCTATAAGAGCCTGTAGTTCAGGTGGGACAGGTAATTGGTTTGGACCTATATTATCAAAATAAAGAAAGTGGTTATAGTAACCACCGCCGTTATTTCTGATTTGCTTTATTTCAAAATAATTTTTGAGAACTTCTGTAATCGGCAGATTTGGATTGATATTATTTTCAGCTATCGCCTTATTCAATCCTTCTTCATATTTTTTGTAATGTACTTCGTAATGCTCACGCATAGTTTTTTCATCTATGTATGGCTCCAGCGAATCAAATGAGTATGCAAGTGGCTTTCTGTAAAACATATCAATCTTTTGGTGATATAAATTTCAAGACCAGAAAAAAAGGTACAGCAATGGCTATTCCTAATAAAGGCAGACCAATGACAGGCTTTATGTCACAACTATCACAAACCATATCAGGCTGTATGTTTCTCAGGCTCTTATCTCTACGAGATACAGGATTTTCGCAATTGCCTTTTGCTTCAAATTGTATCGGCGTTTGATACCATTTACATTTCATTTTTTTTCTGTATTTTTTGTCCCGAAATAATAACTGAATATCATCAAAACCAAAGTTTTTATCAAATCGAATAGTTGATTGTTCTGCTCATCGGGTAGTAATTTTATTTTGAAGGCTATCACTTTATCAACGATGAAAAGAGCAACAAGTGCTGTAAATACTAAAATGACAAATCTTACAAGTACATCTTTGGTTTCCTTGACGAATATCTTATTGATAAAATAAACCGATGTTGCTATTAGGCAAATACCCAAAAGGATGCCAAAAATCATCGTATATCCGCCTGCGCTAAACATCTATACTTTTTTCAGATACATTGAGGAAACGAATCCTGAATCTTTAACTCCATCTTTTGAGTAAACATACCAACCTGTTGTTCCTGATGGCTTTGCAAAAACTTGAGAACCTTTAGGTAAGCTATCAATCACTGTACTGGATGTAGAAGGAGATTGGCGTACATTCAAATTGCTTACAAGTGTAGCAACCTCATATTTCTCAAATCCTGAAGAAGGGGCAGGAGTAGGAGTGCTATCATTACCACCATTATCGCCACCACCTGAATTGTCCTTATTATCCGATTTTGGCGGTTTGCTTCCTTTCAATATAAAATAAATTCCTGATGCAGCTAATACAAGCGCAATTCCACCTACGAGCAGATTTTTAGTTTTGTTTGTCATTAGTAAAAAGTTTTGAAACAATAATACCCGCAACTACTGCTGCGGCGATGAAAAGTATGGGTGTAAAATTTTTACTGATTTTTTTCTTTGGTATGGGTGTTATGGAAACCTTGTTGCATTCTGCTTGTTTTTTCTTTGCTGTTTCCATCCATTTATCAAAAACCGCTGCCATTTCTGGGCTTGGTCTCCAAACTTTTGATAAATCTTCTGCTGTTTTAATTGCCTTATCAATATCTGAACAAGCAAGTGTATCTACATTCGGTAAGAGACCAGATGATTCTCCCAGACCCACTCTGTCTGAAGAATGTTGTTCGTATGCTTTCTTTAGTTTTTCTACATCAATTGGAAGTATCATATCTGTACGAAATTTGCAACTCCTTTACTGAGTGTTTTTTTTGTTGGAAAATTCATTTTTCTCTCGACCAAATATTTTGAAATCGGTTTTCCATTTTCCAAAATACTTTCTTCATCTCCAATTTGTTTTTTTACTCGACCGAAACACACCACTTTATAATCAATCGGTTGAATCTTGTTTACTGGTTTCTTATCAAGCCAAAAAACATCGACAAGCAAACGATGCTTGTTCAATGCCAAGTCGTAAACATCGCTCAAAAAAGCCTCAAATTCTTCAGGATTCATCGGCCCATTTATTGCAATGTCTATGTCCCAGGTTTGACCAAGTCCACCGTTCACTACTCCTCCAATCAAAAATATCTCATATTTCTGGTAATTTTTTATTTTTTTTATGTCTTTTACCAGAAATTTTATTTTTTCTAAAGTAGGCTGACGCCAAGGCTTAGTCGTGCTTACAGGACCAGCCTCGTAAAGAAAAAACAGCCCTTTTTGGGCTGGTTTACTAAAAATATTATTGCACTTCATATCCTCCATATGCACTTGGCCCGCCGCCTCGACCGCCACCACCGCCGCCGCCGTACCCAAATCCGCCACCACCAGAATATCCGCCACCGCCACCAGAATACCCACCGCCGCCACCAGAATATCCGCCACCGCCTTGATAACCCCCACCACCGCTTTCATATCCGCCACCGCCTTCGTAACCTCCACTACCTTCGTAGCCCCCGTTTCCTTCATAACCGCCATCTTTATAGCCAGTATCTTTTGGATATTTATTTGGGTCCTTGTTTGGGTCCTTCTTACGGCGACCGCCACCTCTTCCGCCACCGCCTTTTCTACCACCGCCAGCTTTTCTACCACCACCTTTACCACTGCCACCGCCTTTCCGACCGCCACCTGAACCCGTTCCTGTACCACTTCCAGAACCAGTTCCAGAGCCAGCTCCTGTACCAGTTCCCGTACCAGTACCCGTTTTCCCAGTCCCCGTACCTCCAGTTCTGGTTCCCTGAGCGCCAGCCCGCAAAGCTCCAAAAAGGATTAGGCCGAGAGCAGCGATACCCCCAACCCACAGAAAAATCTTAGTATTTTTATTCATAAATATTTTTTGTTGTTCAGAAAGATAATATATCTTTACGCTGTAAAACAAACAAGATGGAAAATTTAGAAAGATTGAAAGAGCTTTATCAACCTGCCGAATTAAATCCAGATTTACAGGATTACTACATCGTGCAGAATGGAATACCAATGATAAAACACCCTCTCGTTTTCTCTATTTTCCACACTGATATCCAAAACTACATAATAAATCAACAATATGAATGGAAAAAAACAGAAGTTAAAAAAGCCTTGAAAGATAAAAAATGGTCGAAATACATTTTTCTTCACGAAAGACCTTATCGGCTTCAAGCCTTCGATGAAATTTCCATTTATCTGCGCCCCAAACAATATTGGACTCTATTAGGAGAGATTTGGATTGATTCAGAAAATATTTGGCAAAATTTAGACCAGTGGACTTTCTTCCTGACCGAAGGCCCAAAAAGAGACAGACACTATTTTATGAGTGCAGATGATAGAAAAAAGTTTGCCAAACTTCCCGATACTTTCAAAGTTTACAGAGGGTACCTGCCTCGCAAGAACAAAGGGGGATATTCATATACCCTGAGCAAGGAGAAAGCGCAGTGGTTTGCGAATAGGTTTCATAAAAACGGGCAAGTAATAGAACGAACCGTAAATAAGAGTGATGTATTTGCTTATTTGGATGGAAGGAACGAACAAGAAGTAATAATAATAAACGAGCTGTATAATAAAATGAACTAATTTAGACAAAGAGAAATTAAATTTTATGGAGAAATTACCACAGGTCAAAGTGTTGACCGCGCACTCTGTCGCTGACCTCAATAACAAGATTAGCGAATTACTCAAACAAGGCTGGGAAGTTGTAGGAGGACATCAAGTGGTTATCAAACACACACAAAACCGCTTTGCTGGACTGCAACACAAAGACACTATCAACGAGCTGGAGTATTCAATCACAGTAAAAAAGTTAGCGTGAACATCTTTGTATTAGACTCCAACCCGAAGTTGGCGGCGATGTATCACACTGACCGCCACATAGTCAAGATGCCCACTGAAACGGCACAGATGATTTCTTTTGTGTATCACGACTCAGCATTATGGGCAGGAGATATACCTGAGTTCATTATGGGATTTTCCAAGACACACTACAAGCACCCCTGCTCAATTTGGATTCGTGAGAGTTTGAGTAATTTCAAATATGCTTGTGAGTTTGGTTTAGCCTTGTACAACGAGTATCAATATAGATATGAAAATCCAGACAAGCACCAAAGGGCAAAGCAAATATTCAAGTTTGCGCTGGAAAATTTGCCAAATATTCCCGACAAAGGCTTGACTAAATTTGCGATAGCGATGGATGAAGAGTTTGTTTGTGCTGACCCCATAGAGAGTTACAGAACTTACTACAAATACGGAAAGCAACATCTGCATACTTGGAAAAACAGAACTAAACCTAATTGGATATGAAAAATATACCCCATTCCATTTTGACCTATGACCGTTTGGATGAGAGTCTCAAAACACCTCAGCTGAAACAAATTGTAAAAAATATTCAGTTGACCAACGATTATATCTACGAATTTGAGCAAAAGATTGAAAGCGAACCAAATGAAAAGACAAAGCAAAATCTTGAATCACTTCGCAAACTTTTGAAAAACCAAGAGAAAGAGTTCTTTTCTATTGTAATGAAAATAAAAAAACCAACTATGAAAAACGAAAGTAAAAAGTGTAATTATCGAAATTGCGGGGCTACCTTACCTGAGGGTACACACGGAAGGCGTGATTATTGTGATGAGAAATGTAAGTATAAAGAAACTCGAGAAAGAATTAAAGAAAATGTAAGACCTGAGAAACCCAGTAGGGAAAGATTCAAAGAGGTATCTAAAGCACAAGGTGGGAAAAATTTAACTAACGAAGAGTTTTTGGAAATGGTTCGGGTATGGACAGAGTACAAAAAAAATAAAGGCCAAGACTTAAAACCTCAAGAACCTTTCAATGATACAGGTTTCGATTTACTTCCTAAATATCCAGTCCCTGAAAGATTCAAAAGTCGCTTACGAGTGTTTGTCGAATCATCGGCTTATGTACTTGGTATGCACATAGCTCAACTATTAGCTTTTTATTTTATTGTGGCAGCTTGTTTATGGGATTTAAACCCTGGTAACTGGAACGCATATTTACGATATGGATTGATAATTGTTTCCTACTTATTTACTAACACAGTTCTTGCTTTCGGCCATAAAATAGATAAATTTTTGAAATGAAAGTTTGGGTAAACGGCTGTTTTGACATACTACACGACGGACACTTGGATTTGCTGGAGTACGCGGCAAGCTTTGGCGATGTATATGTAGGAATTGATTCGGACAGAAGAGTGAAAGAAATGAAAGGTCAGGACAGGCCAATAAATTCAGAAAGCTTTAGAGCGCGAATGCTACTTTCTTTGAAATTTGTGAAGAATGTTTTTGTATTCGATAATAATATGGAGCTGGAGTCTATTATGGGTTTTGTTTCTCCAGATGTATTTGTTATCGGGGACGATTATAGGGATAAGAAAATTGTAGGTGGCCATATTCCGACAAGAATTGTTTTTTACCCAATAAAGAAGGGATTTTCTACCACGAACTTGATAAACCAGATAAATAACCGATGAATTTTTTAATTATTGGCGAAGCCTGCACGGATATCTTTATTTACGGAAAATCTGAAAGATTATCTCCTGAAGCACCAGTACCCGTTTTTGTACCAATTAGCAGAACCGAGAACCGTGGTATGGCGGCAAATGTTTCTGAAAATTTGAAATCACTTATCAAAATGAACGGCGTATCTGCATCGATAAGTGAATGGCTATCCGATGAAAACAAGATAAAAAAAACTCGATATGTGGACAAGAAAAGTAATCACATTTTTATTCGAGTAGATGAGGAGTTTGATTTGACTGATGTTATAAATAATAAATTCAATTATTTTCTTTTATCTGCCATAAGAGCATCTGACATAATTATAGTATCTGACTACAATAAAGGATTTCTTTCTGATAAAGATTTGTCAGCACTACGAAAAGAATCCTTGCGGAAAGTGATGTTTTTAGACTCAAAGCGCAAGATAACCAAAGATATTCTTGAAGATTTTGATTACATAAAATTGAACGAGCAGGAAGCGGAAAAAGCTTATGATTTAATAAAAGATTATCCAGAAAAGGTAATCATTACGCTTGGCGGGAAGGGTACAAAATATAGGGACAAAATTTATCCTGTGAATGAAGTAGAAACAATAGATGTGAGTGGAGCTGGAGATACTTTTGTAGCTGCACTTGCTTTTCAATATTCACAAACACGAAATATCATAGAAGCAATACAATATGCCAATCAAATGGCAAGTATTGTAGTTACCAAAAGAGGTGTTTCAGTTATATGAGAGCAATCATAACAGGTAGTAAGGGATTTATTGGAAAAGCTTTTTCAAAAGCAACCCAAGATATTTTTGAACAGCAAATACTGATTGAAAAGGATATATTGGAAGGGGATTGGAGAAAAACATTGCGCCATCAATTTTTGGACCCCCCAGAAGCAGTTTTTCATTTTGGAGCCTGCTCAGACACTTTGAGCAAGGACTCAAAAGATATGCTATTGAAAAATGTAATTTTTACAAATTACTTGGCAGATTTATGCCATTTCTTTGGTGTGCCATTCATATACAGTTCATCTGCTTCTGTTTATGGTAAAAATCAATTTTCTGTAAAAAAACAAGATAGTTCACTGTCTTTATATGCAAATAGTAAACTTATAGGTGAGCAATATGCCCTAAAATGTGAAGGTATAGCTTTACGATATTTCAATGTATACGGCTACGACGAATCACACAAAGGGAATATGGCCTCTATTGCCTATCAATCCTACCGAAAACATATTAAAGGACAAAATGTGTTCCTCTTCAAGGGTAAGCCACTCAGGGACTTTGTGTATGTGAAAGATGTTATTTCGGCAAATTTGTATGCTTTCGAAAATTACAATTACCTACGAGGCGACTTCTACGATGTAGGTAGCGGGACTCCCAGGCTTTTTGAAGATGTTTTGAATTGTATGGGTATACCTTTTAGCTACTATGATGTATATGCAAGGGTTCCACAACATTACCAATTTTATACCAAAGCGACTAAATTTATGGAAGGCTGGATTCCTGAATGGCCTCTGGAATATGGTCTTGTTGAATACTTGGACATTCTGGTAAACGGACATAATTGATTGATTTTCAATACACTTCTCGCTTTAACAAATTTTTCACACTTTTTTTGATTCTTTTTGATTGTTTTCTGAAATAATATACTATTTTTGATATGTAATAGAAAATAAACAAACAAAAAAGAAAATAAAATGAAACACACACAAACACTCGAAAAGCCAACTACTAAAAAGGCTTCATCTAATCTCTTTGCTATTGCAAAGCAACAAGCACCAGAGAAAAAGTCCAGCAAGAAAGACAAAGAAACTTTCCAAGTGAAAGGATTGAAAAATGAGCTTGCTCGTTACGAGGAACTAAAAGCTCTTATCAAAAATTCAGAAGCAGAAATGGAAGTTATTGCTGGTACTATCAAGCAGGCTGGTAAAGAAAAGTTCCTTGAAGTATTTGAAAACAAGGGAAAAAAACCTGAAAGCTTCCATATTGCTGACGGAGATGAGAAGGTCTTGTATATCGTTCAAGACGCATATAAAGGCGACCGTTCTGGTATGTCTGAAGAAAAAATTGAGCTTTTTACTGATTACCCAGAAATTTTGGAAACGACTACAACCTTCACTTTCAATCCAGATGTAGTAAATAGAATTGGCGACAAATTGAGCCAAGTGATTATGTCCAGCAAGTTGATTTCAGATGAGGACAAGAAGAATCTGATTATTGCTACGAGCAAGACAACAATCAAGAAAGGTACGATTGAAAAATTGATGGAATTCGATAACCCTGCTATGATGTTCGAATTGATTGAACCTATCGTAGCTCTTAAATAATACAACTATGCCAAACTGGTGCGAAAATACTCTGACAATCAGAGGTAAAAATGAGACAATAAAAAAGTTTATTGAAAGCTCTGTACAAGTTGCTGAAAACAAAGAAACTTGGCTAAAGCTCGGAAATCTGATTCCGCCTCCAGAAAATGAAGGAGATTGGCACGACTGGAGAATTACAAATTGGGGCTGTAAATGGGAATGTCAAATTTATACTTTAGATGTTTCGGAAGAGTTAGCCATAATAAGATTTGATAGCCCCTGGTCTCCGCCTTACGAATGGCTCAAAACCGTTAGTTCAAAGTTTTTCCCCGACTTGCATTTCAGATTGAGCTTTTTAGAACCTGGAATTTGGTTCTGTGGTGCAGTAGAAGGAGAGAATGGTTGGTTTACAGAATACGAAGGAGATATTATTACTACCGACGAGGATGGTATTCGAGTAGAATGGGATAGTGAAAAGTCTTTATACAAATATGCAGAGGGTAGCAAAGATTACTTGGATGAGGATTTTTTCCCAGAATACAAAAACTCCTGTGACTATGAACTTTGAATTACAAAGACGAAATGAAGATTTCAGCTATTTCAAAAAGGAATTGAATCTTTCGTGTAATTACGAAGATTTGAATGAAAATTTCCTGACTGATTTAGTTGATGATAAACTGCAACAAATTGATATGAAAATTGATAGTTCAGTAACGCAGTACAATATAGCTTATAGTTTTATGGAGTGGTGGCTGGAACTAAATTACTCAACTTTTATCGAAACAGAGTCTGTGTATAAATATAACCGAAAACTCTGTGACGGCAGGAACATAAATAGGAACTTGTGGAGAGCATACTACTGGCATAAACCTTTCAACTCTTAAATTAAAAATATGAAAATCCAAATTTTAGCTTCGCTACTCGCAATCAGTAGCATCTTATCTGCTCAAACTTTCAATGGAGTAGAAATTTCTGGTCCTTCTTCTGTATTTATATCGAAACTGAAAGAAAAAGGCTACAAGTTTTCCAAGAGTATGGAGTTAACCACAATACTTAAGGGTACAATCAATTTTGAAGAGGTAGAACTTTTCGTTTACGAAACGCCAAAATCAAAACAGGTATTCAAAATGAGCATATATTTTGGAGACCAAGAAACTTGGAAAAGTATCAAATCTCAGTATGATAGATTACTTGTAATGCTCACTGACAAATATGGAGAGCCAGATGGTTCCTATGAAGGTTTCAAATCTCCTTACTATGAAGGCGATGGGTATGAAATGAGCGCGATTACACAAGAAAAATGCAATTACTCTGCATACTGGCTCAACAAAGGCAACCTTTCATTATCTCTTGAAATAACAAAGTTCAAGGAAGTAAGAATTGCTTATGAGAATGTAACCAATATGCAACTATACAAAAAAGAGAAGGCTGAACAAGACAAAAAGATATTTTGATGATACAGAAGATAAAAACGATGCAAAATGATGTAGCAAATATGCTACGCAGATATCCTGAGCTTCGTGACGATGATGAGAAGCTGGTAACGAATATCTGGTATGTCGAAATGAAGCGATATGGTACTCCAGAGACCTTGCCAGTAACAGATTTTTTAGCTCTCTATCAACAGAAAAAACTATCAAGCGCAGATGTAATTACAAGGGCAAGAAGAAAGGTACAAGAACAATACCCAGAGCTTCGTGGTGCTACTTGGGAAGAAAGACACAAGCAATCACAATCAATTCGTAAAAACATATAAACTATGGAAATCCTATCAATCCCCTCAGACAAAGAAATGCTAAAAGATTACAATTTTGAAATGTTCAGTAAAGCTGGAAATAACGCTTGCAGGTCGCTGACAATGAGACTTTTCAAAATAATTGGTGGTAAATACCGAATCACGGAAGAAGATTTGGTAGAAATAATCAGAGAGCGCACAAAAAAGATTGCAATAACCTATCCAGAGGTTTATGATACCGAGCCTGGCTACCACATTCAAGAGCTGGTAAATAAAAAACTACAAGCGATTGGATATAGCTTTCAGGTAAGCAGATATGACTTCTAAAATACTATGTTCACAGGGCTAAAAGATAAAAGAATTTCCAGAGCCAACTACAAGTTGAATAAGTTTTCATATTGTAGAGTGCTGAATGATAGGGTTCGCTGTTCATCACTTACAAGAAGCGATAGATTTTATTATGAACGAGATACACATACTGACCAGCATATTCAACTTCAAAGTGATGTTGTTAAGTATGAAAATAGACCTTGTTATCCTCCGCTACCTGCTATAAGAAGATGGAAGTGGTGGCTGCGTGAATTGAATAGAAGAGAATACAAAAATGTTATCCCTTGTTTCAAAAACATCATATATGTTATCTCCTGCCGACAAAACTTATATTAAAGAGTGTAAGCAAAAAATTGAAGAACTCAATTTTCAAAAATTACAGTTGCAATCACTGTTAGCCGATTGCGTAAACGATATCAAATATTACAAAAATAGAATTACTGAAGTGAGAAAAAATATACCACTCAATGAAGATTTTTCAAAGATAAATTCATTGAATATTATTATGCAGGCTATGAATAAAGATGGAAAGGTAAAACTGCCTACAGGCTATGAAAGAATTTTTCACCCAGACAGTAAAAAAAAGATTGAAACACTCGTACTCACTAATTTTTTTGCTGGGCTACTAAAATATAACCAAGATAAAATTGTTGATTCCGTAATCCGTAAAAAACAAAAAAATGAAAGTAGTAACCGTAAAGCTGTCTGAAATAAAAAAAGACAAAAACCTGACACTATCAGCTAAACATTGGATTGACAAAAAATCAAAGAAAACAACCAAAAAAGGAAAGAAATGAAATACCCATACTATACCAATATGCGCCCAGAGGACTTGCTTGGCCCTGTTGTTTTTGAAGGAGTGGATATTACCCAAAATGGTGTCTGGGTGGGCCGTTTTATATGGTGCCTGAACTAATCAAATGCCTGATTACCAGCATTTTGCAAATTTTTAACAAATTTTCTTTTCCCGATTGATTGTTTTCTGAAATAATATACTATCTTTGGTATATGAACAACGAAACACACAAAACAATGAAAACGATGAGAGCCGTTCCTTACAACAAGTATAGCTACTTGTTTCCTCCTCGCCCCGTTCAGACAACAAAACATACTGAACTTTCAAAGTACGACACAGGCGACTTTATTGCGCAACCCAAATACAATGGAACTTGTTGCGTGGTATTTATTTCAAAAGATGAAACGATTGTAATGAACCGACACAAAGGGGAAATTACATCACAATACAAGCACATTGACTTTCGTGGTCTGCACCGCGAAAACGGATGGCTGGTATTATGCGGAGAGTTTTTGAACAAAAGCAAAAAGGGAGAGGATGGAAACACCTTCAACCTGAAATTCGTTATCTGGGACATTTTGGTTTATGACGGACAATACCTGATTGGTTCCACACTTGAAGAGAGATTACAACTGATTGAGCAACTTTACCCCTGCTCATCTATGCTCGTTAGCAAAGACAAGATTGAGAGTTACAAACATCTTTGTTGCACTAAATATGCGAATGTTTATCGCGCCCCTTCCTACCATCAAAATTTCGAAAAGTTGTATCAAAGTATTGTAGATACCGATTTGTATGAAGGATTGGTTTTGAAAAGAAAATCTGCGAAACTTTCTTACGGACTGCAAGAGAAGAACAACAACGATTGGCAAATCAAGTGCAGGAAGCCTACAAAACTGTATAACTTTTGATATATTTGACAAATGAAAAAGTTATCTAAAAAAATATGTTTTTATTCTCTTTGCGAGTCACCAGAATTCGAAGGCACATCTGGTCAAAAGTTTTGCAACAACCATAGAAATAAAGTTTGTAGAAAATGTAACACAATCAAAGAGGAATGTAATTGGGACTGGAGAAGCTTATGTAAAGCTTGTGAATCGAAAAGGGTATCAGAATATTTGAAAAGAAAAAGGAAAGAAAATCCTGATTTTTTCAAAACAGAAGTAAAAAGAGCGCAAGCAAGAGAACGAAGAAAAAAATATTATCATAAATACCCCGATAAAGCAAAATCATACTACCAAAAGAATAAGGAGAAGATAAAAATTAGACAGAAAGAATATTATTTGAAAAACAGAGAAAGTCGTTTGGCCAGTTCTAAAAATTGGATTGAGCTGAACAAGGATTATCATAAAGCTATGAACAATAAAAACACTATTGAATGGAGAAAAAGAAATCCTCACATTGTAGCTTGGAGGAATATGGTGCATCGTGTTCTAAATCAATTTGGGAAAAAGAAAGCTGACTCTACGCACAATATTTTAGGCTACTCTGCAAACCAATTAAAATTGCACATAGAAAATCAGTTTAAGAATGGTATGTCTTGGAATAACTATGGCTCTTGGCACATTGACCATATCATTCCCGTAATGTCTTTTTCGAGAGAAACTCATCCATCAATAGTAAATGCTTTGTCCAATTTAAGACCACTCTGGCAAAAAGAGAATTTGAAAAGGAAGAGAAAATAAGTAACCTCTAAATCCCAATAAAATGACAATTTACATTGTTCGTTGGTTTGAAAATGATGCAAAGAAACATTCTGCATCCAGTAGTTATTCTACCGCTGTCAAATTGTTCAAGTCGCTTACTGAACAATCAAAAAATGTTGGCGGAATAACGATTGAAAGTTTAGATGAAGCTATTGAGAAAGTTACGCTAAAGAAAAAGCCAGAGTACATAGAATTATTGAATAGACTATGAAATGTATTGTAAAAGCCCTGAATGAAACACTCTACGAACCCCGACCTAAATGGTGGGGGTTTCGTAAGGGTGGGAGACAATTTCTTTGTCGCTATCACCACATAATGTGTGTTTTTGAGAACGGCTTACCAATCCATACCTTTTATGAAACCAGAACTGACAAGACAGGTGTTATGTTCGCAATAAATTATATGAATGAATGTAGTAAAATTCGTGCTGGAAGAAATTCAGCAAATACAAGGTGAAATTATTTTGGAGAAAGCTATGCTATCCGAACACGATGAAACGATTGACAAGGCTTTTGAAGATGGCGACATCATTCAGGAGTTGATGGCCCTGAAAGAAACTTCAGAGGCCAGGGAGAAGTTTTATCTGCGAATAAACTATCTGGAAGGAAAGGTAGACGCATATATGAACCTACTAAAAAAACTTGGACTCGTATGAAGATATATTATACCAAAGAGGACTGCTTTAGGCCAAATCCATTTCCCAGCGCAGTTATAAAAAAGAGAATAACTATTTACCTTTTTGGTATTCCCATTTACAAAAAAATTTGCTGAAATAAATTACTTTTAATAATTTTGAACAAGAATAAACAACTTTTCGTTAATTAAAACAAACACACACAATGGCACATCTCATCAATTTCAATGAGCAAAAGGGTACTCACTCTTTCGTTTCTCACGGAGAAAAAGCTTGGCACGGACTTGGTCAGGTAGTAGATACCGCAATGACTTCAGCTCAGTGCATTGAACTGGCAAACTTGGACTATGATGTTCAAATTCAGCCAAATTTTACACGGGTAACTGCCGAAGATGGTACTGAGCAGTATATCGAAAAACCAAATGAATTTAGTACGGTTCGTATGGACACAAAAGTTCCTCTCGGTACCGTTAAAGGTCGTTACGAAGTGGTACAGAATAAAGATGCCTTCGCGTTCTTTGATGCAATCATAGATTCGGGTGAAGCGATTTTTGAGACAGCTGGTGCGCTTGGTGAGGGAGAGCGAATTTTTGTAACCGCAAAACTGCCCGAAGATTTGCTGGTAGGTGGCGAGCCTTGTAATAAATACATCTTGCTGACCAATTCTCACGACGGTAGCTCATCAATTCTGGCAGGTTTTACAAGCGTGAGGGTTTGCTGCTCCAATACGCTTCAGGCCGCTATGAAGGGTCTCAGCAACAAGGTTATGATTGAGCATCGTATCGGAGCGAAGGACCGATTGTCAGAAGCTTACAAGCTGATGAACATTGGCTCCAAGTATATGGATGAAGTGGGAGAGATTTTCAACCAGATGGCAAAAACCCAGATGCAGGATAACACATTGAAATCCTACATCGAGGGTGTAATGAAGTCCGATTATCTCGCTCCGAAGTTTGACGAAGAGGAAAATGAGATTATCAGCACCCGTCTGAAAAACCAAGTGAACGCGATATATGAATTTGCTTTGAGCCATCCTACACAAACAACCGATGCGGCAAGAGGTACTGTATGGGGCGCATACAATTCAATATCAGGATATTACAACTACTTACATAAATTCAAATCTGAAGAGCAGAAGTTTACCAGTCAAATGTTTGGAAATGCCAACAATAAAATCTTGAAAGCATTTTCAAAAGCGATGGAACTTGTCTGATAATTGTGTATTATTGCATACAAATACTAAGTATGCAAAAACACAGAAAGTGTTGGATTTGCCAACAAGAATATCCGACAACTGCCGAGTTCTTTTACAAGGATAAAAACGATAAATATGGTTTTTCGAAAAGGTGCAAAGAGTGTAACAAGATTACCAATAAAAGGTATAGGGAAAAGAACCCCGATTATTTTAGTAAAAAGTGTCTTGAAGCATATCAAAAAAGAAAGTTTGAAAATCCAAAGTATAATGTTGACAGATATAGCAAGTATAGAGAACAATATTTATCCAGAAGAAAGAACTGGTCAGCTTCTGAATATGGCAGATTATACGGTATTTTTTCGGCTGCAAGAACAAGAGCAAAAAAGAAAAAGATTGAATTTGATTTGACTATGGATTTCGTAATTAAAATGTTCAGTAATCAAGGTGGCCTCTGCGCACTTACAGGTCTGAAATTGAATACTGGATTCAAGCAAAAGGGTAAAAATTGGAACCCATATTGTCCTTCGATAGACAAAATCGATTCTGAAAAAGGATATACAAAGGATAATATTAGGATTGTTTCTGTAATAGCAAATCTGTCTCTCAATCAGTTTGGTGATATTGTTTTTGATGAAATGTGTAGGTCTTACATCAATAAAAAATATGGCTTGAATGTAATTTAGATTTTTGTTTTGTTTGTTTCAGGGGCGTGGTTTCTACCTCAGGCCCCTCTCGGTCAGGTGTGGCTGGCACAAGAAAAGGTTCAAGTCCTTTCCTGACCTCCGATTTTATAACCTAAATAAAACACACAATGAGAAAGTTCAAAGTGAAAGTAAAAGGTGTTACGCCCTATATGCAACACCGAATGGATGATGCCTCTCTACAAGATTGGGAAAAGCGTCGCGGAACAATTCTGGAAAGAGACAATTTGCAACACGAACCAGAGCGAAGAGCTGCATTCCACGCTTACATCAATCAAGAAGGCGAGTATTTCATACCTGCCGAGCATTTCAAGCAATCCTTTATCAAAGGGGGTGCATTTGTGAAAGCAAAAGTTGGTAACTCAAAAAAGAGTATGAAAAACATCGTAGCTGGTATGTGGCGCATTTCTGAGCAAGAAATCCGTATTGCAAAATTTGATGAAGTGGACACAAGAAGTGCGGTAAACAAGAATGTGAAAGCTCGAATCATCGTACATCGCCCTAAATGGAATAAGTGGAAAGCTGAATTTACCCTTCTTATAGATGACGATGCAAGAAATGGAGTTACACACGAAACGATTGAATCCATTATCGGGTATAGCGGTCGTTATTTGGGAATCGGAAGCTACCGCCCAGAACATACAGGGGAATTTGGCCGCTTTGAAGTAGATAAAATTGTCGAACTATAAAATAAATAAAAATGGGTTCAGTTATTGATTTTACAGAGTGTCCACATTGTAAACAAGAAGCACATATTGACTACTATTACAAGACGGGAGAAGAATATCTTGTATGTATGCACTGTGGTTACTATAAATCTTATACTATAAAAAATAGGGATAAGAAACTTGATGAACTTACAGAAGAGGATTGGGATGTAAAAGAAATAGCTAACCCATTTGGCTCTTACCGAATAAAACCAAAGGATGGTATTGCTGTCCAATGCGGCTGTTTGGAAGATGAAGAAAGTTACAAAGAACTTCAGCAAGCAATAGAAGAAAACAGAAGCGAGATTGAGTTTTGTTCGGTAAGCCGTTTTGTAGATGGAGAAATCAAGATGGAATATTTAATTGAGAGCGATGATAAATGATTTGATTTTATTCTGTATAATTTATGTGGGTATAATCATACTCTCAATCATATTGTATAAAATAGATAAATATGTCAAGAAGTCTCAGGGAAGAGCAGATGTTTCAAAAATTCAAACAAGAGGCCAAGATAATTACACTGAAAGGAGTAAACTCCGTAAAAAAGGCGGTGAAATGGAGGGGGAAACTTTTTATGACTGGTAGCTTAGTTCAAGTTTTCAAAACGATAAAAAAAGATATATGAGTGATATTATTCCAACCTTTGAGCAGTTGGTAGATACCGAACTGGCCAAATATGATTCAGTGATTCCAAAAGTGGAAGAACTGAAAGAGCAGTATTTGTCTTTGCGCATAAAGTCTATTGACGACAAAGAGAACTATCAAATAGTCAAAGATGCTATCCGTTTCATAGTTTCCAAACGAACCGAAATTGAGGAAAAGAGGAAGGAGTTGAAAGCAAACAGTATTGCCTTCGGTAAAGCGGTAGATGCAAGAGCCAGGGAGATTACTTCACTTATTACGCCTATTGAAGAATACCTGAAAGACGAGAAGGCTCGAATTGACTTTGAAATAGAAGAAATAAAAAGAAAGGAAGAAGAAGCAAAGCAAGCAAAAATTAAGCAAAGACACCAAATGCTTGTTCAGTTTGCAAATATGTGTTTGGTTGGGAATGAATACATCTGGACCAATCCTAACGATGTGGCACATCAAGAAACTCTTGCTTCTGTAAATCTGGAAACACTGAACGATAGCGAGTTCGCTGATTTTGTTTCAAAAATTTCAGAGTTAGATACTCAGCAACAGATAAGATATAATGAACTTCAATCCAAAAAGGCTGAGGAAGAGAAGAAACTGGCTGAAGAGAAAGAAAAGCTTTTAGAAGCTCAGAAACAACTGCTGGAAGAGCAGGAAAAGTTGAAGGCAGAGCAAGAGCGTATGAAAAAGGAAATGGAAGAGATGAAAGCCGCCAGAACCAGCACCCGCTTACAGCAGTTATATGATATCGGTCTTGTTTCAATTACTCATATAAACGCGGTTTGTTATCGGAGAAAAGATGACTACATACCGCTTATAGGGTACCCAGAGGTCAGAGATTCGCTGGCTGATGAATGGACAGCACTTTTTGGAATGGTATCTAAAAAAGCCAGAGAGTATCGGGAAGAAGATGAAAAGAAAGAGAGGGCCGAAATAGAGAGACTCCAGAAAGAAGCTGCGGAACGGGAACAGCTCAAGGCAAAAGAGATAGCCGAGCAACAAGCAAGGCTTGAGCAAGAGCGTATTGCTGGTCTTTCTGATAAAGAAAAACTGGCGGACTACTGCAAGCGGTTATTGGAAGTTCCTACCCCTGAAATCAAAACAATCAAGTGGAAAAAGGAGCTGAAAGTGATTACTACCACGATTGTAAATTATCTTGAGCAATAACAACTTTTTGCGACACGATTTTTTCGCATATCAGTTTGATAGACAATGTGTTGGAGGCTTTTCTGTGTGAATACTAAAATAAAATAAAATCTTGTTACGAGAAACGAATTTTAGTATATTTGTCGTCCCGCACAACTTTTTTAATTAAAATAAAGACAATGAAAAAGAACAAAGAGAATTTAAGTGAATTTCTGACGGTGAGGGAGCTTGCTCAATGGATTAAATTGAGTGAATCGCACATCTACTTTATGGTCAATAAAAAGAAAATTCCTTTTGCCAAGTTGGGAGGAAAGCTTTTATTTGAGCGTGAAAAAATCCGTAAGTGGATTGAATCAAATTCTAACACCGTTGCTCCTGTAAAACCTAAACCAAAGTGGGTTAATAAAAGCAAATCAAAAAAAGCGGTAGCTGATGCTGATGCTGTTGTTTTGATAAGCCCAACTAATGAGGAAAGCGCAACTGGTAATGAAAATGGAGTTTCGGTTACTATGACTGCTCCGTTGAGTGAAATTATTGAGACAAAAACCGCAACTGATGTAGCAGAAGCAGAATCTGGTAACTAAAACTATTATGCCTAAGAAGAGGTCGACAACATATCATAGGATTCTCAAGGAGTTTACAAAAATCAACGATAAACTCCCTGAAGAAAGAAAATTGTCGATACAAGAGAGGCGTAGAATTATAAAGGAAAAGATTCTCCCCAAATACAAGGGTAAACCAAAGTCAAAGTTCAAGATAACGAAGGTAAAAAGTGTTATCCTTCGTGAGGTCGGTAAGGTTCCGCCAAAAGAAATATGCAACCTAAACTATCTTGACCTTTCCACATTTGCTTTTGTTGAATGGTTTGCACTTGACGAAACTATCAATCAGATTGTTCCTGACTGTGTTTATATCAAAGTAACCGCTGGAGATTATGGAGAAACGGGGATTTTCAACACGAGGAACTACCAGTATGGCCGTAATGGAGTTCGTAGGATAATTGAAAACATACGACCAGATGCAGAAAATGAAAGTGGTAGATTCATATTTACGGGTATCAAAAAACTGAGACCGAGAAAGGCAAATAATGGAGATGCGGAGAACTATTATCTCGATTTTGTTTTGAATATTTTAGATAATCGTGGAAATTCTGACCCGCAAGGAGATGTCGAGGAAATCGAGTTTATAGTTCCAAAGAGCAGAAAGGCCACGCGGAAGAGGGCAAAAATCAAAAATGTAATTGAAGACCGTATAAAATCCCTGAAAAAACAAAGGGACAAAAAGCGCAGGGCTAAGAAAACACTACAAAAGAATGTGACCAAGTTTGTGAAATCAAGCCAAAAGGTCCAGAAATTGAAGAAAAAGGCACCAGCAGCGGTTACACGAGACAAACAATTCAGACACACAGCGAAATTACTTGACAAATATCTTGCCGAAGGAGTTATCACGCAGTACCAGTATGATAAGAGCCTTCAGCGGATGCTGAAAGAATATACCGATTGAGAGACCGCATTGTAAAGTATGCTAATAAACAGTCCGAGAAGTACATTTTAGACCTGATGCGTAAGCAACAGGCAAGTGGGTACATCAAAAAAGGGACTTTCACCAACGAAATAGTTTGGGGGGCTTACTCATATATTATCCCCTGCAACAATAAAAGAGCGCAAAAGGCATTCAAAAGCGGAATGTTTCTGTTTGGTATGGTAAGAGCCGACGCGAAACGATACCTTAGTAGGCATACAATAAAACTACCCAAAAAATATCCTCAAATAGAATATGCCAAAAATGTTGATGAGTCCATTTTGGGTAAAGTAGCTGGAGCCGACCTGAATCACGCTTACTGGCGGATAGCACTAAATCTTGGTATAATTTCTCCAAATACCTATGTAAAAGGGTTAGATGAACGGTTCAAGTCGGTTCGTCTTGCGGCATTGAGTACACTTGGGGCAGATAAGCGGTACCAGAAAATACATTCTGGGGAATTTGTGAAGGACTATCACATAGTCAAAGGGGACCCTGAACTTCAAAAAGTATATATTTTGATACGGCTGACCTGCTACAGGTATATGAACCAGGTAAAAAAACTACTCGGAAAGGATTTCTTGGCGTATAAAACAGACGCTATTTACTATTCGGACCGTAATGGCAATCGGCAGAAGGTCAGAAAATTTTTCGAGGAAAAAGACCTGCTAATGAAGCAGTTGGTGTAATTTAGAGCAGAAACAACAAAACAAAATAAAAATGATAGAGAATTTAGAAACATTTGTAAATAGAAAAGGCTTTCCAATAATACGACGATGCTTCAATTGCAAGAATTGGTCCCCCTACACAGACTCAGAAAATCAAACACTTGGATATTGCAAATTACGACCCTTGCACTTTGCTTTTACGCTACAACCGACAGTTTTCACTATAACAAAGGACTTTTATCTCTGCGAACAACATCAATTCAAGAATGAAGAAATACTTGGGCAGGTCAGCGAGAAAATCCTTTTGAAAAACGCCATCAAAAAGAAAGAAGATATAATACAAACACAGAGAAATTACGATGAAGATGAAAAATTCTGAAGATACCGCACTCGAACTATTTAGTTTTTACCAGAACAGCTTGGATGGCTGTTGTGATGATTTGTCAAAAGAATTGGCAAAAACATTTGCTTCAGACCATTGTGATAGAATGCTTGCTTTTATTGACGAAAATATGCAAGGTTGGCTGGACACGGATTGGGTAAACTTTTGGAAAGCTGTCAAACAAAATCTCGCAAAGTATTGATTGTTTTATGAAATAATATACCTACATTTGGCGTATGTTCAATTATCCAGTAGAAAAGCATACGATACGGTTTTATAAGTATAAGTTTCTTGGATATAATGAACCTATTGTCGTAGAAGCGTATAATAAAATTGAGGCAAGGAATACTTTGAAACAACACATTGCGAATCGGCCAGATTTGCACGGACTAAAAGTTATTTCAGAAACATTGAGCCTTCCAATTTTTGGAGAAACTACAAAATTGATGAATGGTGTTACGATGGTTTGGGTTGGTGCTTTGTCACAAACAAACTGGATGACACTATCAGAATTTGAAAGAATGAAATTATGACTATAGCAGGATTTATTTATCTATTAGACACAGATGGAAATGTAGTGTATGGTAAAAAGTACATTTCGAAGTCTGACCGAAACCGAATTATTGAGGGTATAGTCAAGTTTTATCGTTTACAAGACAAATCATTCACTTTACAAATCGCACCATATGTCAGTTAAGATTAGTCAGAGTATGATGAAGGCGCTGACGGATTACAACAATGTATTGAATCCGAATATCGATGTTTCAGCTTCTTCTTACCACAACTGCGGCCTTTATTTCAAGGCAAAGTATGTAGATAAAATAGATATGAAAGAAGAACCTTCTGCCGCTATGAAAGAGGGTATTTACTTTGAGTATTTATGTACAGGAGCTTTGCCGAGAGATGGTAGTACGCCAGAACCAGAAAAAACATTGAAGGGACAACTCACTACTGCTTATGCAAGAGCTGAACAAGCCTCTCAATTATTCAAAAAGATTATCTCTCACTATCAGATTAAAATTCTAAAAACTGGTTATTCGATATCCACTGATAAGATGACGGGAATTATAGATATCTGGGCTGAATGGGATGGTAAGCCTTGTATCATTGATTTGAAATATTCTGGGTTGATTGATGATAAATGGAATGAACTCGGCTGGAACACTGATTCTTTGATGCACAAACATTCTTTGATGATTCAAGGAGTGCATTACAAGATTTTAGTCAAGGATTCTCTTAATATAGATGTGCCGTTTTTCTATTTTGTTTTCAACAGCAAAGATGCTTCAGATATGAAAATATTGGAAGAAGTGGTAGACCCCGACAAGTTCGATAAACACAGAGAAGCCGTTGATGACGCTATCAAGCTACTGGGGTATTTGGAAAGAACTGGATTCAAAGCCTTTCCAGATTATCGTTATTGTAAAGATTGCCCTCTTTTCGATACCTGCGACCAAAGACACGATTATCCTAAAATTCAAAAAGTATACTACTAATGAAAAAGATTCTATTCCTATTGCTTTTCGTAAGCAATTTTGCATTTGCCCAAGATTTTGAATATACCTACAAGGTGCAAGCAGGTACTTGGAACAAATATCAAGAAAAATGGGACTGGGACCCTGTCAAAGACCAAGAAATTAAAATTAAGCTTGACGGGAGTAAAGTTTATATCTACAATAATGCAAACACTGTCATTACTACTTATGAAGATTTGGGCGAGAAAAGTGGGTATGATGATGATAATGATGCGTACAAAACCCATTCTTGGCTTGCGGTTGATGACAAACGAAGAAAATGTAGGTTTGTAATGACTTGGTATAGTGATATTCCACTTATTGTTTACACGGTCATATACAATGATATTGGATTCCGTTTCTACATAAGAAATAATAAGCTTTCCAATTTTGGAATATGAATGTTTACAAGATTACAGACGCTTTTGAAGAAGCTGTATGTAAATACACAGGAAGCAAGTATTGTGTTGCTCTTGATAATATGAGCAATGCGATATTTCTTGCGTTGTACTATGAACATCACATCAAAGACAATACGGCAGGCGTCATAAGAATACCGAAACATACCTACCCTTCTGTTCCTTGTGAGATAATTCACGCTGGATTGAAGGTGGATTTTTATGATTCGCCAAAGTTTCTGAAAGGGGCATATGAACTTGGGGGTTCAAATGTTTGGGATTCCGCACTTCGATTCACCGCTGATATGTACATACCGCAGACGCATATGTGCATATCCTTTACAGGCCCTTTCAAAAGATTGAAGCTTTCCAAAGGTGGCGCTATTCTCACAGATGACTATGAGGCAAATTTGTGGTTTCGCCGTGCAAGGTATAGCGGTCGTAGGGAGTGTTCTTACCACGACGACCATTTCGATATGCTGGGATGGAACTTTTATATGATGCCCGAACTCGCGGCGAGGGGGCTTTTGCTGATGAACCAGTTTTATGATATGAAGGGTCAGCCGATTGACTACGAGGATTTGGAATTACCTTATCCAGACCTCAGCAAATACGAAATTTATAAAAAATGAAAGAATATGCCCTAATTGGAGCTGGCGGTTTTGCCAGAGAAGTCCAAGCCCATATGGGTATGGTTATGCCTTGTTTTGTAGATGATAGCTACTGGAAACCCAATGCCGACCTAATTTACCCTCTGAGCCAATTTCAGCCCGAAAAATACAAGGTTCTGATTGCGATAGGAGATTCAGTCGCAAGGCTGGAAATGGTCCTAAAACTGCCCCTAAATACCGAATACTTTAGCTTTATACATCCGTCTGCCCAGATTTTGAACTCTGCAACCGTAGAAATAGGGGAAGGAAGTATTATTTGCGCAAATACTATAATAACAACCGATTGTAAAATTGGGAGACACGCTCATCTGAATCTCGGTACCACGATTGGTCACGACTGCATCATTGGCGACTTTTTCACGACTGCCCCCACTGTGTCTATATCTGGTAACTGCACGATTGGGGATTGTGTTTATGTAGGCACAAATGCTTCTATTCGAGAAAAAATAAATATTTGCTCAAATGTTACGATTGGTATGATGTCAGCCGTAATAAAACATATTGAAAAACCTGGAGTTTATGTAGGAATTCCTGCAAAAACATTGGAAAAGTGATTACAAGGAAGATGAAAGATGTTTGTTTAGTAGCTGCTTACACTCCCGACCAAGAGCGTGAGGATATGCTTCGCCGTTTGACAAGATTTCTAAAGGGCAAGAAAGATATTGTACTCATTTCTCACACCCCTACGCCAAAGGATATTATAGAAGATGTAAACTATCATTTTTACGACCAAGAAAATGAATTGCTGTCTGTAAAAGCAGCACCTTCTTTTTGGTGGTTCCACGATATTGGTAATGCGATGATTTGGTCCAATGATGTTTGGTACCACGATAATCACAAAGCGACGAGACCAGTAGGCTACTCAATGCTTCCTGTTACCAGAAACTTCTTCTTTGGCGTAAATATTTGCAAAATACTTGGGTACGATTTCGTTCACTACATCGAATATGATTCTGAGATTGAATCCGTAGATTTTATAAATAGCACAAACGAACTGCTTACGGAGTATGACGGCGTTACTTACTGGACAGAAAATAATCACCCACACGGTGCTTTTTGCAGTTACAATTTGAACTCTTACACTTTTGATGAATTAAAATGGGACAAAAAACTTTTCTTAGATGAGTTTTTGGAAATTTTGAAACTTCCTAAAGAAGGCTCTGTTGAGAATTTCGTTTTCGATAAGATGTCGATAAATAAAAATATTCTGAAAAGAGAATTACCAGAACTGGATGCTGTTTTGAAAAGTTGCTCTCCACAGCTTCAGGGAAAATATGACTATGTGCCTTGTATTTTTTTGATACGAGAAGATGGAACAGTGACATTTTTTGGTAAAAACACACTTTCAAATCCTATCAAATTATCGGTACTTATCAATGCTGTTAGCAATTTTGATTTCACTATACTCCCAGGATTTTGGACTATGCAAGATGTGGGTGTTATTCCTGATGTGAAGAAAATATTTGTATTTTTAGATGATGTGAAAATAAAAGAGTACGACTTTACAACACAGGAATTGATTGATAAGCACAGAGAAAATAATAAAACAATAAACAAATGAATTTAGATTGGAAAGAAATTTATTCGATTGCGAATAATTCTACATTTGAAGAGTTTCTCAAATATGTAAAAGTTTTTGAGAAAGAAAAAGAGTTACCTGCTGTTCAAAGGTTCGTTTCTTATATGGAAAAATATGAGAAGCAGGTACTCCCTTCACTCCTGAACGATACACACGCCAAAGTTACCCCTGCCAAATTCAGTCAAATAGTTATCAATGAAGTAAAGAAAAGCGATAAACTACTTGAGGCTTTTGTAAATAATCCTTCAAGTATGTTTGCTTCAATTCTGGCTGGAGCTGAAATTGGACTGGTTCCTTCAGACCTTTTGGGAGAGTTTTATCTTATTCCCAGAAATATCAGACAAGATAATGGTAGTTATAAAATGACAGTAACCCCACTTATCGGCTACAAGGGGTTACACAAAATCCTATTGCGCGGGGGCGAAATAGAAAATATAGAAGCTCATATAGTTTACGAAGGAGAGGATTTCAATGTTTCTTTGGGAACCAATCCAAAACTGGAGCATAATCCCAATTTTACAGTACCCAGAAGCGCCGATAAGATTACCCACGCCTACGCAGTAGCTCATTACAAGAGTGGTAGATGCCAGTTTCAGGTTCTCACCAGAGCCGAGATAACTGCCATTTCAAATATGAGCAAATACAACAATAAGCTATATTTCAACGATAAAGAGAATCCGAATCGATGGATGGAAAAGAAGTGCTGTTTGATACAGTTGGCCAAGATGCTGGATAAGGATTACTACGGAACAAAAGCAATAGAGCTTGATAATAGGCTGGAAGGGGGTGCGACCTTGACTTTGGATGAGCAAGACAGAGTTAGGCTGATTGAGGGTGCCGCCGTAAAGCCAAGCAGGTACAGAAATATCTACGGAAGCCTGAAATCGTTACCTTCACAGGAAGAAAACAGCACTGTTGAGTGATACCAGAAGAACAAAATATTATTATACAACTGGTCGAGTACGACGACAATACCGATGGCATAAAGCTAAAAATAGCTGGTGATGTTCCTACGCTAACCCGTATGCTATACAGCGGTATGCTGAACAATGAATTTTTGACAACCGTTGTACTCAATGCCGCACAAGCTTATCATATGCAGGACAAGCAGGCTCAGAAAATTAGGCTGAACTGATATTTTTCAAGCAATTCTTCGGGAAACTGCTCTCTATTTTTTTTCAGAAATTCAAAGTAGGGCTGGTACATTTTGTAAACTTTCTTCTCATTCCAGATTGATATTTTCCTGCCGTCTACCCTGTCAAGTGAATTTTTTTTGTGATTTTCAAAGTTTTGAGGGTCATCTATCGCTCCGCTCTGTTTATGCGGTGCCTTCATCTCTTGCCCATCGTTCCAGTTGAAGCAGTAGCTGGGAACATAATACTTATCGTGTTCGTCAAGTTCTCGATTGTCCCTCATTTTAGTATACCAAGCAAGCCCCTCTTTGCCTGTTTCAAGCAAGTAGCCGTATTCTCGGACTTTGTTTATATCGGCTACTACCGAGGCTTCAAGTGTGTTCATTACAAGCCTCAAGTAATCTCCACTGTAAAAAAATGAACGCTCTGGTTTGAAAGAGGGCAATCCTGTTTGCTTCATTCGGTCAACTGCCTGCTCCATAAACCACGGCAAAAAGATGTCGTCATCATCATAAGTTACTACATAATCTCCCCCAGCGAATGTTAGTGCATCTCTTCTTATTGCCCCAACATTTGTGTAAGGCTCTTTGGTAATGAAATCTTTTCCAGAGTTTATAACAAGTATGCCATATGGAGAAAGCATACAATCTTGGTCATTGTAGGGAGAATCTGTATCAGTATTGTAAATGATAAGCTCTTTATTCATATATGATTGAGCTAAAAAACAATTTATTGCTCTTTCTACGCAAGAGAATCTTCCGTAGGTACACATTACCGCACTAATTTTTGGATTAGATGTCATTGTATTTCTCTGGTTGTAAATGCTGTTTTGAATATTGTGTCGTTACTCGGCTTCCCAAATTTTTCAAATAATAATCTTCTTCTGTGTCTAAATTACTTAAATCGTGATACCAGGGAATATGCCTGCATATCATATTACTGTGAGCTAATCTTACTGAAGCATACTGATTATCGCCAATATTTTCCATAAAAAAGAATGTAGTATCTGTGTCTGCCTCATAAATGTCAGATTCTACTTGATTTAACCACCATCTTCCCTCGTTTCTTATAACTTGATTTTTGTATCTATAGTGGTCAGGCAGGTCATCAGTTCTTAAAGCAAGAGCTACTTTTTTTTGATATTTTATCCAATTCTCAAACATTATCTCTTTCCAGTTTTTTGGAAAGTTTTCATTTAATTCAATATCTGAATCAGTATAAACAAAAAATTTTCCGAGACTTTTATACAATCCTGTACTCCACAAAGCCAGATGTCCTTCGTTATTGTAAGGTGCTATTTCAACCTTGTTTATTATTTCATTGTACCATTTCAGAAGAGGTGGATATGATGAATCATTGTCAATGATGATGATATCCTCTTCTGGATTTAGGTGTAGCAGCTTATCGACCATATTTTTAGTAGTCGTTAATCTGTTCCTATTATTTATAACTACAGTTATTTCTTCCATTTTTGTTCAGGACATTCATTTGCGTTTGGAGAAAATATCTTTGCTTTCGTAGAACATCCACATTTTTTACATAAGTAATCGTTATTAGTATTTTTTGTGAAATTTTCACAAATTAGGCAGGTATCTACCCTGGTTTTGGCTATTTTGAGCTGTTCTTGTGTCCTTCCCACTCCATATTTCTCAACTATTGCATTTGATTTTGATAGGTATAAACAGCTATCGGCACCAATATCTCTAATTTTTCTGAAGTAATTTATTGAGGCTTTTTCTTGATTGTATTTGATACCGTTTTCGAGATATGGAAGTTTCGAACGGAAATCAGCCTTATAGAATACTGTTTCTCTTATTTCGTGAGTTACACCCGCATTGTGAAATATGTACTTTTCATTCCATTTTTCAATTGGGTCGGTAGCCCAGCAGAAATCCATTTCTGGAATTATTTTGGTTTCATAGCCTTTTAGCCAAGCGTTCCAAAGTATGCACCACATATCTGAAGTCCATATCTGAAGTTCGTGATACGATGGATTTTCCTGCTTTTTTATATTATTTAGCTCAGTAATTTCTTTGAACATTCTCTCGCAATCCTTCTCCATTTTTTCAAAAAACATCCAATCTACACCTTTCATCAAGTATTGAGCGCCACCTGACTGTATCTGTCTTTCTTTTATAAATTCTGGTTGTATTCCTACAATCTCACACATTTTATTCAGGACATCTTGCCCTTTGGACAAAATATACTCATACCCAATATAGCTCATCGTGTCAGACACATACCAAGTATTGTCGTCAGCTAATAGATTCTGTAAAAAATCAGGGTATTTGGTAAAAACAATATCGCAATCGTGATAGAAAATTGGAGATTTACCTACTTCTGGGTATATATTCAAGTGCTGTTTCAACAGATTAGGCCGAATACCAGAGATATATGTTATTGGGTAAACCCGTGTATCTTCATAGTAGAAGAACTCTGCTACATCATTGTATGCTCTCTCTACTTTTTTTATCCATTCTACATTTTCTTCCCACCCATTCTCATTTTTGTTATAGGCAAATAGCAGTTGAACTGAATAATTCTTTTGAATTTCCAGCTCCTGAAAGTTTTTGAGCATTACCTCAATCTGCCAAGCATAGTAGGGAATACAAGGCTGAACACATATCAGCGTTAATTTTCTTTCCATATTTTATTTTCTCTATTCTCATTTTAACAAGCTGTTACACTGCTAATACTTCCAGATGTCACTTGATAATAATTTACACCATCCGAATAAAAGCCATTTGAAACAGGTGTAGATAGTGCGAAATCAGTAAATAGTGGCGTATTTATTCCCAAAACATTTCCGTTTTGAGAGTAATATGTAGTAGTGCTTGGATAATTAGCACAAGCTGTTGCACCGTCTACTGCACTATATGAAAGATTGAAAGATACTGGAGTGCAATCTCCTTGCTGAGTAAGTGTTCCTCCTGAAATAAATGAAACAGTTCCGTCTTGAGCGCAAATAGTTCCATTATTCAGTATCTCTTCGTTCAAGTGTACTGTTCCGTTACAATCAGTCCAATCATAGAATGCTCCTATTCCTGATAGATTAGTCCAAGTAGAACAAGTAATTGGCGTTGCTGTTGTTGTAGTGGTTGTAGTCGTTGTTGTAGTCGGAGCCGCAGTTGTCGTACTGGTTGTTGTCGTAGTGGTTGTCGGAGCTGCCGTAGTAGTTGTAGTGGTCGTCGTTGTCGTAGGAGCCGCAGTGGTCGTAGTCGTTGTCGTAGTGGTTGTCGGAGCCGCAGTGGTCGTTGTGGTCGTTGTGGTCGTTGTAGTCGGACAAGTACCAGTCGCAGTAATCAAGCCTGCTCCACCTGTAACAATGTAAACATTTACACCATCAGAATAAGTACCATTAACTACAGGAGTTGTCAGCCCTGAATCTTGATACAGGGTACATCCTAAAGTCAAAGGCGAACAGTTTGAATATGCGTTTAATCCCATTTTATTAAGTACAGAATGTTATATAATCTGCACAGGCTGCGGCATCTGAAGCTGCGTCATATCCTAAGCAGTAAGTAAATATTGGTAATGTCGTTGTGGTAGTCGTCGTCGTCGTGGTCGGAGCCGCAGTAGTAGTCGTCGTCGTCGTCGTGGTAGTCGGAGCAGCTGTGGTCGTACTTGTGGTTGTTGTCGTGGTTGTTGTCGGAGCAGCCGTTGTTGTCGTTGTTGTGGTCGTTGTCGTTGGGCCAGCATTAGGCAAAATAGACAAGTCCCCAAAAACATAGTTATTGTTACTTGTTGAAATAAATGTCGAACCACCAGTGGTATAATGATAGAAAAATCCAATACCCAACAAATTCAAAGCGGCTACTACGCCATCAAGGGTTATGGCAGCAAGATTTTGTGTAAAAAGACTGAATGTAGCAGAATTTATATCCCTATACTGAAGTGTAACATAATATTCAGTCGTAAAAACGAATCCAGTTAAATCCCATTTGTACTCTGTTGTGGCATTTGAAATATCAAGCAAATCGTATGGATTACCCATAACATTGACAGTCTGGGGGTAATCCCGATTATTTTTGATGCGAAGTGTTATATCAACTTCTGCAAAATGCTTGAATCTTTTATTCTCCACTACTTATCTTTTTGAGATACATAACCTACAAACGAAGCGGCTGCAATTACTATAAATGCTAAACCATAGTTTGGAGATTTATCTATAAAGTTCTTTTTCCTTGAAACATTTGAACCACCACCAGAAAACGAAACACTACCTGATGATATATCAGCCGATATAGCTAATTCATCTCCTGTTTTGTTAACAGCCTTTCTATGTTCTTTTACTGCTTGGTCTCCCACTCCAAGAGTCGCTGATTGCTGTGCAAGCCAATTATCTTGAGCAATTCTGAAAAGATTTCCATAATTATCAAAGAAATGTGGCTTGTTGGCAATTTTTTCTTGCACCAAAAAGTTTTTTAAATTCCTACCAAAAGAGCTTGTTATTCTTCGCATATACAATTTCAATTGCATCTGCTCAAATGGAAGAACAGTAAACTGTACTGATGAATTACCGTTAAAAATTACATCCGTTTCAAAATTTGCTAAATCAACTATGATTGCATTTTGGTCCTGATAAGGGTCAACTGTAGTTGTGATATTGGTCACTAACTGATTTCCGTCAGCATCGTATCTAACATATTTGATTGCCCCAATGAGTTGATTCAAAGTCGTTGACTGAACATAAAATCCTTGTAATAGATAAACATATTGACCCAAAGAGTTTTTTACTTGGTCATAAGTTACACCAGGCACTCCAGGGTCCGCAATAGTTACTACTAATGGTGGACTACTGACATTTTGAACTATTATTGGTGAAAATACAGCCATTACTTAGTTAATATGGTATTGCCTTTTACATCACAAACAATCATTTTACCCGATTTCTCAATGTAGCAGCGCATACCAAAATCTTTCATACATTCTGAGTTTAACTCCGTCAATTTCGCAGGTGGTTCTCCTGCTTTCAAAGCATCAGCATATGCTTTAGCAACTATTTCAGCATTCTCTAAATCTTTTTCACTGGGTGGTGGTGGCGCACTGTCAAATGCTTTTGTTTCTTTGGGAGTAGAATTTTTACTCCATTTAGGTCTCAATAGCAAAAATGCTAAAAATCCGCCGCCAAATATTACGCTGGCCTTAATGAGACTTTCGTTATTTAACTTCATTTTTTTGATTTTGTAATGAACCAAAGTGTTCCGAAACCAACTACAAGTAATCCTATCGTTATTAAAACTTTTCTTTTTGTTGCTTCAGCTTTCTGTAATTCAATCTGCTTTTTTGCTATTCTCAACTGCTCATCCAAATCATTTATCTCTTGTTCTGTTATCACTCCAGTTTTAGAAAGCAAATCATTCAGTACCGATTGAATCTCTTTTGAATATCCAAATATGGCATCTTTCAAAGATTGAGAGGAAGTTTTGGAAATATCTTGCTGACCCTGAATAATCATTTGTTCAGCCGCTGCAATTACTTCTGATATTTGCTCTTTAGTGATTGGCATTATTTGAAATATTTGGCTTTCAAAAATTCAAATATTACCGTGATAAGGGTACCCGCACCCAAAACATAGCCATACATCCAATTCACTTTATTCTCCCATTTTTTCTTTGTTTTCTCCAAATCTTCCACTCTGTTTACTAAACCAATATGTCCAAACTTTTTATCTCCAACTATGGCTACATACATCTCACGCATTTGCGTCTGCATCTCAGCCATTTGACTATGGATGTCTTTGACTTGCGTAGATAGGTCTTCTACGGCGTCCTGTAAATTGGTCACCTTCTGCGAAAGTTCCGCGCTCATTTCGTTTTGTTTGTTTTCTTCGGGCATAAAGAACCCAATCATACCACTAAATTATGGCATTGAAAGTAAAGTTCTTAGTTTTTTTTTATTTATTTTCATCTTTCAGCCCGTATTTTATGAACTTGTACCAGACTCTTTCGTGCAGGTAATATTGGATGGGTTTATATACAAGCTCAATCAGTGAAAATGCGGCTCCAACTTTGAAGCTTCCTGTTGCGAAGTAAACAAATAGAAATCCTATTCCAGTGCTTACCACTCGGTAGCTTATTGTCTTGGCAATGTGCCTTTTCTTTTCTACTATCATAGCTTGCCCTCCTCTTTCATTTTTTCTCGAATCTTTGTGGCAGATATGTCTCCAATCTCGGCTGGTGGTATATGTTCGATGATATCATATCCAACACCGCGACCAAATTCTACTGAACAAATATCGGGTATGATAATGGCTCTTACCCTTCCCTGGTTCATAAGTTCTTGATATTCAAGCTGTAAATTGGATAAAATATCCAATGCGTGGAATGGATTTTTTTCGTCTGGCTCTACATCTCGAATTGCGATGCACACATTCCCTCCATTATCCAGAACTTGATTAAATAGAGCTTTATGACCATCGTGAAGCGGCTGCCAGCGACCGATAAATAAACTAAACTGACCCTGCTTTCTCGGCAAAGAGCTTTTCGTGTGTATTTTTTGCTCCCACATAATATATGTTATTTGGTAAGATAATGTGTTATTTTTAATAAAGTGAGAATGTCGTTTTTACATTCCTCAATAGATTTTTCAGCGGTATCCAGTATTAAAATGTCTTCATTTGTTGGACTTTCGAAGTCTGTTGCGAATTTTTCATCTCGACCTCTTCCTCCTGGATAATTCAAGAATACCTGCACAAAATTTTCTGCGTTTGACTTCAGATGGTCTCTGAGTTCTTGATAAGGAGTTACGAAACTCAAGATTACAGTAAAACCTTCTTTTTCGAGATAAAGGGCCATATCAAAGGCTCCTCTCAAATTACGAATTCTACCTTCTTTTGAGTAATCTTTGTTTTTTGTTATTTCTCTCCATTTATCTCCATCTATTCTTATTGGCGCCCCTGCCTCTTCAATAGCTCCCCAATTTTCCCATTCGTTTGCTACGATGTCAGCCAAAGTGGTCTTACCAGAGGCTGGTTGCCCAAATAATAATACTATCATTTTATAATTGCTTTAGTGATTCCTTTTTTGGTTTGAAATTCAACATTTTTAGACTTGCAAGAGATGTGATATTTAGTTACATCCTGACCATCGTCACCCTTTACAATATCGGTGGTTGTGAATGCTTTACATCTCAACTCTATTTCATCTACCAAATGCTGTACATCTCCAACTAATAGGCGCCATTTCTTGTCACTTGTTTTAGGGAAGTTTGTATTGTACCTTACCCTGACGATGAATTTTTTCATCATTTTTTATTTTTTATAATTGAAATAATCGAAATACCATTTATTGTGTTCATATATTTTTTCACAGACTTGTTCTCCGAGTAACTCTACTGCTTTTGAAGGGACAGGCTTTATCACTGGATGAATCTTATGGTCTCCATACTTTCCGTGAAACTTATCATCTTCAAATGTGACTTGTCTAATGTTCTGATAGTCAACTTTGTAATAAGGTATTTCTAAATATTCATACACTCTCTTCATCTCTTTTTCAGGATTTTTGGAAAGGTCCTCAAACCTAACGAAAAGCATATGTTTATCATAGCCCCTGTGTATTGAATCATAAAGTGTTTTCAGGGTACTGCCTACGGGCTTTGTTTGCATCCAATGGACAACCCTTTCTGAAATCGTAACTCCACGAGGCTCTTGGGCATTTTGGGAATTATCCCATTTGTCTGGAAATCTGCGAAAATTTTTTTCCATAGAAGCCACAATATCCCGAAGGTCTCGAACCATATAGATAACTTTTGGATTCGGATAAAAGCTATCCAAAAAAGGCCAATTGATACCCCAGCCTCTTGACTTATCTATTACATATTCTCGGTTGGTTAGCCCCCTGAAATAGCCCTCAATGCCGTATCTGCAATACATCAAAAAGGCTGATTTCATCTCAGATTCATCCTGAGCCTTGAAGGCAGGAAGTTCTGTATACACCCTCTTAGAAGCCATTATCATATCCAGTAAACCAGAAGTAGGAGTGGCGTAGAAATTCGGATTGTTTCCCAATATATTTTGCATCAGCGTACTGCCAGCTCTTGGCATACTGCTGTTAAAAAATATTTTCATTTATTTTCTCTAAAATCGAGTAAATATAGTTTTATTTTGTACCACAAAAAATTATTTTTTTTGATTTATTTTTCCATATTTTTACTCAAGTGAAATTTTGCTAAAATGAAAATAAAGATTCCCGTCTCCGTCGGAGAATTATTTGACAAAATCAGCATCTTAGACAACAAAAGGCTGGAAATCACGCAAGCAGACAAAGTGAAGAACATACTCAAGGAATTGAATATGCTTCGAAAAATTGCTTTCAAGTTGGATGAAAATTTTGAAAAAGATTCCGACTATAAAAAGCTTGCAAAAATCAATCGTGCTTTGTGGTTTATTGAAGAA